>ODAK010008381.1_pt1 | contig 10336 bp, 9 predicted proteins | sample 1539591 | NCBI WGS metagenome assembly ODAK01 (sample SAMEA3539303, study PRJEB22396) | soil metagenome | biome: tundra; feature: field; material: soil | place: USA | collected 2010-05 | depth 0.15 m | reverse complement strand
CGCAAGGCGATCCCGTTTGCCCGCCACGAGCTCATGCACATCCTGGAAGGCTCCAAGCCAGCGCATCAGGCCATTCGTATCACCCAATCCCTCTTCCTGGATCAGCTTTTGCGGATCTACCCCCAGCGCCTGCATCGAAGCAGTTAACGCCGTTGCGTTGACATGGCCCAGGCCGCATTCGGTATGTCCGATAACCAGGACGCGACGCACACCAAGCAGGTAGATGCCACCAGCGAGTGAGCGGATCAGATCATTTGATGCTTCAGGGCGGTCCGCTTCAGGAATAGTTGCGCCGGCGGTGCGTAGCTCCAGCACATCGCCACGTTGCAGGCCCAGGGCCTCTTCAAACATGGTCACTAGGCGACAATCCATACAGGTCACCAGCGCGGTATGTTTGCGTGGCGCGTGGCCGATGGGAGGCAATGTATGTTCCTGCAAGAAGCGTGCATTGTTTGCTAAAATTTCGTCAAGCATATGGTAGTGTCCTCGTACAGTCGTGTAAGCGATCTTCTAACGCTGAAAAGAAACAGCCAGATTATGCTGTCTCGTGCGTGTATTAGTATATACAAAGAAAGATGATAGGTCAATTGCATAAGAAATGGGTGGGTGCGGTCACGTCAAACTATGTCTTGAGAGATACGAAAGATACTCTATACGTTTGCTGAGAAATCTGCTATAGTGTATACACAGCATTATCAATTTATATTCGATGTTAGAAGTTAGAATGGTGGTTCGTTGAGCGAAGATGTACCGCTGACAGAGCCAGAAACCCAGGATCCTGTGCAGCCAGGATATCTTGGGACTACGCCTCCTCCGGGTCAGCTACCGCCAAAGGGGGAGCGTGTCTGGGTTGACCGCAAAGAGCAATTATTGCTTGCCGTCGACATTCTCACAACGTCACACGTAGTAGCTATTGATGCCGAATTTACGCAGGCACGCTCGCGCACTCAAGCTGCGGGAGGAACAACAGTTCCGCGCTTGGCACTGCTGCAACTTGCGATCGATAAACACTGTTTTGTGGTAGATGCGCTACGCTTGCAGGATCTTTCGCCTTTGATTGATGTTGTCGGCAACCCCGATATTGTAGTACTACTACACGGTGCGGGCGGCGATATGCGCGTCATGGCCGAACGTGGACTCAATGTTGTCCACTACTATGATCTGGAAGCCACAAGCCGTTCGATCTTTGGTCAACACGAATCATCTCTGGCTGCAATGTTACAACGTGCCTTCCATATGCGCCTGGATAAAAGCTTGCAGCGCACAGACTGGACGCGGCGTCCCTTGCCTCCTGCGATGATTGCCTATGCAGCTCGCGATGCAGAAGTCACGCTGGCCCTTTACAACTGGCTGGACGAATATTACCACCCAATCTTACAGTTACACGAAAATACCGACCAGCCCGATGATGTCACTTCCTGGATCGAACCTTTTTTGCGCGGCACCTCATCGCTCTCACCTGAGATGGTTGTAACCGAGGCAAAGGCAAAAGGCATCATCAAAAGCAAAACACAGATCTATGACGATTGTCGGGCGGCACTGGCCCACCTGACACATCCCATGCGTCGGAGCCGCCTGCTGCGGCTCATCAGCGACTTGGCCCTGGTCCAGATGGTGCCGGATATTCTCCCTCTGCTGCAAGCGGCAACTTCGGATGAACGGGCCGCCAGCGTACGCGCATTAGGACGTATGGACATAAAAACGGCAACCGAGGCCATTCATCTCTTGCTCAACGACCCTGTACAGGACGTACGCAAAGCCGCCTGGACTGCTTTATATAACTTGCAAGACAAAGGGGGAGAGGCCAAACGCATCCCCGGCGTCAAGGCTGCCGACGGCACGCGAAGCTGGAGCGTAGAAGCATCCGCTCAGCCATCCGACAACGACAACGATTGGAAAGCCCGCCTGCGCTCAATGATGGAGTAGGGACTCGATTGTATCGCGTCCGTGATTTATCATTTGTATCACGGACGTCGTGTTTTGAGGCATCATTTTTTGCGTGGCAGGCGTGTTCCGATCCATACTAGTAACAAGAAGCCTGTGATTAGACCGATCTGGCGTATGCGCTCCGCCCAGACCTCTTCTTGCAGAGCATCATCTTTACCCAGACCAAAGAGACGCACGATTTTGTGCGCGAAAGAGATTGGTGCGGATTGATCAACAGGGACATAATGACGTATGACGATATCTGAAGTGGTAGTGGTATCCACACCATCTTCCATAACGCCCTCCTGATCCATGCGCAACTTGTCGGATAGAGAAGTAAAAAACTGTTGAATGAGCAATTTTATAGCCCCGCGCGTCACGGTTGGCGTCAGGCGCGTGCCACGTTTGCTCAACGCTAATGTGCCTTTATAGACAACGGTGGTATTATCACCGAGTTCACGTAATTGAATGCTACCAACACCTGTAATGGTATTGGGACCGCCGTTACTCTCAATAGAAAAACGATACACGGCGGGTTGCTCGTCTTCTACAACAGAAACCTGCCCCTGATAGGTACCTGCCAGCGGCGGATATTTAATATGTATGCCAACTGCATAACGGTTCTTCTCAACCGCTTCCAGTTTTTCTAGACCCGGAATAGCTTGCTTCAGCACATCTTGTTGCGTCAAACTCTGCCGTATATCAATCAGCTTTGACTGAAAAGTGTATGTCCCCTCAATATTCATCTGGATCTCCAATTTGGATACCCTTGCCATTCCAGGCGTAGGGTTCCTGACGCTCCGTCCTTTTTACACATCAATAAGTTCAATGGAAGAATCATTGCCATTATAGGGGAGATACGCCAAAGCTGCAACCATAGAAAAATTTAGACCGACGTTTCCTCTACCTGCGTGTCCGGCGACATATCGTTCACCAGCACCACAGGTGGTACTTCTATAGCAAGCGTTTCGCGTAACCCGATGCGTTGCCAGAGCACACGCAATGGCCGGGGTGCCCACCAGTTCCATTTGCCGAGCAGGTTCATCATTGAAGGCACTAGCAACATACGTACAAGCGTGGCGTCCATCACAATTGCCAGCGCCACGCCCAGTCCAAGCTGCTGCACCTGCAAAATCTTCGAGGTGCCAAACGCTCCCACCACCAGCGCCTGAAGCAAGGCAGCACTAGTAATTAATTGGCCCGTCCGCTGCAAACCTAGCGCAACAGCTTTACGATTATCGCCGGTCTGATCAAAAAGTTCTTTGATACGACCAAGCAGAAATACTTCGTAATCCATGGAGAGGCCAAAAGCAATAGCAAACACCAGTACCGGCCCTGTACTATCCAGGCTACCGACCGACTGAAAATCTAATAAACCTTGTAGATGCCCATCTTGAAATATCCAGACCAACGCTCCAAAAGTGGCGGTGAGCGAAAAAATGTTTAAGATAATCGCTTTGAACGGCATAATCAACGATCCCGTCATAAGAAACAACAGGATAAAGATTGCCACAATCATAATCAGGAGCGCATAGGGAATACTGGCAGTCAAACTCGTAAAGAGATCGAGCTGGTCGGCGGTATCTCCACCAACCATAGGCACAAATCCCGCTGGAACCTCTATAGCACGTATCTTCTGTACGGTACTCGTAGCCGCCGCTGAATCAAATGTGTCGCTGGAATTCACCGTTACCTTAGTAAGATCCTGGTTAGCAAATTGCTTCGCCGCTAGAGCTACTTGTGGATTTAAGGATGGTTGCGCATACATCTGCTGATAATTTGTAAGCGAGAGGCGCGGATCAACACTCACCAGACTGTCAACTCCACGCACACCAGGAAGCACCTGCAACTTATGTACATAAGCATACAATGTTGCCAGGTTTGCGGGCGAGAGTGCACTACCAGATGTACGTACAGCGATATCGATACTCGTGCCTCCCTGGTTGGGAAAATCGTTGAGCAAACGCTGATTGACAGTCGCCGCGCTCCCCGGTGGCAAGACATTCTCTGAAGCCGTGGAAAACTTCGCATGCAAAAACGGCGAACCGAGCAGGGCCAGCAGCACAATCGTTCCAAGCATAACTGGAATAGAGAAACGCATCACGGTATACGAGAGACGATACCACATACCCGTATTCGGTACCTGCGACGCTACGATCTTACGACGCCTGCGCAACGAGAGGGCATTAATACGTGTTCCTAACAATGCCAGCAAGGTTGCCAGCACAACCTGAGTCGCCAGCATAGCAACCACCGCCGTAATAATGGCCGCCAGCCCGATGCTACGCAGCAGTATTTCGGGAAATATCAATAGCCCGATCAAGCTAATTCCAACCGTCAAGCCCGAAAACAGAACCGTCCTCCCCGCCGTTGCCATAGTGCGCTGCAAAGCACCTGCAACATCTTGCTCATCCTGCAACAGTTCTTCACGGAAACGTGCCACAATGAAGAGCGAATAGTCAATCGCCAGGCCCAGACCGATAAAAGCTGTCACATCGACCGCAAATGTTGAAACATCCATAAATCTTGCCAGGATATCCAAAAGCGCAAATGTACTCATAATGGAGAAACCACCAATGAGTAAGGGGAGAAGAGCAGCCACCAATCCACCAAAAATAAAGAATAGCAGGATCCCAACAATTGGCAGTGCGATCGCCTCCGCAAAAGTCAAGTCATTCTTCAACTGATTATTGAACTGCACCTGCGCCACAATTGCACCACCAATATCAATATGCAGTACAGGGGAAACAATCAGTGGAACGATTGCATTATAATTGCGTGTCTTGTCTCCCTGCGCTGCGATTTGTAGAAGCGCAAACGTCTCGTGCTTATTCTGCGCCAGAAAATCGGCACTCTGCGTCGAGTAATAAGATGTTACAGAGACAACCTGTGGCGCAGCTTTGAGCCGGGCAAGCAATTGCGTGGCAGCGTGTGCAAAGACGGGATCAGTAGCTGCATAACGCGTGCTACTCAGCAGGAGAATAACATCGACTGAAGCCGCATTTAATTTCGTGTTAATCAGCTTCTCTGCCAGGGTAGACTGAGCATTGGGATCCCGGATACCAACCGAGGAATCTAACATATCAAAAACGCCGCTACCTGCAATAACGGCGATAATTGTCACAGCCAGAATGGCAACAAGGAAAGGCCAACGCCAGCGATACACCTTTTTACTTACCCATACTAGCATACTCTTCTCTTTCTCTTGCCATTCTTTTTATAGAGCTATCAATAGAGCTATCAATAGAGCTATCAATAGAGCTATCAATAGAGCTATCAATAGAGCTATCAAATGCAACTATTGTATTTCAGGCGCGACAGGCAAGCAAAAATTTCTGCCAAGTATCGCTTTAACTGCCGACTAATACTATAATGCAGATCGATCAAAAAAACAAGCCAGAGATGTTCAGAGAATGATGCTCCTGAGCCATTCCCCTTGACATCTTTGTCGTTGACGACATACTGTATAAGTGTGCAGAGACGCACTGGGACAATAAGCAAGAGAGCTTTCCTCGCACTAAGGAGAGGAAAGCCGACTGGGAGGATATGTGTCATCAGTATATTGGCTTGCGCGTGGCGGTAGTACGCTTGCGAAGTGGACGCCGCGCCCTGTCCGGCACACGTTGGGGTCTGTAGTAAGTGCCGGAAGTTATCTTGGTTGGCGTGCGAAGCGCCTTGTGACAGTGCAGAATATGGCTCAGGTCACCGGACGTACGCCGCGTGATCCCTATGTGCAGCGCTTGGCAATGGCTTCCTGGTACAATTATGGGCGCTATGCCTCGGATTTTATGTATTTTCCGCATATGGATGCTGCCGTTTTGGAAGCGAACATGCGCGATCTCAGCCAGGATGGAACGTGGTCGCAATTTCTGGATAAGGCTTTAAAACCTGGGAAAGGTGCAATTGTTGCCTCGGCCCATTTTGGGAGCTGGGATCTTGCTGGGGTACTGGTTGGTCGTCATTTTCCGCTCTCAGCGGTAGCGGAAACCTTCAGCGACACCCGTCTCAATGATCTTTTGCAGAATCAGCGCAGAGAAAAAGGCATTGCGATCATTCCTCTGGAAAGTTCGGCGCGTCGTATTCTGCGTGTCTTACAAAAAAACGAACCTGTTGCCCTGGTTGTGGATCGGCCACTCTCGCCACAGGAGGGCACACCCGTCAAATTCTTTGGTCGCACAACCTATGTACCCAGCGGACCCGCAACCCTGGCCGTCATGAGTGGAGCCGCAATTTTTCCTGGTTATGTCTGGTATGGGCATCATCACGAGTTTTATGTCCGAGGCTTCGAGCCGATCTTTCCGCGCCCATGTAAGGGAGCAGCCGAACGCGAAGAGGAGGTGTTGCGCTTGACGCAATCTATCTATGATGTTCTCGAAATCATGGTGCGCGAGTGGCCCAGCCAGTGGTATATGTTCCGTCCTTTCTGGCCCCCCGCACCGTAGGGGCCGGATTTATCACGCCCGTGCGCGATTTATCACGCCCGTGTCTCACGCGTACACATGAATTGTGTCCATAGGAGCGTGTAAAGATGTATTATCTGTTTCTCATTGCTTCCAAAGTTATACCCTGGCTACCGGACTGGCTTATCAATAGTATGGCACAGAGCGGGGGATGGGTTGCCTGGCTTGTTGCGACTAAGGCGAGGGAGCAGGCGACACAAAATATGTTGCATGTGTTAGGAACGCAGGTGTTGGATACGCCTCAAGGTCGCAAGAAACTACATCGTATTGTGCAGACAATATTTCGCAACAATGTGTTTAACTACTTGACGATGTTCTCGCTACCAGCACGCAAGCCGGAGCGTATCTTGCGCGAGATCCATGTAGAGGGAAGAGAGCATTTCGATGCGGCAATAGCGCATGGAAAAGGCATTATTATCTCTTCGGCGCATATCGGGCCGTTCAACTATCTTTTTCAGTGGCTTGCGATCTCCGGTTATGATTTCTCTATTCCCGTCGAGCCGCTGAAAGATCAGCGCATGCTAGATCTGATTTCGGGCCTGCGTAGTAAGCATGGGACGCATATTCTGCCAATACAAGGAAGTGCTGCCATGCGTACGATTTTCCATAAGTTGCGTGAGAACAAGGTTGTGCTCATTGCCGCAGATCGTGCTATTGAGGGGCAGAGTAGCGAAATGCCCTTTTTTGGTGCAAATGCGCGCCTGCCTGTTGGAGTGGCTCATCTGGCAAAAAAGACGGGTGCAACGATCGTAGGAGCTAGTGGTTGGCATGCACCTGATGGAAAGATGTGCGGTCGTTTCTTCCCTTTATCGCTTGCTCTGGCGGATGAGCAGCGAATGGATACAAATGAGTTGCAGCGAGCAGTTGTGGCGCTCATGGAGCAAAATATTGCAGCGCATCCCGATAACTGGCTGGCCTTTGCTCCTATCTGGACGGAAAGGCCAGTGCGTGCGCGCCAGGCTATGGTTATGACGAACCTCTGAGTGTACGCATGGTGCGGCGTGGTGGGTCAACAAACCAGCTCCAGGCGCATTGAGCAACGTAGGCGGCAATTGGAAGGTGCGCGGGCGGCGTTTCCTGTCCACCGGCTTGAACGGTGCGTTTGAGAATACCTTCGCGCAGTTCAGCGCTCGTGTTGCCGGGAAAGAGCGTATAGGCGGCACCGATATGTTGCCAGAAGTGGGCGTCGCTGCCGCCAATGTCGGCGAAGCGCCATTGCGTATTGGCGGCCCGCACAGTATCGCGCATCGAAGCATTGGCGGGCGAGGGATTATAGATCTCGATGCCATCAATAGAGAAACCCTTGTTCAGCAGTTCGTCAATCTTGGAGCGACTCAGACTGGGAACCAGGCGTCCCAGTGGGTGAGGAATAATCACCAGGCCGCCTTGTTCTTTGATTGCATCAATGCTTTCTTCAACGGAGCGCAGTGCTTTGGGAGCGCGCTCTATGAAGAGTCCCAGCAGGTGTCCCTGGCGCGTACTGACTTCAACACCGGTAATCAACTGGAAAGGAGGATGTGGATGTTGTGCCAGCAGATCGGCCACACGTTTTGCGCCTTCGACATGATCGTGATCGGTAATCGCAATTACCTGTAATTCGTGTAGTATTGCCTGCTGAATTACCTGAGCCGGGCTGGCCCATCCATCCCCCAGGTTCGTATGCATATGGATATCAGCTTTACTGTATCCTTCAAGTTCTGATGTACTCATAATCTTTTTTTAACAATCCTTGCATAAGACGTTTACTTTTGTATGATACTCTTATGAGAAGAGGTATGCGTATCATCTTTGACATGTGGCTGAGCATCCCCTATGATAATGATAAAGCACCACTCTTAACAAAAACATTATATGATAGGAATGGGGGGGAAGTGTGGTGGCACCAGGGGGGATTGCGTGACACAAAAACGGCTGAGTGCTGTTTGCCGGGGGCAAACAAAAAGATGTCCCAGATTAAAATGGGGGAGGCAGCGCATGAAAATTGGTATTGTATCACCGTATGATTGGAATTATCCTGGTGGAGTACGTGAACATATCCGACATCTGGCGGAACAGTTTATTCAACATGATCATGATGTGCGTGTTCTTGCACCAGGAAAAGAGACAAAAGGCATTTTAGCGGAAAAGCACCTTTTTTATGGCATGGGAAAAACGGCCCCGTTACCCTTCAATGGGTCGATTGCGCGTATTGCAATTGATCCTATGCTCTCCTGGCGTGTACGCGATATATTAGAAAGGGAGCATTTTGATATATTGCACATTCATGAGCCGCTGGTGCCGGGATTATCGCTTACGGCGTTGCGCTTCTCTCATACATTGAATGTGGGTACGTTTCACAGTTTTAGCAAACCGGGCGGAATGACCTCTCCATATCATCTGGCGTATGCATCTGCGTCGCCGTTCTTGCGTCCATACTTTCGGCGTTTGGATGGGCATATTGCGGTTTCCAGTGCGGCCCACCAGTTTGTTTCGCGTTACTTCACGGCGGACTACCAGATCATTCCTAATGGTGTTGATCTGCTGCGGTTCCATAGTGGAGTGCAGCCGTTGCCCGAATTTCAAGATGGGAAGCAGAACATTTTGTTTGTGGGACGTTTTGAGAGGCGCAAGGGTGCGAAGTATCTGCTGCGTGCCATTCCTTTGATTCGTGAGCAGCATCCAAACACGCGTTTTATCTTTGTGGGAGAGGGACGCCTGCGCTATGCGTTTCAGCGTTATGTGCAGCGGCGAGAATTGCGGGATGTGGTTTTTGCCGGATATGTCTCTGATACCGATCTGTCCCGTTACTTTGCGACTGCCGACCTTTTTTGTTCGCCGGCCATCACTGGCGAGAGTATGGGTATTGTTTTGCTGGAGGCGATGGCGGCGGGCAAGCCAATTGTTGCCAGCAACATTCCTGGTTATGCCACAGTCATCAATTCTGGTTCTGACGGGCTACTAACTCCACCGCGTGATAGCTGGGAACTGGCTAATGCGATTGGTTACTTGCTTGCCAATGAGCCATTGCGTCGCCGTCTCGTTGAGACCGGGCTAAGTAAGGTGCATGCATATGCATGGCCGCATGTAGCCAGCAATATTCTAGATTATTATACGCTGTTGCTCGATGAACGCAAATCTGCCCGTGTGTAGGCTGTTTTAAAAAATACTGGGGATATCCGTACCGTGCTATTTGCGTGTATTGGTGTAGGGAAGCCATTTATAATTCCGTGTTTCGTTATAATCGAACATGGTCTATTGTCACACGGAATTATAAATGGCTTCCCTACACCAATACACGCAATTGGCATATTTTGTTGCCATACGAGAAATGTTGTTGAGTCTTGCGGATGAAAGTAGGGGCATTCCCCTTGTGGGTGCCCGTCCTCAAGAAAGCACTCTCATCAACGACGCGGGCACCCACAAGGGGAATGCCCCTACTTTCACCTGCAAGGATGGGGAAGCATGTTGTATATGTTTTATGCCTTTTTAGCTTTAAAAAGGCCAGAATTATTTGTAATGCGAATAGTGCCTTTCTCAGTTAATTCTTGACGTACCAGATTGATAAACGTCTCGCGCATCTCTTGAGAAAGCAGGAAGCCAATTCTACCGGAGAATGCATAAGCTATCAGTGGCTCGGACTCCGTCACTTCCAGGGCATCTTCATAGTTATGCAGCGTTATGTCTGAAAAAAAAGGAGCGAGTGCAGCCTGCGCATTCTCCAGAGTGAAAGGAGCGCTTTTCCCCATGCCTTTCCAGGGGGAATTGGGCCAGGATTTCCAGACCAGTTCGTCCAGTTCGCGCATATGTTGACGGCCAAATGTGGTTGCGTAGAAGTGTCCCCCAGGTTTCAGCACGCGCTGAATTTCGGCGAGTGCACGCGGCAGGTCTGGTATGTGGTATAGCATATGATTAGCAATCACCGTATCGAAGCTGGTATCAGCAAAGGGTAGTATTTGTGCATCGGCGACTTG
>ODAK010008379.1_pt1 | contig 10337 bp, 5 predicted proteins | sample 1539591 | NCBI WGS metagenome assembly ODAK01 (sample SAMEA3539303, study PRJEB22396) | soil metagenome | biome: tundra; feature: field; material: soil | place: USA | collected 2010-05 | depth 0.15 m | reverse complement strand
GCCAAGGGCCACAAGCCCACCCGTCAATCTCGCCGCGACCGCCAGATGATGTTCCAGGATCCCTACGCGTCGCTCGACCCTCGCATGAAGGTGGCGCAGATTCTCGGCGAACCGCTCGCGATCCAACAGGTGGGCACCAAGAGCGAACAGGCCCAGCGGGTCAAGGAACTGCTGTCCTCGGTGGGCCTCGACCCCCAGGTGGCCGATCGCTACCCCCACGAATTCTCCGGCGGCCAGCGCCAGCGCATCGGCCTGGCGCGAGCGCTCGCCCTCAATCCGCGTCTCATCGTCGCTGACGAACCCGTGTCGGCGCTCGACGTCTCGGTGCAGGCCCAGATCCTGAACTTGATGAAAGAACTCCAGCGCCAGTATGGGATGTCGTACGTGATGGTCAGTCACGACCTGGCGGTGGTCTATTACATGGCCAACACGATCGCCGTGATGTACCTGGGCAAGATCGTCGAGATCGGCGACGCGGAATCGGTCTTTCGTTCGCCAGCGCACCCGTACACGCAGGGCCTCCTCGACGCAGTGCCGATTCCCGACCCGGCGTTGGCCAAGTTGAATCGCGAAGTGCGTGTGCGCGGCGAGTTGCCCTCGGCCGTCAATCCGCCGTCGGGCTGCCGTTTTCGTACCCGGTGTCCTAACGTTCAAGAGATCTGCTCCCAGGAGGAGCCGTTGTTGCGCTCATTTGGCGAACGCCAAGAGGCCGCGTGTCACTTCCCGATGAAGACGCCGGTCAGCCTCTCCGCTCGTTCCTGAATCTCTCGCCGAGAATGCTGTCGGGCCGGCCCGACGCTCGACTCAGCGTTCGAGGAGGCGAACCTCAAAGGCGTCACGCAGCGCCTCGCCGACATACGTGATGGCGACGATAACCAGGATAAAGATGATCGCCAAGGGGTAGACCTGCCACCAGTAGCCGTTGGCGATGTACTGCGAGGAATTGTTGAGCATGGTGCCCCAGTCGGTGGCGGGCAGCGGTATGCCCAGTCCGAGGTACCCCAGCGTGGTCAGGAACAAGATCGCGTCGGCCACCGCGAACGTGGCGACGGTGACGATGTTGCTCACGGAATTGGGGAAGACGTGTCGTCTGATGATGTGCCATCGGCTAGCCCCCATGGCCTTGGCGGCCTGGGAGTATTCGAGCTCCTTGATCAGCAGGGCATCTCCGCGGATTATTCGGGCGTTGCCGAACCACCCGATCACCCCGATGATGGCGATCAGGTTGGTCGTGGTGCGCTGGAACACAGTGACGAGGGTGAGGAGCAAGAACAAGACGGGGATTGAGAGGAAGGCGTCGAGCATGCGCATTAGGAACGTGTCGACGAATCCGCCGAGGAAGCCCGACACCATGCCATAGAGGGTTCCGATCACTATGGTGATGACCCCTGCGATCATTCCCAGGGTCAGCGAATACTCACCGCCGAACATAATCCGACCTAACTCATCGAACCCCGATGGGTCCGTGCCCAATAAATCGTGGGCGGAAGGCGAGCCGTTCTGCGGCGCCAGCAGCGCCTGTGCTTGGTCGGTCTGGTTGGAGTGCCACAGTATCGGACCGAGGAAACAGAAGAGCACGATAAAGACGAGATACACGACCGAAGCGATTGCCAATTTGTTCTGCAGGAAGATCCGCAACCGCTGTCGCCACAGAGGGACGAACGCGTCGGAAATTGCGGTGGCGTCGTGACCAGTGCCCAGGGGCGCCTGCACCAAGAGCACCTCTTTTGCGGCGTGGAAGTCAGAGTCGGTCATTATCGTCCCTCAACGCGGACACGAGGGTTAACGACCCCGAGCATGATGTCGGCGATGAGATTACCCGCCAGAGTGAAGGCGGTAGTGAGCAACGTGATGCCCAAGACCGTGGGAATGTCCAAGTACGTCGCGGCGTTCACGGTCTGGTAGCCGATACCGGGATAGTTGAATACCTCCTCGATGATCAACGCTCCACCGAACAAGCCGGGGAGGAAAAGGCCCAAGATGATGATGATGGGGCCGAGCGCGTTGCGAAAAGCGTGGCGAAAGAGCACCTGGCGCTGCGAGCACCCCTTCGCTCGCGCGGTGCGGATGTAGTCCTGCACCAAGACGTCGAGCACGGCACTTCGCATGAATCGGCTGAGGAATGCCAAGTTGAGCAATGTGAGCGCTCCCACCGGGAGGATGAAGGCCTTGGGATCGGTGAAGATCTGCAGCGCGGAACCGTCGTTGGGCACCGGCGGCAAGTGCAGCGTGCCGATGGAGAACCAGGTGATCATCAGAAGCGACAACAAGAAGGCCGGAATGCCGTAGAGGACGAAGAAGATGTTGGTGACGGTGTAGTCGAAGAAGGTGTTGCGCTTGGACGCTTGCACGACGCCCACCGGTAACGCGATGGCGACGGAGAGTACGAGCGACACCAGCGCGATCCAGATGGTGCGCGGCACGAAGTCGACGATGATGGTCCAAACCGAGGACGTCTGGCGCCACGAATATCCGAGATTGAAGTGGAAGATGACCTGGCTGAAGTACTGCCAGAATCGAACGTAGAAGGGCTCGAAGATTTGGTGTTGTACACCCCATGCGTGTACCGCCGACGGACTGGCGTGAGTGCTCAGTGCGATGTAAGCGGGCGCCAGGATCCCACCGGTTTCGAAATAGGGAAGGATGAACGTCAAGAACATCACGATGAGAAAGACCGCGAACGACTGAATCAATCGTCGGATGAGGTAGGCAACCACGGATGAAGTTTATCAGCGAAAAGACTGTATTCCGTTGGCTGACCACGCGATTCAGAGTCGAATTCGAGAAATGTTCATCGTGGAAGAAGGAGGCCCTCCCGTTGCCGGGAGGGCCTCCTTCTTTACTTCAAAATTCTGCTACTCGATTAGAAGTAGTAGTACTCCGGGTTGAAGTTGGTCAGCGAGTTCGGCGTGAATCCGATCTTGCTCTTCAAGGTCTTGATGACCTCACCGATACCACTGCCCGAGTAAGCGTTGGTGCTGTTGGGCTGGTACAGCACCGGCAACTGCTGGGCCGCGATGTTGGCGAACTGTGCCAACGTCGCGGTGCCGAACGTTGTCTGCTTCACGGCCGTGGTCAGCGGCGCGAAACTGTAGGCACCGATGTTGAAGCTCGCACCGGGGACGAACAGCGACTCACCCGAAGGGTAGTAGTCCGGCGCGTAGATCCAGCCGGCGCCCCAGAGGCAGATGCTCCAAGAGGCGACGTTGCTAACGCAGTCACCGACCACCTTGTTGAAGGGCTCGCCGAGCGTCTTGGCGTTGATGCCGATGGTCTTCCATTCCGACACCTCGGTGGTCACTTGAACCTGGAGCTGGGGAATGCCGCTGCCGTACTCCATCGTCACGGTGAGTACGTCACCCTTCTTGATGCCCGGACCGCAGTCACTCGCAGCCGAACCGGGCGTGGCACACGTAGCGTTGCCGCCGCTGAGGTCCCAGCCGTGGCTCGTCAGAAGTGCCTTTGCCTTCGTCGGATTGTACGGGTACGGGTTGGTCTTGGAGACGGGACCCGAGATTGCGGAAGATGTCACCGGCGGCAGCGGGTTGATTTGCTGGTAGCCATAGCCCTTTTGGATCTTAGAGATCATCAAGGGTTGGTTGACTGTCATCTGCAGCGCCTGGCGGATGTAGAGCTGGTTGAGGAACTTGGCCTCGGGGCTCTTCGCATTGAAGTTGTACGCCGCGTAGTCAACCGACCACGGTGCGCCGACTTCAATGTTGTACTTGCTGGCCACGGGTGACCAGTTCGCACCGGCATGTGTCGGGGTGCCGTTCGCCGTCAAGTTCGTCGGGTCGACATAACCGAGGTCCACCTTGCCTTCACGCAACGCGATCTGCTCGGCCGCGGCGGTGGTGTAGGGGAGCTCAACAACGGAAGCGACCATTGACTTCTGCGGACCCGAATACGCCGCGTTGGGCACGAAGGTCACATTGCCGATGTTGTCGAAGTGCGTCAACTTGTAAGGACCGCTGTCGCCACTCTGCCACATGGTGTTGGTGTAAGTGGACTCGGTACCGGCCTGCTTGATCAGGTATTTGTACACCGCGGTGCACGTAGCGTCAGTCGCCTTGGAACCGTAGACACCGGTTGCGCAGGTCGACGTCTTGCCGGGCGCGGTGATGTCCCACGTGTCAGCGAAGGGGGTGATCTCGGACAGGTAATTGTACAGGATCCAGTTGGGGTTCACCGAGGTCGTGAAGTTGATCTTGACGGTGTTGCCGGAACCGCTCGCACTCGCCACCTGGTCCGGAATACCGTAACCCGCGTTGTAGCCGCAGTAGTTGGCTTTTTGGGCGTGGTACAAGTTCAAGAAGAACATGACCGACTGCGCGTTGATGGTCTGGCCACTGGCGAACTTCCAGCCCTTCAAGTTGATCGTGATGGTCTTGTGACCATTACTGAAGATGGGCGTTGAGCCGAGTGACAGAGAGGGATTGTATGTCGCAGCTGCACCGGTACCGAACCAATACAGGGGGCGATACATCTCGTTTTGGAACGCGTTGATGTTCGAGACCGAGAAGTAGGTACACGTCATGAACGGGAAGTTATAGTTCGGGTTTGCACCCGGTCCTTCGGCGAATGTCAGCGTTCCGCTGGGTGTGGCGGCGCCACTCACGCTCGGCGCTACGAGGCCCAGCGTCAACGCACCCGCCGCAAGGCCAATGGTCGTCGCAAGCCGAAGCTTGTGTCTGATTTGCATAGTTTCTATTGCCTCCCTAAACCACCGAAATGGTTGATTGAACCTACCCACCAGTAAGACGGGTTGGAGTTCACTGTATCGGGAGGCGGGGTAGTTCACAAGAGAACAGTGTGAAGATCGTAAGAATTAATCAAGAAGAAATGCCCGAGCCTTGTCGTCATGGTGTGGTGGACAACGTTGTCAGGCCAATGAAGAACTAGGTTCTGCGAGAAGTGGACGATATTGCGACGTCGTCCCAGAGTTACGTATTGCTCACAAAATGAGGAATTAATTGTTGGCGTCCAAACGATCACTACGGTGACCCTCGCATCAAGTTGCTCACGGGTTGTTCAATTTCCCCTCGCCGGGGTCCTCGTTGTTGTCGGCGTGCTGCGAGAGACTCGAGGGATATGACCAATCGCCGTCGTGATGAGTTCGGTGTTGCGCGCGCGTCGTGGTGTCGTCGGTGAGAACGTCGTGAGCAAAGGCACCGCTCCGCATCTTGACGTCGAAGCCGATCTCTTCGCACAAGGTTTTCTTCGTGTGGGGGCCGTCGACGAAGTGGGCCGAGGGAGCGCCTTCGGACCGTGTTGCGTCGGCCTGTGCGTGATCGATGGGACCGTGGGAGATTTCCCCCTCGGGTTGCGCGATTCCAAGCTCCTGACGCCGATTGTCCGCGAGAGTCTCGTGGAAACCATCGTTGAATGGGTCCGCGACTACGCGGTGGGAGAGGCGAGCGCCCGCGAGATCGACGATTTTGGACTTACGGCGGCCCTGCGGCTAGCGGGGCAGCGAGCGCTGCTCCAGTTGCGTCTGGCGCCCGACGTCGTCCTGCTCGACGGATCGCACGATTGGTTCAGCACTCTGGCGGAAGGCTCGTTTCTGGGCGCGCCCTACCCCGCGGTCGTGGTGCCGCCGGTGCGCACCCGGGTGAAGGCCGACCTGACGTGCGCGTCAGTGGCCGCGGCCAGCGTGCTGGCCAAGGTGCACCGTGACCGACTGATTTGCGAACTTGCGCGCGACGTACCCGGCTACGACCTGGCGAACAACAAGGGTTACGTCACCCCGTCGCATCTCGCGGGTCTGAGGGAACTCGGTCCGAGCGCGCATCATCGCGTCTCGTGGAAACTGCCGCGGCGCGTCGTACCTTGAACGACGCGGTCGCGTCGCGACGATCAGAGGACGACGTGATCGAAGGCGGCGCGGACCTCGCCGGCCAGTAAGTCGGGGTGCGACAGGTGCGCGCCGTGCGGGGCTCCGGCGAGTTCGCGGGTCGTGAAGAACGGATTGGCGGACTCGAGACGGTGGACCAACGTGTGGTAGTAGGGCGTCGATCGTTGGTCGCCGTAGAGGAAGCGAACCGGAACATGTATCTCGTCGAGTTCAAAGGGGGCGACCGGATTCGTTATCTCGGCCAAGTCTGCACTCAGCGCCGGGCCATCGAGACGGCGCGATTCCTGTTCGGCCGAGCTGAGGCGCTCCCACGAGGAGTCAGAGACCACTCGGCGGAAGAATCGTTCGGCCTCGAGGGCGGGATTCTCACTCGGCGCCGGAGTGGGTGCGGAGCGAGCCAACACCCAGGGCAGAGGTGACTCGTAGGCCACCACCACTGCGGTTGTGTCCGGCTGACGAGCGGCCAGCGTCATCGCCACGAGGCCACCGTAGCTGTGGCCGAACAAGACCACCGGCCCACTCGGCGCGGCCCAGGCGATCACGTGCTGGAGGTCCCCCACGTGCTGATCAAGGGTTCCTGGCCCCAACGCCCGCGATCGCTGATATCCGCGGCGGTCGTAGGCGACCACGTCGAAACCATCCAAACGACGGCTGAGTCGCGTGAAGGACGAGGCCCGGTCGAGTCCGCCGTGGATGGCGACCACCGTCGCGCGCGGGTTGTCGACGCGGTGTTGGGCGAGAGCGAGGTCCCCGAGCGGCGAGGGTTCCACGTAGCGCAGGCCGGAGTGAGTCGGGGTGCTCTGCACGTACCAAAGTTACCGGCTGACTCGGGTCCCTCCCGGGGGTCCACGGGTGGGTCCGTACGTTGTTTATCAATACGGTCTGTGAGGTAATGCAATTAGGGTGGTGACGTGACGATCCCTCCTGAATCTCCCGTTTCGCGTTCGCACAAGGGCTCCTTTGGTCCCAACGCCTGGTTGGTTGACGATATGTACGACCGGTTCTTGAAAGATCCATCGTCCGTCTCGTCGAGTTGGCGTGAATTCTTCGTCGATTACCAGCGCTCGCCCGTTCCCACCGTGACTACGTCGCACGCCGTGGTGTCCGTGCCGGCCCCCGCGCCCGTCGAGGTGAACTCCGAGGCCACGCCCCTGCGTGGCGCCGCGGCGCGCATCGTGACCAACATGGAGGCCTCGCTCAGCGTGCCCACCGCCACCAGCGTGCGCACCGTGGCGGCTCGACTTCTTGAGATCAACCGCACGTCGCTCAACGAGTCCCTCGCGCGCACGACGGGGGCGAAGATCTCCTTCACCCACCTCATCGCCTTCGCCATCATCAAGGGACTCAAGGAGATTCCTTCGATGAATGCGACGTTCGTCGACGCCGTCGACGTCAAGGGCACGCCGGGCGTCATTCGTCACGAGCACGTCGGACTCGGACTGGCCGTGGACGTTGAGCGCCCCGACGGCACGCGCAACCTGCTGGTGCCCGTCATTCGCGACGCCGACACCATGGACTTCCGCGAGTTCCTGCTGGCGTACGAGGAACTCGTGCGCAAGGTGCACAACGCCACCTTCGGGGCCGACGACTTCGTCGGGGCGACGTGCTCGTTGACCAATCCCGGCACGCTCGGCACCGTGCAGTCGGTGCCGCGTCTCATGCCCGGACAGGGCGCTATCTTCGGCGTCGGCGCCCTCGCGTGGCCCGCGGGCTTCGAGGCCGCCGATCCCCACGCGCTCGCCGAATTGGGCGTCGGCAAGGTGTTGACTCTGACGTCGACCTACGATCACCGCATCATCCAGGGGGCGGAATCGGGACTGTTTCTCAAGTACGTGGCCGAGTGCCTCACGGGAGGACACCGTTTCTACGACGAGGCCTTCGAGGCTTTGGGCATCCCATATGAACCCGCGCGCTGGTCCAAGGATCTTCGCGCCGTCGGCGGCGTCAACGATCACGACCAGATCTTGAAGCAGATCCGCGTGCAGGAGCTCATCAACATGTACCGCATGCGCGGACACCTCAATGCGGACCTCGACCCCCTGCACACCGAGCCGCCAGCGCTGCACCCCGAACTCGACCTCGCCACCTACGGGCTCTCGATCTGGGACCTGCAGCGGACTTTCGTGGTCGACGGACTCGCGGGCCGGAGCGAGGCCACGCTTGAGGAGATCCTGGCGATCCTGCGTGAGGCCTACTGTCGCACGACGGGGATCGAATACGGCCACATCATGGACCCCGAGCAAAAGCGTTGGATTCAACGGCGCGTCGAGGGCGTGAAGAACACCACTGCGGTCGAGGAGCAAAAGCACATCCTCGATGCGCTCAACGAGGCCGAAGTCTTCGAGCGATTCCTTCACTCGCGCTACGTCGGTCAGAAGCGCTTCGGTCTCGAGGGCGGCGAGTCGACCATCGTCGTCCTGCAGACGATCCTCGACGCCGCCGCCGACCAGGGAGTGCGCGAATCCGTCATCGCCATGGCGCACCGCGGACGCCTCAACGTCCTGGCCAACGTGGTGGGCAAGTCCTACAGCGACATCTTCTCTGAGTTCGAGGGCAACCTCGACCCCGAGAGTGTTCAGGGCAGTGGCGACGTCAAGTATCACAAGGGCGCGCGCGGCGTGTACAAGAACGCCAACGGCGCCACCATCGACGTCTCGATGGCGTCGAACCCGTCGCACCTCGAGGCGGTCAGCCCGGTGGTCGAGGGCATCGTGCGCGCCAAGCAGGACCAGGTGGTGCGACCGAGCGACGGCACCAACTGGATCGTCGGTCCCGACCACTTCCCGTTCCTGCCCATCCTGGTGCACGGCGACGCGGCCTTCGCCGGCCAGGGCGTCGTGGCCGAGACGTTGAATCTCTCCCAGCTCTCGGGATATCGCGTCGGCGGCGCGGTGCACATCGTCATCAACAACCAGGTCGGTTTCACGACCGCACCGGAATCGGCGCGATCGAGCTTCTATCCGACCGACATCGCCAAGATGATCCAGGCGCCGATCTTCCACGTCAACGGCGACGACCCCGAAGCCTGCGCGCACGCGGCGCGCCTCGCCTACGACTACCGCCAGGAGTTCCACCGCGACGTCGTGCTCGACATCGTCTGCTATCGCCGACACGGTCACAATGAGGGTGACGACCCGAGCTACACCCAGCCCCAGATGTACAAGATCATCGACCAAATGCGTTCGGTGCGCAAGGCCTACACCGAGGCGTTGATCCGACGTGGTGACATGACCTTGGAGGATGCGGAACGGGCGCTGGACCAGTTCAACGACCGCCTACAGAGTGTGCTCGACGAGGTGCGCACCGTGCCGGTGCCCGAGCTCGCCGTGATTCCGGTTGCCGAGATCCCGGCGGATTTGCCCGCACCGGCGACGGGCGTCGAGAAGGATCGCCTCCTCGAGATCGCGAGGGTCACGATGTCTGCGCCCGAAGGTTTCACCATCCACCCCAAGCTCGAGCGCCAGTTCGTGCAGCGCCGCGCACTCCTCGAGACCGGAGAAGTCGACTGGGCGTTGGCCGAGGCGTTGGCCTTCGGTTCGCTGACGCTCGAGGGCACCAACGTGCGCCTCATGGGTCAGGATTCGCGCCGTGGCACCTTCTCGCACCGCCACGCGGCGCTGATCGATTACGAGAATGGTGAGCAGTACGTTCCGCTGGCGAACCTCAATTCGCCGGGCTTCTTCACCGTTCGCGACTCGTTCCTGAGCGAATACGCCGCCCTCGCCTTCGAGTACGGCTATTCGGTCGAGTCCAACAGCTCACTGGTGATCTGGGAGGCGCAGTTCGGTGACTTCGTCAATGGTGCCGAGATCATCATCGATAACTTTCTGGTGGCCGCCGAGGACAAGTGGGGCCAGACGGCCGGTCTGGTCATGTTGTTGCCCCACGGCTACGAGGGACAGGGGCCCGAGCACTCGAGCGGTCGTATCGAGCGATTCCTGTCGCTGTGTGCGCGCAACAACATCCGCGTGGCCCAACCCACTACGGGCGCGCAGTACTTCCACCTCCTGCGCAGCCAGGTGCGTCGCGAACACGTGACGCCCCTGATCATCTTCACTCCCAAGTCGATGCTTCGTGCCGTCCAGACTCGTTCGCCGCTCGGGGCTTTCGAACACGGTTCGTTCTCGCGCGTGCTCGACGACGAGGTCGCCGATCGCGCGGCGATCACTCGTGTGGTGTTGGCCAGCGGCAAGATTGCTCACGAAGCGCTCGGGCGCCGCGGTGAGCTCGGACTCTCAAACGTGGCGGTCGTGCGGGTCGAGCAGATCTATCCGTGGCCGGCCGAGGAGATCGAGGCCCTCCTGGCCACTTATCCGAACGCCCACGAGGTGGTGTGGCTTCAAGAGGAACCTGAGAACATGGGTTCGTGGCCCTTCGTGCACCTGCAGATGCACAAGGCCCTACGCGACAAGAGCGTGCGCCATGTGGCGCGCGCCGAGTCCGCCAGTCCGGCGACCGGTTCGCATCTCGTGCACGACGCCGA
>ODAK010008377.1_pt1 | contig 10337 bp, 10 predicted proteins | sample 1539591 | NCBI WGS metagenome assembly ODAK01 (sample SAMEA3539303, study PRJEB22396) | soil metagenome | biome: tundra; feature: field; material: soil | place: USA | collected 2010-05 | depth 0.15 m | reverse complement strand
GATCGATCATGGCGACGATCTACCGACACCTCCGCGGGCGCGGAGACGGTCACCGCGATCGCCGGAGGCCTTCCCGGCACGCCGCGGGTGATGTCGACGGCGCGTACATAGCCGGCGATGTCCGCCCGGCCCGCCTCGACGACCTCGACCCCGTGGCGCTCACAAAACCGCAAGTAGTCCACCAGCGACCGGGCATAGGCATCGATCGTCCGCGGCGACCGTCCGAGATCTCGCTGAAGCTCAAGCCACCGCACCGCCAGCGGGCACGACGCCAACAACGGCCACCGCTCCGCGAGCCCGGCCGGGGTGCTTCCGGCGGCGCGCCCGCGCCAACGCGCAGCGCTCCTCGCCTCCGGCTCGTCGCTTCGCGCGCTGGCGCGGTCCTCAGGAACCAGGTCCATCCCAACCTCCCAGGTAGATGCCGTGATCACCGGCATCTATCCACCCCGCTCTCCAGGCAGATGAGCCCGCACCCTGCGGAGTGCGCTATCTGGAGGGAATTCCAAATAACACACGCGCTGTTGAGCATCTTGTTCCCTCCTTGCTTGGGGGATCGGGGTGGTTGACAAAGCCAGGAGGGCGCCGGGGGCGGCCGAGCCGAACCGAGCCGCAGGCGAGGGGAAGGGAGCTTGCGACCTTGAAGTGACCGGGGCGTCCCGGCGCAAACTCAGGCGCAGCCAACCACCACCGCTCCCCCGATACGAGGTGTGGGGAGCAGAGCTCGATAGCGCCATGGTGAGCGAGATCACGGCGGGTTGTCTGTTGGACACGAGCAGCCTTGGGGGCTGACAGGCCGTGTCTCGCCGTTGCCGGCGTTCGATCCGATCGTGAGCAACTGGGGTGCCCGCCGATGCGCCGTCGTGTTCGCGCGCGCGACCGACCTGTGGCCGACCCGCGGGAGCCTGGGGTGTCATCGGTGTGGGACCGCCCAGGTCTCCAGCAGCGCCGCGATGCCCAGCGCCGCCAGCATCGAGAGACCGATCATCGCGAGCTGGCGGCGACCCAGCGGCTGGCGTGTGCTCTGTGCCCAGGCGGCGGGGCCGGTGGTGATCGCGTAGAGCTCGAACGGGAGGTGTGGCAGGTAGGGGACCAGCGCGGAGCGGTAGACGCCGACCGCGGCGGCGATGGGCAGCAGGTTCACGGCGACGCTGGCCATGACCGAGACGTCAACGACACGGCGCAGGATCCGGTGGCGCTCGGCGCCCAGCCCCACCGCCAGCAACGGCCACATGGTTGCGCGGGCGTTGTGGATCAGCAGCCACGCCGCGGCGCGAAGCGTTGGTCGCGGTGCAGGGCGGATACGGACGTGCAGTTGCAGCGCGAGCTCGTGGTGTGCGAGCCAGCGGGCGGCGGGGATCAGCGCGCAGAGCGCCGCGGCGGCGAGTAGCAGCGTCCACCCAGCGCTATAGGCGTGTGCGAGCTGCTCGGCGAGGCTGTGACGCGGCCGGACGGGCTGGGGGCGGGTCAGTTCTGTGGTGACCATTGGCTGATCACGTATCCGTGGGGGGTGTGGGTCAGTTGGGCGTAGGTGACGTGGACGGTTGCCGGCAGTCCCTGGTAGTCGCCTTGGCCGGTGGTGCTCTTGCGGGTGACGATCACCCAGTCGCCGCTGGTGATGAGGCTCGAGGTGACCGCGATGACGCTTCCGTGGTTGGCGACGTGGCTCTTGGTCAGGGTGTGGTCGTGCGCGAAGCTGGCCGCGGCTTGCAGCGCTTGAGCGCGCGCCTGGCCGAGCGAGATGACCGCGAGCTGGCGTTGGCGGGCGACGATCGTGGTGGCGGTCCAGTCAGACCACAGGCTGGCGTAGCGGTTCAACGCCGCTTGTGGGGAGGCGTTGCCGGCTTGCTTGGCGAGTTGGGTTTGGGCTTGGCGCGCGGGGGCCGGAATGGTTCCGCCGCGTTCAGGCGCGGGTACCGGATCAGCAGTCGTGGTGGTGGTGTGCGCGGGGGCGGGTGGGCTGGTGGCGGCCGGGTCGGTGATGCTGGCGCATCCCGTGAGCGCCACCGCGGCGGTGAGAGCGAGTGCAGCGTGGCGAGGGATGTTCATAGTCCGGGGGGGTGGCGTTGCACGAACCCGCCGTACTGGTCTCCGGCGTACTGGGCGGCGATGATCGAGGAGGGCTGCCATCGCGGGCCGCTACCCGGAGTCCTGGGTGTAACGGGCGCATACCAGGCGGTGTCCATGACGATCCCGGCGACGGCGATGAACGCGTGCCCGGAGTTGGCATATACGGTGATCCACTTCCCGGGCCCCGGGTCGCCGTAGCTCTCAAGGCCGGTGGAGTCCTGCGCCCAGGCGCCGAACAGGTGCGCGGCGTAGAGCATGTAGCTCGTCGACCCCGAGCAGTCATATCCGGCGGCGAGCTGGGTCAGGGGCTGACCGTGCCCGCCGCCGTAGATGTAGGGCTTGTCGGTGAGCTGGTTACCGGCGGCGATCGCCAGCTTGACCGCCGCCGGAGCCTTGGCAGGGGCCGCCGCGACCCCGGACGGCAGGATCGTGGCCTGAGCGCCGGGTGTCAGCGCCAGCGGCGGGTTATAAGCGACCGGGCATGATCCGGCTGGCGCGGGCGCGGCCGCCGGCTTGGTGGTGGGGGTGATCTCGCCCAGCAGGCTGCCGGTGCCGGGATCCGGTGCGGGGGTGACGGTGACCGGGCGCACTCCCCAGGCGTCCTGGGCGCTGCGTCCCTGCCAGTCATAGATATCGACGTGGCGGCCGATGATCGCCCCTCCGGTGTCACCGGCATAAAACGCCCGGGCGGTGGCGAACGGGTTCGGGGTGACGTGAGCGAAGGTTCCGAGCCTGATCACCGCGGGGTCGACCGCGATCTCATAGGCCGGCGGCCCGGCGGTGAGATTCAGGCCGGTGGCAGTCACGCCGCTGCCGTTCATCGCGTCCCACGGCGGCCCGTAGGCGGTCGCGACCCAGCCGCCCGATCGGCCCGTCGCACCCGCCCCGCCGTTGGAGGGTGTGGTGACGGTGCCACAGGCCGCCTGGTCGCTGCCGGCGATCACCCCGACCGCCGCGACGAGCACGATCACCGGGAGCGCCAGCAATCCGGTGACGGCCAGCGGGATTGCGCGGCCGGGTTTCATGTCGCCGAGCGGGGGTGATGGTGGGTGGCGAGCTGCTCGACTGCCGCCCACGGATCACCACCCAGCTCCTCTTGGACCTGTTGGCGCAGCGGCTGGTCGTGGTCGGGTTCTGAGGTCGCCAGCCAGTATTCGCCGGCGCCGGCACGGATCTCGATCAACCCGCGCCCGCGACGCCCGTTGCACAGAAACGCCTCGGCGTACTCCCCCTTGACGGTGCGTAGCTGGCTGATGGTCTGGGCTTCTTCGTCGGTGAGCCCGAGCGCGTGTTGAATGTCTGAGACGCCGCCGTCGAGCTGTTTGAGAAACAGCTGGATCGAGGATTGGGAGACCAGCGCCTCGCCCTCGGGGTGCTGGAGAAAGTCACCCAGCTTCTGGGATATGGCGATCAAAAACAGCCGGTGGTGGCGGCTGCGGCGCGCCTGCTCGTTGATCCACCGCCCGGTGGATCGCCGTTCGAGCATCTTCCAGCCCTCATCGACGACCAGGAAGGTGCGTCCTCCCCACGGGCCGCGGTGGGCGTGGGCTTGGCGGGTGTGCTGTGAGCGGCGCGCGAGGTGCTCGACGATCGCGAACATCGCCGCGCCGGCGCGGGCGTCACCGACCTCGCGGGTGTCAAAGATCACCAGCGGCGAGTCGACGGGGATGCTGGTGGGCTGGTCGGCGAGATAGGCGCCGGCTCCGTCTGAGACGTAGTCGTGCAGTCCTTCGGCGAGCTGCGCGAGATGGCTGGCCATCTCGACGTTGGCGTCGCAGCGGGCTTGTTCGCCGCGGCGATAGAGCTCCTCTTGGAGCAGCACCTCGCGGGGCGCTTCGCCGGTGAGCCCGCAGCGGCGATACACCGCGCGGATCGCCAGCGACAGCTGGGAGTGGTCGCGGGGCTCGAGGTCATAGGTCCCATCCGGTTGTGGGCGCCCAAGGAAGAAGGAGTGCAGCGCCAGCAGGTATTCGAGCTTCTCGGGCGGCAGCTTGCAGACGTCGGCGACGTCCCAGGGGTTGATCGCCTGACCGCCGCTGGTGGCGAGGTTGACCACGACCGCATCGGGGATCAGCGCGGCGAGAAACTCGTAGTGCCCCGCGCGGTCAATCACCCCGCCTTGGGCGCCCTGGGCGAGGATCCGCGCGAGGATTAGGTTGGTGGTCATCGTCTTGCCGCCCCCGGACTTGCCGGCGATCACCATCAGGTGGTTCTCGTGCGCGGGGTCAAACGCGTCGAGTCGCTCAAGCGTGCGCCCAGGGCGCGCCCACCCCAGCGGGATCCCGGACGGGCTGCCGCACCGCGCCGCGACGAGCGGTGTGGTGTCTGCCAGGTTGCTGGTCACGTATTTGCGTGCGATCCCCAACGGGTCAACCCCGAGCGGCCAGGTCGCGCGCCACGCGTGCAGCTGCGCGAAGGACGGGAGGTGCAGACGGGCGTCGGTGCGGGCCAGCAGGTCGCGCTCGAGCTCGTTGGCGTGGCGGATCAGTTCGCTGGCGTTTCCTTCGGGGTGCTGGAGCGCGAGCGTGATCGAGATGTCATAGACGCCGGCGCCGGCCGAGGCGGTCAGTTCGGCGTTGAGCTGCGCGGCTTCGTGTTCGCGCTCGTTGGCTTCGGGATCGGGGGCGCGCAGGCGCATCTCGCGCGCGCGTTGCACTCCCCAGATGCGGCGGTAGCGCTGCCGGGCGCGCTGGCGCTCGCTCGCGCGCCGCCCGGCCTGCCAGCGCACCGACCCAGCGTGAACGGGTACGGGGACTGCATCAAATGCAATAGCCACCCCAGCCAGGTGTGATCCGGAACCGAGCTCACCGCCCGGCAATGCACCGCCACCTCACCGACGATCAGATGCGTCCGCGCACGCTGATCGACCGTAGTGCGACACAACCGCCGCCTCAGCTCAAGGGCGATCTCCGCGGCGTGTTCGCGGTCGGGGCTGGGCGCACCGAACAGGTCGCTGAGCTCGACATCCTGCCCGCCGCTGGCGGGGTTCAGCTGCCGGTCAAGTAGCTGCCCGAGCTCGGTGCCGTTGAGCAGGCGGCGTCCCAGGTCGAGCGCTGCGAGGTGAGAGACGATCGAGCGCAGGTGCGCGTCGTGCTCCTCGACCGCGCGTCCGAGCCCGGCGGTGGTCAGCGATCGCCGGCGGATCCGGACGCCGCCCGGACGCCACGGGACGATCAGCAGGTGTCGCAGTCCCATCCCGACGAGGCGTTGGCAGTGCTCGACCAGGCCGTCGGCCGTAGTCAGCGCCAGCGCCTCAAGCGCCTCCCCGCGCGCCGCCAGCTGGTCTGCTTCGAGCGCCCGGCGGGTCTGCTGGGCACGGTGGCGCAGCTCGTCGACCAGGATCGTGGTGTCCAGCGGCTCGGCGCACGTGATCAGCTGCAGCGCTTGGCGGTCAGGCAGCCGCGCCGCCAGCTCACCCACCGCGCCCGCCGCCTGCTCCAGCGCCTCAGAGCTCATTCGCAGCGGCGCGAGCGCGGCGAGTTCGACCGCGTGCACCAGAGTGCCGTCGTGGAGGACCGCCAGCCCGTCCTGGGTCAGTGCGCTGAGCGCCAGCAAGCCGCCGACCTGATTGCCGCGTGTCATCGCGTCGCGTTTCGCGCCGGCCGGCGGCGGGTGCGCGGAGAGGTGTCGGGCGCGGGCGGCGGGGAGAGCCGCAGCGCGCGCGGCCGGCCCGGACCGGGGTGATACTGGTGCGGGCGAGACAGCCATCCTGCGTAGTCGCGCGCGAGGCGCAGCAGGCTGGGACGCCCAGATTCGGAGAAGAACATCAGCGCGGCGGGCCCGCCCACCAGGAACGTGAACAGGCTGATCGCCGGCTGGGTGGGCAGCACCATCAGCCGCTCGACGCCGAACACCCCGGCTGCGAGCATGATCAGCGCAACCCATTGCGAGAACGAGAAGCCGGCCAGCTTGGGTGGCTCGTCAAGCCGTCGGTAGGTCGGGTGGATCATGAGAGCTCCTTGCCGCGCCCACGGCGCTTGCGCCGCTGGGGCGGCGCGGGGTTAGCCGGGGGAGCGGTCGGCCGCTGATCGGGAGGTCTGGTGGACCGAGCGCCGCCGGACTGCGGCGGGGTGTCGCCGGCCGGCGGGGTGTCCCGTCGCGTCCCGCCGTCAGATCGCGATGCCGCCGCCGCGCGTACGGAAGGTTTGGTCAGCGGTGGCGAGCCGAGGGCATCGGAGGTCACACCGGGGCTGATCGGCGTTGGCTGGGCGACGCGCGCGCCGGCCACAGCCGCCGCGGTAGCCCCCGCGATCGCGGCTTGTCGACCGCGCTACGAGCACCGCTGCTCGAACGCGACCCCGGCGCAGACGAAGCGCTTCGGCGTGACGCGCCCGGCTCGGTGCCCGCCGGACGGCTGCCACGGCCTCGATCACCGCCGCTGCTGTCGCGGCGCTCATGACCTGCCCGAGGGGGTTTGCCCGCACCGGCAGCGGTCTCCTCGCCGATGCCGCGTACGGCCGGGGTGTGATCGCGTGACGCGCGGGCGGCGGCCGCCACGGTGACCGGAGCATCGGCGAGCACCGCGGCGCCCGCGGCTGTGCGCCGAGTGACCGCGCCTGACGGCGCGGTCGTGCTGGTGGCACGCGACCGGACGTTGCGCCAGCTGCTGGCCAGTGCTTGGCGGCCGCGCAGACCCAGTGGCGTGCTGGCCAGCTTGCCGGCATTGGCGCCGGCGCGGCGCCCGGCGCCGGCCGCGAGGCCTCCGGCGGGCATTCCCAGCGCGCCACCGAACTGTGAGACGACACCGCCGCCCGCGGTCACGCCCGCCAGCAGCGCCGCTCGCCCCTGCGCCATCCGCTGACCGACATTGGGGACGGCGGCCGCGGCCGTGCTGCTTGTCGTACGAGTGCCAAGCGCGTCGGTGGGGAGCAGCCCGCGGCTGCGAATCATGCCGACCAAGAAGAACGGCCAGCGAAACGCGATGACGAACGTCAGCAGGGCAGCGAAGAACCCCACCAGGCGGGTTCCGATCGCCGCTGGGGTCCCGATGTGAGTGATGTCGGCGCTGAGCGCGCCGGCGGCCGCGAACATCACACACCAGCCGATCGGGATCATCGCCACCGCCACCAGCAGCCCGAGCCACAGCCGCCACGCGCCGTGCAGCTCGGGGATCGGATACCCCGCCAGCGTCAGCGGCCCCGCGACAAACAGAACCGCGAACAACGCAAGCACACCAACCTTGACGATGAACAGTCCGACCGCCAAAAGGATCGCGGCGATCACCAGCAACGCGATCAGCGGGCCGCTCACCCCAAACGCCACACCACCGGCGAACATCAACGCCAAAGCGCGCTGCAAGCCATCAGCGACATCAGCAAACCCCAGCAGCGTCGCGGTGGTGACATTGACCGCGGCCACCGCATTAGCGAACGCCCACGGAAACAGCAACAGCCCGACCGCCGCGCCGACCAGCCGTCCCAACGATTCAGCGGGATGATGCATACCGCCGGTGACCCCCGACGCCGTGTAGCGGGCGACCGCCACCGCGAGGGTGAGCGGCAAGAACGCGACCGCGACGCTGGTCGTGTCCTGCTCGAGGCGATGCATCGTCGGCCACTGGACCGCATCGGCGGGATCAGGAAGCGCGATCAGCCAACGCAACGAGTCACCCGGCGCGTGCTTCAGCCAGGAGGGAAGAAACGCGCCCGCGAGCACCTTAAACAGGTCATTCGCGATCGACCTCAGAATCCCCGAGATCGAGATCCCAAACAACCCGAACGGCAACCGCACCCCCAGAACGCCGTGCTGACCGGCAGCCAGCGCCGCGGCCGGCATCACAAGCACAACCGCGATCACCGCCGCGAACGCCACGAGCAAACGCCGGCCACCGAGCCGCCGGCGGGGAGTCGGCCGACGCGGACTCACTTGCTGATGCCACCCAGCCCGACGATGATCGCTGCGCCGATCCCGGCCTTGATCGCGATGTCATGCGCCCGGGTGTGCCCCATCGTGAACAGCAGGCCAACCACGGCCAGCGCGAGGCCGATGAACGTCGCCACCAACCACTTGACGTTGTCAGTCAGGTTCGCGACAAACGTAGCGATCCCGCCAATCGACCCGCTCTTAGACGTCAGACCAGCAGCCTGCAGCGCATGCGCGCCCGCACCAGCCGACAACACCACCAGCCCACCAACCGCGATCACCACAGCGACCGCAAGCAGCACGTCGACGACGCGGGAACAGTTGATACGTGTCACTGAAGACCTCCTTGGGTCACGTTGGGGAGAGGACCAGGACTCGGCCCAGTCGGAGAAGGCGGATCGATCGCGGGCGCAGGGGAGCCATCGCCCGCGGTCGCCGCGCGCGGCGAGCCAGCCGGCGACGCTCCGACCGCCGGCGTGGCGATCACAGCCAACTGGTGCACGGCCGAGACCCCGGCGGCCCGGGAGCGTCGCGCCCAGGGCTGACCTGCAACCGGGCGCCCTGCCCGGTGTCGATACGCGGCGCGTGGCGGGCGCCTGGCGCTCTCCGTCGCTCGCCGCGAGGATGGCTCGCCGCCCGCCGAGGGCCGCTGACGCGAGCTCGCGTTCGGTGCGAGCGCCGTGCCGACGCCCGACTGACCGCCGGCCAGCGGCCGCGTGACCCTCGCCGCTGAATCGAGCATCAGGACGACGACCGCGGCCAGCGCGAGCAGCAACGCCGCAAATCGCCCGAGCATCAGCCGCCGCCCGAGTCGAGGCCGAGGCAGGCCCACGGCTTCCGTTGCGCTGCGAACGTCAGCAACCACCGGTCGGTCAGTGCGCTGCTGACCCTCAATACCGTGATCGCATTTCGTCCTCGGCGACCAGTCCGCCGGTCCGGTCAGCGCGACCGGCGCGTCGACAAATGGCGTGCTCACGGTCGGGACTGACGATCGAACCTCCGCCCTCGAGGGCGTGTCGGAAAGCTCTGACCCGTCCCGGCCAGTCGGGGCGGGAACGGCGTGTTGGCCGACGAGCAGAGTGATCAGCTCACTGCGGCGAACCTGGCTTGATTTGGGAGGATCGTGCGCCACGACAACCCCGTGCTCGCTGCGATCCTCAACATCCCACGCCTCGACAGCAGGACGCAGCTCAAGCGCACGCAACCGGTCAATCGCATCGGCAGCGCACAAGCCGGTGAGATCGTCCAGTTCGATCTCTCGCCGTCGAGAAATATGGCTCGCCGCGTTCACTACTCCTTAAGCGAGCCAGCCCGAGTTTTGACGACAAACTCATACGAGGGCGCTGGCGTTCGTCGGCGCTGCGGACAACCCCAGCCGGCGCGACCTGCTGCGCTTGCAGGCGCTCAGGTCACTTCAAGCCATCGCGCCAGCAGCCAGCGCAAGCGATCACTCTCAGGCGTTGGGCCGCGACCGCCGCTTCCAGACGCCGGGTCCAGCGAGCAGGCAGCCGGTGCGATGCTCGGTCTCCGTCGTGCACCGCCGCGACCGACGCGCTCGCGCTCAAGAAAGATGTGGCGTTCGGATAGCCCCCGCTTCTGCGAAAACTATGCGGACGGGTCATCTGCAACAGGCCTTCGCCAGCAACCGCGAGCGCCCGACCCGGACGGACACTCGTGCGGTGGTGGATGGGCTTCTGCGACGAGCCCTGCGTTCCGCGGAGGCTGTTTCATAAAGGTCTGTCCGGGCGGGGGAAGACGATTTCGGGCATGACCCAGAACTTCATTGCTGTTGACCGTGATCAGGCGTTCTTGATGCCGCCGTCGTTGTAGGTGTGGCTGCCCGAGGGGCATCTGGCGTGGTGTCTGTTGGATGTCGTCGGGGAGATGGATTTGTCGGTGTTCTATGCGCGGTATCGCCCGGATGGGTGGGGTCGCCCGGCGTATGAGCCGTCGATGATGGCCTGAGCTCAACCGGTCGTCGCAACGCGGTGTGGTTAATGACTCTAAGGGCTGGACGTGACAACCGGGCCTGCCTCGATGAGGCGGCTGTCGTCGTGGAGGCTCGCCCGGAGGGCGGGCCGGAACGGCGATAGCCGCGCGCGACTGTCAGACCCCCCCCGGGGGGCGCCAGGGATGCCGCTGTGTGTCGCGGGCGGTGCATGCTGCAGCCAGCGGTCAGGCCGCAGCGCTGAGGTACTCGGTGAGCACCTCGGCGGGTGTCCTCCACGCGAGTGTCTTGCGCGGCCGACCGTTCAGCGCCGCCGCGACGGCTGCGAGCTCCTCGGCACTGTGGCGGGCGAGGTCGGTGCCTCTGGGGAAATACTGGCGCAACAGCCCGTTGGTGTTCTCGTTGGTGCCGCGCTGCCACGGGCTTCGTGGATCACAGAAATAGATCTGCAGACCGCTGT
>ODAK010008376.1_pt1 | contig 10339 bp, 12 predicted proteins | sample 1539591 | NCBI WGS metagenome assembly ODAK01 (sample SAMEA3539303, study PRJEB22396) | soil metagenome | biome: tundra; feature: field; material: soil | place: USA | collected 2010-05 | depth 0.15 m | reverse complement strand
AATGCTGCCCATTCGGCTAGAGGATCGGCGAGGAGCAAATCACATGCGAAGACGCGAATTCCTGGCAGTGCCCCTGGTCGCCGGAGGCTTGCTCGCTCTCTCGACCGCGCAGGCGAAAAATTCAGCGTCTGCTGCAAATCCCGCTCCCGCAAATCCTTTGGGCGTGAAGGCGCTCGTCTTCGACACTTTCGGCACGGTCGTCGATTGGCGCGGCTCCATCATTCGCGAGGGCACGGAATGGGGCAAAGAGAAAAACCTGCAGATTGACTGGGGCACGTTCGCCGATAAATGGCGCTCGGGTTACGGGCCGTCGATGAACAAAGTGCGCAACGGAACGATGCCCTGGACCAAGCTCGACGTTCTGCACCGCATGCTTCTCGAAGATTTGCTGAAGGAGTACAACATCACGGGATTGACCGAAGAGGAAGAAGTGCACTGGAATCTCGTCTGGCATCGCCTCGCTCCCTGGCCCGATGCCGTCGAGGGACTCACGCTCCTGAAGAAAAATTATGTCATCGCCACGCTCTCGAATGGCAACGTTTCCCTGCTCGTCGATATGGCGAAATTCGCGGGACTTCCCTGGGATACCGTGTTTTCCGCGGAGTTGTTTCATCACTATAAGCCAGACCCGGAAACCTACCTGGGGACCGTGGAACTCATGAGCTGCAAGCCAGGCGAAGTCATGATGGTCGCCGCGCATCCGGACGATCTGAAGGCCGCGCAAGCGTTGCGACTAAAGACGGGTTACGTGCCGCGCCCCTTGGAGCGCGGTCCCCGAAACAGCGCTGCCCCTCCGGGCCCCATGGCCCCGGCCAACGGCGCTCCCGCAGCGGCCAACGCGACGCCACCTGCAACCGCCTCGTTCGACGTAGTCGCCCGCGATTTTGTCGAGCTCTCGAAAAAACTCTCATAGCACGGAGATCTCCGTCGCCATCATGCACCCAGTGCCCGGTAGTATTCGCTTGGCTTGTCATCCTTCAGCTCAACAATTTCAGCAAAGCCTTCGTCCGGGGAAAAGATCACGTATCCTTTCTTCCCTTGATCTCCCAGCCCCAGGACACGGCCTGTGAGTCCTTTTCCAGTAGCTTCAACGTCAACTCGGAAACGGCAGGTTCGCCCGCGCAGCGGACCGGACAACGTAAACTTTGTGGTCTCGCGGGAAGGCTCGGCCGACCCGCTGAGTGCGACAAGGAACCCAGATGGCGAAATCTCGTCCATCTTTTCGCCAATGCCGACGAGTTCGGTGCCCTTGACGGTCAGCTCAAGTCTAGCAAAAGGAAAAGTCCAGATGCCGTCGATTGTTCTGACAAGGATTTCCTTGGCGCGAGCGAACCTCACTTGCCTTCCGGATCGAGCGAATCGCATCGAGCCGCCGATCTCAACGCGCACGCCAACCAGCAACTGCCGAAGACGCGAGGGCGCCGCAGTTCCAGGCCGCTCAGTTTCACTTGCAGACTGTCGACTGCATCGTCGGGAAACAAACTCACGTTCGCATACTCTTGCTGCTGTTCATCAAATACCGACAGCGTCTTGCGCCATGCCGCTTGTTGTTGATCGTTGATCTCGCCGAGATAGAGAACGGTTCGCTGTACCGTCTTGTGGGAGGCGATGCGATGGTTTTCTACGATGCGGAAGTAGCGATGCTCTTTGCCGTCTTTTTTGCGATGGATGCTGCGCAGAAACATGCTGACCGCAGACTGCCAGAACACCGAGGCCAAAGGGAAGACACTGGGTCTTCATTCTACTGTTTTTTCAGAGCGCGGCGATGAAAGCACGCGACTTACCCGCGAAAATTATGGCAAAAACGCCGAAAATCGCGTGCAACTGCGAAGGTTGGGTTAGTCATCGATAAAACGGAGGCGAAACGGTTTTCTGATTTCTTTTTTACCACACAACCGGAATCTCATCCTCCGCATCCCTGAAGAAGAGTGATTGACGAAACGCGATTAGCGCTTCGAAACAATCGAACTTTTCGCCCCGCTACCGGGAACAACGGTAGGACCCTAAATGCGCCTGACACTCTGCCTTCTACTCTCGCTCGCTTCCTTGTGGCAGGTCCCTGCGCCACCGCAGAACCCGCAGGAACCAAAGATCTCCGTCGACGTTCAGCTCGTCACCGTGCTCGCCACCGTGCAGAACAAAAAAGCAGTAATCGTTAGCAACCTAACCAAGGATGACTTCCTCCTGCAGCAGGACGGCCACCCGCAAACCATCCAATATTTCAAGCAGGAAGCCAATCTTCCTCTCACCCTCGGCCTCCTCGTGGACACCAGCTTAAGCCAAAGAAACGTCCTCGGACAGGAACGCAGCGCCAGCTATAGCTTTCTGGATCACGTGTTGCGCGAGGACGAGGACAAGGATAAAGCCTTCGTGATTCACTTCGACCGAGAGGTCGAACTCCTTCAGGACCTCACTTCATCGCGCAAACAACTAGAATCATCGCTCGCCTTGTTGGAGGAGCCCGATAGAGATTCCGGCAGCTCATCTGGCGGCGGGCGTGGCTCGCGCGGACGCGGCTATCGCGGAGCTGGCACGTTGCTCTATGACGCGGTCTACCTCGCGTCGAACGAATTGATGAAAAAGCAGCAGGGTCGCAAAGCTCTCATCATTCTTTCCGATGGCGTCGACCACGGCAGCAAGGAAAGCCTGGAGACCGCAATCGAGTCAGCCCAGCGCGCCGACACGCTCGTCTACTCCATCCTATTTAGTGGCGAGGAAGGCGGCGGAGGATTTGATCGGCCCCACTTTGGAGGAGGGATGGGACCCTACGGCGGTGGCGGCCCAGGTGGAGGCGGTGGGGGCCGCAGGTACCCCCAAGAGGATCGTCCAGACGGCAAGAAAGTTCTGGAGCGCATCTCGAAGGAGACAGGCGGCCATTTTTTTGAAGTTTCCAAGAAGCAGCCCATCGACCAGATTTACGCCCGGATCGAACAGGAACTGCGCAATCAGTACAGCCTCGCCTACTATCCCGAACGGGCCGACGCCGCGCCCGGCTATCATAGAATCGCCCTCACCACGCCCAAACAAAAAGACCTCATCGTGCAAGCCAGAGAAGGCTACTACTCAACGCGATAACACTCCTCTAACCGTTGCGTCGCGACTTCAGAAAGTTCTTCGTGAAATGACGTGCGTTCGCGCCCGCCAATCTGTGATTTTACTTGTCGGCACAGAAGGTGAATTTCAGAACAGCCTCGACGGACGCCCCCGATAATGTTCCCGGAGCAAATTGCCACTGTTTTGCGGCATGGATGGCGGGGTTACCTAGGATCGAGCTACCGGAAACCAGCTGAACATCTTTGACGAGACCGGTTTGCACATCAGGAACGATCCTCAAGCGCACTTCGCCGAAGACATGTGCAATTTTTGCGATCTGAGGGTATTGCGGAAGGCTATACTTCACAAGATGCAAGGACGATGCGTTGATGAGCTCAACCGAGTGAGTATCCGGATTTGCGGGCGGCCCCGTGTATCCTCTGAGCAGCCATGCCAGGTAATTGGTGTCGCATTTTTCGTTCGCACATGTATAGTCGCCGAAAGCAGTATCAACTTTTCCTGAAACTAGCTCCGGCAAAAGTTTGGTTCCGAAAGCCTCACGATCCTTTTCTTCGGCAGCTGAAAGATCTTGGAAGGAGAACCGCGGGCCAAACGCCCGGCTGCGGACCTTGTAATTCAAGTCCCACAACGCGTCGACACAAGGATTGTCCCGGTGGAGAGCCTTCAGATCGACTTCCGCGGGATAGGGGAAGTCGAATACCTTCTCCTGCACTCCGCATTTTGCGACGATCGTCAAAGCTGAGGAGTCCCATGTGTCGCCCAGGGCTTTTGGTGCAGCTGCCTTGAGAGCATCTGTCACGCCTTGCCCCGTGTAAGAGCAAAGATCAACTCTTCCCGTCACCTTTTTCATCGGCGTGCCCGGCAATACGCGCTCGGCCGCTCGGACGAGTTGGCCGCCGCAATACCGGTCCGCAGCGGAAATGCGAATCACACGAATGCGGATATCCTTGCCCACCGGCGTTACTTCTAGAATCTCTTCGTAGCTATCCAAGAGGAAGTCCGAGAAGAAACTCCTAACAACGTAAAATGATTGCAGTGGATCTGTGTTCCGGGCTCTCGACGGTTCGCAGACCATGAGAATTCCGCCGAGACAAGGCAAAATCCAAAGCAGCAAATTGCGCCGACGCATCGTGTGCCTCGCTCGCGGTTTCGATAGTTGAGCTAACTGCACCTATTCTAGTGCCTTAAACGCGCGATCCCGCTCGAAGCGGTGACTCACGTCGCAGAGTTGCAAACCTCGTGAGCCAACCTTGCTACCGCACCATCCCTTTCAACTTCGGCATTGCCGCGGCCAGTCCGCAATTCTTTACACCAAACATCCCCCTGTTGACATTTGCATCCTGTGGTAGCGTAAAACTGAGGCTCGTGTGATGGCCGCGCGGGCGGAAAGGGACGTATGAGCAGAATCGATTGGGCATCGGAGGACGCAGCGCGACTCGCGCAACACGAAATAGATGGCGCGAGGGAAGGCCTCGCACCGCGATTAGAATGCAACGACCCGGCGAGGGTCGTCGTCCTGAGCGACCAACGGGAGCCGAGGGATTCCTGCTCTGCACATCTACTCGACAATACAGTAAGGCGTTTCACGAACAACCGGAGCAATCCAGACACCCGGGAATTTGGAGGTAACTTCGCAAATGGCTGACACACTTGGCTTCATAGGTTTGGGCAATATGGGAGAGCCGATCGCGGCCAATCTCCTGCAAGCTGGGTACACACTGCGTGTTTACAATCGCACCGCATCAAAAGCAGAAAAACTTGCGGCTAAGCGCGCAACGGTCGTTCAGAATTCTGCGGATGTGGCTGCGCCGGGCGGCATCGTTCTCACGATGCTCGCTGACGATCACGCTATTGAACAAGTTTGCCTTCCGCCCGGCTCCTTTGTTGAGAAGCTCGGGCCCGGAGGCATTCACATCTCCATCAGCACAATTGCCCCAGCCACTGCGCGCCGCCTCGCCGAGCATCACGCAATGCACAAAGTCGAATATGTGGCTTCGCCCGTTTTCGGACGCCCCGAAGCAGCCGCCGCAAAACACCTGTGGGTCTGCGCCTCCGGCGCCGCGCCGGCCAGAAAACGAGTGCAGCCGATTCTCTCTGCGATCGGTCAGGGCACTTTCGAGTTTGGCGACGATCCGGGAGCCGCGAACGTCGTCAAGCTGTGCGGGAATTTCCTGATTGCGTCCGCGATCGAGGCGCTTTCGGAATCATTCACTCTCGCTGAGAAAAATGGCGTCAACAAAAAAGACGTCGCCGAACTTTTCGGCAAAACGCTCTTCGCCTGCCCCGTTTATCAGGGGTACGGCAACCAAATCTCCGAAGAAAACTTCGAGCCCGCGGGCTTCCGGCTCGCGCTGGGGCTAAAAGACATCTCTCTCGCGCTCGATACCGCTGCTGCAAGCTCCGTGCCGATGCCTCTCGCCAGCCTTTTGCGCGATCGTTGGCTCACTGCGATAGCAAAGGGCCGCGAAAATATGGACTGGACTGCCGTCGCGCTCGGCGTTGCCGAAGACGCCGGATTGAAGCCTGCCGCCGCGAATGCGAATGAAGGAAAAATGAGTGCGCGATGAAAGCCTGTCTGCTCCATTCACCTGCGCCGGTCGAGACGAACCCGCTCGAGTTCGCCGACGCCCCTGACCCCAAGCCGGGCAAGGGCGAGGTTCTCGTCCGCGTGAAAATGTGCGGCGTTTGCCGAACCGATCTGCACGTTGTCGAAGGTGAATTGCCGCCGCGCAAATCTCCCATAATTCCTGGGCATCAAACCGTCGGAGTGATCGAAAAACTTGGCGACGGCGCAAAACGATTTCAAATCGGCGCGCGCGTCGGAATTCCCTGGCTTCACAGCACCGATCAGACTTGCGAATACTGCCGGGCCGGAATGGAAAACCTTTGTGACCACCCCACATTTACGGGCTACACCGTGGACGGCGGGTACGCGGAATATGCAGTTGCGCCGGAGCAATTCGTTTACCCGATCCCGGAAACGTTTTCAGACGACCAGGCCGCGCCGTTGCTGTGCGCGGGGATCATAGGCTTTCGCGCGCTGCGCCTCACCGGAATAAAACGTGGCGGGCGTCTCGCGTTTTATGGATTTGGATCCGCCGCACATGTCGCGATTCAGGTGGCGCGTCACTGGGGCATCGAGGTGTATGCGTGCACCAGGGGAGCAAAGCATCAGCAACTCGCATTGCAACTGGGCGCGGCGTGGGCGGGCGAAGCTTCAGCCGAGCCTCCCGCGAAGCTTGATGCGGCGATTATTTTTGCGCCCGCCGGGGAGTTGGTCCCAGCCGCGCTCGGGGCGCTCAAGAAGGGCGGCGTCGTCGTGCTTGGCGGCATTCACATGAGTCCGATACCCTCTTTCGATTACAATCTGCTTTATCAGGAGCGAGTGATTCGCAGCGTAGCAAACAACACGCGCGAAGACGGCGAGGATTTCTTGCGCGTCGCTGCCGAAATTCGTATCCACTCGCAAGTGACGCTCTTCCCGCTGCGAGACGCGAATCGCGCGCTGAATGACCTGAAGAGCGACCGAATCAACGGCTCCGCCGTTCTGGATTGCATGCAATGAGCGAAAGACCAAACGATTCCGCGCCGAGACCGGAAAGCCAAAAGCCGGTGAGCATGAAAATTGTTTCGCTGAGTGTTGGCCTCCCGCGCACAGTTCGCTATCGGGACCTCGAAGTCACAACGAGCATATTCAAGACGCCCGTGCAGGGTCCCCTACTGCTGCGCCGGCTCAATCTCGACGGCGATTACCAGTCAGATCTCGAAAACCACGGCGGGCGCAACAAGGCGGTTTACGCCTACCCGTCCAAGCACTATGAATTCTGGCGGCGCGAACTTCCGGGGATGGATTTGCAATGGAGCATGTTCGGCGAGAATCTGACGACCGAGGGGCTGACGGAAGAGAACGCCTGCATCGGCGATCAATTTCGAATCGATGAAGCTGTCGTCAAGGTCACACAACCGCGGATTCCCTGCTACAAGCTATCCGTCAGATTTGGGCGTGATGATATCGTGAAAAGATTCCTCGCGAGCGGCTGTTCCGGAATCTATTTTTCTGTGGTGGAAGAAGGGCTCGTCAACACGGGCGACACCATCGAGCGAATCCATCAGGACGCCAATGGAATCAGTGTCGCGGAAATCAATCGCGCGTATGTTCACGGCCGGGACAATATTTCGCTGTTGCGCCGCATCGTGAGCGCCGAACTGCTGCCCCGAGGAATGCACGATCATTTCGTCGAGCAACTCGCGGTGTTTGAACGCTGAAGCAAACAGAGATTGACGCTACTTGGTGTAGGTCTTCGTGTAGTTGTTCCGCGAATTCACGACGGTGAACGTGGCGTTTGGCTGGGCCGAGACTTTTATGTAGTTGCCGTCGTCACCCCCGACAACATTGGCGATGAATGGATCGGCGACATTGTGTTCTTTGCCTGCCAACACCGCGTAGTGCAACTGCCACAAATCTTCGAGACCCGGCGAATCGTGAATGGTTTGCCAGGCGACCGGATGCCCTCCTTTAATTGCGCCATTGTTCATGATCGCGACTCTTGGATGCAACGCGTCGACAATCGCACGGGCATTCGATGAGTCGCCTGTTCCCGGATGCGCGGTTCCGTGATGCGTGCTTAGGTAGAGGTCGACGGTTCCGATCAGGTTTCGAGGGCAAGCCAAACCAAGCTCTCCGCGAGTGGTTAGGTCGCCAAGGTCAGTGAACCGGAATGTGCCGTACGTGATCAGGACGCCGACCGAGCGACTATTTTCGCTCGGATCGGCAGGCGCTGCAGGCTCAGACGCGCACTGGGGATTCGGGTCGCCCGCCCCCGGCAGGGGAGCGCTGATCTCGTTGCCGGCCGACGCGAGCACTTGCACGTTCATTCCCAAGAACGGAATTCTGTCGCCAGGTTTCAAGACGATGTGTTTGGATCCTGCGACCACTTTTTCGTAGGAGGCGTAGTTAGCACGCGTTTCAGCGGAACTCTCCGTGTTGAGGCCATGGTCCGCAAAAGCGCCAATCTTGATGCGGCCGGCGAGCTGCGGAACTCCTCCGGCGTGGTCGGAATGATAATGGGTGATCACTAGGTAATCGATGTGGTCGATGCCAGCCGCCTTGGCCGCGCGCATGATCCGGTCGGCGTCTCTTCCGTCGAAATCGGGCCAGCCCGCATCGATTAGCAGCGACTCGCCTTGAGGATCGACCACCAGCGTCGACTGGCCGCTCTCGACATCAATGAAATATATTTCCAGCGCTTTCGCTGCCATCACGACAGGAGCGACCAGAAGGCACAGAGAAACAATCCACAAACAAATCAAAGACACGCGACGCATTCGAAATCTCCCGTGATTCAAAGCGGATGGAGCCCAGTGCTTGAAGCCTTCGATTCTAGCGAAACTAGATTACAGGACTGTAACGTTCCTCGCCTCGGTATGTCGCTAACCGCCTTGGCGCACCGAAACCGGATTGCGTTGCAGCCAAAATCATGGGCACAATTGGACGGGGACGGGGGCGCGCGAATATCCGCGCGGATATTCGCTCAGGAGAGGCCAACGTGACCGACAAGAATAAGATTGGTATTTTGACCGGCGGCGGAGATGTGCCCGGTTTGAATCCGGTGATCAAGTCCGTTGTGTATGGCGCGGACGAAATCGGGCGCCAAGTGATCGGAATTCGCAAAGGCTGGGAAGGACTTGTCAATATGACGCGCCCCGAAGACCCAGCCTACATTCGTGAACTCACGCGCGATAACACTCGAACGATCGATCGCACCGGCGGCACCATTCTGCACACATCGCGGACCAATCCTCGACGCGTCCCTGAATCCAAGTTTCCGAAACACATTCCCATCGATCAATTGAAAAAGCTTCCGTTTGACGGCAGGACCTACGATTTGACCTCGGTCGCCCTCGATAATCTCGACCGGTTGGGGATCGGGTGTCTGGTGGCCATCGGCGGCGACGATACACTCAGCTTTGCTGCCGCTCTTTCGTCCGCAGGATTTCCAGTGGTTGCGATCCCGAAGACGATGGACAACGACGTGCAAGGTACGGAGTACTGTATCGGATTTTCGACAGCAGTGACGCGCGCCAAACAATCCATCACGCGGCAACGCACCACGATCGGCTCGCACGAACGGATCGGCATCTTCCGAATTTTCGGCCGCGATGCGGGCTTCACCGCGCTTTACACGGCATACGTTACTTCGGAGCGCTGCCTGATCCCCGAATACCCGTTCGACCTCGATCGCGTCTGCCGCCTCCTGATGGAGGACAAGGCGAATAATCCGAGCAACTACGCGCTGGTCATCGTATCCGAGGGAGCCATCTGGAAGGGCGGCGAACTAATGGAGTACGGCGAGGCCGATGCGTATGGTCATCGCAAGAAGGCCGACATCGGCCACGCGCTCGCGGAGGAAGTGCATACGCGCACAGGCCAGGAAACGATGGTCAGCGATCTAACCTACGACTTGCGCAGCGGCGAACCGGACTCCATCGATCAACTGGTGAGCATCACCTTTGCGAACATCGCGGTGGACCTGATTCGCAACGGGGTCAGTGGAAGGATGATCGCAATCCAGAACGGCTGCTACGCTCAAGTGCCCTTGCCGGATGTATCCCTCGGAGCCCGCAAAGTCCACGTAGCGAATCTCTACAACACCGAGCGATACCGTCCCAACTACAGATCAAAGCTTGGTGCGCCGCTTCTCTTCAGCGGCTCGTGAGGTTCGCGGTCAGAGCTCCCACATGCTCTCTTGGCTGATCGAATCATGGGGGCCGCTTCTATCATCCGATGAATAGGTAGTGGGTCCTCCTCGGAACCAATTACAACTGCCTGGTGTCTAATAACGATGCTGATAGAACTTTTTGAGGCGTGGTCCAGTGTGTGGTATTCCCTAAGTCCTTTCTCTCGGTTTTTTCTGCTTCTTTTCGTTCTGGTACGCCTCCGCTCTTTACGGACGGTCCAGAATGACAATTCCCTTCGTAAGTCTTTGGCTCTGCTCAATCATCGGTCAGCGAACCTGCGGCAAACTGTTGTTGCGATGTTCTATCTTTTTGGTCTCACGTTTTTTCTTCAAATCCCAAACGCATTCCAGACCCAGGGAACCGCCGTCCCGTTGGTCTAATGGTGTTAGAAAACTTCACAGTCTATTTCCGCTTTGCCGCGGTCATTTTTCTTGTCTTTCTCGTACTTCTCACTCAGTTCAATGGTTCGTATCCGGTCGAATTCGCACAGCCGCGCTCCGACTGGGCACGCAGGTCGGGTAACCGGAAACTAACCCAGCACCAATGG
>ODAK010008375.1_pt1 | contig 10339 bp, 7 predicted proteins | sample 1539591 | NCBI WGS metagenome assembly ODAK01 (sample SAMEA3539303, study PRJEB22396) | soil metagenome | biome: tundra; feature: field; material: soil | place: USA | collected 2010-05 | depth 0.15 m | reverse complement strand
GAGATTGGTCAGTGACTGGAGTTCAGACGTGTGCTCTTCCGATCTACCAGCGCGGCGAAGCGGTGGGATCGATGATCAGCGTGATCTTGGTCGGCTTGGATGTTCCCTTGCTTGTATCGGCGTAGGCCAGTTCGAGCTTAAAGACCTTGGCGAGATCGGCGAGCGTACTTTGCTTCGCACCAGTCGCGGTCGATGGATCGAGCGGATAGGTATATTCCTTCTTGTACTTGAGTCCGCCGGCAAGATTTTCAATCTGCTCCACTGCGCCCGTGGCCAGCGAAAGAGCATTGGCGATGTCGGGAAAGAGGCCGGTGGCATTGAGCAGCGCACCCATGTCGCCGAAGCTGGGGGCTGCGGGGAGTTGAAGTCCCGGCGTTTGTCCACCACCACCGCTCGCTACGCCGGCTTGCGGAACGTTCGGCTGTTCGAACAGGACCTTCTGGGTGCCGGTCGACTGCAGGAAGCTATAGAGGTTGTCCGGCGTGCCAAGTTGCAGCACATCCGTCGTGTCCGCGAAGTGCCATGCAGTGGTATCGGTTGCGTTCTGTATCAGCGGAATCGAAGCGTTGGGTGGCAGCAGATGCGGAGCCGGTTCGGTAGATGCGCGCTTGCCCACGCCCCACGCTCCATCTCGCGGAAGCTGCGGCGCCCCTCTGACAGCGACCGAGACAGCAGGCGAGTTTGTCCCACTGAGAGCCATGTTCACTTCCGCCGTGGTGCAGCGAAGGCCAACTCCGGGCTGCGCGCCTAGGCTCGCTACCGCCATGATGCAGGGCAGATCGGGCGTCAAGGGGCCGCTTTGCGCGATCAATGAGGCGATCTGATCGAGCCCGGGCAGATAGCCCAGGTTGCTCGGATCCACAGGATCGAATACTGGAGACAACTGGACATAGCCAACCAGATCCCGGGAGGGTACAAGAGTTATGGGATTTCCGGATGCGTCATTGCTGACGGTGCCTCCAGCGACGACGCTAATGCGGCTGTCGATGCCGATTTCGGCATCGAAGAGCACCTTGCGGAATTGGAATGGATCGGTAAAGGGAGGTGGCGGAGCCGGTGTTGCCGTGATGACATTGCTCGGGCCCTCGAGATCGCGAATGTTGCGGACGTTGTAGACGCCCAGCACCGCGCCCTTGTGTACATGTCCGATGAAATCTGGAGTGAGAAACGCAAACTCGCCGGGCGTTGCCGCCTGCCATCCCGAGTCTTTTCGATCCACCCATCCCGCCAGCTTGCGCTGGATAGTGACCGTGCGAACCAGGCGCACGCAGTAGGGATAAAGAATGGTTGCTGCCTTTATGACTTCGTATCCGGTCCGGCCGGTGATCGTGCTGAACTGCACTTTGATAATGGCGGGTGGCTGTCGATCGTCTCTCCAATCGCTGAAGATGCTCGCGCCATAGCCGGAGAAATCAATGCGCCGTAACGGAACCGTTCCCCCGCTGCCAAATTCCCCCTCAAAGATCTGACCAACGTCCTGGCCGAGCACGGAGTAGCCATAGCCAGAAGGACCGGGATCCGCTGGAAACGGAAAGACATGCGTGAATCCGCCGAAGCTTGCGTTGGGTTGGTCAGCGTTGGGCGGCTTGGTGTTGGAAGGTGCGATCACCGTGAGTTGGTGTCCGCCGCGAAGATTGTGGTCCGCGAAATCGGGGCTGTTGAGTTGGAAGGCCCCGAGATTGGCAAACAACCCCGGTACCAGCCCGGACTGAGTATTGACCAATGCATTCGGTTGCTCAATGCGCGCAGTAAGTCCGAAGGGAAGACTGAAGGTGGCATGGAATGGCTTGCCGGCTGCGACGTTTTTCACCTGTGATGTAAGCACGGGGATGGGCGCCAGAGGAACAAGCTGTTGGTAATTGATCGAATGAACCACCAGCGGACCGCCGTCCCCCGCGTCGATCCCAGCCGAGATCAGGCCTTGAGGTAGTTCCTCGGAAACCATCGGCTCCCACGAAGTCTGGGGAAGCGCGAATGTGGCGAGCCATCCCTGATTGAATGCGAGGGAGAGATCTGTGAATCCAAACACTGGAGCATTTCCTAGCGTGTTCGCGTGGCCTTGATCGCCTCCCGCATCGTAATCCGCACCAAGCTTCACCCCGAAAAGGTCGGCGTGGCTTGACAGGTCAAGCAGCACCAGGCCGCCCGCTCGGCGACTCAAAGCAATTCCGCCGAGAAATCCTGCTCCTGCGCCGGTTTGCGATAGTACTGCCAGAGCGAGTTGAATACTCGGCTGAGATGGGGCGCCACTCCATTGAATCTCGATGAGCAGAATTTCAGTGTTCTGCCCGCTCTCTTGGGAGCGGATGGTTTCGACGGTGTCGAAGCTGGCTGCGTAGGGATCCGGCAACGACGGCAGGAGCCAGAAGGCGCGGAAGAAAAGTGCCAGCCGGCATTGCTGCACAATCGTTGTCTGCGGTTGCAGCGTTCCGATAAAGACCAGCAGTGACGGTGGTTCGACTCCCAGCAGCGCGTTCTTGAATGCAATGGAGAGTTCTTTTAAGTAAATAGACGGCTTGGTGTTAGGGACTGCAATTAGGAAGACGCGAGTCTGCGTTGCTTCCGCGAAGAAGATAGCCAGCGCATTCATTTTGAGGAAGGGGAAGCGCGAGCCATTGGCTTCGAGTGGCCGGTCGAGATACGCGTTCAGCGTTCCACTTGCGTAGAGAAGTTCCGTGCTTGCTGTCGCCAGGTACACAACCGAGGGCTTGGAATAAACAATATCGATCGTCGATTTGCGGTTCAGCGCCGCTGGTTTCTCATCCCACAGCTCGATTGTGGAAACAGTGGGCTTCACAATGGAGGAGCCAGCGAGAACCGACAATTTTCCAGGCGACGCTTCCAGAATCACGCCATCGAACGCGTACGGTTGAGCCTGCGTCTGCCAGTAGCCGGAGATGCCGGAACCCAAGCCGAGATAGAGATAGCCCGCGCCATCCGCCTCGCCAAGGTTGGCGATGGCCGTCACTGGAGCCGGAAGCGCCCATCCTCCGGCAGCAATCGAAGCCGACCCAGAGGGAATGAAGACCGTCGATCGCACACTGCTGAAAGCAAAGCTGGCAACGTCAGGGTCGCAGGGAATCGCCACCTGTCCCGATGCGAAAGCCGGCGCCTGGTTGTTCCAATGGAAATTTACGGTCGTGCCGTAGGCATTGAGCGAGCTGTCGTCCAGCGTAACCAGATTTGCGGAATTCTCGGCGAAATCAATTTGAATGTTGACCGGTATCTGGACTTTCGCATGATTGGCATCAGCGCCGGGACCATTGGCGGGCGTTGGCGAGGGATGCGGCGCGAGCTTTGCGGCAAGAGTAAATGTCGCTCCAGCGGGCAACACAACAACGCCGGAGATGAGGCTGACTGGAACGCTGAAATCCAGACTCCCGCTTTGAATCTGAAACCCTGTAAAGCTGCCGGAGGGCGAGCCGGTGGCAAACCATGGGGCCGGAAACCAGATGCTGCCCTGTCCGAGGTCCAGGTGCATGGGTGTGTCACCGATGTCGACCTTCACCGGGAACACACCAAAGACATTGGCCGCACTCCCGAATGCAAATCGCAGTGAGAATGTCAGGTTGAATATGTGTAACCAGTAGGGAATGCCGGAGTTGTCCTCGAACGGTCCGAGAGTCTTGGCCACAGCCATGCCGGAGGCCCACGCCGGAGCCGAGGCACTCGGCGCAGAGAGCGAACTCAGGTAGGCGAGTTGGGCAGGAGCCGCAGCGGGATCATGCGCGGCGAGAACAGTGGTGGCGAGCTTCTGGATTTGCGAGTGTACCGTGTCATCGAAGATGGCCGCATGGACTACTGCCGGTTTGGCTGCTCCGGCAACGGGCTTCGAGATAAGCTCTTCCGGCGCAATCCCGTGCAGCATCGTCTGGGCCAGGAGGGTGCGGGTCTCTTCGAGATCGGCGACGGTCGTGAAGCTCGCAGGCTTCAGCGCTCCAGTAGTTTGCAACAGAACCTGAGCGATAACAGTTTCATTCATCGGGGGGGGGAGACTCCGTGGGAACAGGGAAGAAATGGGCGCGGCAGGTTGATCCAGCGTGCAGTGGATCAGGGGAAAACCCGTGGCGCCGAAGCATAGCGAGAACACGATGGAGAGTCAATGAATAAAATCGAGGAGCTTCTTACCAGGCCCAAGTGAGGCGAAGTCAACTCGCAATAAGCGCCCGTAGTTGGAAGTGCTCTTGGCTCGCTGATGGGGGCACAACCGAATCGCTTGAATTCTCTCTTGGCCATAGCAGCCTCACCGGATTACTCGTGAATCAATAGTGATTCCAAGCCATGATTCGTTTCGAACTGTTCAAGGAAATAAGAACTCAATGCGATCTTTCACAGGTTTCTTCGGGATCTTCTTAATCCCAGCGACGCTCTGCGCTGATCCGGCGAATATCAGGAGGCGTTTCAAGAATCCAGTCTAATTGCACCTGTTGCCCGCCCAACTACGTGCTGCGGTCGAGTGGTGGCCAAGTGGGAAGTAACTCCATTTTTCCGTTACTTCCTAATCGCCGTTCTACACACAGGACTCGGAAGACTCGGTCCTATTGCAAAACTCCTCGGCCGATTCCTCTATGCTTGCGACGGTGATTTGCAGCAACTGAGATGAATGAACATCGCTTCCGCACCGTCAATCATCGATGTCGAGGCGGCGCTGACACTAAAAAACTACGCGCACGACCATCTACCCCCTCAGTGCCAGTAGGTCATGATCGGATCTTGTAATTGTGTGGGACGGTAAACAGGTACCCGCCAGAACCTAAAGCACGCAGTCCTGGACGACTGAACGTCAAAAGCACAGACACCTGGCCTAGCCGTTGCCTAACTCAACTGGCTTGCCATGCGGTGTATGCCGATAGGCTTCAGCCCAAGCCTCTTTGCGGGCAAGCATAGTTGGCGGATCCGACAGCTGTTTCTCCGTTACCAGACGCTCGAGAGCTGCCAGCCAATGGTGATAGTACTGCGAGCCGTCGTCCGGCTCACCGCGATTGGCCGCAGCCTTGAGTTCACCGGCTAGCGCGGCTGCCCATTCACTCCACGTGAAGTGTCCCTCCGCCGAGAGGCGGACGGCGAGTGCGAATGCCTGTGCCTGCCAAGGCTCTGCAAACACTGGCCCACCTTCGTCGCGGAGCATGCTCGGCAGAGTTGCCGCGCGATCAGACTGCTGAATTGATTCACGCTGGTTCAAGATAGTCATCCCACAAATCAAGGTATACGGAATCCCGCGGTGAAGCCTGGCCACCCCACAACTCACGCGCGGCAAAGCAAACCGAGTACACGTGCTGAGGTTTCTCTCCGAGGAACAATGCATTTGTGTCAGGAAACAGGAACACGCCGTGATCGCGATCGATCATCCCCGTCCTTCCTCTTGCGTATCGAGGCAGTCGCGTATGTCCCACGGGATTGATGTTGCGCGCTCGCACTCTCTGGCCGGCCGAGAAGCTCGCTGCCACCTGAATGTTGCGTCTGGCCGGTATACCTTTCGCAACCAATACAGGCACTTTTTCGGCTGTCAGCGGCGGTTGATGTTTCGTGGATCCAGTGTCAGGCCGACCGCTCCCCAACTCTGCGCTTGTAACCAGACCCGTTTTAAGCATCAGTTCGGTGAGTGCCACGATCCATCGTTCGTAGTAGCTCATCCGAAAATATTCCAATGGAGGTATCAGCTCGCGCTGGAATCGCGAGGCGTCGAGATTCCATTTACCCCAGGCGCCCATTGCGCGCGTAACGGCATAGCTTCGGCCTTCCCATGGCTCATGGAATACGGGCTCGTTCTTCACTGGCTGAACCGGTCCCATACCGTGCATCCCGCCCATATCGTGGACGCCGTTCACGCAGTACCGCCTTCAGCTGGTGGCGCGACCTTTGCCACTCCCACCATCGCATCCCTTGTGACCAACGTTTCCAACTCCGCTTCGCTCATTTTTTCGGTGCCAGATGGACGCTCCGGGAGCACCAAGTAACGCAGTTCCGCTGTGCTGTCCCATACGCGCACTTCAACATCGTCGGCCAGATTCAGGCCGAATTCGCTCAGCACTCCACGAGGATCGATTACTGACCGCGAGCGATAGGCCGCTGACTTGTACCAGACTGGCGGCAAGCCAAGCACCGGCCACGGATAACATGAGCACAACGTGCACACGACGAGGTTGTGGACTTTGGGCGTGTTCTCGACCACGACCATGTGCTCGCCCTGCAGTCCTCCATAGCCCAACTCGGCGATGGCTGCGTCCGAGTTGGTCAGCAGCCGCTGCCTGTATTCGGGGTCAGCCCAGGCCCGCGCCACCACTCGGGCGCCATTGCGCGGCCCGACCTTGTGCTCATAAGTATCGATCAATGAATCGAGCGCGGCGCGATCGACAAGGCCCTTTTCTACCAAGAGCGATTCGAGCGCCTTGACCCGCAATGCCGGATCCGAAGGAACGACCTGGTGATCATGGTCATGATCGTGGGTATGTTGGTGCGCATGCGCGGGGCCGGGGGTGACTGCTGCACCCGCAGCAGTCACTGCGGCAGTCAAAAAGTCGCGGCGGGAAGTGGTCATTCCAGTTTCCTTCCGCAGCCTGAGAGATCTTCATCAATGGCTGCGGGACAGCCAGTATAACCGCTCAGTCAAAAGTCCGCATCATCGACTGATTTGATGGAGACATCCGTGAAATTGACCGATGAAAAAGCTCGATGAATACCTGGTGATTATGCTTTAGTTGAGATGAAATGACAAAGCTTATCTTCCGAATCGCGAACCATCTTCCCTGCTGGACCGAGAAACTGAGGCTCGCATTCGAACCGCGCACGATGGCAGGCCGTGGTAGTTATTCTTTTAGGGGTGCGCGACCGACTTCTTCTAAGCGCCTGGTGCTACGTTCGGTGACCAGAATGTGCAAGTGGTTCATGTCCATTGCGGCATTGCTCTGCGCTCTGTTTCCACTCGCTCAACTCGTCGCTCAATTGCCTTGCCCTTCCACTCTCTTAAGAACTGGCCACGTACTCGATCCTCGAACTGGCAAGGTCCTTTCACCGGGAGCCGTGCTTATTGAATGTCACAAGATCGTCGAAGTGGGCCCGCCAGCCCGTGTGCAGGCGGACGCCCCTCGGGGCGTCAAGATTGTAGATCTCGGCAGCGCAACTTTGCTGCCCGGACTAATAGACCGCCATGCTCATTTGCTAAGTAGTGTGAACGTGCCGACAGAGGATCTGTTCGTGCGCTATGGGCGGTTCGGTCCAGGGCTACTACTGACAATTGCAGGCATGTTGCCTTCCGAGCGCGCGCTAATGGGCGCGCAAATGGCGCGCGAAGACTTGGAGAGTGGCTTCACGACCGTGCGCAACCTCGGCCACTCCGGCATTGATGGCGACTCTGCATTGCGCGATGCGATCAACGCGGGGTGGCTGCTAGGGCCAAGAATCCTTGCTGCGGGACGCAAACTTGCACCGCCCGGTGGTCAATCCCTTTCACTCAATCCCGCAATTGCAGAACCGATCCTGGAGCAGGATTTTCTGCAGGTAGGAAGCCCCGACGCAGCGCGGCGAGCAGTGCAGGAAAATCTCTTGTACCGTGCCGATATCATTAAGGTCGTCGCCGACACTGACGGCCGCTATATATCACCGCAGGAAATGAATGCGATCGTCGAGGAGGCTCATCGGTCACATATGCGCGTTGCGGTGCATGCTTACACCCAAGTTGGTATCCAAACCGCAATTGATGCTGGGGCTGACTCGATCGAGCATGGCGATGGAGTGACCGACGAGCAACTCAGGCTGATGCGCGACAAGGGCATCTTCTTTGACCTGACGAAGACCTTTTATGGTGGTCGTTTAACCAAGCTCTTAGAGGCCAGCATCGTGATGTCACCAGCACTCCGAGCCTCGCTCGCCATTTCTGATGGAATAGACCAAAAGCAGTCTGCAGATCTTATTCAGCGCATACTGACTAGTGGAGTAAAGTTCGCGGCGGGATCGGACATGATCTGGGCCTACCCCGGGAAAACCCGAGGCCAATCGACCGCCACTATGTTTCTTGCATTGCGTGATGCGGGTATGCCTCCGTTGGATATTATTCGCTCCGTTACCACATATGGTGCAGAGATGCTCGGCTTGCAAGACCGCTTGGGGGCGATTGAACCTGGGAAGCTCGCGGATATGATTGCGGTGGCTGGAGATCCGATCGATGACATTAGCGAGTTGGAACGTGTTCGGTTTGTGATGAAGGACGGCCAAGTAATCAAGAACGAACTCGCGCCGCATTGATATATAAGGCTCAATTCTAGGGGTCATGGATATCTTCTCGCGCGCCACAGGTCAGAGGCGCATCGCGAACATTCCGGACATTACCGGTTTTGGGGTTCTGTCCAAATGGAGCCTCAAGTACAATCCAGACTGATCAGAGGAGAGAAGCCAAGCCAATGAAAGCGATGATCATTGCGCTTCTTGCCGCCGTGCTATCTGCGCAGTCAGTGCCTGGCAACAAACCCGCTCTGCTGCCACCCGCTTCTGACATGAAGACGCTCGGCCTGGTTGGCGGTACGTCCTGGTACTCAACCGTGGATTACTACCGCTACATCAACAAGGCCGTAAACGATGCCTACGGCGACAATACAAATCCGCCGCTGATTATTTTCAACCTCAACCAACAAAAGATCCACGAGCTTCAAGCTCAGAACCAATGGAACCAGATCGCAGCGATCCTTACCGATGCAGTCAACCGGCTCCACGCCAGCGGAGCACAAGCGGTTCTGTTCTGTGCAAATACGCCTTACAAGGTCTACGCCCAGGTCGCGCAACACTCGAAGATTCCAATCCTCCATATTGCAGACGCAACGGGAAATGCAATTCAAAAGAGTGGCTTGAAGAAGGTCGGCCTTATTGGGACGCAGTACACGATGGAAGACGGATTCATGGCTGATCGGCTGAAGGAGAAATATGGGGTCGAGACACTCGTTCCGAATTCAGCTCCAGATCGAAAAGAGTTGCATCGAATCATTCAAAAAGAACTTGGCTTGGGCATTTTCAAGCCCGAGAGCAAGAAGTTTGTCTTAGATCAAATCGAAGAACTTAAACGGCGAGGGGCGCAGGGAATCATTCTCGGGTGCACCGAATTCCCGTTGATCATCAAGCAATCGGATGTCGCCGTTCCTGTGTTCGACACGACCCGCCTCCATTCTCAGATGGCTGTGGACTTCATTCTAGGCAAACCCGGGCTCGCACATGTTCAGGATACTAAGTGAGGTACCAAGTGGCCTTTGCCCTTAGCTTCCGGCACCGATGTGCTGCGGCGCATCGCCTCGCATCCCTGCTTGTACGTGCCACGTGCAACAGGAATCAATGCGAAGGTCACTGGCAAAGCCATTGATTCACACCGGCTTCTCTAGAGAGCAGAACGAGTCGATTGAGCCAACAATCGATAAGGACTCCGCACTCAGTTGCATAGTGGAATCTCCGATATAGGCGTTCACCCTACTCTGCTCCTGCTTTGCAGTCACCCGTCCTTCGGCCTTTGATCTGCGAGACTTTGGTGACGCCACCGTCTGTGTTGGTCATAGTTGTCTCGAAGCTGTCGCCACCATGAAACTTCGTCTCCTGGAGGATGGTGGTCGTTCCGCAGACCATAGTCAGGCTCAGCGTGTTACTGTCCAGCTTGAAGTCCTTGATTGTACAAGCACTCTTCAACATCGCCTTTTCAGTCTCCGCTCGGACTGCGGCCGGAGTTCCATTCGACATCGCCGCATCCGCTAGTTTGAAGCAGCTGTCGCGCGTAGCCGTCTGCCCAGAAGCAGCGGTGACTGTGTTCTCCCACATGCCCGTCCGCATCCTCTCTTGCCCATGCAGCGCTGCTGCGGCACTTAGTGTGAGACACATCGCTGCCGGTATAACCGTTGTTTTGAACCAAATCATTTGACTCCTCTCTTCAAGGGTTCGATTTTCTCTGTTTAGATCTGGGCCTGATGTTGAAGAAGCGCGGCACTCTTTCGAGCACGAGATCGTTTGAGAGTAGGCTTTTGGGCCATTCTGCTTGTCGCATTATGCGCCGAGCAGAAATAGCAAAACTGATCAATTGTGAACGTTAACTCGGACAGTGTTGCGAAATGGGTTATTCTCTCTGCTGTTACGCTGCGCCTGATCAGGTGCCAGTCAAGCCGGTTTTTCGGCCAGGTCAAGCGAACGCATTCGTAACACTGGCCGACATTCCATTACGGATCGCTACCGCGAATATTCAAGGGGGAACGCGGCAGGCGAGCTGGTTGCTCCAGACGCTTGAAGATATAACCTTTTCTTCCGAAGAGCTGCCACTTTCAGTGCAAAGGCTCCGGTGGCACCGCAATCTACCTCCGGAGCGGTAGACTTGTAG
>ODAK010008374.1_pt1 | contig 10339 bp, 10 predicted proteins | sample 1539591 | NCBI WGS metagenome assembly ODAK01 (sample SAMEA3539303, study PRJEB22396) | soil metagenome | biome: tundra; feature: field; material: soil | place: USA | collected 2010-05 | depth 0.15 m | reverse complement strand
GGCAGTTAGAGACGCGGAAACGGTTAGCTTCACGGGGCACAGCCTCCCTTAGTCCTTGGACTTGCAGGCGATGGCGACCCCGCTTGGCTGGCCTCCGGTAGGAGTGCAGGGTCGCTGCCGAGCAATTGGCCGTATGGCCGCACGCGCTTCATTGTTGTCGGCCGAGACGACGCATGCGATCGTCGGGAGGTGTCCGCTCCTCGGCAGATAAGCATGTCCATACCCGTGTGTCCGAACATGGCGCTCGCCACTCCCTTCGGCTCGCCGGGGGTCAGACGGCGCAGAAGCAGCACGCCTGGCTGCTCGAGCTCGGTTAGGAGCCCGGCAGCCACCGCAAGAGGGCTGCCCTCATCGCTGGATCGTCAAAGTAGTCGCAGTGCCAGTAGACGCTGCCGGATCCGATGACCAGCCTGCGCGCCGGTTCGATCGGGAAGCCCGGGATAGGGATAGCTGGAGCCGGGCTGTTCGGGTCCTTGATCGAGGCCGGGTCCCAGACGCCTTCGGTCGGGACGGCGATGTCGTTGTGGACGCCATCGAAGATCTCAGAGTCAACGACCCTGCCCTCGCTGTCCAGGCGGTTGAAGAGGTTCGCGAGAATCGGGCCGGGCTCGAAATCGGAGGCGGCCGCGAAATACTCCGGCGTGACATTGGCGGCCTGGGCGAGGCTTTGCAGGAATGTAAGTAATCGGGGAACCCGTGGGATGCAGTGGTTCTGCCTGTCCTGTGGAGAACGGGGTGCTCACCGCCTGCCAGTCGATGTCCCGGCCGTCGTGCAGTGTCGCCCGAGTCGGCCTCCGTGTGCACGATGAGGCAGTGGCCCGCGCTGTGACCGGCGAGGTCCGGGACCTCCTCCGGCACCTCGGCGGGATCTTCAGGAAATTTACGGCACGCCGGGTTTGGTGCGTGACGTAGCTCGTGTGGTGATGTGGGCTGGGTTGCGTGACCGCGCCGGTGATCGATGAGGATGTTGATGCCGGTTACTGGCGCGCCCGCGCGGAGCAGGCCGAGGTGCGGGCGGGGAAGCTGGAGGCGGAGGCCGCTGCGCTGCGGGCGGAGCGGGCCGGGCTGAACGCGCGGGTGGCTGAGCTGGCCGCCGAGGTGGCCAGGCTGCAGGAGAGCGTGACGACGCTGAGCGGGTTGCTGTTCGGCTCGTCGTCGGAGAAGGGCGGCTCGCCCTCGCGGAGGAACGGCCGGGGCGGGGACGGCGGCGGCGATGGCGGGGTCCGGCCGGGCGGCAGCAGGAAGCGGGGGCAGCGGCCGGGCGGTCCTGGTCACGGGCGGCGGGACCGTTCGCAGCTGGTGACTGAGGAACGGTTCATCGATGTGGATCCCGGCCAGCGGTGCTGCGCGGAGTGCGGGGAGCCGTCTGAGTTCCTCGGCACCGAGGACAGCGAGCAGGCCGGCTGGCAGGTGAAGATCACCCGGATCGTGTGGCGGCGGCGGCGTTACCGGCGGCGGTGCGCTTGCCCGGGGCCTAGGACGGCGTGCGCGCCGCCGGCCGCCAGGCCGGTGCCGAAGGGGCTGTTCACCGCGGGGTTCCTGGCGCGGCTGGCGTATGAGAAGCATGTGCTGGGCCGGCCGGTGCACCGGATCGTCATGGCGCTGGCCGCCGACGGGTTCGATGTGGCGCCGGGCACGTTGTGCGGGGCGCTGAAGCAGGTCGCGCCGCTGATCGCGCCGTGGGCCGAGGCGATCGCCGCGCACGGCCGGACCGCCGGGCATGTGCACGCCGATGAGACCAGCTGGCAGGTGTTCGAAGACGTCGACGGCAAGGACGGCCACCGGTGGTGGCTATGGGTCTTCGTCACCTCCGAGACGACCGTGTTCGTGATGGACACTTCCCGCAGCGCCGATGTCGCGGCCGGGCAGCTGGGCACCGGCCGGGAGCAATCGCAGCTGGAGGCCGGCCGCCGCCTGGTCATCTCCTCCGATTTCCACAAGGCTTATCAGTCGCTGGCCCGCATCGACGGCGTGGACCCGCTGTGGTGTTTTGCTCATATCCGGCGGTATTTCCTGCGGGCCGGGGCCGCTCATCCCGAGGCGCTCGGCGACTGGTGCGATGCGTGGACCGAGCGGATCGCAGTGCTGTACCGGGCGCACCACGCGCTGGCGGCCACCGCGCCGGGCACCGAGGCCCACGAGGACGCCGCCGGCCGCTGGCAGCGGGCCTTCGCTGACATCGACGCGCACCGCATCCTGCAGGCCAGCGACGCGGCAAAGGGCTTGCTGCACCCGGCCGCCGCCAAGGTCATCGCCACGCTGAACAACGAATGGGACGGGCTGGCCCGCCACCAGGACCTGCCGCAGCTGCCGCTGGATAACAATACTGCCGAGCGCGCCCTGCGCACCCCCGTGATCGGCCGCAAGAACTTCTACGGCTCCGGCGCCCAGTGGGCCGCCGACCTGGCCGCCGACGTCTGGACCGTCACCGCCACCGCCGCCCGGCACGACATCGAGCCCCTCAGCCTGCTGACTGACTACCTGCAGGCATGCGCACAACGCGGCGGCACCGCCCCGGCCGGAGCCGGCCTGGACCCCTTCCTGCCCTGGACACCCCAAGGACGCGCCCGCCGTCGTTCCGCCAGTGATCCCCGCCAGGGTCCCGGCCCCTAACCCCGGCTACCCGCAGCCCGCAAAGCACCCCACGCCTGTCCCGTCACTCGACGCGGAGAGTCACTCCGGCATGCCCAGCGGGCACCACAACACGATCTCCCACGGGTTACCCGATTACTTACTCTCGGCGGAAGGAAGAATTGCTGTTCCAACCCGAGCGCTGTGCCATGATTCGCCTGCGGCGAAGGTAGAGCATAACCTGGGTTGGGTGAGCCGCTACGGTCCTGCGTCCAACGACTGCGGTCGCCGCTGGGCCGAGGATGCATCGGGCGTATCTGATCGCGACAGCAGAGCTTTCAACAGTTGGGGGAGCAGATGGACCTGATGGAGTCGCTCCGCGTCTTGCGCGGACGGTGGATCTTGACCTCCGTGTTGCTCCTGCTGACGTTGGCTGGCGCCGTCGGCACAGTGGTCAAGTTGCCGTGGACTTATCAGTCCCAGGGGATGACAGCGCTGCTGTCGTCACCGAGCGCTTCCAAACTGAGTGGCGGCAATCCCTATCTGGCTTTCAACGAGTCGCTTAGCTACACCGCCGACCTCGTCAGGCGTGAAGTCATGGATCCGCGCACGGCTCTTGCCCTGTCAGCGCGTGGCTATACCGGTAGCTATCTGGTCATAGACGCCATCGACACGTCCGGCCCGGTGCTGGTGACCACTGTCACCGGCAGTAACAAGAACACCGTGGAGAATACGCTCCATGGCGTCATGGCCGAACTGAACACAAAACTAGTCGACCTTCAGGCCGGCATCAGTTCGTATAACCAGATTACGTCTGTGGTCGTCTCCATGGCCCCGAATGCAACACGTAGCACGAGCAAGAAGGCGCGGCCACTCGTGGTGGTGCTCGCTGTTGGGCTGATGTTCACGTTCGCCATCCCGCAGATCGTAGATGCGCGGGCCATCCGCAGGAGGGTACGACGCACGACAGCAGACCGAGCTGCGGCAGGTGAGCAAGCAAAGCCCAACTACCCGGGTGACCGCGTCGGTGATGGTCGTCGGCCGCATGCGGACGGCCCTGTTCCCAGCCGGGTAGACGTTCCCAGCCGGGCAGACGCGGGCAACGGGGCGACTGGTACCGCCAGGTACGACCTAGATCCTGACGATCAGGCCCCGGTTAGCCAGGCCTCGGCTGGCAAGGTCCCAGTTAGCCGGTTCCGGTCGCGCTGACGCGGTCGGCTTCGCGGCCGCTGACGAGACCAGGATCCACATCCGGGTAGCGCTCGCGCACCAGTCGCCGGAGCGCGCCGGCACACCCGATTACCAGGAACGCCAGACCTGCGGCTATTGGAAATGTTAGGGCGTCGAAAGTCGCGAATGCTACCGTGGCAACTGCGACGGAGGCGGCCAGGGACTGGGCTAGATCGCGGTATTCCGGAACTGCGGTCGTCCGGCGCGCGCTGCGTGCCGTAAGCCAGCCAGTGGCGAAAAGTCCAAGCAGGGCAAGAATCCCCATGACCCCAGTTTCGATGATCGTATTCACGTATTGGTCGTCCGTGAAGAAGTACGTTTGCGGGAGGAACGTGCCGAAGCCGTGGCCAAACCACGGATGTTGTGCGATATAGGGCGCCGCTGCCGAAAAGGCTCCAGTCCTGGACGCTGTGCTGTTATCGGATGAAATGTTGGTAAACAGGCCAAGGATAGTGCCACTCAAGCCGTGAACCGTGGCAAAGATCGCCACAAATCCGATGAGCATAGCCACATAGGCTGCCCGCCGGTCCCATTTCGGCCAGGTGGGCAATATCACAATCATTGACACCACGAATCCGAGGATGGCCGAACGCGATACCGTCATCGGTAGCGTCAGGCCGATGAGACCTACCTGCGTCCAGCGGCGAAAACGCCGGCCAGGCGGCGCGAAGCGTGCCTGGTAGATGGCCAGTGGCAGGCTTATCGCCAGCACGGCGCCGAACTCGATCGGGTGCGTCGCCGTGGCCGCTGGCCGGTTGAAGTCATCACGGCTCAGCACGTCCGTGAACGGCGCCAGGGCAGTCAGCCCTGGGATCTTGATGTACATCGCAGCGTTCAGCCCAGTGAAGAACTGCGTCATGCCGAGTGCGGCCATCGCCGTGGCACCAAGGACCACCCGCCGGACAAGAGTCCGCAGCCTGTCCATGCTGTCGATGCCATCGGCAGCGATCAGCAGCACGCCAAGCCACCCGGCCAGGGAGATCAACCCGCGATCTGCCCCGTTCTTCTCCAATGTCGGCAGTGCGTGCCGGTTAGCCGATACGTACGACGCGAGAATGGCGCACGCGAACAAGATCACCGCGAGCCGGACTGGCTGGCCGCTGCGGGCAAGGGCGGGGCCGGAGACGAGGTGAGGGCGAAGCCAGGTCACGAGGTAGAAAATGAAGAGGACCGCGCCGAATACCGTGGCGGGCCCGCCCGCCGCACCGAGCGGGGCAAAGGTCAGCGTGGCGGGAATGGCCATCAGCAGGACCAGGTACACAGTCAGCAGCGCGACTGCGTCGACCCTGCGCAACCGGGACTTGGTTACGGTACCGTCGTAACCAGCCGTCGCGGTCACTGCAGGGCCGACGTCAAAAAGGAAACTACCTGCTCCTGCTGGTCCGCGGTGATCTCTGGAAACAGCGGCAGGCTGAGCAGATCACCTGCGGTTCGCTCGGCGACCGGGAACGAGCCCCGACCATAGCCAAGGTCGGCGAACGCCGACGTGAGGTGTATCGGTACCGGGTAGTGAATTCCGGCGCCGATGCCAGCCGCATGCAATTCCTTGAGCACCTGATCGCGACCGGGCACCCGCACTACGTAAAGGTGCCACACATGTTCGTTGCCAGCCAGCGTGCGCGGGAGAACCATCTCGGCCCGACCTGAAAGCAGGGCGTCGTATCTGGCGGCCGCGGCCCGCCGTGCCGCGTTCCACCCGTCCAGCCGCCGAAGCTTGGCCGACAGTACGACGGCCTGCAAGGTGTCAAGCCTGCTGTTGAGGCCGAGCAGCTCGTGCTCATACTTCCTCGGCGAACCATGGTCCGCGATAATCCGCACGCGTCTGGCAATGTCGTCACCGTCGGTAAGCACGGCACCAGCGTCGCCGTAAGCTCCAAGGTTCTTGCCCGGATAGAAGCTGGTCGCGGCCACGTGCCCGAGAGCGCCAGCGGCTGTACCGTTCCTGCGCGCGCCCTGGGATTGCGCTGCGTCCTCCACTACCTGGGCGCCGATTTCCTCGGCCAGCGGCATGAGCCGCTCGACCGGGGCGGCCTGTCCATACAGGTGTACCGGGATGATGGCCCTGGTTCGCTTCGTCACGGCGGCGGCTGCAGCGTCGGTGTCGATCAGATAGGTGTCGTCGTCGGAACAATCGACCAGAACCGGCGTCGCACCCGCACGTGAAACGGCTTCCGCGGTCGCGATGAACGTGTTGGCCGGCAGAATACACTCGTCCCCCACCCCGACGCCAAGAGCGCGAAGCGCGACTTCGATTGCGTCCGTCCCGTTGGCCACGCCAACACAATGCGATACTCCAATGAACGCAGCGTAATCGGATTCGAACGATGCGATTTGCGGACCGCCGATGAATGCGGTCCGGGCCAGCACGTCCCGCCAGCCCTCGGCGACCTCAGTGGCCACAGCCGCGTGCTGCGCGCTCAGATCGACAAGCGGAATCGAGGTCAACGTCTCACCTCTTCGCGATAAGGTCCACCTTTGCCACTAACGCGGGCATCCGCGGCAAGGTGGGCTAACTCCCCCAACCAACGGCAGCCGCCGACCACGACGAGCCCCGGCGACTTACCTCGGACCAACGCTATCAGCCTGCGGCCGACGGGCATCCAGCATGCATCCTACCTCGACGGAGCGTGAACGATGGTGTCGGTGAACGTCACTGGTTGGGATCGTTTAAGCTGCACAAGCAGGTTTTCGCGCGTCGTGCAATCGCCTGACTCGCGTCGGGTGTCTAACTCATAGGCGGCATGTGGCTGCTGGCCAGGGGGGCGGTGTGATGAGTTCGGTGAGCGTTGTTATCCCGTGCTACAAATACGGTCACTTCCTCGAAGACGCCGTCGCAGGCGCTCTCGGGGACCAAGACGGTGTCGACGTACGGGTCCTGATCATCGACGACGCTTCGCCAGATGGTAGTGCGGATGTGGCGCAGGAGATCGCGGCACGCGACCCTCGCGTGACGGTTTCGGTGCACGCCACCAACCAGGGACACATTGCCACCTATAACGAGGGCCTGCTCGAGTGGGCCGACGGCGACTATTGCGTCCTGATATCCGCCGACGACCGGCTTGCTCCTGGTGCCCTGCGCCGCGCCGTGGATTTGCTCGATGCCAATCCGGGCGTCGGATTCGCCTACGGACATCCGATTCACTTCACGGACGGCGGCCCGCTACCGAAGGCTCGGACCATGGTGCGTGGTTGGTCGGTGTGGCCTGGCCATTGGTGGCTCGAGCGGCGCTTCCGCGATGCGCACAGCTGCATTACCTCACCGGAAGTCGTCGTGCGGACATCCCTCCAGAAGCGTCTCGGGGGCTACGACCCGCGCCTGCCCCACAGCGGGGACATAGAGATGTGGATGCGGTTGGCCGCGCACGCGGATGTCGGCTACGTGCGCGGCGTCGACCAAGCCTACTATCGGGTACATGGGCAAAATATGACAAAAACCTTTCCCCTGCTGCAGGACCTGAGTCAGCGGCGACTGGCTTATGAAGCGGTACTGGTCGGCTGTGCCGATGCCCTGCCGGATGCGGCGCACCTGTCCGACCTCGTGCTCCGCAAGCTGTGCTGGGAGGCGCTATGGGCCGCCTCTCGCGCCTACGACCGCGGCCGTACCGAGCAAACGCCCGTAGACGAGCTGGTCGCTTTCGCCTTCGACAGCTGGCCCGAGGCGCGCAAGCTGCCCGCGTACTGGGCCTTGCAGATGCGCAGGCGTATCGGGCCGCGCACTATGCCCTACCTGCAGCCGTTCGTGCTGTCCGCATTTGCCCGCAAAGCTGAGACCTGGTGGTGGCGACGATCATGGAAGGTACGGGGCATTTAGCTGTGGGCGGCGGGCACGACTCTGTAACTCTGGCCGATGATCCCGGCTGATCCCCGTGGCTGGGATGGTCTGATAGTGCTTTGCGCGGCCAATAATTATGGCAGCATAAAAGTCGCCGACCAGCATATAGCGGAACACCTGTCTAAACTGGTGCCAGTACTCTACGTCGATCCGCCCCTGTCCTGGCTGACGCCCATCAGGAAGCCCGAAACTGCCCGCTCGCTGGAGGGTCCGAGGCTCCGGCTCCAAGCACCGCGCCTGGCCCGTCTAACACCTGTGGTGCAGCCGTTCCCATCGCGGCGGGGCATGGGCACAATCGCCACCGTCCTTACCCGCCGCCAGCTCCGCACGGCTGTCTCCCTGCTGGGTGGCCGCGTCCAGGCGGTCATCTCCGCTTGGCCATGGTCTGAAGTATTCGGAAGTTGCGGGGAACAAGTCCGCGCGTACTGGGCTCAGGACGACTTCGTTGGCGGAGCCGCCCTGTTCGGCTCGAACGCCAAGCTGCTCGACTCTGGTGAACGGCGGGTCGCGGCTAAGGCTGACCTCATCATTGCGGCCAATCCGGTCGTGGCCGACACGTGGCGCAGCCGAGGCCGGGACCCGGTCGTTATACCTTACGGAGCGGATGTGGAGGCCTACACCGAAGTTGACGAGGCCGCGCTGCCTCCAGACGTGGAGCTGCCTGGCCCGATCGTCGGTTTCGTCGGCCAGATCAACGACCGCACTGATCTGCGCCTGCTTGAAGCTATCGCGGACCGGGGAGTTTCGCTCCTGCTCGTTGGCCCGAAGAATCCCGCCTACGAGCCGACGCGGTTCGACGCCTTGCAACGGCGGGACAACGTTTGCTGGGTCGGGCAGAAGCCTTTCGAAGCTCTACCCGGATACCTCCGATTGATCGACGTGGGCATCGTGCCCTATGGCGATTCCGCCTTTAATCGCAGCAGCTTTCCCTTGAAGACGCTGGAATACCTGGCGGCGGGCAGACCCGTCGTGGCCACCGACCTGCCAGCGATCCGCTGGCTGCAGACCGACCTCATCGCGGTCGCCTCAGAGCCTGGACCTTTTGCTCACCTGGTCGAGCGCCTACTCGACCAGCCCAGGACACTGGCCGTGATGGCAGATCGCCGGGCGTTCGCGGCCCGGCACAGCTGGGCTCGGCGGGCAACTGCCATTTACGAAGCCGTCGGCGGACAGTAGTGCGATACGCTGGCGGCCCGTAGGTGGCGGGCCGGGACTCCTGCCCACACCTCTTGCGCCGGGATGTCGTGGATGACGACTGCTCCCATGCCGACCAGCGCGCAGCTTCCGATTGTACGTCCCTCACGCACCAGAGCGCCGGCGCCGAGATAGGCACCCCGCCCGACGTGAACCGCGCCGCCTAGGCGGACGCCTGAGGCGAGGGTCCCGAAGTCCTCTACCACGTCGTCGTGGGTCAGGACGACGTGCGGCATGACCGCGACGTGTGAACCGAGCCGGACCGACGCGGTAAGAACGACATGGGCGAGCAGCACACAGCCGGGCCCGACTGACGATGACGCGGAAACCACTGCCGTTGGATGCACGATCGTGGCATAACGCACCGGAGGCAGGCCAAGTTCCGCGACTATGCGCATCCGGCTCACATAATCGCCGGGACGTCCCGTACACACCACCACGGATGCGTGCGGCAAATGCCGGATCTCATCCCTCCCGCCGAGGATCACTGTTCCGTCGACCGTGGTTCCGTGCCGTGCCGGGTCGTCGTCGAGGTAACCGAGGAGGCGCCATGCCACGCCGCCCTCATTCAGGGCGTGGACAGCCTGCGCCGTTTCCCGGCCGAACCCCCCCGCACCAACGATGACCAGGTCCTTGGCCCCACGCGACGGGTCATTCTCAGGCTTCATGGCTAGGTCCTTGCCGCCTGCGTGCCAGTGCCCGGCTGTCCTCACGACCGGGGTCGTCATGCGGCCCAGACGGCTGCGACGTGCTACCCATGGGAACGTCGAGATCCGAACTCCGCGAGCGATGACGGCGGCCTCGATCGCGGTTTGTCGCCTCGGCGGGAGCCGGGTGCTTAGGGGCCAATCCAGGTATGTCCCGGTAGACGGGGAGCGGCCAGCCAACTTCCCGGAAGATGGGAAATGTGATGGTCGCATCTGCGGCCATGTCACGGTGGACGCGGGGCGGCCCGCCCACTTTCCGGGGGGTGCGCAATGGCATGGTCGCATCTGCGGCGTAGATGTTTTCGCCGATACGCGGCATGCCGCTGGCGTACTCTTCCGGCACCAGGATCAACATCGTCTCGTCTTCCGCCCCCGGCAGCGGCACCGGGATCAATATCGTCTCGTCTTCCGCCCCCGGCAGCGGCACCGGGATCAACATCGTCTCGTCTTCCGCCCCCGGCACCGGGACCGTTGCGCGTTGCGTGGTTGGCGGCGCGGGTTCGCCGGCGGTTTCGCTGGCGGCACGATCGACATCCGCCTCGCTCGCGTGGCTGAACATGGGGCGCAGCATGGCAAGCTCCGGCCGTTTGTGGAAGAAGAGCAAGCCGATTGTGCCGCAGGCAACCACTCCGCTCAATGCGAGCGCCGTAAAGTTGCTCGGTAGGACACGGCCAAGGTCCACAGCCAACAGGCCGACTCCTACCCCTCCTATGAGCGGCATCCGCAACTGCACGCCGAGCGCGAACCCCCTGATGCCCACCCTGTGCAGTTCGATCAGGTACCAGGGCAAGACGACGAAGGTGGC
>ODAK010008370.1_pt1 | contig 10345 bp, 15 predicted proteins | sample 1539591 | NCBI WGS metagenome assembly ODAK01 (sample SAMEA3539303, study PRJEB22396) | soil metagenome | biome: tundra; feature: field; material: soil | place: USA | collected 2010-05 | depth 0.15 m | reverse complement strand
TGCCTAAAGAATATGATGCCAATATCTAAAAGAGTTCTTGGAATATGCGGGTCACGTGGGGGAAAGTAAGATATGATAATTACAGATGAGAAACTATTACGATTGCCATGCACAAATGTTGAATTGCACGAAGTTGGTGAGCTAAGAGATTTACTAGAACAAGAGCTAGAAAACTCAGCTCGTATCGGGCGGGCTGGTATTGGGCTTGCTGCCATACAAGTAGGCATACCTAAAAATTTTGCTATCGTACGCCTCGGTAAACCAGAGTTATCAGTAGATTTGGTTAATTGCAAGATCGAAAAAGGATATGATGAAGCCATTTTTACAGATGAAGGTTGCTTAAGCTATCCTGGAAAATTAGAAACTACCAAACGATTCCAAGAAATTCATATATCGTATAATCTGATTTTCCCGTATAAGTTCATTTCCACCGGATTGATGGCAGTTGCAATTCAGCACGAGCTAGATCATCTTAATGGAATATTACTTCCAGATAGGGCTATCAAAAAACAACAAGGCCCCAATGACTTATGTGCGTGCGGCTCAAAACAGAAGTATAAGCGGTGCTGCGGTAAATCGTGAATTATCTTTTTACTGCTATCGAACATATCCGTAGCCCCGCCTTGCTATATTTCTATCTTTCCCACATGATTCTCGGAGAACGAACGCGTCGCAAAATCCAAGCATTGGAGCCACAATTCACACAAATTAATTTCTACGCCATTGATGTTGAGCAATTTCCATCTTTAGCTGAGGAATATGAAGTAAAATCAGTCCCTACCGCCGTTATAATAAAATGGCAAGGTGGAATATTAGAAAGCCATCAAGGATATCAATTCAGTTTGAACAAAGCCATTTTGGCTGATATATAGAAGAATGAAAGAGGATAATATGACGACACAAGAAGTTGAGCAAGCCATTACCGTAAAAGCAGTTGAACAAACCCTAGCCGATAAGATCTGGGCAGACATCAAAGATGTTGAGCTGGGACTGTTCGCTTTAGAGGGGCAGTCAGTTAGCAAATACTGTACTCCCATTCTTGTAGAGCCGTTTCATCTCTACCTATCCAACAATAAGGGCATCGGGGCCGTATTACCCGCGATGGAAGAAGCCTTATTTAAAAAATATGATGTGGAAATGCAAGATCGGTTTATTGTAGTATCTCTTAAGAAAACTCTACCAAGGAGATAAGATGGCGGAGCCAAGAAAACCATTTCAAGAAATCCCCGCTAAAACAAAAATTGGCCTCAAGCTCGATAACAAAAATTCAAGCGTTGAAACACCTAAGAGAGTTTCAACAGAAGAATTTGAAAATAAGGCCGTTGAAGTTAGCAATCAGCTTGATGCCTACTCTGTTCGAGCGGTTGAGTTATCCCAGAAATATAAACAGGTATTAGAAGATCAGACACTTGTTGAAAACAAGACCAAGTTTAATGTTGATGCTGAAAAAGAGTTAATAGCCAATTTAGTTCAATTAGGGATTGATCTTAACTTAGACGAGCACGAAAAAGAGGGTATGGGCTCAATTGGATTAATTATGCTTCTGTTGCGAGCAATGCTTATACAGAGAGATAAAATTAATTCGCTCGATTTTGCCTTGACCAATTTGGAAAGAAAAATAATTCTCGGACCACTTGACAGCCAAAAGAAATGATATTACAATGCGAAATGAAAATTTGTTAGATGGGATTAGTAAAGTCAGGCATAAAAAATGATTACCAAAGAACTCATTTTGTCCTTAATATCAGAAGAAAAAGAAAGGTATAGTAATTATCAGCAATCATGCAGCTCATATCAAATACCCCCAGATTTAATGGCGACAGCCAAACATCAAGCCAAAATAGATCTTCTCAAAATGTTGCTCAAATTAAGCAGCTAATCAAACAGGCTAATTCCGCCTCTCTTCTTTCTATAATGAGACATTACGGGCTCAAGATTGATATTTTGAGCCGTAAAGTCATTTGTCCTTTTTTAAATCATCAGGGCGGAAAAGAAAGCTCGGCCTCTCTTTGGTATTACCCTGAGACCAATTCTTATTGGTGCTTTGGTTGCAAATCGGGCACCCGCGCCGTAGATTTTATTGTTTCTTTTGAAGGCGTTGGGAGATTACAAGCTGCGCGCAAAATACTCGATTTAATTTCTAAAGGATTACCAGAGAGAGAGTTTGAAGAAATTGATATTATCGATTACTCAGAAAGGTTAAAATTGACAATGGATTTCTCTAATTCAATTAGAGAAGCAGTTCGCGCCAATGTACTTAATTTTGATTCTATTGAAGATATCGCGAAGACATTTGATAAGATGACTGCTAAATATGAGTTAGACAATGACGCCCTTAAATCGCTTATTGCTAAATTGAAAGTCAAACTATGAAGATACTGATAGTAGGTGATCCCCATTTAGGAGGATCGCTAGTTCTTGGAAAAAATGCCCTCGGGACTTCTTTGAATAGTAAGGTAATTGATCGTTTTAACTTGTTGGATTATTGTTTAGAATATGCGGTTGATAATGATATTGATACGATTGTTGTTACTGGAGATATTTTTGATGAGCCTAAGCCATTTCCATCATTGATTTCACAGTTTTTAAGTTGGTTGAAGAGATGTGAAATTAATGATATTGATGTTCATATCATTATTGGAAATCATGATATTTTGCGTAGCGGATCATTCGTGACAACATCTCTTGATGTTATTGAAGAATGTGATTTGGATCACGTCTCAATTCATAAGGATATTTCGACTATTTTTATTGATGGTGTGGGAATTACTTTTCTTCCATTTAGAGATCGTAAATCATTCAATGTCGAGAAAAATGAAGATGCTCTTGCCATATTGCAGGGAATGGTAGATTATGAATTGGCACTTATTCCACGACATTATCATAAACTGCTTGTTGGTCATTTGGCCATCGAAGGATCAATTTTCATTGGAGAAATTGACGATTTAACTAACGAACTTCTTTGTCCTAAAAAGATGTTTCTAGGTTATAATCGGGTTATTATGGGGCATATTCATTCTCCACAGGTAATGAGCCAGTCTCCATTTATTGCACATATAGGAAGCCTCGATAGATCTGATTTTGGAGAAGAAGACCAGGATAAAATCATAATGATATATGATTCGTCTTACAATGAATTAAAGAATCACATACTTCCAACTCGGGCTCTCAATAAAATCAAGATTGATATTCCTAAGGGGATGGGAGATACTGATAAGTTTGTAAAAGACAAACTACTCCTTAAAAAGGACATACTTGTCCAATCATCTGTTAAAGTAGATATTCATTTGGAAGATGTAAGCCTTCTCTCTATTAATAGATCAGAGATAGAGCATTATCTTTATTCATTGGGCGTTTTCAATGTTGTCAGCATTCACGAGACAAAGGTCCTCAATATCATCAAAAAAGAAGTCATCATTAATACGACCATAGATATGCCATCTGCTATAAAAACATATGCCAATAATTATGTCGATGAGTCAGAACGAGAAAATTTCATTGAGTTAGCACAAGAAATTTGTAAACAATTCAGGGAAGAAAAATGAAACCGATTTATCTATCGATTACTGATTTTATTTCGCACAAGCATTCAGAGATTGATTTTACCAAATTCAATTCGGCTCTTATTATTGGTAAGGTCAATAATAACGATCTAATTTCTAATGGGGTCGGAAAGACATCAGTATTTCGTGCAATCGAGTTCTGTATTTTCAATCAAGTTCGCGATCCTATTCTGAATAAAGACCTTATCTTAGATAAGCTTATTCGTGAAGATGCTAATAAAATGCAGGTTATTCACGATTTTGCTATTGAAGATGATATTTATCGCATATCCCGATCTAGAACTAAAAAGGGCATTACAGATCTTTCTCTATTTAGACGAAATCAAAAAGATGGAAATGCTCACATTCCAGAAACCAATAAGGATTTGTGGGATAATATCTCGGGTAGGCGAACTTCTGATACCGAGCAAGATTTAACCAAACTAATCAAGATCAATTATAAGTCATTTATTGGAACGTGTCATTTTATGCAGAATGATATGTCAGGGCTGGCTACATTGACTTCTGAGAATAGAAGAAAGTTTCTCAAGGATGTTCTAGATCTTCTAGATTATACCGTGTTAGAAAAAATGGCAAAAAAGCAATCAGAAGAGATTGTTAAGCAAATCGGGATAAAACGAGGAATTTTACAAACCATTAATAATCCGCAAAAGATAATCGATGACATTGAGAAACGGTTATTGATTCTTAATCAAGACATAAAAAAGCTCTCTGATGACAAACTCGATAAGAAAACAAATCATTCCAAATTGAATGAGAATTATACATCTCTCTTTTCGTGTTTTAATGTCTTAGAAGCCGGAATTGCATCAATTAGATTGAAGCAAATAAATATCACTGATACTGTCCTTAAGTTGCAAAGACAATCTCAAGATTTTCTCAACAAGAAAAGAAAGATCGTTGATGAGGCTAAAGAGCTAAATTTAGAGATTTCCTCTCTTAAGAAAAACAATTCATCATTCGAAGAACAGTTAATTGGTAAAAGCTTGCATTTACAACAAGCAGAATTGAATAGATTGAATGAAGATATTAAGGCCAATCAAATTCAATTAGGCATTGAAAAAACCGAACTCGAAAGTCTTCTAATTCCATTGCCGAAAGATAGCAAATGTGGATATTGTCGCCAGACATTGACAGACGCACATAGACAGGTGTGCACAAGTGATATTGCAATTCAGGTAAAAGAGAAACGGACCTTTATTTATAATCTCGAATTACGGTCAAAAGAATTGAATGTAGAGCATAGAGCCATTAACGCTGCATTGAAAGCATTTGAAGATAACCAAAAAAAGCTTAATGAAGGATTATTGAAACTTTCGCATAAAGAAAAGGAGCTTATAGATAAGAGAGGGTTTTACGAAGAATATGAGAAGATAACTAAAGAGATTGGTATCAATCTTGATTCTAAGAAAAAGGAACTCGAACAAATTGAGACAGAAATATCATTTTCCTCTGAAAAAGAAATCAATGAACTTAAGCAAAAGCTACTTTCTATAAAGGTAGAAATGTCTCAATTATCTATGGAACAAGATGATATTACTAGGAAATTGAATGAGTCCACCTCTCAAAAAGCAGTCTTAGAACATTCGTTTGAAGAGAGTAAGAAGAACATAAAACAGCAGTTGGTGTTAGAAAAAGACATAAAGAGGCAAGAAGACAAATATAGACTTTATCCTTTGGTTATTCAGGCCTTTGGTCATATTCCAGATATGATTATCGAATCAATCCTAGAAGGATTACAAGAAGAGGCTAATAAACTGCTACTTAAGATTCGACCAGATTTACAGCTAACATTTCTGACTGAAAAAACCAAAACCGACGGGACGCAAGATGATACCCTCCAGATTAACTATTTCCTCAATAATAAACCGAGAGATTTTTCTCAATTGAGCGGTGCACAAAAACTTTGTATTTCGTTTAGTCTTAAGCTAGGACTTTCATTTTTGCTCAATAATCTTATGGGAAACCAAATCAAACTTCTTCTCCTCGATGAAACCGATCAAAGTTTAGATGATCAGAGTATTGATTCTTTGGCAGAAATCATTAAGCTTTTTCAAGATAGTTTTACCATTCTTGTTATAACACACAATAAGAGATTGAAGGAAAAGTTCAGTAATATTATAGTGGTCGAACAAGACCAGAATATGATTTCTCGAGCATATTTGGAAGCTTGATAACAATATCTTAGCATTAAGATATGCAATCGGTTGAGGAAAAATATGACCTGCTAGGAGAGAAGCGATTCTACGCTTCGATTCTTAAATCCTCTATAAAGAAGGTTATCAAGGTTAAAAATGGAGAGTTTAAGGGCACCTCTCCAGATATCGAATTGATTGATCGTTATGACCAATTTTTGTCCCGATTTAGACAAGAAAAAAAGGAATCACTGCTTAAGATAGCCAGGATATTTAGAAAAGCGGCACACCGAATTCACTGGTCATTACTACGAAACGGCTTGACTAAGAAAGATAGCAGATTTTTGGTGATTGTATGAGTGTAATATCGATATCTCTGATCGAATCGGCTACACAGATCGTGGCCGATATTCCTTATTCTATTAGCCTAAGTGCCAATACCCCTTCATCTATATTTTATACTCTCGATGGTAGTATTCCGACCGTTAATTCATCTGTTTACACCTCTCCAATTTTATTGGGTGGTGGGCCAACTATTACCCTACAATATTTTGCGACCAATGGTTTTGATAGCTCTCCGATCATCGAGAATATCTATCAAACCAATACTCTTGGCAAAAACGCCAGAACTCCCCATTCTGCCACGAATGCTCCGCCAGCACCACCCACCGCAAATCAAGATTTATCTCCTTTTGGAATGTCTCCCATTCAGCCGAATCAACAATTTTTAGGAGCTGCTGAGGCAGGATTGACGGTTTAAAATCCGGACTTGCCCGCCGGTCCCCCGACGGGTTTTGACGGAAAAGGCAACCCCGATGGCTATTCTAACTCACAGTATATCGGGATACCCTCCAAGGCCTTTCCCGTCCTATATTCTGAAAGCGATTTTGAGGGGCAAACTGGGCCTGGTATTGGCACGATGCCAAAATACAAGAAAATTATAGAGGGACCCCCTCCAGAACGAAGCGATATGAATTCGCCACTTTTTGATCCGAGGGCCTTGGTGATTATACAAAATTTGACTCAGCCCGTTGATCCTAATTTGCCCGTTCATATCAATAAGATGTCTTTTACATTAGAGGACGTCGAACATACAAGAACCGGCAATCAATTTTTCAATGTTGGCTTAGACGCTCCTCCAACTACCGGAAGTTTTTTGAGATCTCATTACAACCCAACCGATCAGACAACGACATATTACTACTTTGATTCAAGTTGTTCAAGATGGATTATTTCTAAATCAAACAATATTCCAAAGTCTCCTATAAGCGATTATAGTGCGGGGATGGTTCATCGTAGAAACGGGGGTGTTGGACAAGTGTTTCAATGGGTCCCATTTAAAGGCCAATATCTTTATTGAAGCACCATTTCCACGCATAGCGTGCCCAATTACAATTCAATCCGCGTATCATTTCTAATTGCGCGCTCCAAACGAGTGGCTACTATGTGATATAGAGGTAGTATGCAAGATAATGAATTACGACTTTCGGTAAGTAAAACGAAGACTTATTCGGCGTGCAAGAAACAATTCCATTATTCCTATATTCTTAAGCTTCCGCGCAAAGAAATGGATTATCATACACTTGGAAAGAGTATTCACGCCATTTTGGAATACTTTCATCAATCTCTTCTTGATGGCTCCAAAGAGGCTCATAATAGACTTATGAGTCTCGCCTTTAAGAAGGTTCAACAAGAATACAAAGATAAGCTAACTCCTGAAATGACACGAGAAGTTTATGATATGATTGCCCAATATCTAACCTTCAAAAAGCATTTGATAGCCAATGTTCTTTCGGTCGAAAAGAACTTTGCCCTTAATATAGGTACTGAAGAGCGTCCAATTGTTCTGAATGGAATGATTGACAGGGTTCAATTAGATGAAGATGGGGTTTTGCACGTCGTAGATTATAAGAGTTCTAAATCAGATCGCTATCTAAAGAATGACTTATTTCAGCTACTCGTTTACGCTTACATCTTATTGACCGAAAATCCTGAACTGGAAAAAGTACGTGGCTCCTATATGATGTTGCGACACGATTTTCGACTTATTACCAAGGAGTTTGCGAAAGAAGAAATCTTAACCATTAAGGACAAGATCCTGAAATATGCCGAGGACATTACAAACGAAACTGAATATCCGGCCAATCCAACCGTCCTTTGTGGGTGGTGCCCGTTTTTAGAGCTTTGCGTAGAGGGTCAGGCAAAAGTCAATAGAAAAATCAAACACGGCGAAGTACAATACTAATCAAAAGGAAGAATAACCAATGCAAACAATTGAAGTTAAAGAGACTGAGTACTGCAAGCTACAAGTCGATTATGAAACCGACAAAGATCAGATTAATCTTAAGAGGGACGAAGTCCTTAAAGCCTTTAAGGATGCCCCCGTTAAAGGATTTAGACCAAAAACAGCCTCATTAGAAGTGATTAAGATTCAATATCGAAAAGAAATTCAAGATGCGACTAAGCGAGCCTTAATGGAACAAGCTTTTCACGATACGCTTTTTGAGAAGGAACTTAAGCCATTTGGCACTCCTAATTTTACAAACTCGCTCTTACAAGGCAATAAGTTTTCTTGTTCGTTCGAGATGCAAACAAGACCGACTTTTGAGCTGGCTCCATATAAAAAGCTTGAACTTCCCAAACAGCCAGTTCAATTTACCATTGAAGAATTGACTCAGCAGTTTTTGCAGGAGCTTCGCCTACGTTTTGGTGAATCAATTCCTTTTACCGAAACTGATTTCGTCCAAGCTAACGACAATGTAATCATTGACTATGATTGTTTTTCGGGCGATATTAGACTCGATAATCTTTGTCTAAAAGGCGAGCTTCTTACCATTGGAAGATCTAAATTAGAAGGATTTGACAACAATCTGCTCGGAATGAAAATTGGAGATGTTAGAGATTTTCTTATCACCGTCCCAGAGACTGGATTACCTTCGGTTGCCGGAAAATTGGTTAAGTTCTCGGCTACTTTAGTTATGGGATCAAAAACCCAACCAGTAGCATTAGATGATGAATTAGCTAAGAAAATGCAGAAGGCTGATTTTGCCGAATTGCTGCAATATTGCACAGGAATGGCTTCAGCTAAGGTTAGCGAAATGCAACGACAAGCTCAGGTTCAACAATTATCTTCCAGATTGGTTTCAGATAATACGATTAAGGTTCCGGACTTTCTCACATTATCAGAGGCTCAATATTTGGTGGCCAGCGCAAAATTGAAATGGGAAGAATTATCGCAGGTAGATATTGAAAAGTTTCTATCTGTCGGTGAAACTAATGTCAAATTAGCTCTTATTTTGGAGCAAATACGAGAGGAAGAACTAGAGGCTCAGTTATCTGACCAAGAAGTTCTGAATATGTTAAGCAATTCAGCCAAGCAAAATGGGCAAGATCCAGAGAAACTACTCAAATCAATGAATGATATGGGATATTTGACGGTTTTAGCAGCCCGTCTTCGGGACGAGTTTACCTTGGATTATGTAGTCAAACAAGCAACAATAGTAGAATAAAGAAAGAGAATGATAATGAAGAAGACAAGCAAAAAAGTTGATGCGACGGATGTTGATTCTGGTGATGTAAAGTTCCCGGAGAAATGGCTTAAGAAGCTTCCCACCGGCTTCGTTGAGGATACTGAGACCCTCGATACCGATGGACTTAAGAAAGTGGTTTTTGATGCCGAATCAAATATCTATATAGTTGAGCGCGAGCTTGCTGCGGATGTTAAGATTAATGCCGCAAAGGAATTGATTAAGGATTTCGGCGGTCCATTTCGCGATGCAAAATCCTGTCAAATGGCTAAAATCAAATATGCGCTTTTTCTTCTCGAAAATCGTGGAGTTGATTTAGACAATAAAAGCGTATAACCTCGGAGGACAAAGATGAAGCAGCATTATTGTTTTGATTGTGGCATCCCGGTAATTGATCGACTTTGTAGAGACCCTGGCAATCTTGCTGCTTTTCTTTGTTTAATGTGCTCTGTTATATGCAAAGACACACTTGATAATGGCGTTAGTATAAAAACACCTCATCTTTGTGAAAAGCCACATATGCCACGATGGAATTATCCTAAGGAGAAAATCTATCGGGCTAAAGATCCGGTACCAGCAGCTTCTGAATGGAATTACCTTAATTGGCTTAAAATTCCAAATATAAATACCTTCCCAACGGGACCGTTGCAGGTAAACCCTCAGACATATTATACACAAATTGGCACCACCAGTGTTCCACAACCATATTATACACCAATTGGCGTTCCACAACGATATTACTACAACAACAATACGGCATGGATATCAGATCCATATATAAATCTTGATATAAGAACCTATGCAAATTGAACGATTTAACACCAAACTTTGTTGTGGTGGGACCGGGCTCTCCTTAAAACTGAGCGTTTTGCTACATAAGGATTTTATCCCATTACTTATAATGGGCAATTTTTCAGCACCTCCAGCCTTCACAAAAGCCGGTATTTTCTATCTAGAAAGCCGGGATTTAACGGCTACCGGCTCTTTTGGCTCCAATATATTGCAGATCCGGTGCAAAAATAATGAGAATTGCCAACAATCAATTGATGCTTTTGAGGGAATCTTAGCTAAAATGGAGTAATGATGGTTAATTGTAAAATATGTTCTATATGTAATATTG
>ODAK010008369.1_pt1 | contig 10345 bp, 11 predicted proteins | sample 1539591 | NCBI WGS metagenome assembly ODAK01 (sample SAMEA3539303, study PRJEB22396) | soil metagenome | biome: tundra; feature: field; material: soil | place: USA | collected 2010-05 | depth 0.15 m | reverse complement strand
CTTCCAGCCCGCGCGGGCCAGCGTCCGTGCGATCAGATCGTTCCCACCGAACCCGGCCAGTTCCATCGTCTTGACCATAGCCGTGACCACGTCGGCGAAGCGGCGAACAGGAGGATTCGGTGCAACCAGGGGACGTGGGGCGTCTCCGTCGGCGCTCGTCGCCTCCATCTCCCACCTTGCGATCGTCTCCGTCGACACCCGAAACATGACAGCCTCTCGCGTTGCGACAGGCAGAGGAAACTCTGGATACGCAGGATTCGGAAGCGCTCCTCGGGTACGTAGTGCGGGCGATGGCGTTCGGGCACCTTGTCCCAGCGTGCCCCGAGGATTGCAGCAGCCTCGCGAATCATCCGAAGGAGCAGGGCGCTCTCTTCAGCCCTCTCGAATAGCCGTGCCGCAGTTGCCCCAGATTCTCGCAGCCGACCGAAGGCCGATCCGAGAGCAAGACCGAGAAGGTGGGTGGCCCGCAGGAGGGCGGGAAGGGCCGCCGGAGGACTCCCGCCAAGTGGCGGCTGAGAAGAGTGCATGAAAGGCCCTCGTCCGGGCAGAATGCTCGTCTACGGGCCGGGATTGAGAAGGAAACCGAAGGCGCGACCCTGATCTCTACGCACCACAGGCCCCCGGCAATTCCCATTGCGCCCCTACACCGGCTCTCAAGACTTCTTCAGTCTTTCTCGAAGGCGAAGGGGTGATGGGGGGCAGAACCCATGACAGGAGGGGTGCGGGGATCCTTCCCCGCATTCAGATCAGCTCCCAGCGCGGACAATCTTCCTGGGCGCAAAGCGGTCCGCGCGCGTTCGAGCCCCATCACCCGCTCCAGCTTTTCTTGAAGGCGCCGGCTCTCAAGACTTCTTCACTCTTTCTCGAACGGACGTCGGCTTTTCCGTCGTGGTCTGGATAGACTCGGCAGGCTACCCGACCGGCGACTTGAGGCGCCCAAAGGAGAACGTCTGGTGAGTCCCGAGCTGGTCCCTCCTCACGGAGGCAAGCTTTGCGAGCGCCTCGTTGGAGACGATCGGGCGGAAGAGCTCCGTCACGCGTCCCACGACTGGCCGTCGTGGGCCCTCACTCCCCGTCAGCTCTGCGATCTCGAGCTTCTCCTCAGCGGCGGCTTCTCCCCTCTCTCCGGCTTCCTCGGGCGGCGGGATTACGACCGCGTCTGCCGGGAGATGCGGCTCGGCGATGGGACGCTCTGGCCGATTCCCGTCGTCCTCGACCTCCCCGCTGATTTCGAGCCGAAGCTGGCCGCGGGCCACGTCGCGCTTCGGGACGAGGAAGGCCTCCTGCTCGCCGTCCTGCACGTCTCCGACGTCTGGCGCCCCGACCTCGCGGCCGAGGCGCGTTTCGTCCATGGAACCGACGATTCCGCGCACTCGGGCGTCGCGTATCTTCAGCGAGAGTCCGGCCCGATCTATGCCGGAGGCGCGGTCGAGGGGCTCCACCTTCCTGTACACCACGATTTCCGAACGCTCCGCCTCACCCCGCGGGAGCTCCGGGCCGAGTTTCAGCGGCTCGGCTGGAGACACGTCGTCGCGTTTCAGACGAGGAACCCGATCCATCGGGCGCACTTCGAGGTGACGCTCCGCGCCGCGGCCGACGCCAACCTCCTGCTCCACCCGGTCGTCGGGATGACGAAACCGGGCGACCTCGATCACTACACACGGGTCCGCTGCTACCAGACCGTCCTTCATCGCTATCCGAAAGGCACCGCCCTCCTCTCGCTACTCCCCCTTGCGATGAGGATGGCCGGACCCCGGGAAGCACTCTGGCACGCCATCATCCGAAAGAACTTCGGCTGCTCCCGATTCATCGTAGGGCGTGACCACGCGGGTCCGGGCCTGGACTCCAACGGGGCTCCTTTCTACAAGCCCTATGCGGCCCAGGAGCTGCTCCGCACCCACGAGGAGGAGCTCGGCATCCGCATTGTGCCGTTCCAGAACCTGGTTTACGACGAGACGGCGGACGCGTACGTCCCCGAAACCGAAGTGCCTGCCGGACACCGCGTCCTCGACCTCACCGGGACGGATCTCCGCCGGCGCCTCGCGGAAGGGCGCGAGATCCCGGCCTGGTTCACCTTCCCCGAAATCGCCGAGGAGCTGCGGCGGCGCCACCCGCCCCGCCACAGGCAGGGGCTCACGATCTTCTTCACCGGCCTCTCAGGATCCGGGAAGTCGACCGTCGCGAAGATCCTCCTCTCCCGCTTCCTCGAAACGGGAGGCCGTCCGGTGACGCTTCTGGACGGGGACATCGTCCGGAGGCACCTCTCGTCCGAGCTCGGCTTTTCGCGAAAGGACCGCGACACGAACATTCGCCGAATCGGCTTCGTCGCCTCCGAGATCACGAAGAACGGAGGGATCGCCATCTGCGCGCCGATCGCGCCGTACGACTCGATACGGAAGGAGGTTCGCGCCCTCGTCTCGAGCGTCGGCGGCTTCGTCCTCGTCTTCGTCGACGCGCCTCTGAGAACTTGTGAGTTGCGGGACCGCAAGGGGCTCTACGCAAAGGCCCGGGCTGGCGAGATCCCGACGTTCACCGGAATCTCCGACCCGTACGAGGCCCCTCGGGACGCCGAATTGGTCCTGAAGACGGAGAAGCTCTTGCCCGAGGAGAGCGCCCAGGAGGTCATCCTCTACCTGGAGAAGGAGAACTACCTTCGGTAGTGTCCTCTCGTTCGTAAGGCCACTTCGGAGTCGATGGCCACCGCTGGCGCATTAAGATCACTTCCTTTCATGAGTGGAATCCTGGGACTCATTCACTTCGATGGTGCCCCGGTAGAGTCCGCGTCGCTCGACGCGATGCGGGACGCGATGGCGTTCTGGGGGCCGGACGGCATGAGGCTGTGGCGCGCCGGAGCGGCCGGCCTCGGACAGCTGACGCTCTTCAACACGCCGGAGGCAGTGGCTGAGAGCCTGCCGCGTTGGCTTCCGGCGGAGGGCCTTGCCTTCACGGCCGAGGCGCGGATCGACAATCGGGAAGAGCTGTGCGCAGCTCTCGGCATTCCGCCTTCCGAGGGCGCGATCCTGCCCGACGGCGATTTGTTGCTCCGCGCCTACCTCCGGTGGGGCGAGGCCGCCCCCGAGAACGTGCTCGGCGACTGGTCGTTTGCCGCCTGGCACGCCGCGGAGCGCAGGCTCTTTCTCGCGCGCGACCACCACGGAAACACCGCCCTCTACTACACGACCGATGCGCGCCGGGTGGCTTTCGCCTCCTCCGTCAAAGCGCTTCTGGCCCTGCCGGGAATGCCGCGCTGCCTGAACGAGCTGCGGCTCGCGCAGGTGCTCACTTCCTGGCCCGGGGACGGGACGGAGTCGTTCTTCGAGGGCATCCACGTCCTCCCCCCGGCGCACACGCTGACCGCCACCCCCGCGGGCGCGACGAAGCGCCGCTACTGGTATCTGGAGGAAGCCCCCGAGCTGCACCTGAAGTCGGACGGCGAGTACGTGGAAGGCTTGCGCGCAGTCCTCGACGAAGCGGTCCGATGCCGTCTGCGGAGCCATCGCCCTGTGGGGTCCACCCTCAGCGGCGGCCTCGACTCCGGCTCGGTGTCGGCACTGGCAGCGCGCGCCTTGGCCGCACGCGCGGAGCGCCTGCCGGCCTTCTGCTCCTCGCCGCTCTATGACGTGGCAAACAGCGTCGGCCCGTACAGTTTCGGTGACGAGACCCCCTTCGCCCGGGCCACCGCCGCGCAGGCAGGGAACATCGACCTCCACCTTCTCCGCTCCGAGGGCATCTCGCCCGTCTCGGCCATTCGCCAGGTGCTGGCGTTTCAGGATGCGCCCGGGCACGCCGCCGGCAACTTCTACTGGATGGTCGACTTGCTCGAGACCGCCCGGGCGCAGGGAATGGGAAGCCTGCTGACCGGACAGGGGGGCAACGCCAGCATCTCGTGGAAGGGTCGGACCTGGACCGCGCCGGGAATGGCTCCCGAGCAGGCTCACCAGTTGAAGCGACGCCTGAAGTACGAGGCTCTCTTGCCGCTCCTTCCCGAGCCGCTCCTGCTCTGGCGCGCGCGCCGGCAGGCGCGAAAGCGACAGTGGAACAACACGGCCATCCAGGCGGAGTTTGCCCGCCGCCTGCGCCTGGTCGAACAGCGGCTGGCCGAGGAAGAGAGCCACCGCGAGCTGGCGCATCAGACCCTCCGCGACCCGAAGCGGATGCGGTACGCAGTCCTCGCGCCTGGGCGCTCGGAGGTCGGGCGCCTCTGGGCGGAGTGGGGCGCGGCATTCGGTCTCGAAGTGCGCGACCCGACACTCGACAAGAGGGTCCTGGAGTTCTGCCTCGGCGCGCCGAACCGCCTCTATACGGCGCCGGACGGCACGGACCGACACCTGCTACGCCGGGCGATGGCAGGGCTCCTGCCGCCCGAGGTGCTCCGCAATCCGCGGCGCGGCCTGCAGGCCGCCGACCTGGTGACCCGTCTGAGGGCTCGCGCGCCCGAGATGGACGCCGCCCTGTCCGAGCTGGAGCTGGTCTCTGAGGTGGGCGAGTATATCGACCTGCCCTGGCTGAAGCAGACATGGAACGAGGTGGCCGCCGGGCCATCGGACGTGCTGGCGTTCAAGAAGGCCGTGACCGTCGTGACGCGCGGTCTCATGGCCGGCCTGTTCGTCGCCACGCTTCGATGATATAAAGAGCGGGAAGGAGTACCTCATGCTCGACGAAGACCTCCTCCCTGAGGCGGACGAAAAGACCCGGCCGAAGCTGCCTTGGCACCCTCCACTGCTGGAAAAGGCAGAAATTAATCACGACACCGCGTCCTCATTGGGCAGCGGGGCCGATGGCGGCGGGCACAATTTTGCTCCTTGATGCAGACATGGGACGACGTGGGCGCCGGGACCCGGACGTAATGGCTCTATAGGAACCGTCACCGCCGGAAGGCGTGGTCTGATGGCTGGCTTGTTCGTCACCTTCCTTTCATGATCCAATCGGGTGCGAAACGGGAGTGCCTCATTCTGCCTACCTTGACGGCTCATTGAGCAGTTTCGTCTATCGCACGAGCGGGTTGGTTCTCTCCAGCCCGCTCGTCCTGCCTGAACTGGCGCCGGACGAGGCGGCTCCGGATGTGATCGTGCGCTGGGGCGCCGTCCCAACGACGCTCGAAACGCCTCGGACGACGGGCGTCCTCCATCAGGCCCGACCGGGCCAGCTTCTGCTCGACATTAGGGGGGTTGCGCGCTACCTGGTGGAGGACGGGGCCCACGTGACGATCGACCGCGCGTCGGGAGCGAGCGACGCAGAGGTCCGCCTCTTCCTGCTCAACGTCGTCCTGGCTGTCTTGCTGCATCAGCGTGGCGGTCTCCTCCCGCTCCACGCCAGCGCCCTCGGCGTGCCCGGCGGCGCCGCACTCTTCGCCGGCTTCTCCGGGGCGGGCAAATCCACCCTCGCCGCTGAATTCGTCCGGCGCGGACATCCCCTCCTCTCTGACGACATCGCTCCCCTTCGGCCCGTGAACGGAGGGGTCGAGGTGCTGCCCCTGTTTCCTCGCCTGAACTTGTGGGCCGACAGTGCCCGCCACTTTGGCTTCACCCCGGAAAGCCTGCCCCGGGTACGCCCGGAAGAGGAGAAATACAGCGTTCCCGTCGCCGCTCCCTCGACCTCGACGCCACTCTCGGTGCGCGCCGTCTACGTCCTAACGCCGCACAGCCGGCCCGAGGTGACGGTGACGCCGCTCGAGATTGCCGACGCGTTCAAGGTCCTTCTTTACCGGACGGCGGGCCTGCCGTTCCTCGAGGGGCTGGGGCTCCGCCCGGCGCATTTCCAGATGGTCACCCGGCTGGCCCCCCTCCTTCCGCTCAAGCGTCTGCGCCGGCCGTTTCGCCCGATGTGCACCGCCGAGATGGCCGATGTCGTCCTCGCCGACCTTTCGACAAACGTATGAAGACGATCTGGTGGCTGGCCTCGTACCCGAAATCGGGAAACACCTGGTTGCGCCTCTTCCTCGCCAGCTACCGAAAGGAGAATACAGAGCCGGTTCATATCAACCACATGGGGGAACACATCGCGGCCTCGCGGGAGAGGTTCGAGGAGTTTGCGGGGGTAGACTCCTCGGAACTGACGCAGGAAGAAATCGAGCGTTGCCGCCCGCGCGTCTACCGGGCGCTGGCCGCACAACAGACCCAGCCCGTTTTCCTGAAGGTTCACGACGCCTGGACGAACAATACCGACGGGGACCCCCTCTTCCCGGTTGACGTCACCGCCGGCGTGATCTACGTCGTTCGGAATCCCCTGGACGTTGCCATCTCGTACGCGCATCACGCCGGCTGCTCACCAGGGGAGATGGTCGCGCGGCTGTGTCAAGAAACCTATTCCACCCACCGAACCCGAGATGGCCTGAGCGACCAGCTGTCTCAAATGCTCTTGTCATGGACCGGGCACGTGCGCAGCTGGATCGACGAATCCGGCTTGCCGCTGCATCTGGTGCGGTACGAGGACCTCTTGGCGGACCCGGCCGCTGCCTTTCTCGCCATCGTCCGCTTCACGGGTCTGCCGGTGGACCCCGAGCGGCTGCAACGAGCGCTTGACGCCACGCGCTTCGAACGCCTCCAGGCCCAGGAGGTGGCGGAGGGTTTCGTGGAACGGCCCTTGAGGGCCACCCGGCCGTTCTTCGGCCAGGGCCGGGCGGGGGGCTGGCGGGACGAGCTGAGCCCTCCGTTGGCCCAGAAGATCATCGATGCCCACCGCGATACGATGCGGCGGTTCGGCTACCTCGATGAGAAAGACGAGCCCGTTTACTAGCCGATGACGATTTCGCTGACGGCCGTGACCCGCGTGGCCCGCTCCACCCGAGTATTCACCGGCGGCCTGGGTACGGGGCAGGAGCTGGCCATGATGCACCTCGAGAAGAACGCTTACTACACATTGGATAGCATCGGTGCGGCCATTTGGAACCTTCTCGAGGAGCCACGGACCGTGGAGGCGCTCTGCGCGGACCTCTGCGAGCGCTACGATGTCTCTCGGGAGCAGTGCCAGGCGGACGTGCTGGCGTTCCTCGAACGGGCCCATGACGAGAAGCTGGTGGAGATCGTGGCGGCAGACGCCGAGTAGGTGGCGGACGCTCGGGCCAGGGGATCGTGCGCGGCTGCTCGAGGCCGCTGCCTGCCTTGCCCTGGCTCAAGGCGTCGTCTGGGCGGTGCCGTTCCGTCGTGTCGCCCGGCTCATGGGCGTCCCGGGGCGGGAATCTTCTAGCGGCCCCCTGTCTCCAAGGCATGAAAAAGAGGCTCTGCGCGCCGGCTGGGCCGTTCGGGCAGTGGCCGCGCGCACTCCATGGGAGAGCAGGTGCCTCGCGCAGGCGCTGGCGGTCATGCTCATGCTCCGCCGGCGCCGTCTGCCCGGGACGCTCTACCTCGGAGTTGCCAAACCGGCCGCGAACGACGTTCGCAAGATCGACGCGCATGCCTGGGTGCGTTGCGGCCCCGACCTCCTGACCGGCGCGGCGGGCCACGAACGGTTCGCGGTGGTGGCGTCCTTCGCCGGGGAGCCCCCGCGCTGAAGCGCTGCAACCGGAGTTCCGTCGTTGTGCCGGCTTCTCACTCACCTCCGCGGGACCCCCGCTCTCGAGATCGGGGGCAGCGATTCGTCACGGGCGCGCAGTCTGAGCCAGGCCAGCGAGTAGCGTCCGACCCGCAGAACGAGATCTAACGGCCGCAGAAACTGCCGCAGGGGGTAGCCCCACCCGTGCTTGGGGCGGCCGTAGATCATGTCGACCTGGTCGTGGCTCAAGAAGAGCACGTTCCAGGCGTTCGTCACGAAGGTCCGGACCGACTTGGATCCGGTGCCGGCCAAGATGTGGATCGAACGAAGCCTCAGCGCCTTGCGATAGAGGGGATCCTTCGCGGACCGGTGGACGTGCTCGAGGAGCCGGGACTCCGGAGTCGAGGGCGTATCGGCAGAGACGTCTTCTTCGCGGGCGAGCCGGCGGCCGAGGTGGAGGATCGTCAGGAGATCCTTCGGCGGGAGGCCCATTTTCATCCAACGGCCCGGGCCGGCGAGGAACTCTTCGTCTGGAGTCTCCAGGACGTCGAGAGCCCGGAGATCGTCGAAAACCCGCAGCAGCGGATAGCCGATCGGCACCCCTCCGTGATGGAAGAAGCCATGAGCTATCGCGTGGGCCACGAGGAACTCAGACGATGGGACGAAAGCGAAAGGTCCTGCCGCCGGAAATGGCTCCATGGCTCCGGCCTCTTCGAGATCGGCGAAAGTGACCCAGGCCACCCCGTCACGGCTGAGCCCGCTCACCTGGTCGTGAAGCTCCAGCGCCGGCCACGCCGGGTGTCGGAGCGGGGGCAAGTGGTCCTCGCCGCGATGGAATCCGGCTTCTTTCCAGCCCCGGCTCACGAGCTCCCCGTTCAGCCGCGCGGCGTCCGCGGGCGAGAGGAGGATGTCGACGTCGCACATCGGACGAGCGTCGGCCCTGACGAACCTCAGGACGTGGAGCGCCGCCCCTTTGAGGACGACGAACCGGACGCCGAGCTCCTCCGCGATGGAGCCCAGGAGGTGGACGAGCCCTGCTGTCTTGAGCGCCTGCGCGGCGTGCGACGAGAGTCGTCGGACCGAATCTGACACCGGGTCAGAGTGACGGTGCGGACCTGACTCGTCAACTCCCGCTGTACGGCGATGGCGCGCCTCATCGACTTCGGTGGCCTCCGGGCGGAGACTCCGGGGCGTCCGGAAATCTGCTCGCGGCGGAAATGGCAGCGAAAGGGACTCTCACCCTTCCGTCGCGAGTCCCAGCCGCTCGCGCCCGTAACGCCCCGACTGGACCGACTCGCACCAGGCGCCGTTTGCGAGGTACCAGCCGACGGTAGCCGCGAGGCCGGAGGCGAGGTCGTGCTTCGGGGTCCAGGCGAGCTCGCGCCGGATCTTCGAGGAGTCGATCGCGTAACGGCGGTCGTGCCTGGGGCGGTCCTTCACGAAGCTCTTGAGGGCCGTGTAAGAGGCGACGCCCTTTGCGCGAAGGGCAAGGTTCTCGTGCGCCGCACGCTGCTGCTCGAGGAGGGCGCAGAGGAGGTCGACGAGCTCGAGGTTCGTCCGCTCGCCGTGTCCGCCGATGTTGTATTTCCCCTCCGGCTCGCCCCGCGTAAGGACGGCGAGGATTCCGTCGCAGTGGTCCTCGGCGTAGAGCCAGTCGCGGACGTTTCCGCCGTCCCCGTAAATCGGAAGCGGCTTTGCCTCGAGCGCATTGAGGAGCATCAGGGGGATTAGCTTCTCGGGGAACTGGAACGGCCCGTAGTTGTTCGAGCAGTTCGTGATCAGGGATGGATAGGAACTTTGATTATCGGTGTAGGGGCGCAATGGGAATTGCGGCGGGCGTTGGCGCGCACGGACCAGGGATCGGCCGTGGTTCGCGTTCCCAGAGCGCAGGCCCTTCGCCCCTTCATCTGGGGTGGCACTCTTGAGGGTACGCGGAGATGCGCCTTGCAACAGCTTACATCCGAAGAGGATCGTGTCCTGAGATCATTTGAAGTTCTCAGATTTTGACCTGAGAACAGTTCGCGCAGCCGACCGAGTGCGGAGCCACTCTTCTTCCCCGCGAACTTCAGAAGCGTCCGCGGTTAACGGGCACCCCGCGAGGCTCGTTCGCGGGGTTTAGCGTCTAAAGCTCGTGTACTCAGAACGATTTCCGCATAGCGCGCCGATGCGGGCGAGTTCTCGATCGCTGAAACCGAGAGTGGTGGGCAGCCCCGAGGAGCGGATTTCGGGCACGACGGCGCTCTCTGACGGCCGGAAATGTCAAGAGCGGCTGAGAGCGGTTATCGGCCCAATGCGTTGCCTTCGAACTCCAGCCGGGCGTTCCGGTCTTCGTCGATCCAGCCTGAAGCAAGCAAAGAACGATTACTGATGCAGGGCCGGACGAACCGAGGCCGCGGACCGAAACGACGCTCCAAGAGTCGCTGAGCTACTGGACTAGAAACGGGGTGAGGACCCGGCCAAAGCCGACGCTTGAGCGGAGCTCTCCTTCCGATAGAATCGCGCGAAGGCAGGAGTACACACATGTCTGTCGGACGAGCCGTCCTGATGCTTGGCGCGCTTGTGCTCTCGGTCGTGTCGTGCCCGCGCCGCTCGGACGGCGCGCCGGATGGGACCCATCCGGTGCGCTACGTCGTCTTCGAGATCGAGAAACTACCCTTCGTTTTCGATCCGCCTCGCATGCAGCGACGGCTAACGCCGTCGCTGCCGACTCGCCTGTGCTCGGCGATGAGCCCAATATCGTTGGGCGGCCCCGCCCCGGTTTTTCAAACCCAGGCGAAGCTGGCAAGGTCGTTGGCGGTTAGTGAAACCTCCACCGATGGCGTCGTGGACCCGTGGTGGTCTTATGCGAGGCTGATCAGAAGTGACTGAAGAGCCC
>ODAK010008367.1_pt1 | contig 10346 bp, 6 predicted proteins | sample 1539591 | NCBI WGS metagenome assembly ODAK01 (sample SAMEA3539303, study PRJEB22396) | soil metagenome | biome: tundra; feature: field; material: soil | place: USA | collected 2010-05 | depth 0.15 m | reverse complement strand
ACCGCACAGGACATTGTAGGTAGAAGGGTCCGCGAACTCGCCGGGAGATTGGGGGTACGCCCGGAAACTTTGCGGGCCGCCATCGGACCTGCGATAGGGGTATGCTGCTATGAGGTCGGTCCCGAAGTAGCGCACCGTTTAGGCATCACTGTAACCGAACCGGTACACGTCGATCTGGCCCGCATCAACAGCCACAGTCTTTTGCAGGCGGGGATCAAGAATATCTGGGTTTCCGGCGAGTGTACATTCTGCAGTGCCGGGCGTTTCTTCTCATTCCGGCGCGAAAGGGAGCAGGCGCGAAGAATGTTGTCCTATATCGGGTGGCAAAAACACGACGGGCGGGCCGTTTAGGCCCGCCCGTAACCTCAGCAACGCGTTGATACGATTATGCTGCGCTGGCGAACAGATCGGCCGAATCTTCGACTTCAATCTCGTGCCGGTCCACCTGTTCCTGGCATTTAATGCAGAAGGCAGCCCACGGCACCGCATTTACGCGCTTGGGTGAGATGTCTTCCTCGCAGTGCAGGCAGACTCCGTAAGAGCCGTCGGCGATACGCGCCAGTGCACGCTTAATCTGCCGCAGCATGTTGGAATCGCGATCCAGATTGCGGATCGCCAGTTCCCGCTCGCCCGCCAGTTGTACTTCATCGAGAGCGTCGGGCGCCTTCTCGATAACAATCTCGTCCCGGTTCCGCAAAGAGCCGGAAAGTTCCGCCTGCTTCGCTTCCAGAATTTTCTTGAATTTCTCCAGTTCAACCTTGGTCATGTCTAATTCCTCGTCTTCTAACGTCCGCTGTGGTCTCGTTTCGTCGTGTCTTCTATGCTAGAGACGAAAATCTACCATCAAAGTTTCACAAAATCTGAGTCCCGGGAGCTTAATATTTCTAAACCTTTGAGCATCGCCGGCCCTTCTCAGGTTACTGCTTCCCAACTCTAGCAACTACCGTGCCAAACCCGAAAACTTCAGGATTTGTAATAGACTACCTCAACCGGGAGCCCGCGTCTATTCCCCAAAGGTTAATTTGGGATTAAGCTCACCCTTCCTTCCGGCTTGGGTTACTTACTCTAGACGATCAATCCGGTGTTTTGGATGTCCATTAGTGCGAAAACGGAACCAATCCGTTTCACAGGCTCAGCGAAGTAAAACCGGGACTCTGCCGGAAAGTTGCGAAACCAGGTAAACTTCTCCCCCGATCCGACACTTTGACACCGTCAATCCACAGCCATACGGTGCCTGCGTTCGGGAGCGTGGGGCTCTTCGTTCAGTGAAGATGCCCGGCCGTCAGCCGCCACCCGAAGCATGAATATAACACACGGTATGGACCGCTACCGACCGGGGATCAATCGAGGGCGCAAAAACTCGTCCCCCGCCGTTATCCAGGCGTCAAAACTGAAAGTAAACAAAGGGGATAGCAATATCGGTGACGCCGAAGATCTCAATCACAAAAAAGATCAAAGCCAGCGTGACTGCCCGCGCCGCCATGGGCCACGCCATCAGGCGCTCAAACCAATCGAGATTCTCTTCCACCACAGCTACCAGCAGCGACAGCGCGGCCAGGCCAAGATGCCACGGGGTCAGCAGGGGGCGGCCCTGCCAGTCGCCGAACATATCTTTTAGCACGGCCACGCTTTGATGCAAATCCGCCGCCCGGAAAAACACCCAGCCCACCAGCACCAGCATGAAGGTGATGAGCCAACTGGCCGGATTCCACCGCGCCGGTTCTTTTCCAGCACCAGGTTCTTTCCGATCACCAGCCAGCAGGCGCTCCACCGCCAGCAGCCCGCCGTGGTAGCCGCCCCAGATTACGAAGTTCCAGCTGGCGCCGTGCCACAGCCCGCCCAACAGCATAGTGAGGAGCAGGTTTCGATAGGTCTGCAGATCCCCGTGCCGGTTGCCGCCCAGCGGGATATACAAGTAGTCGCGCAGCCACCGGGACAGCGACATATGCCAGCGGCGCCAGAAATCGGTGATGCTGGAAGCCAGGTACGGCCGCCGGAAGTTCTCCGGGAAATGAAAGCCGAAGAGCTTGGCCATGCCGATCGCCATGTCGGTGTACCCGGCGAAATCGAAATAAATCTGCATTCCGAAGGCGAAGACTCCCGACCATGCCGCGGCAGCACCCGGGTGGGCCGGCAGATGGTTGAAGTACTCGTTGGCCACTTTGGCGAACTGGTCGGCAAATGCCATTTTCTTGGCAAGACCCACGGCCATCAGGAAGATACCGCGGGAAACGTCGTCCGCCGTGGGCGCCTGCCAGTGGAACAGGTCGCGGAAGAATTCCCGCGCGCGCACGATGGGCCCGGCCACCAGTTGCGGGAAGAAGCAGATGAACAGCGCGTAGTCCACCGGGTTGCGGATAGCCTCCTGCTCCCCGCGGTAGACGTCGATAATGTACGACATGCTCTGGAAGGTGTGGAAGCTGATGCCGAGCGGCAAAACCACGTTCAGCGCGAAGGCATTGGAGGGGAGCCCTGCCAGAATCGGCACATTCAAAGCCAAAAAATTGTAGTACTTGAAGAAGCCCAGGAAGCCGAGGTTCGCCCCTAAGCTTAGGATAATAAACAGCTTGCGGCGTTTTGGCTCCGTTTGTTCGATGAGCCGCCCCGCCGTGTAGTCGATGGCGGTCAGCGTCAGCAGCAGCGGGATGAAGTGCCAGTTCCAGGTCCCGTAGAAGAAGTAGCTGGCCGCCAGCAGAATGTACCTTCGCCACGCCAGCGGCGCCAGGTAGAACAGCGCCAGCACCACGCTGAGGAAGGCGAAGAACTGTATGGTGTTGAAGAGCATCGGCCGGTCAGCGGGTGTGCGGATGATCGGGCAGCGACTGCCAGTTGGGCGCGGGCGGACCCAGCAGGCGTGCGACCTCGTCGGACAGCATCACGCTGAAGCGGTTTATACCGTCGTTATTCAGATGGAGCCCGTCCCGGAACAGCTCCGGGTGCTCCAGCGACTCGAAGGCATGTTCGTTGGCCAGCAGCACGTTGGGCCGCGCGGCAAAATCCCGCACCGAACTGCTGAGCTTCTTCACCAGATTGTCCGGCCGCACGACAGGCCCGCGCGGCAACCGGATAAAGATCACCTTCGTACGTGAGTTGCGATAGCGGTCGATCATCTTTCCCATCCAGAGGCGGCGGAAGGCGGCGGTCCTGCCTTCCTGCGGAATCGGGCGCTCGGCCAGAACCTCAATGTAGTGACGGTCGGCCTCATTGGCGTTGGGCGGGTAAGTGATCCTGAAAGTCGACCAGTCGATTTCGAGGCCCTTCAGATTCTCGTTCCCGGCACTGTAATCCCAGGTCCAGTCAGGGAAATATTGATTCGAATGCTCCACGTCGTACAGCCGCTTCTCGGGATGAGCGAGAAAATCCTGCACATCGGCCTGCCATGGATAGCCCCTGAGGACCGTTCCGAGCAAAGCTTTCCAGCGCTTGTCCCACCCGTCAAACGACAGCACAAACTGCGGAATATCGGTCAGCCGCAGCCGTGCCGTCACAAAGCGCAGAAGGTACAGGTCGTTGGTTACGGCGTCGGCGTACGAGTTGTCTTCATCGTCGTAGTCGTTGACGGCGATGACAACAGCGCGATAGCGGTTGGCCGCCGGATCGAGATCGCGCAGCATGTAATACCAGATTCGCGCGTCGGTTCCGGCGATACCGGCCTGCCGCAGATAGTAGCCGGTATGTCGTTCCGCCTTCGCCGCTTCGCGCGGGTAATAGGCCATCCGGGAGTCGCCGAACGTCACCACCAGGTTGTCGCCGTATTCGCGCTGGGCTGCGCGTTCCCGGCGCAGAATCATTTCAAACGTTCCAGCCGTGGATTGGGGTTCGATGATCTTGTTGTAGGGGCCGATCCGAAAAATCAGGGCGTCGAGACTCAGCAGCATGATGAACGCCGGAATAAGCAGCAGCGCGGCTTCCCGCAAACCAGGCAGCCGGCTTCCTGTCACGGTTGGAGGGGTGTCGCACGCTGTGGATGCAGACTGCATAATTGCTTTATCTCGTATGCGGGTGATCGGGCAGCGACTGCCAGTTGGGCGCGGGCGGGCCCAGCAATCGCGCGATCTCCTCCGACAGCATCACGGTAAACAGCTTGATGCCGTCGTCGTTCAGGTGCAGCCCGTCTCTGAATAATTCCCGCCGCTCCAGGGAGTCGAAGGCATGTTCGTTGGCCAGCAGCACGTTGGGGCGCGCGGCGGCGAAATCGCGGACCGTGCTGCTGAGCTTTTTCACCAGATTGTCCGGCCGCACGATGCCGCCGCGCGGCAGGCGAATGAAGATCACTTTCGTGCGCGAGTTGCGATAGCGGTCGAGGATCTTCCCTACCCACTCCCGGCGGAAGGCGGCCGACTTCCCCAGCTGCGGAACCGGCGGGTGGGCGAGGAAATTCTCAACGGTGAAGCGCTGATTCTGATCCGCGTTGGGCGGGTAAGTGATTTTGAAGGTGGAAAAGTCGATGTCGAGGCCCTTCAGATTCCGGTTCTCTTCCACGAAGTCCCACGTCCAGAGCGGATAATCGCGTTTGGCCCTTCTCACATATTCCAGCCGCTTCGCCGGATGATCCAGAAACCCCTGGATATCGGCCTGATACGTGTAGCCCTTCAGGAGCAGACTGCGCAGGGCCTCCCACCGCGAGCTCCACTCGGGAAAGGAAGGGACCAGTTCGGGAATGTCGGCCAGCCTCAGCCGCACGGCGGCATAATGCAGGACGCGCAGATCTGAGGCCTCGCTGAAGAAGGGGTCTTCATCGTCGTAATCGTTGACGGCAATCACCACGGCGCGATAGCGGCTGGCTGTGGGATCCAGGTCGCGCATCATGTAATACCAGGAGCGCGCATCGGTCCCGGCCAGCCCGGCATGGCGCAGATAATAGCCGGTCTGCGGTTCCAGTTTCGCCGCATCGCGAGCGTAATACGCCATGCGCGAGTTGCCCAGCGTCACCACCAGGTTGTCGCCATAGTCGCGCTGCGCTTCCTGTTCCCGGCGCAGCACCAGTTCGAACTCGCCCGTGGTCGAATCCGGTTCGAGGATCTTCTTGTACGGGCCGAGCCGGAAGATCAGACCATCGAGAGCGAGCAGAATGGCGAACGCCAGAAGGAGCAGTCGCGCGCCTTGCCGGGCAGCGCGCAGATTGCTGCCGCCGGTGGTCCGGACTTCACTCAATGTTGCGGAATCTAACAGAATCTTTGATTCTACTGCGCCGCTAATGGACAATTATGCGGTCCACATCAATAAAGAAATCTGTCGCGGCGGTGCTCTTCTCCGGCAGCCCGCGGATAGTGATCACGTGGCGCCCCGGCTTGAGTCCGCCAATGGCGTGATGCGATTGCCACTGGATCTTCGGGGAGTAAAGGTCGACCTTGTCCTTCTGTTCGCCGTCTACCAGAATCGCTGCCCTCCCGCGGTTAAAGGCGCCGGAATAGATGTAGTCGAAGCTGGTGCCCTCTATGGCAAAACACGCCACCGACCCCGGCACATTTGAGTAGGTAATGGTGTGCTGCCAGGGCTCGGCAAATTGCCGGGCCTTCGTCCAATTGCCGGCGAAGACGATGCGGGGGTCGGTTTCGTCATAGCTGCCCGGCGGCAGCGGCGCGCCGGGCGAGCAAGTGAAATTGATGGGGTGCTCCCGCGCCAGCACTGCATCGCAGTCGGGCCGCAATTTCATGGCGGCAAACGGTTCGGCGGAAAATTCGGTGATGCCGCAGGCCGAGATGAGCTTCGTGATGGCGTCTTGCCGATCGGTATGCCGCCGGTCCACCACCATCTCGTTGATGCCGTAATGGGCGAAGAGCAGGTAGACGTCATAGGGCAGCGGCGCAGCCTGCACCTGCATCGTGAACGAGTAGTCGTGCCAGTTATTGGTATACACGGGCGCGATGAGGCCGGCGGTGGTGGAGCCATCGGTGAAGACCACGGGCTTCGTGGTGTTGTGCTGGTTAATCCACGCGATCACTTCGCGGACCGGTCCCTCGCCGCCCTTGTCGCGCATATAAGCGGTGCGACCGGCGGCGGAAAACAGCGGCGCGGAATAGAAGCTGCGGTGATACCAGTCGGCGCTGGGCAGAAACCACACGTTGACATACACGGCGGCGAGCACAGCGGCCAGCGCAGCACGATAGAACAAAGGCTCGCGGTCGCGCACCCAGGCAAGAACCGCCGCAAGGCCCAGCGTGAGAGGAGGCAGCGCGAAGTAGAAGTACCGCGCGTTGGGTTGCGTGCCGGCGATAACGAGCGCGCTTATGCCGCCGATGACGATCGCCGAGCGTCCCTCGAAGGAGCGCACCACGAAGCATCCGGCCAGAATGAGCGGCAGAAACAGCAAATACTGGAAACCGAGACTGCCCGGCTGACCCTCGAAATAAGCGGTGGTGTGGAACGTGAGATCGAACGGCGTGTGCCACGTGAGCGGGTGGACATAGCGCAGATCCTGGATGTCGCGCCCTTTGACCAGCGGACTTTTAAACATCGCGGTCTCGAACGGGAACAGCGGATTGCCGGTGAGATGCCAGGCTTTCGCATAGGGAATCGAGCCCAGGAACGACACTACTGCGACAGCGGCGAAGGCGGCGCGACGGGCGACAGGGTTGGTGCCACGACGGCTTTTCCAGACTTCCCACACCAGGTAGCCGAGGCCGATCACGCCGGCGGCCACCGCGCCTAGTTTCAGCGCGATGGAGGTCCCGAACAACACGGCGCAGAGCATCAGATAGCGCCGCGAGTGCGTCTGATGGAAACGCCACAGCGCGATCAGCCCGCCCAGCACCATGGCAGCCACGATGTTCTCGACAAACAGGGAGCCGGTGACGAAGTAGACCATCGGAGTCGAAACAAAAAGCATCGCGATCAGCAGCGCCAGTGGTCGCGAGAGGAACATGCGCGCGCCCGTGAACAGCAGGGCGGCGAGGGAAATCAGGATGGCGAAGTTGAACAGGCGCGCGGCATATTCGCCGCCGAGGCTGTAGAGGACTGCATAGCAGAAATCGCCGCCAATGGGCATCAGGGCCCAGATGAACTGATGGAAATCCACCGTGTAGGCGTGATGAATCGCCATATTCGCGGGGATGTTGAGATGCATGGCGAGGCCATCCGTACTGACCTCCGGCTTGAGCACGACCAGCCAGTTGGCGACGAGGACAAAAGCCAGCCCGGCGAAGGCTGCGTATTCGGCGGGGCCGGGAAGCCACGCGGGCTCAAACAAGCCGTGCCATCTGGATGCGAGCCGGTGCGTCTGGCGGTGACCGATGGCGAGGGGCAGCAGCAGCGCAGCGAAGTGAACGCCGGGATAGTGAATGGGCAGCGTAGCGGTGAAATACATGGCTGCAATCCACAGGCAGGTTCCGCCCAGAAAGGCAAGCGGGCCTTCTATGTCCTTACCGAGCGTCAACCGGCCCAGCACCGTAGCGGAGAAAACGAAGAGCAGCGCGGCGGCGGGCGGCGCAAATCCCACGGCAAAGATAGTGCAGACAATGATCCCGAGAAACAGTACAGGCACAAACCAGCGGCGCGCGAAGAGTCCGGCGAAGGCAGCGAGGGTGTACCAAAGAGTGTAGTTGCGGAAGTGTATTTCGCCGTCCGGGAGCCAGCGAAGCTGCTTCATCAGGTCGGTGGCTCGAAAGCCGTAGTATTCCAGCGCCAGCGGTGCCAGCAGCAGGAGCCAAAGCAGGGCCGAGAGCGCGCGGGGCAAGGGCGGCCGGGACGGCGCTGCGGCTTCTTTTGGGCGCAGAAAGATCCAGTCCCGCTGGATGGCGAAATTGGCGAAGAACAGCAGGCCTTCCACGGCAATCTTGATAACGGTTACGCGGCCGCCGGTGGCGGAGAGGATCAGCCGGATCAGCAGGTAGGAAAACGCGCCGCTCGTTGCCACCAGCGCCACATAGCGCGGGGCGGCGATGGCGTGGTGCGAGTCGCTGCGAAAGACGGCGCGGCGCACGGCGAAATAGGCGAAGAGGCCGGCCAGCGTGCGCGCGATAATCTGCGCGGTGAGAATACTGGCGCCGCGGCGCAGCGCCAGATAGAAAACCAGGTTGTCGATGACCACCGTCGCCAGCGATACGGACCCGAATCGCAGCAGGGCCATCCAGGCGCGCAGCGAGGCGAGGGGGTTTGTGACCGGCGCGGCGTCTCCCTCGATGGCTTCTTCGATAATCGGCACTGCTTCGTAGCGTGCCGCGAGCAGGGCATCGAGCTCGAATTCGTTGCCGGGAGCATCGCGCTCCAGCAGCTCTTTGGCAAATGCCACCGGGATAGCGCGCAGGGAAGAAGAGGCATCCGTCACCTCCGCACCCGCCAGCCATCGCATGGTCAGCCGCGACGCGTTGCGGGTGAAGCCGGGCGCGCCAGCCGGGCGCGCGCCGAGGATCATGGCATCGGAGCGCCGAACGGCTGCTAACGCAATCTGAACGATATCCGCAGGCCGGTCGGTTGCCGCAGCGGTGACGACTCCGGTGATCTCCGGCCAGCGGTAAATGGCTTCGTTTATGCCGGTGCGAAAGGCTGCACTCCGCCCTAGGGGAATCGCATGGCCGCACAGGCGCACACTCTCGATGCGGCTGATTTCGCCCCACGCCGACGCGCTGCCATCGTCCACCACGACGATGCCGGCGAATCCGGCGGCAGCGAGTTCGCGCACGGCATCCGTCAGTTCCGCGCCTGCATGGCGGACGTGCAATACCACCGCGAGGCGGTGCAGGCTGGAACGATCTTCTGGAGTCAGCCCGGGTAGCGACGGCATCTGGCGGCACTTCTATTCTGGCAAAGAGGCGAGGATTACGATGGCCCCGGGTGTGCTTTAACAAAAAGCCGAGGCGAAAAATATGAAATATCTGTGTCTGGCATATGGAGCTGAGCGGGATTGGAAAGCACTAACCCGGCAGGAACAATATGCATTGCTGGCGCAGGACGAAGTGGTGCGCAAACGGGGAGCGCTCATGGCGGCTGTCGAGGCGACCGCGACGACTGTGCGCGCGTGGGACGGCGACCCCGTCACCACAGATGGCCCCTACGCTGCCTCGCAGGCGCCCCTGGCGGGATTCAGCATCATTGAGGCGGCTGACATCGATGAGGTTGTCCGGCTGGTGGCGGGGACGCCGTGCGCGCGGGCCAAGGGCGCGATCGAAATCCGGCCGATCCTGACCATCCACGATTATAGGCTCCCGTACCGATCGTATGGGACAGACCTTCCCACGCAGCTGGCTGGATTGGGAACTGCCCGCCGGTGTACGTCAGGCGCCCACCGCAGGCCGTGGGACGCCGCCTGCCGCCAGCGCCATACGGGAGCGCGTTCAGCAAGCAGCAGTTTCCACAAGAGTTCTGGGGATCAGACTTGTGGGCGTCAGAGCTTCATGAGTTCGCGACGCGCCACGCTGTCCTCCAGCTCGTTGACCCGCAGTTCTAGCCGACAGCTACCGATTACGCGCGGGCGAAGCGCAGATCAGCCAAAAGGGGAGTGTATAAACCGGAAACCAAGTGGTATACAATTTAACCGATCCAAACAGCGTCGCCTCATGAAAATAGCGATTCCAGTGGTCAAACAGTGCCTCAAATGCGGCTCTGAACGCACCGTAATCTGTAGCCGTTCGGGGCTGGAGTGGCTGCTTGTGCTGGTGACCCGCTTGCGGAAATATCGTTGCTTGGATTGTGGTCGCTCGTTTCGTGCTGCTGACCGGCGACGACGCCCTCGGGATGGACGGGGAGCACCAATCGTCCATAGGCGGTGCGCAGAAGAACCTCGGCGAACGCACGGCTTCCTTAATAGTCCTGCTGCACACCGAGGCCGTTTGAATACAGAACACCGAGGTTGTTCTGCGCGTCCGGGTCTCCCTGTGAGTTCGATCCTGGGGGCTCGGAGGCAGGCGCTCCAGGATCGTGCCTCGGGCGCTCGGCAGTTAACCGAAATCGCAGTCCACAACAGAGAGAAGGAGAAACTTCTCCTGGAGAGCCTGGTGTTGAGCCAGTCGGGACCATTCAGCAGGCGGCGGAGCCAAAAAGACGCTCATCAGTCGCCTTTCAAAATCGAGGAATGAAAGCCGAAGCGTCCGTGAGGAGACTCTGGGTTGTTAACCAACCGCACACGGCTTCGATGAGAGGTCGAGAAACCTCACCTTGAAGGGCCGACCGGCGCCCCCGTGCAGACGAGTGAGTAGGCGGTATCGCGATGGACTGAGAGAGCCGCTTCCGGACTTTCACCCGTTTTCACCAACAAATGCCGTTCAGTGGGTTAACCGAAAGGCGGAGAGAATTCCGAAGTCAGAATCGTTTGGCTCCGCACTCATGGGGAGTTCGAGGCTGCCTCTCCTGAAGACGCTAGTACAACGTACAGTTAGTTCTTTCTATTATCGGGGAGGGCCCTTCGTTGC
>ODAK010008366.1_pt1 | contig 10347 bp, 15 predicted proteins | sample 1539591 | NCBI WGS metagenome assembly ODAK01 (sample SAMEA3539303, study PRJEB22396) | soil metagenome | biome: tundra; feature: field; material: soil | place: USA | collected 2010-05 | depth 0.15 m | reverse complement strand
GCCTCCGGCGTCGCCGATAAGTGGATGATTCGAGCGTCATTGGGATCACACGCTCGAGTGACCATCCCGACTGCCTCGAGTTTCGCGACGATGCGCGACAACATCGTCGGATTCAGTCCTTCTTCTCGAGCGAGATCGGAGAGTCGAAGCGATCCGGCGCGGGCGATCGCCATCAAGACTTCGCGTTGACTGGAGGAGAGGTCCTTCTGCGCCTGCGTCAGTCGAAGGCTCCGATTCAGTCGTCCGAGGGTGACACGAAGGTTCTCGGCGAGCTGTCGTTCCCTCTCGGTTGGTTCTCGCGTGTCTGACATGAGACCAGTCTATCAGTAGTTGCTTGCTAGCAAGCAACTACTTCTACATTACAATCCGCCGCTCCCCCGTCCTCTACGGTAGGCAACACCAAAGGGGGCGCAATGAATCGTGTCGAAATCGAGACCAAACTCAACGAGGGTCGGAATTGGCTGCTCGCGAAATACGAAACTCTGAGCGACGACCAATTGAGCGACCGCTCACCACGAGCGAGCACGATCCCGAGAATCGCTGGACCCCGCTCGACCACTTCGCCCACCTCGCGCTGATCGAGGGGAGTTTCAACGCCATGGTGAAACGGCACTTCGCTGGTGCTCCGAATCCAGTCGGACTCTTGAACGACGACCTCGGTGAGCCCCGCACCCGCGACCAGATAATGGCCATCGTGCACGCCCAGACCGAGGAGTGGCAAGTCGCCCACCACGACGACACCTTCAACGAGGTCGTGGCGCTCACGGCCGCGTCGCGAGGCGCGACGTTGCAACTCCTCGCCGAATTGAGCGATGCGCAACTCGAAGAGGTCCTCCCCGGAGCACCCTGGGCTGACGGCACCGTCGGCGCCGTCTTGGGCACGAACGCCGATCACGGTCGCATGCACTGGAAGTGGCTCGAGGAGGCCGGTCTCGAGAGCACTTGATCGGTCGCCTCCACGGCGTTCGCCGCTTCGAGTCTCATGGAACTGAGGGAACGCCCCGGAGCATTCATAGAAGTCACCAACTATTCTTCGTGCGGAGGTGGAAAACCACTTCAAATGCCACGCAGCAACTTGAGGAGTGAGAATGTTCGACGTCGTCTTGGTAGGAGCCGATGATTCACCGACAGCACGACGTGCCGTTGAGGCCGCGTGCGAGATCTGTGCGATGTCCAAGGGCACGCTTCACATCGTCACGGCCTTCGATCAGATTTCGACCGTTGGCGGCACGAGTGCGCACGAGTTCAAGAACGTCATCAATGAAGACGACGGTCGAGCGCTCCTGCAAACCCTTTCGTTCATCGCCAAGAAGCATGGCGTCGAGCCGATCCTGCACGGGGCGAAGGGCGACCCGGCCGACATTCTCATTGCGAAAGCCGACGAAGTCGGAGCCGACCTGATCGTGGTCGGAAATCGTGGCATGAAGGGCGTGCGCCGGGTTCTCGGCAGCGTCCCCAATTCGGTGGCCCACGGGGCCGCCTGCTCGGTCCTGATCGTCGACACGACGGAGTAATTCGAGCGAGCGACGGTTCGAACGCCCCATAGGTTGTGGTTATGGTGCGAATCGATTCACGGCGACTCGACGGGTGGACGACGCTCTGGTTGGGGTTAGCCGCACTGTGGTGCCTCGGTCTCGTGGCCGCCGGTTTCTTGGTCACTAGTTACTCCTCGTCGAACGGTCCCGGATTGACGCTCATTCAAGAGAACGGCCTCAAGGTGCTCGCCATATTGCTGATTCCCTTCGTTGGGGTCGTAATCGTTGCGCTCGCGTTATGGCGACGTCGGCGTTTGGAGATACCTGGCGTCGGGGTCCTCGTATGGGTCGTGTTTGGCCTGTTGATGTTGCTCGTGATTCTGGGGGCCCTCACTATCGGCCCGTTCATCGCCCCGGTTGCTGTATTCGTGGTGTTGGCAATCACTCGAGTGAACGGCCAGTCATCCTTGCAAGAACTCGCATCTCGTTGATTGATCAAAGTGCGATCTCTTGGTTGGGCTACGAGCCCTGATGACGCCGTAGCGAGCGAAGTGTTGTTGAGCAGCCGGACTATTTGACTCGAGGCATGACTTGTTCGGCGACCAGACGCAAATGGTCCAGGTCGGACAAATCGAGGACCTGAAGATATATCCTTTGCGCACCGACGTTGGCGAACGACTGAATCTTCTCGACGACTTCATCAACTGTTCCCGCGAGTCCGTGATCTCGAAGTTCGCTGACCTCACGACCAATTCGCTGGGCTCGACGTTCAATCTCAGTTTCGTTCTCGCCAACGCACAGCACCTGCGCAGCCGACAGGATTATCGATTCGCGACCGCGACCGGCTCGCTCGCAGGCCTCTCGAACGCGCACGAACTGTGCCGAGGTCTCCTCCAGGCTATTGAATGGCATGTTGAACTCGTCGGCGAAGCGCGCGGCCAATTGCGGCGTCCGCACCTTCCCTCCCCCGCCGATCAACACTGGCGGTCGAGGACTCTGGACCGGCTTGGGCAGAGCCGGACTATTCGTCAATTGATAGTGCTTCCCGTCAAATGAGAATGTTTCGCCGAGTGGCGTCTCCCAGAGTCCGGTGATGATCTCCAACTGTTCACCGAGGCGTTCGAAGCGCTCCCCCAGTGGCGGAAACTCGATGCCGTAGGCGGCGTGCTCACTGGCAAACCACCCAGTGCCGATGCCCAACTCGACGCGCCCGCCACTCATCTCATCGACCTGCGCGACCGAGATGGCCAATGGTCCGGGCAGGCGGAACGTCGCGGCGCTCATCAACGTGCCCAGACGAATGCTCTTCGTCTCTCGAGCCAGACCGGCCAAGGTGATCCACGCGTCCGTCGGCCCCGGTAGTCCCGTGACCGAGCCCATGTGCAGATAGTGATCGGAACGAAAGAAGGCCGCAAAGCCGAGTCGCTCCGCTTCCAGAGCCACCCGCAGGAGGTCGTCGTAGGTCGCGCCCTGTTGTGGTTCGGTGAAGATTCGCAGTTCCATTCGATGTTCTCCCGAAGTGTCGATTCGTGACAATGCTAGGCATCACGTGACTTCGCTCAAAATCGCGTACGTGTCGAAAAGTGTCGCTTCGTCACGACATTCGCCTGCGGTAAGGTCCGAATGATGGTTTTCGGTCCTTCAGATTCGGGGAACTCCATGTCCGATCAATCGCCCCACTACGGCGAACCCGGTGGTTCGCAGTTCCCCATCACGACTGCGCTCGTCTTCCCCGACCACGAGATCGAGCACAGCCTCGGCATGGTCTTCGGCGTCGTCGTGCGGTCGATGGGAATCGCTCGCAACATCGGCGCGGGCTTCAAGTCGCTCGCCGGCGGCGAAGTGAAGCAGTACACCCGATTGGTTGAGGACAGCCGGCGACACGCTCTGGACCGCATGATCGAGAACGCACAATTGATCGGCGGCGAGGGGATCATCTCGATGCGCTTCGACTCCTCCGAGGTCGGACAGACCTTGACCGAGATCGTCGCCTACGGCACCGTGGTCACCTTCCGCAAAGGTTCGTAAGCGCCAATGGCACTCTTCTGGGCAATAGTCCTGGCGGTGCTCGTCGCGTGCTTCGTCCTCAGTCTGGCTTTGCGGCGCCACGGTGAGACCGACAAGGCGAAGCCCGACTGGAAGCGAACCGAAGAGCTCTTCAACGATCCCTCGACGAACCGCGTCATGCGGGTGTGGCTCGACGCCAGAGGAGATCGTCACTACGTGCCTGAGGGGAAACGCCGCTCGACCTGAACCGCGATGTTCCTCTTGACGTCGTTAGGGATTGATCAGGTCGTGGATCTTCGGTGGCGCGACCTGGAGCCAGGCGTCGACGATCAGATCACCGAGGATGTCCCACTGCGGCGAGTTCGACTCATTCTGTCCGTCGAGATACGCCCCGACCCAACCTCGCCCCCCGACGTACGGGGGAAGGTAGTACCGCTCCCCGTCCTCTTGGATCAATGACTCCTGCGCTCCGGCACCGGCGGCGAAAGTGACCGAGACCCGGTCGTCGTGGTGATGATCGGACATGGCGACGAAGTTCTTCTTCTCGTTGATGAACCACGACGCCTCGCCATGACTGAGGCGCTCGGTCACGAGCGGGAGTTCCGTGCAGATCGCCCGAATTCGCGCGGTCGCCCGTTCACCATCACGCGTTGGACATTGGTCGGGCGTCACTCCGGACATGACGCGAGCGTAGCGTTGCCAATTAACTGGTCTGAAAACGCTGAAAACGCTGAAAACAGATGACGTCGAGTGTCGGTGTCGTTCCCAAAACTCAATTGACCCGACCGCGCCGGCGTTCGGTCGCGCGCCACACCAAACGACCGAGCATCAGCAGGGCCGCGAGAAGCAGAAGGGCGAAGAGCAGTGGTCCAGCGATCCGGATCAACCACTCGAAGCCAGCCGCGAAGCCGTGCAGTGACTCGTGCCACGCCTTGTCGACGCCCGTCGCCGGGTGCTTGGGCGCGTTGACCGCGTGCCCGACCTCGCTCAACGAGACGGTCAAGGTGGCGTACGTCGTCTCGCTGTTGAGCAGGTTCAGTTGTGCTTGGAGTTGCTCGATCTGACTCTGGATGGAATTGAGTTGATTCTGCACCGAGAGGATTCCGTTGATCGAGTTGGTCCTCGTCATTATCTTCAAGTACTGCGCGCGACTCACCTTCAACGCACCGATTCGAGCCTGGAGGTCGACGTACTGCCCCGAGACATCGTTCGCCGAGGTGACGACCGACGTCGCAACACCCGCGTGTCGCACTTGATCGACCAGCATCGTGAAGTTGTGCTCCGGCACCTGCAGGACGATGGATCCCGTCGAGTAGGTGTGATCTGATTTCTTGCCAATGTGCGACTGCGTGCTGGCGACGAATCCTCCGTCGGTGGTCGCAATGTCGGTCAGTTGCGACAGTGTCGACTGGAACTTCGTCGCGCCGACTGAAAGGTAAATCGTCCCGATCTCTTCGACGCGCAACGAGCTGTTCGATGCTTCGGCGCTCGCTCGCGTGCCCGACTTCAGGGTCTTGCTACTGGTGAGGGCCACGGTTCCCTGAACAACGGTGAGACCGGAAAGCGAACTTCCCGTCCCTGCCGGAGTGTAGGTCGGAGCGGTCGGGTACGACAGCGAATTCGTGTTAGTGGCAACCGTCTTCTCACTATGGTTTTGAAGTGCACCAGTGGCACTCACGGCGGGGCTGATTTCTGAGTTGAAGAGTGGCACCGCGACCGCAAGTACGACCACGGATGCGGCGACGGCCATCACGGTCGATCGGACTCGACCCGTTCGTTCGACGAGGCTTCGGATGCGCCACGACCCTTCGACGTCGGCAGAGTCACGGGCTTCATCCAGAATGTCCTCCATCGCGTCGTGGGACACCTCGAATCCGTCGGCCGCTTCTCGAAGACCGCGCCGTAGCTGTTCTTCGTCAAATGGGTTCATGATTGCCTCTCCTTGCGAGTAGTGATCGAACTCGGCGCCTCGGATTGAAGGGCCGGATGAACGGCGAGACGGTTTCGAGCCTCGTTGAGACGTGACTTGACGGTCCCGGGCTGGCGACCGATGACGACCGCGATGTCGCGTTCGTTCAGATCGGCGTAGTACCGAAGCACGACGACGATCCGTAGGTGCCCGGGGAGGTCCTTGAGCGCGCTCATCACGTCGCTGGAAAGCGCTACTCGACCGATCGGGTCGTCGATCATGGCGACGTCGTCGAGTTCGTCCTCCGAACGTCGTCGCAGGCGATGCGGGATCTCCTTGCGGAGTTTCGAGTTACAAGTGTTCACCACGACGCGATAGAGCCACGGCTTGAAACTTGAACCCGTCACCAACGAGTCGCGGAACTTCCACGCCCGAAGGAACGACTCCTGGACCGCGTCTTCCGCGTCCGGACGATTGCCCAGGATCAGGTACGCGGTGCGAACGGAACTCGCGTAGCCGTCTTCGAGCCACGTTCGTAGTTCGTCGACGTCGACCGCGTCACTCACTGAGGCCAACCTCTCAAGGTTTTGAACCCATGATTTCCGTGCACATCTATAGAGACTCCGGAACCAACGAAAAGGTTCGCGATATTTGCGAAATCTTTCGTAAGTGACCCAACTCCAACACAATCGCCGTCAATTGCAGGCGATCCGGGATTGACGGTGTCAGTCGGGTATGAGCGTCGTGATGCAGAAGGGGTGACCCACGGGGTCGAGGAAGACGCGCCAACGGTCACGTTCGGGTTGTTCCGGCGCCAACGTGGCGCCCGCCGCGAGGACCGCGGCTTCGCCGGTGTCGAGATTGGTGACCGAGAAGTCGAGGTGCACGTGGGACGGAATCTCACCGGACGGCCAGGTGGACGCCTGGAAGCCCTCGACGCGCTGCATCGTGAGCCAGAGGTTGTCCAGTTGGATCGCGGAGAAGTCATCGGACTCAAAGGTGATCTCCTTCTCGAGCAGGGCTGAATAGAAGACCGCCAGCGCGTGAGGGTCGGGACAGTTCAGTGACACGGCCCCCAGTTTGGAAATCTCGCCCATCCGTACTCCTTTATGTCGTCCTTGCACGCATTCTTACCCGATGACGGTGACGCCGCGTGGGGCGACCGACTTATCTAGGTGCGGACAATCCAGTAATGAGAATCAGGAAGATGATGAACGGGCCAGCGCGGTGGCGCTTCGCCACAGCTCGAAGTAGTTCTCGAAGGTGATCTGGGCCGTCACGTAGCCGGCCGACTGGAGTTCGCGGTGGTACGCCGGGAGGTTGTGCCAGGGGACGCCCATGTCGACGTGATGGGCCAGGTGCCAACCGGTGTTGTAGGGGACGAACCAGAAACGGGCCAGCCAGTGCTGGCGCACGTTGTGGGTCGTGAGGCGCCGGTCGTCGCTCTTGAGCATGCCGCCGTGTTCGGCGATCGCGCGCAACCGGTTCAACACGCGCCACTGCGTCATCCACGGGAGCCACCAGAAGACTAAATACGACCACCACGCGCCGGTGCCGAGCCAGAACAGTCCGAAGAGCACCGCCTGCACGGCCAGGATCGAGGAGGCAATGGCGCGACTCGGGGCCTTGGTGGTCGCCATCACGATCGACTTGAAGTTCTTGTAGCCCGAGATGCCGACGGCGTCACGGAGTAGTCGACGCCGCAGATCACCCGGCTCGCAGGGGTACCCACTGTAAAAGGCCATGTCGGGCTCTTCGGGACCGAACTCCTCCTTGTGATGGGCGAAGTGCGCGCGCCGGTAGATCGAGATCGGCACCATCGCCGGATAGGCGATGAACCACTTGCCGACGAAGTCATTGGCCCGCTTGTTGGTGAACAGGAGCTTGTGGGCCGACTCGTGCATTAGTATCGCGAATCGCGCGTGCATCGGACCCATCAGAATGAAGACGGACAACGCGGCGAAAGGGCCGAAGCGCACACCGACGTACGCCAGTGCCGCGGTCCAGAGCCAGATCATCGTGACGGCCCGAACGTTGCGCCAGTCCTCGATCTGGCGATAGTCCTTTCGCAGTTCGGGAATCGCCATGCCGTTGACGAGGAGTCGATCCGTCGGCAGGACGTCCGGCAACGCTTCGGGACTCGGGACGAGTTCGATCGACATCCGCCCATCATAAGTTGGGCCCGGTCCCTTTCCTTGACGGCCTCTCGGACCACGCTGCGGCACACCGGACGACGTGTCATTCTTCGAATTTCATGGCGTCCATTAGGTTGGAGAACGCCTCGACCAAGGGATGGTCCTGATCAAGAAGCTCGTTCGTCGTCTCGACGCCTATCAACAAAACCATTCGTCAGCCGCCTTCGCCGTCGGCGTGGCGAAGAAATACGTCGAGGACCGCGGCCCTTCACTCGCCGCTCTTCTTGCCTACTACGGCGTTCTCTCGGTCTTTCCGCTGTTGCTGGTCCTCTTCACAATCCTGGGACTGCTCTTCAGCCATGACCCCGGACTGCAGCACCGAGTCATCCACTCGGCGCTCTCTCAGTTCCCGGTCGTCGGCCGACAACTTGATGGTCACGACGCGATCTCGGCACTGGGCGAAAAGGGACTCGGTCTGGCGATAGGTCTCTTGGGCCTCGTGTGGGGATCGCTCGGAGTGACCAAGGCCGGTCAGCGCGCCATGGCCGACGTCTGGAACGTGCCGCAACTCCATCGGCCTCACTTCGTTCGACGCGTGGGGCGCAGCGTGGAGTTCCTCGGCGTCTTAGTCCTCGACGTCGTGCTCTCGACCGCACTGGCCGGACTGGTCACGATCGGGAGTCACGCACTCTGGTTCCAGGCGCTCGCGGTCGTCGTGGGACTCGGCGTGAACGTCGCGTTGTTCCTCTTGGGCTTTCGCATCCTCACGCCGAACTCGATCACGACCAAGACGCTCATCAGCGGCGCGGCTATTGCCGCACTGGGTTGGAGCGTGCTCCAGTACCTCGGCACGTGGCTGGTCGGCCACGAACTTCGCCACGCCAGTCAGCTCTACGGCTACTTCGCGAGCATCTTGGGACTGGTGTCGTTCCTCTACCTCGTCTCGGAGATCACGTTGATCGCCGCGGAGATCAACGTCGTGAGGGCGCGTCACCTCTATCCACGGAGTCTCACTCCCCCGATCACGAAGGCCGACGAAGCGGTCCTGACCGCCATCTCGCTACAGAGCCAGCGCGCGATCAACCAAAACGTGTCCGTTGAGTTTGGTACGCCAGCGTCAGACCACTCATCCGCACCCAATGTCGAACCCGACGCCACACCGTGGCGTGACCCCAACTGACGTCCGTCAGCCCGTTTTTACGACGTAGAGCAACGGCTTAGTGGTGTCGGCTGGATCGTCCAGGCCCTGGCTCGTCGCCACGTAGCGACGCGTGCCCCACGTGCGCGGCACGGCCTTCAGCTCGCTGTGCAGGTCAATGCGTTCCTGCTTGGCGATCATGGTCAAGGCGATGACCGCGACGATCAGACCCGAGGCGACGAAGACGAAGCCCAGGGAGTACGACATCAAGGTTTGCACGCAACTCGCGTCAATGCCCGAGTGATTCGCGCCGAGGCCGTTGGTGGTGGTGCAGGTGCCGACCTGGGAGTGCGCTCGAGCGAGCGTCCAGATCCCAAAGGCCATGATCGCGAGACCGAATCCGGTCACAATTCGCCGGAGTGTCATATGACCCTCCCTTGGTGAGTCCATAAGTAGGCAGATGTTGCCGACTTCTAAAACTGGTCGGAACCACATCTCCTCAAGCCCTTGCGTCGCTCACCAGCCGACCAGGGTGAACGCGATAGAAAAACTGTACAAATGGTGGGTCAAATCACCAAGTACGAAATGACAAATGAGACACAACAAGTCGAGGCGTTTCCCACGCGAGGACTCGAAGGATGTGCCCCTTCGAGCGAAACCAGGGCTATTGACCAGTTTTCGTGAGTTCCGCCGAAACGTCCCAGAGCTTTCGGGCCATGTCGGTGTCCTTCGCGCGCTTCGACGTTCCGTGAATGACCGGATAACCCCGCAGGTGTGCGATCCCGTTGGGACCGACGTAACTGCCACCGGGGATGTCCTGGGTCGCGGCATAGAGCGCCGGCAACGCGCCCTTCACGGCGTCGTTGCAGAGACGCTGCGACAGGGAGTTCACGAGACCACTCACCCCGCCGACGTGAGCGACGAGATTCGTCCGCGCAATCCCCGGGTGCGCGGCCACCGCCCGCACTTTGCTCGCGCTCTCGCTGAGGCGACGTTGCAGTTCGAGCGTGAACAAGAGATTGGCCAGTTTCGAGTCGCGGTAGGCCGTCATGGCGTTGTAGGACCGCGAATCGAAATGGAGGTCGTCGAGATGGATCCGGCCCTGACGGTGCAGGATCGACGAGACGGTGACGACGCGATCCGTGATGTACGGCAACAACAGGTTCGTCAACGCGAACGGGCCGAGGTGGTTCGTGCCGATGTGCAGTTCGAAGTCGTCGATCGTGCGAAAGGCCGGTGCCATCATGATGCCCGCATTGTTGATCAGCACGTCGAGGTCACCGGTCCACTGGTCGGCGAAGGAGCGCACCGATTCGAGGTCGGCCAGATTGAGCGCACGGACTTCGTAGTTGCCCACGAAGTCCTTGGCGATCTCATTGCCCTTCTCGACGTCGCGCACGGCCAGGATCACCTTCGCCCCGTGAGCGCACAGTTCGCGCGCCGTCACGAGACCGATGCCGCTCGAGGCGCCGGTGACGACCATCGTCCGCCCGGAGAGGTCCGGCAGGTCGTTCTGGGTCCACTTCTTCCTCGTCATTGCCTCATCCGATCGCCGCAACTTTTCGTGCCAACTCACCCTACGGTTGCGGTTCACCGGCACAATCAGGGAATTGCCGACCGGAACGCTCTCGCGTCACCTCGAACACCGAAGCGAGAAGATCTCGGGTCGTCTAGAAAGATGTT
>ODAK010008365.1_pt1 | contig 10347 bp, 8 predicted proteins | sample 1539591 | NCBI WGS metagenome assembly ODAK01 (sample SAMEA3539303, study PRJEB22396) | soil metagenome | biome: tundra; feature: field; material: soil | place: USA | collected 2010-05 | depth 0.15 m | reverse complement strand
CGAAGAGGAGGTCCAGCGCAAGGTCAGCATCTCCACCGCCATCGCCGGCGCGGAAGAGGCCGCCAGCGTGGCTGAGGCCATGAAACTGGCGTTCGAGGCGGGGCGTTTGGCTTACATCGGCGGACACATGCCTAAGCCTAAGAAGCTCTATGCCAGCGCCAGCACTCCGCTGGCTGGGGTCGTGGGTGCATGGCGTGCTACGGCGCGATCCAGTCCCACGCGTAGATTTCGTCGCTCCCCGCCGCACGGACGATCAGCGGAAGATGGTCCGGCGTCAGGCCGATCCAGGTCCCCATGTTTCCGCCAGCCCGCTGAATCCCTTTTAAGCTCGCTACGCGTTCCAGCCGGCGGCTTGAAATGCCGATCCGGTAAATGGCTGGGTCAGCCGATTGGGGCGCGTCGAAATAGAGGAACTTGCCGTCCATCGACCAGGAGGGGTTATCGCCGATAACGCTATCGGCAAAGTGCGCGAGATCGGTCCAGGCAGCCGACCGTTCGGCATACAAGACCAGCTTGCGATTATCCCGAGTCACCGCGGAGATGTATCGCCCGGTAGGACAAGCCCGTGCGGTCCAGAGGCCTGTCGAACCGGGAATATCGGATGTCTTCCCGGTATCGAAGTCAAACCTGTGGATCGCGCACGACGCCCGGATGGGAAAGGCGTCGCCGTTTTCTCCGAAGATCAAGCCCTTTCCGTCAACGGTCCACGTCGGAATCCCCTGCCATTCCGGCGATCCCACCGGCTCCTGAACGGCTCCTCCATCGCCAGAAACCAGGCGGATCTTGGTTGGTTTGCGATTGTCGTCGGATAAGCTCATGAAGGCGACACGCCGCCCATCGGGCGACCATTGAGGAAGCGCTGCATGGTCCGTAAGCATGCGCCGGCCGGAACCGTCGGCATTCATCTTCCAAAGGTTCATCTCCGGGTACGTCACGTAAGCGGCCTGCTTTCCATCCCTTGAAAAGGTGACGTGTCCGGCCGAAAGACCCGCCGGATCGGGATAGGTCACGAATCGCTGTATCTTGGGATCGTAGCGCATCAAGTCGCCTCGTCCGACCGATTGACAGACACCGAACAGCTTCCTCCCATCCTGGCTGAGGGTGAACGCCCCGAGGGGAGCGTCCATCCGTCGGTACGACCCAAAGCGGGAAATCGCGGTTTGGAGCGTCCCTTTCTACGACCAAAAGACGGGCCCCGTCGGTGGAAACGTCCAGAATCTCGATGCCTTTCCCCGTGAAAGAAAGTCGCAGCGGATTACGCCCGCTTTGATCCACACGTGTAATGGTTTCAGCAGCAACGCCCGAAGAGGCGAAGTATAGGGCCGCACCGGCGGCGGCAAGGCCCCACTTTTCTTGTCCGTCGCTGGTGAGTTGAGCCGTTTTGACTAGCTGCGGGACGTCGGGCGCTGGCCAGACGCTCAGGAGTCCGGCCGCGCCCGCCAGTAGTGCGATCGACACCGAAGTGGTGATCCAAACCGCACGGGATCGCCCCGCAGTTTCCGCGGATGAGGCCCGCACCGGAATGGCCTCCGCTTTCCCGTTGGTTCCCGCGCGTTCCGCCTCGCCATTGTTCAGCCACGCGCTGACCTCAGAGGGCCAGGCATAAACGCCCGAGCGCTTCTGGCCGGGAATACGGTGGACAGGCAGCCCCCGCTCCTTCTCCCAGCGGATGACGGTGCTCACGTCCTTGTTTAAATACTCGGCAATCTGTTTCCAGCTTTCCAGCCGGGTTTCGTCTTGGGCCATGGGGAGTAGCAGACGCTCCACTAGTTTACCGCTTGATTCCATCTCATGCTACTTCCTGCCAATTGACCGGAACGTGTCCACCGAGCTACAAAACAAACACGGCCTGAACTTCCAACTGCGCACTTGCAGCCTGGTGTGACCTGCGCACGGGGAGCAAGATGCAATTCGGGAGCGGGCTGAATCTCAACACCAAGGAAGGAACTATGACTCAAAATAACTACACGCAAGAAGTAAGGGCAGCGTCAGCAGCACTATTGTTCTCGGTTCTGATTTGCGCCAGCGGTTTGCACGCGCAGCAATGGAATCCAAGGGGACCTGTTCCGCGATCCTGGCACACTGCTGTTTATGAGTCGGCCACGGGGCGGATGATAATTTTCGGGGGTCTGCCGGACGGCTCCCTAACCAACAGGAGCCTCAACGACGTGTTTTGGCTCTTAAACGCATCGAGTCTGGGGCGGTCGATGTCGTGGCAGGCCGTGAATCCAACCGGCAGGCCGCCGGCCCCCAGACTTGCGCACTCGGCGGTTTACGATTCAACGAACAGCCGGATGATAGTCTTCGGTGGAGCACTGGGTAGGTCCTCGCCCTGCGAAAACGATACCTGGATACTAAACCACGCAAACGGCGTTGCAGGTACTCCAGCATGGTTGTCCGTCGCCGCGGCGGGAACTGCCCCGCATGTCCGTGCGTCGCATGCGGCCGTCTACGACCCCGGCAGCAACAGGATGATCATTTTCGGTGGCAACGATTGCTCCTCGGGATTCTTCAACGACGTGTGGGTGCTCAGCAACGCCAATGGGCTCGGCGGGACCCCCACGTGGACGCAGCTTTCGCCAGCCGGAGCGCCTCCCTCGCCACGCGAACATCTGTCCGCGGTGTACGACCCCACAAACAACATCATGATTATATTTGGCGGCGTGGACTCCGACAACGATGTGTTCAATGACGTGTGGACCCTCTCCAACGCGAACGGGACCGGTGGAACCCCTACGTGGACGCAATTGAGCCCGTCTAATTCGCCGCCTCCCGGCAGAGAGGCACCCACGGCCACCTATGATGCCACAAACAATCGTATGACCATTTTCGGCGGCGCCTCCTCTTCCGCGCTCCTCAATGACGTCTGGGTTCTTTCCGGCGCTAACGGCGTAGGCGGACCCCCTGCCTGGACGCAGCTATCGCCTACCGGTAATGTGCCACCCGCGCCGCGCTACGCGCACACCGCGGTGTACGACCCGGCTTCCAACACGATGATCGTCTTCGCGGGCCAGATCGACTACACCGAAATTCCTGTCAACGACGTTTTTGTGCTGCAACACGCAAACGGGTTGTAAGTCGCTCAGAGGCCCCCAAATGGATTGCGGATGGTCAGGCCTTCGATCACCTGCCCGTCGCGCATATCCTCCGAATAGAGGGTACGGCAAGACGCCTCCATGGCTGCGGCGATTACCAACGCATCGTAGATGTGATAGCCATACCGCTCTACGATCCGCAGCGCCTTGTCGTGGGTCGCGACGGTGACAGACACGGGCGCGGGACACAGAGTGCGAATCGCGCCCAGAGCTTCTACAATCTCGGACCAGGGCATGCGGAGCTTACGCACGGCAACCGCCACAAACTCGTTCAGCGTTTGGACGCCAACGACGCCGCCCTGGGCCAGCAGATCCAAGGCGGCCTCGGCGCGTGGATCGTCCTTCGCGAACGCATAGATGAGGACATTCGTGTCGAAGAATGCCTTACCGGGCATTCGCTTCCTGCCGGTCGAACCGGAAACCGGGAGGTAGCGGCCGCCGCAACTGGCGGATTCGCGCCAAGGCTTTTTCGACGCTCCGGTCCGGGGCGACTTCGAACTCTCGCTCGCCGGCGACGATGATTTCAACCTGGTCGCCTGGTTTCAGGTCCAGAGCCTCAACCACCGCTCCAGGCAGGCGCACCGCCAAGCTGTTTCCCCATTTTGACACGCGCATAGATATACCTCTATATTGTATATCCGGCCGCCCCGGCGCGCGCCAGGGACCAGCGCCCGGCTGGCGCGTGTTACCATCCGGTTTCAAACTGGAGCTTTTCTGTGAAGACCTACGAAGGCAAGGACATCCGGAACGCCGGAGTGGTGGGCCACGGCGATTCCGGCAAGACGACGCTCACCGCCGGGTTGCTCTTCACGGCCGGGGCCACCAGCAGGCTGTTGCGGGTGGATGAAGGCAACACGATCACGGACTTCGACGAGGAAGAGGTCCAGCGCAAGGTCAGCATCTCCACCGCCATTGCGGTGGCCGAGTGGAAGAAGGCCAAGATCAACATCCTGGATACGCCCGGCTACAACATCTTTATTAATGACACGCGCGGCGCGCTGGTGGCGGCCGACGCCGCGCTGGTGGTGGTGGATGGGGTGGCCGGCGTCGAGGTGCAGACCGAAAAAGTCTGGAGCTACTCGAACGACTACAAGCTGCCGCGCGCCGTGGTCATCAACAAGCTCGACCGCGAGCGCTCGTCGTTCGAGCGGGCCCTGGCGAGCGTTCAGGAAACTTTCGGCCGCACCGCCATACCGGTCCAGATCCCCATCGGCGCCGAGCGCGATTTCAAGGGCGTCGTCGACCTCATCCGCATGAAAGCCTACACCTACACCCCGGATGGGGACGGCAAGGGCAAGGAGAGCGACATCCCGGCGGACCTGGCGGAAGCCGCACAAACCGCCCACGAGGCGCTGGTCGAACTGGTCGCCGAAGGCAACGACGCCCTCATGGAAGAGTTCTTCGAGAAAGGCACGCTGCCGCCGGAACACATCCTGGACGGCGTGCAGGCCGGCGCCAAGGAGATGCGCCTGTTCCCCGTCCTGTGCTGCTCGGCCCTGCACAACATTGGCACGGACCTGATCCTCAACTTCATAGTGGACAACCTGCCCGCGCCCACCGAGCGCGAGGTCGTCGCGAAAACCAACGGCGAAGAGACCGCACGCAAGGTGGCCGATGCCGGACCGTGCTCGGCCTTCGTCTTTAAGACTACGGCCGATCCGTTCGCGGGCCGCATCACCTATTTCAAGGTCTACTCCGGCGTGCTGAAGAACGACGCCAACCTCTACAACGTACAGAAGGGCACGGCGGAGCGGCTCGCCCACATCGGCGTGCCGGTGGGAAAGACCATCACACCGGTCACCGAACTGCACGCGGGCGATATCGGCGCCGTCGCCAAGCTAAAGGACACCCTCACGGGCGATACCTTTGCCGATAAGGGCGTGACGTTCACCTATCCGCCGGTGCACCTTCCGGAGCCTTCCATCGCGTTCGCCATCGAGGCCAAGTCGCGCCAGGATGAGGACCGCATGGGCAACGCGGTGCATCGCATCCTGGAAGAAGACCAATCGTTGCGCTTCTTCCGCGATCCGCAGACCAAGGAATTCCTGCTGGGCGGCAGCGGCCAGCAGCACGTGGAGGTGGTCGCCAGCCGATTGAAGAAGCGTTACGGCGTGGAAGTCATCCTAAGAGCGCCGAAGATTCCGTATCGCGAAACCATACGGGGCCACGCCGACGTCCAAGGCCGCCACAAAAAGCAGACCGGCGGCCACGGCCAGTTCGGCGATTGCTGGATCAAGATGGAGCCGCTGGCGCGCGGCGCCAAGTTCGAATTCGTCAACGAGATCTTCGGCGGCTCGATCCCCAAGAACTACATCCCGGCGGTGGAAAAGGGCATCATCGAGGCGGCCGAGGGCGGATTCCTGGCCGGATTCCCGATGGTGGATTTCCGCGTGGTACTGTACGACGGCTCGTACCATGATGTGGATTCGTCGGAGCTGGCCTTCAAGCTGGCGGCGCGCAAGGCGTTCAAAAACGCCATGCAGGAGGCCAAGCCGGCGCTGCTCGAACCCATCATGAACGTCGAGATCCAGGCGCCGGTGGAGTACGCGGGCGACCTGATGGGCGACCTCAACAGCCGCCGCGGCCGCATCGCGGGCATGGATACAAAAGGTAATACTCAGTTTATCCGGGCCCAGGCCCCCATGGCGGAGATGCTAAACTATCAGAATGATCTGACGTCCATGACGCAGGGGCGCGGCTCCTTTACCATGGAATTCGATCATTACGATTACGTGCCGTCCCTGCAGGCCGATAAGGTAATTGCGGCGGCCAAGGCGGCCAAGACCGGAGAAGAGGAAGAAGAAGAGTAGGACAGGCCTCCTGGCCTGTCCGTGTCGTTCAGACACACCTGTACTTTTGGGATACCCGGTTGACGCCGGCCGGGCAATGCGCTAGATTTTAGGTTTCATTTCGGCTACAACGTCCGCTGTCAGCTTGTAAGTCCGTTCGAAGGATCGGTTTAGTGACCAGTCGAACCAAGCGAATTCTTTATATTTTCGGGTCCTCCGTCGCCCTGGGCATTTCAGGTTGCGGCTACAATCAGCAGTCCAAGTTCCAAAAGGCCTTCCTTCCCTCCACGCCGCCCCCAGCGGCTACGGTAGAGGTCGCCGAGCCACCGGCGCTGGAGCCGAATCCTTATCTGCGCGATGCACCGGCAACTTTGCTGCAGATGGTGCAGAAGACGCCGGTTGCGCCATCGGAAGGCGACCTGCTGATGCAGCGCGCCGATCAAGCTTTCCAGCGCGGCAAGAGGGCCTACCAGGCGAACGGTACCCAACAGGCGCGCCGGGAATTCGACGCGGCCATCGACCTGATGCTGGAGGCTTCCGAAAACAACCCCTCGGACCGGCAGGCGTTTGAAGCCAGGCTCGATGAGATGGTGGACGCGGTCCATCGCTACGATCTGGCGGGGCTGGGCGCGGGCGCGGATGTTGACCAAGCCCGATTCGAAAAGGCGCCCCTCGAAGACCTCCTGCAGATGACCTTTCCGGTGGATCCTAAGCTGAAGGACAAGGTGAAAGAGCAGGTCCAGGCGACCGCTTCCCAGCTTCCACTCTCGGTGAACGACGCCGTGCTGGGCTACATCAAGTATTTCTCGGGACGCGGGCGCAGGACTCTGATCGCCGGGCTGGAGCGCGCCGGCCGCTATCGCCCGCTGATCGAGCGCATCCTGCAGGAGGAGGGCATTCCGCAGGAGTTGCTCCACCTGGCGCAGGCCGAATCGGGGTTTTTCCCGCGGGCTATATCGAGCAAAGCGGCCGGCGGCATGTGGCAGTTCGTGGCGTGGCGCGGGCAGGAATACGGGCTGATGCGCACGGCCTATACGGACGACCGCTTCGATCCCGAGAAGGCCACGCGCGCGTCCGCCAGGCATCTGCACGATCTGTACAACATGTTCGGCGATTGGTACCTGGCGATGGCCGCCTACAATTGCGGGCCGAACGCCGTGGCCCGCGCGGTGGAGCGCACCGGATACGCGGACTTCTGGGAACTGCGCGGCCGCCACGTCCTGCCTGAGCAAACCACCAACTACGTGCCGATCATCCTGGCCATGACCATCATGACGAAGAATGCGGCGGAGTACGGGTTGGAAGGCGTGGTTCCGGAAGCGCCGCTGGAGTTCGACACCATAGAGGTGGACGCGCCGACGCACTTGGGGCTGGTGGCGGATTTGACCGACGCGCCGATGCCGGAGCTGCAGGATCTGAATCCCGCGCTGCTGAAGGGCGTGGCCCCGGCTGGTTACGTGTTGCATGTGCCCAAAGGAACGGGCGGCACGCTCTCGGCGTCGCTGCAAATGATCCCCGCCGAGCGGCGCGCTTCGTGGCGCATGCATAAGGTGGCGAGCGGCGAGACTCTGGCCTCCATCGGCAAGCGCTACGGCATGGCGGGCGGCAGCATCGCCGCGGCCAACGGACTCAAGCAGGCGTCTCCTGCGGCCGGCGACCGGCTGCTGATTCCCGCGGCGTATCGGGAAACCGCGGCGCCGAAGCGGGTAGTTGCCACGCATCGCGCCAAGGGCCAGCGCAAGCGTCTGCCGGTTGTCACCCACACTGCGTCGAATCGGGCGGCTCGCGCCGTGGGCGAATAGGCCGGTTTGGCCGCTATACAACATCACTGCGGCTACAGGTTGCTGGGGAGATCGCGGATGCCACAACGAAGGCCGATATCATTCGCCGCGCGGTAGCCAGCTACATGCTACCCGGCAAATTCTAAGTCTAAGAGGTCTTCCAAGGTAAGGCTCGTCTTTTCGGGCGATACTAACCTCCGGATTCGCATTCTCGACTCGGTCGATCGCTTCACCGAGCAAAAGAACCTGAGCAGACGGTCCTTTCTCTGCCTTTTGGTACCGCTCTTGGCCGAAGGACCTGCCTGTCAAGTTTTCCCCCTGGGCGTAAACTTACCGGATGGCTTGCCGCGGAGCAGGCCCGCGGTGAGCCGGCACGAACTCTTCCAACTCCTCAAGCTCTTGGCGTGTGATGGGCCACGCGGGCTCCTCTCGAGTGTGGTGACGCGCTGAGGCAGGTGCTCCAGTGCATCCAATTCCACCGGGAAAAAAGGAGTAACTCACGCGCGCGGAGGGGGTAGCGGCGGCGGCTTGGGCTCTACCAGCTTATATCCGGGCGGAATCTGAAACAGCGACGCGGGCGGCTCGCCGCCCTTGGCGTCCTTGCATACGATGCTCTGCAGCCCGGGGATTCCGTTGGCTTTGGTGAGCACCGGCACCTTCAACGTCGTGTGGGTCCAGACCTCCAGCGTCTGAACCTGCCCATGAGGCGCGCCTGGTGCCGGCGGCTGCCCCGGGGCAGGCGTCGCTACTCCAGGCGGTGCGAGTCCCGGCATTGGCGGCTTCCCCGGACTTGGCGGTTGCATCCCTGGCGGCTGCGGCAATCCCGGCGCCTTCGGCAATGCCCCCGGCTTCGGCCCTTGAAACCCCGGAAGCCCTTTTGTGCCCGACGCAGCCGGAACCTTCGGCGGCTGGAAAGTATACATCTTGCCTTCCGCCTCGTGTCCGCCGATCGTCTGCTTGCCCAGATCTTTCACGTGGAGCAATGCAAAAGGTGGCGCGGGCAGGTGCGGTACGCCGCTGCCTGGCGCCTGGGCAGACGACGGCAGCGGCGCCTGCGCGTGAGCCGGTGCCGGCACGATACGAGCCTCCCGCTTTACATGATCGAGCAGAATCGACTGCTTCGCCCCCGGCTTGCCGATCAGTCCGGTCCTTCCGAAATCGAGATGCGTCTCGCCCTGGCTGGAGCGAAACATCTTCCACTTATGGACCTGCGGCAATTTGCCGGGCCCAGCATGCATCGCCGTCTCGTACTCGGCGCTGGCGGGCGGCAAGGGAATGGAGGGTGTGCTGGGTGTGCTGGAGGGTGCTTGCGCCATAATTGCTCCTAGGCTATTATGACGCGTCCCATGCCGCCGCGCAGCGCCGAATCCGAGCCTACCTCACCTGGATCGACTGCAACATCACTGCGGCCTTCCGGGACAAAACGGGTGGAGATATTCTCTTGGCTGGTCGTGCGCCTAAATCCCGGTTCTTGTATTCGGCGTCCTGGGCGGGCTGGCGGCGGACCGGTACTCGCGGTATCGGCTGGTGGTGGTGACCCAGATCCTCTCCCAGTGCCAGGCTCTCGTGCTGGCTGACGTACCAGCAACCAGCGTACGCGCGGTGACCCCCTACACGTCCAGATTCTTCACATCCAGCGCATTATCTTCGATGAACTTTCCGCCGGCTCTCCACGTCCTCGGCCATCAGCGTGAAGAAAACCTCTTCGCTCTCCACGGCGTCCTCCAGGCGCACCTGCAGCAGCGTCCGCTTCTCGGGGTTCATGGTGGTCTCGGCAAGCTGCTCGGCGTTCATTTCGCCCAGACCCTTATAGCGTTGCACCGAGGCGTCCCGCTTGCCCTCCACCTTCACTGGATACCCGTGCATAACTTTACAACGCAGACGCGTATCTTGCTGCAGGGGCAGGAGTTTATTAGCGTCGAGTTTAACCGGACCACGCCCCTGCCAACCCGTGTCAGCGAGATCAGAAGTCAAGACGAGTTGGTTTCCCTAGGGGTTGAAAAATCACCTTCCCGGCACGCACGGTCGTGCTGTCAAACTCTTCTACAGGGATCTTGATCGCTATAAAAAGCGCAAAGAGGACTTCACGCCTAGATTCTTCTGGGACAAGAACCCTGGCGAGAGCCACCAGAGTGGTACGTTGGCTACTGGACAGCGGCTGGATAGGTTTACCGAGGACGTCAACGCAACCGTCGGTGCCCTTTAATATTGCATTTGAACGTCGCCTTGAGCATTTACGCAATTTGGGCTTCATCGCGGCCCTGGGCCTGGTCGTGGCACTACTCGGGGTCCTTTTGCCGATTTTGTACGCTGAATACGGAAAAAGTCGCGAAGTTGAGGCGCAGCAGGGTGCAGAGATTAGGAACCTGCGAGAGTTGCTTCAGGAACAGGGGAAGCGGCTTGAGGCGATCACCGCACGCCAACAGACTTCTGCCCCGCCATCGACAGCAGTTCCGGCGACGAGACAGGCTCGCCCGTAAGCTCTAGGTGTACGGACCAGTCCAAAAGGTGTTCCGCGCGACGACCCTCACACATCCAGATTCTTAACATCCAGCGCGTTATCTTCAATGAACTTCCGCCGGCTCTCCACGTCCTCGCCCATCAGCGTGGAGAAAATTTCTTCGCTTTCCACCGCGTCTTCCAGGCGCACCTGCAACAGCGTCCGCTTCTCGGGGTTCATGG
>ODAK010008364.1_pt1 | contig 10348 bp, 6 predicted proteins | sample 1539591 | NCBI WGS metagenome assembly ODAK01 (sample SAMEA3539303, study PRJEB22396) | soil metagenome | biome: tundra; feature: field; material: soil | place: USA | collected 2010-05 | depth 0.15 m | reverse complement strand
CGCGTGCACGTCCAAGCCGACGAGGGTCTTAGCCTTCGCCATGGCTGGTTCCTCCAATATGCGGTTGTGGGCTGTCGCGCGGCGGCTACCGCGCGGCATGAACTTCACCCCACGAACACCGTGGGGGAGCCGGCCACTTCTACACCGCGGGCCGGACGGACGGTCAATCCATATTGTCTAAGCTAGGGGGAACCGGGGTTCCGACCGACAGTGCTGTGGTTGTGCAGGCCAAAGTCAAAGCTGCAACTGGCCCCCGGGTCATCCTCCAGGTTGTAGCCGATGTTCTCGATGATCGGGACGCCCCGGACCGAGCCTTTTCGAATGCGGGCAGGTCCGATTGTACGGGCGCGGTCCTGCATTCGCGGGGGTGTCGCGTGAAAGGGAGGTGTTATGCGCCGGTCTCAAGGAAGACACCTCGGTCACGCCCAGAACTGCGATGAGCGTGATCGGGCTCACGGGGCCTGCGTCAGCTTGTCCTCGTGTGTCACTGAGGGGTAGAGTCCCCAGAAGTGGGGCATGATTCTGCTGTCGCGAAGGTAGCGGCGCCGGACAGCACTGACGGGGCCGCCTGGAGCCGCCGGCGGCAACCCTGCGGGAAAGTATGGTGCCCGGCGTAGACGATCGCCAGCAGGCGGTACGCCCGCTGCTCGCCGCCGCCGCCGCCGCCTGCGGCCGAGGCGACTGGTCGTCGGCGGTCGCCATTGCGCAAGCCGCCGCCGCGCTCGATCCGGAAGACCCGGCGGTCGTCGCCGCGCTCGCCCGAGCCGCCGCCGGGGCTGGCGCCAATGCGTCGGGCACCCGCCGCCGGCTGACCGTTATGTTCTGCGACCTGGTCGGCTCGACTGAGATCGCCAGCGCCCTCGACCCTGAGGACACACGGGAACTCCTCCACGCCTACCACGAGGCATGCGCGGAGATCGTGCGCCGGCACGACGGCCACATTGCCCACTTCATGGGCGATGGCGTGCTCATCTACTTCGGCTACCCCCGCGCTCACGAGGACGACGGGCTGCGGGCCGTGCTGACCGCTCTGGCCGTGGTCGACGCGGTCAGTCAACTGCGTTCGCCGAGCAGTGGCGCTACGTGGGACCTGAAGGTCCGGATCGGCATCCACACGGGCTTGGCCGTCATCTCCGACCTGGGTAGCGGCTCTTGGGCCCGCCCCGGCGAGATTATCGGCGAGACGCCTAACGTGGCGGCGCGTGTCCAGGCCGCTGCCGCCACCGGCACCGTCGTGATGAGTGCTGACACCCTCGGCCTCGTGCGCAACCGCGTGGAGGCCGTGGCGCTCGGAGCGCGCTCGCTCAAGGGCATCAACCGACCGGTCGAGCTCTTCCGAGTCGTGTCGGTGCGTCCGGACGACGACGAAGGCGCGAGTCACACCTCGGAGGGTGAAATGGTCGGTCGGGAGACCGAACGGGCCACGCTCGAGCGGGCCTGGCAGGAGGCCGCGCAGAGCGGCGGCTATGTGGTCATCTCCGGTGAACCCGGCATTGGAAAGTCCCACCTCGTTCGGTTCGCCCGGGGCCTCGTGCAGGAAAGCGCGCGTTCCCTCGTTCTGCGTTGCTCGGCGCTGCACTCCAACACGCCGCTGTACCCCGTCGCTCAGCTTCTCCTCCCGCTCCCGGCGAGATCGGGCGCCGCTCACATCGACGACCCTCTCGACCGATTGGCCCGGGTCACCGAGGCCGTCTGTCTGGGCAGCGAGGAGAACCTCTACCTCCTGGCGCTGATGTCCTCGGTCCCGTGGCCGGCCGCCCGGGAGGTCCCCGACCTGCAGCCCGAGCAGGCTCGTGAGCGCACCCTTGTGCTGCTGTGTGCCTGGATCCACGCGTTGGCCGGTGCAGGACCCTTGCTGCTGGTCGTCGAAGACCTCCATTGGGCCGATCCGTCCACGCTGGACCTGCTGCGGCGGTGCGTCACGGAGCCGCGCCGGCATCCGATCCTCGTGCTCGTCACCACCCGGCTTGCACCTGACACGGCCCCCGGCGAACCCACGACGGTCATCTCGCCGCAGGCGCTCGAAGCCGCGGAATGTGACGAGTTGATCGACAAGCTCACAGGGGGGCGGCTGGATGAAGCCACGCGGACCCTCGTCGCCGAGCGGGGCGACGGCGTGCCGTTGTACGTGCGCGAGCTGGCCACGATGCTCGACGCCGACGAAGGGTCCGGGTCAGATTCGTCCGCGCCTTCAATACCGCCGACGCTCAACGACCTGCTGGTGGCCCGTCTGGACTCGTTCCCGCGCGAACGGGACGTCGTCGAGGCCCTCGCCGTGCTGGGGCGTCCGGCCCCCCCCGAGCTCGTCGCCAAAGTGACGGGTCGTACCGCCACCGACGTCCAGCAACAGCTCGACCTGCTCGAGCGGGCCGGCGTCCTGCGCTTCTCGCCTGCGCCGCCGCAGTACGACTTCCACCACGCACTGCTGCGCGACGCGGCCTATGACGTGCAGCTCCTAGCCCACCGCCGTGGGCTCCACCGCCGAGCCGCCGAGGCGTTGCAGGCAACGTACTCCACGTCGCACGACGATCATCCGCAGGAGCTCGCTCATCACTACCAGCTGGCCGGCGAGCTCGAACCGGCGGTGACGCTGTGGATGCGGGCCGCACTCCGGCAGGCCTCCTTCGCGGCCCACCTGGAGGCGATCCAGTCGTTCGAGTTGGTCTTGCGCCACCTGCCCCGGCTCGACGGGGAGCTCGATGATCTGGGGCTGCGAGCCCAGAGCGGACTGGCCGCCAGCCTGCTTGCCTCGCGCGGCTACACCGCTCCCGAGGTCGCCGCAGCCTACGCCAAGGTCCGGGAGCTCTCGATTGCGCGCGACGCTCAGCTCGAGGTGTCGGGCTTGTACGGGCTGTGGGCCTACTACCACGTGACCGGCGACGCGCCGGCCTCTCTGGAGACCGCCGAGACCCTATTGGACCGGGCCCTTGGTTCGCAGCACGATCAGGCCGCCCTGGCGGCGCGCGCCGTGCTCGGCTATCAGCTCCAGCGCCTCGGTCGACCGACCGAGGCGGTCGCACTGCTGCAGCGAGGTCGGCATTGGGATTCGGCCGAGCCGTTGTTCCCGCACCACCCTGGCATCGGTGCGGGCGCCAACCTGGCCATGACGCAATGGCTCATCGGCGACTTCGCGGCGGCCCGGGAGTCGATCGACGACGCAGTGGAAGCAGCCGATGCGCTGGAGGGACCGACGGCGCACTTCACGCGCGCCTACACCCACGCATTCGCCGCCGAGCTGTTCCAAGTGGCCGGCCAACCCGATGTCGCCGGTTGGCATGCTGGTCGCGTCGTCCAGGTGGCGGGCGAGTTCGGCTTCGCAAGCTGGCTGGGCGCCGGGATGACGAACCTCAAGATCGCCGAGGTACTGGCCGGCGATCTCGATGCCATTCCAACCATCGAGTACTGCCTGAACGCGTGGCGTGGCGCCGGGGCGTCGTCGAACCTCACGCAGTTCGGGCTCGGCTTGGGGCTGGCCTACCGGGCCGCCGGGCGCACGGAGGACGCGCTCGCGACGATAGATCAGGCCCTAAAGGACGCATCCGACAGCCAGGAGCTTTACCTGGAGCCTGAGCTGCACCGCCTGAGGGGCGAGCTGCTCACCGAGTTACAGCCCGGCGACGACGCCGGCTTAGTGGCCCTCGAACAGGCGCTCGCCACCGCCGCGATCAGTGGCTCACAGGCCCTGCAGCTGCGAACGCTGCTCTCGATCCAGCGGCACCACAGCGACCACGGGAACGCTCGAACGACGATGCACGAGATCGATCGGCTGCTCGGCCGCCTAGACCCGATCGGCGAAGACCCCGAGCGCCTGCTGGTGCAGGCCCGTACCCTCGTTGGTCGTGAGACTTCCCAATGAACGATCCACGCCGTCCCGAGCTCGTGATCCCCGCGTCGGCGAGGACGTCGCTCCCCCACCTGCCGACCTTCGTTGAGCACGGCGGCGAGCTCGCCTGCCGTCACCCGGCTGACGCCATCAACACTCGCCTCTATGGCTTCGTGCTCCAAGCCGACCGCGAACTCCTCGACGCCTATTGCGACCGCTGCTTCAACCGCCCCACCGGCGACGAGGAGCACTGGCAGGCGGCGGGCGACGAGGTGCTGTTGAACTTCGTCGACATCCCGACGATGGGTTCAACCGATTTGCTCGACCAACGGCTCGGGGTATGCCACGAGCGTGAGGCCGCCATCTGGTTCCCCGTGGTCGACCGCCGTTGGAATCGCTTCGCCTGGGCCGTCCCGTACATGTTCGTCGACTCGGCGCTCGCGCTGGCCGGCGGCCGTGAGGTGTACGGCTTCCCGAAGCAGATGGGGACGCTGCAGATTCCGGTGGGTGAGACGGCGCCGTCGGAGCTGCATATCGACACCGTGACGCTTCGCGATTACGCTCCGGACTCGGTGGCCACCAACTGCCGGGTGGTCACGGCCGAGCGCTCCGGCGAACCGCCGCCGCTCGGCGCGCCATGGCGTCACCCGGGACAGGCGCTGCATGAGGTGATGAGCGCCGTCGGCGCCACGTCGGTGCCCGACCTTGGTAGCGGCGTCACACCCAGCTGGCTGGCGCGTTGGCTCCCGAGGGGCGCCCGCCACATTCCCGATCTCTCGCCCGATCTGCTGTTCTTCGCGCAGCTGGTCGAAGAAGACATACCGATGCTGCTGCTCAAGCAGTTCCGCGACGCCCACCAGCAGGGAGCTGCGTGCTACCAGGCCGTCGTCCGGGTGGACATGGTGGTGAGCCTCTTCCGCACCGGCGGATTATTGCCCGACGACTATCTCGTCCGCGTTGAAGCGCTCGACGGTGAGCCGATCTCGCGCGAGCTCGGCATTGTGAGCCCATGCAAGCCGCGCCTGGCGTTCTGGCTCGACTTCGACTTCGTGGTGAGGTTGGCTCACATCCTGTGGGAGGCCCACGATGCCCGATGCTGACAAGACGGCACGGCTTCCGCGGGTCGTGATCCTCGGGGGCGGAGTGGCCGGCATGACAACGGCCATCGAGTTGAGTCGACCGGGCTGGCGGGAGAGGTACGAGAGCATCACTGTGTACCAGTACGGCTGGCGGCTCGGCGGCAAGGGAGCGAGCGGCCGGGGCCTGCACGGACGCATCGAGGAACACGGCCTGCACATCTGGCTCGGCTTCTACGAGAACGCCTTCCGGATGATGCGCGAGTGCTATGAGGAGTTGGGGCGCGAGCCGTCGTCACCGATCCACTCGGTGGATCGGGCCTTCGAGCGTGCGAGCCTGTTCATTGCGCAAGAGCCGCGAGGAGACGCCTGGATGCCGTGGATGGCCGAATTCCCCGAAAACGACGAGATGCCAGGCCAGAGCGTCACCCCGCTCCCCTCGTTGTGGGAGCTGATGATCCGAGGGCTGCGGCTGGCGCTGGCCTTCAACGAGGACGCCAAGATGACGACGGCAGACTTGGTCCCGGCGTCCGGGGTCTCCCTGCGTCCGGCCACGGCGGAGGCCGAGCTGTCCGGGGTGTCGCTTTCGCCTGTGGCCCCACCGCCGCTGCGCCAGTTGGCGTCGCGCCTGCGAGAGCTGTACCTGAAGCTGTGGTACCTGGTATCCGACGTGAGGCAGTTCGAACTCGCCGCCGCCCTCGTGCTGGCTGAGCATATGCCGCCCGACGCGGCCGAGCACGATCCGGCCGATCACGGCCTGTTGCTCGAGCTGGTCGAGCGGGCAGTCGAACGGCTCCGCGAGATGCGGGACCGTCCAGACGATCAGTCCAACCAGGCCCGCCGGGAGTGGTACCTGACAGACATCCTGCTGGCAGCGATCCGTGGCGTGCTAGCCGACGGCGTGCTCCGTCACCCTGACGGTCTCGACTCCATCGACCACTACGACTTCGCTGAGTGGTTGATCCGTCATGGCGCGAGCCCCGAATCAGCGCGCTGCGGGATGGTGACGACACTCATGTATGACCTCCCCTTCGCCTACCGAGACGGCGACCCGACCAAGCCGGCCATCGGCGCCGGCACGGCGCTGCGCGGCGCCATCCGGACGTTGTTCACCTACACGGGCGCCATAGCGTGGAAGATGCGTGCCGGGATGGGCGATATTGTTTTTGCGCCTATGTTCGAAGTGCTCGAACGTCGCGGCGTGCGCTTCGAGTTCTTTCATCGCGTTGATGCGTTGCACCTCAGCGACGACGGCACACGGGTGGCCTCGATCGACCTGTCCCGCCAGGCGACCTTGCGCGACCCAGCCGCTGGCTACCGGCCCCTCTACGACGTGAACGGCCTGCCTTGCTGGCCCAATGCACCTTTCACCGACCAGCTCGCGAATGCTGTGACGGCCGAGGACGTGGAGTCGTTCTGGTCGACCGCTCCGCCGGACGGGCCACCAGTCATACTCCACGACGGCGTCGAGTTCGACACCGTCGTCCTGGCCATACCGGTCGGCGCCCATCCGTACATCTGCGGCGAGCTCATCGAGCGCAACCGGCAGTGGAAGGCGATGGTCGACAACCTCGGCACGGTCTACACTCAGGCTTTCCAGTTGTGGCTGAAAGCCGACATGCACCAGCTCGGCTGTGACTGGCCCCAGGCGACCACCGGCGGCTACCTGGAGCCCTTCGACACCTACTCCGACATGCGCCAGCTGATCGAACAGGAGTCATGGGGTGAAGGCGAAGTGCGCTCCATCGCCTACTTCTGCAATGCCATGCCCACTCCACCTGGGGTGGCATCGCGCGAGGACCGTGAACTGCCCAAGCGGGCCGCCGACGAAGTGAAGGCCAACGCGTTGGCCTTCCTCCGTGAGGCGGTGGCGCCGCTGTGGCCCGGTGGGGTGCACCGTTACCCAACCGAGTTTCGCTGGGATCTCCTGGTGGACGACGACGACGGCAGCGGTCCCAGCCGATTCGATAGCCAGTTCTGGCGGGCCAACGTCGATCCGTCGGAGCGGTACGTGCTGTCGTTGCCCGGGACCTCGCAGTACCGCCTCGCCCCAGACGAGACCGGCTTTGAGAACCTCGTGTTCGGCGGCGACTGGACCCGCTGCGGGCTGAACAGCGGCTGCGTGGAGTCGGCCGTGATCTCAGGTCTGCTGGCGGCCGCCGCCGTCGACCGCACACCACCCCATCGACCCATCATCGGGTGCCGCGAACAAGGAGCACGACATGTCTTCTAAGGAGCGTCCTCAGAAGGGCCTCATCGAGGCGGCGACAGAGCTCGGGGACCAGGTCTACCGGCAGGTCTACGAACGCTTCAGCGGTCGCGCTGGCGCAGACACGGCCGGTCGCGCCGCCGGAGTAGTCGATGCGGCCAACGAACGCGCTTCTGGCGCAGTCGATCTGGCCAGAGACATCGCCGGGCTGATCCTGCGCACCGCCATCACGATCGCTGAAGACGTGGTCGAAGCAGCCGGACAGCTCGAATCAGTAGTGGCTGGCCAGCCAGTCGGGAGTCCGATCGTCGAGCCGCATGAGTCTGATGACGCGGTAGTCACGACGGCCGCACCGGTGGCGTTAGGGCTGCCAGACGTCAGTCCTGGTCGCACCACGTCGATACCTTTCGACGTCCGAAACGACAGCCTCGAAACGATCGACGCGATGCGCCTGCGGTGCGGCGGTCTCTTCGGACCTGGTGACGTGCGCATCGCCGGCCACTACATCAAGTTCGCGCCGGTCACGGTCGACGTCGCTTCGCACAGCGTGGCGAAGGTTACGTGCACCGTGGACGTACCCGCCGATGCCAAGCGAGGACATTACGCTGGATTGATCGAGGCGACCGGTTTAACCGGGGTGCAGTTGCTGGTATCGCTCGATGTCAAGTGAGGAGACGGCAGCTCTCCGCCTCCGGGTCCCCCCCGAGACCCGTCGGTTGCTCGCTCAGTTGCATGAGCGCGCCCTTCGCGCGGTGATGCTGAGCCTCCCCTCGGGAGAGCCGCGGCACTACCTCTACGATCTCCTGCCGCTGTACCCGCTGCGGTCGGGCAAGGGTCTGCGTCCCGCACTGTGCATGGCGGCGTGCGCGGCCTTCGGGGGCTCCTACGATGACGCCCTTCCATTCGCGGCGGCGCTTGAGCTCCTCCACAACGCGTTTCTCGTTCACGACGACATTCAGGACGGCTCACCGTGTCGGCGCGGGCTCCCGGCGCTGCACGTCCAGCACGGCACGCCCCTCGCTTTGAACGTCGGCGACGCCCTCGCCGCCAGGGCCAACGCCGCCGCCGTCCGGGCCGCACAACCGTTGCGGCCGGCGGTCGCGTCGGCCATCCTCGAAGGGTGGGAGCGCATGACCCGCGAGACGATCGAGGGCCAGGCGCTCGACCTGGGCTGGCAGCGTGACAACGTCGTCGATATGTCGGTGCCGGACTACCTGGCCATGTGCGGCAAGAAGACGGCGTGGTACACGGTTATCCAGCCCCTCGCCATCGGCGCGATCATCGGGTCGGGCCAATCGGCGCGCGAGCGCGAGACGTTCCGGTTCGGATGGTTCCTCGGGCTTCTCTTCCAGATCGCCAACGACCTCAACGGCGTGCGGGCGGCCGCCGGCGAAGGTGACATCGAAGAAGGGAAGCGGACGATCCTCTTGATCCACCTTCTCGGCGTCCTGACCGGCGCCGACCGGGCAGAGGTGGTTCGGATCATGGGACTGCCCCGCTACAAGCGCGGACCCGGAGAGGTGGCCTGGGTGCTCGGCCAGATGGAGCAGGCCGGCAGCGGCGATTACGCCCGGTCGTGCCTGTTCGATCTGGCCGCCGCCGCCATGCGTGAAGCCGACGACGCCTTTGGCTCCCTCCCCGCCAGCGCCGCCCGCGACATGCTGCTCTCGATCACGGGCTACGTCCTCGAACAAAGCAGATTGCTGCCACGGGCGACGCCGCCCTAACTCGACCACGAGCCAACGTCAATCATCATCATGAATCCACCAACTCTCACACGTGGTGGACAAACGGGGTCCGGTCAGCTGCAGCAGGAATTCGCTCCGGGGCAGGGCGAAGGAGTTCCCGCTCGACTTCTACGAGAATATCCACGGGATCGAGACCGTGATCTGACGACACGGACGGACGGAGCGGCATGAGCAACGGCGACGAGGGCACGATGAGGGTCGGCGAGATCATGCGGCACCGCGTGGGGGGCTGGCTGCCTACGGACCAAGGCGCGTTGGAGGCATGGCTCGCCGGCCTGAGGAGCAAGGTGGAGGCGAGGGAGGAGCCGGCCGAGCTCCACCCGATCATCGTCGAGTTCCAGGAGCTGATCGCGACCGATCCCGTGGTCCGCATGTGCCTCGATCAAATGATCGCCGAGGTGCCGAAGACGAAGAAGTACCGCAAGCGGCATCTGAAGAGCGTCGACCAGATGCTCACCCTCATCAACGAGGTGCTGACGCAGGCCCCGGACTACAACACGACGTCGCTCGTGGGTGCGCCCTTGAACGCCATCATCGACTGGGCGATGGGCACCCCCGCCGGGTTTGCCGCGTTTCGAAACGACGCGATCAACGCGATGTTCAAGAAGATCCTCGACGTCTGGTGCGAATTCCTGAGCGGGCCGGATTCGCGCTACGTGCTGAACGACGGCCCGACCGGATGGAAGAGCCCGGCCGCAGCCAAGGCGATGGACATCGATCAATACCAATATGACCCGAAGGACGAGTATTGGGGTTTCAAGTCGTGGAACGACTTCTTCACGAGGCGCTTCAAGGAGGGCGAGCGTCCCGTCGCGGATCCGGACGACGACAAGGTGATCGTGAGCGCCTGCGAGTCGACGCCCTACGCGATCAGCAGCAACGCGAAGAAGCACGACAAATTCTGGCTCAAGAGCCAGCCTTACTCACTGCAGGACATGCTGGCGAACGACGAGGCGGTGGACCAGTTCGTCGGCGGAACGGTGTACCAGGCCTTCCTCAGCGCCCTCAACTACCACCGCTGGCACAGCCCCGTGTCGGGCACCATCGAGAAGGCCTTCGTGAAGGAGGGCACCTACTACTCGGAAGCCGACATCGAGGGTGAGGATCCGACCGGCCCCAACAACTCCCAGGGCTACATCACGCAGGTCGCCACGCGGGCGCTCTTCTTCATCGAGGCCGATGACCCCGGAATCGGTTTGATGTGCTTCATGCCGGTCGGGATGGCGGAGATCTCGTCCTGCGTCATCGACCCGCACATCAGGCCCGGCTCGCACGTGGCCAAGGGGCAGCAGCTCGGATACTTCCAGTACGGCGGCTCCACCCATTGCCTGATATTCCGGCCAGGGGTGATCAAGGACTTCACCATCGGCGCGATACCACAGCCCACGAACCCGAACGCCCCGCTCGTGCTGGTCAGCTCGAAGATCGCGACGGCGAACTAGTGTCCTGCGCCTTAAGTTCGTGCCGGATTTATGGGATTCTTGGTTATGCC
>ODAK010008363.1_pt1 | contig 10349 bp, 11 predicted proteins | sample 1539591 | NCBI WGS metagenome assembly ODAK01 (sample SAMEA3539303, study PRJEB22396) | soil metagenome | biome: tundra; feature: field; material: soil | place: USA | collected 2010-05 | depth 0.15 m | reverse complement strand
GCGAGAGCAGAAAAACCTCGTAGTCCATTGAGAGACCAAACAACGTACAGAACAACAGTATCGGACTGGACGCCTCCACAAAGCCCAGCGGCGTAAAACCCAGAAGCTGGTGCAAGAAGCCGTCCTGGAAGATGACTACCAGTGCTCCATAACTCGCCAGGATCGATAGCATATTCATCAAGATCGCTTTAAGCGGCAAGACAATAGAGCGGAACAGGAATAACAGTACAAAAAAGGTGATCAGCGAAATGACCAGCAGCGCAATCGGGAAATCTGAGTACAGCGAGTCTACATAATCAATGTCGCCTGCTGTGCCGCCATCGACTAGTACGCTGATTCCAGCGTCCGGTTTTGTATTGCGGATCGTCTCTACCAGTCCCTCTGATCGCGCATCAAGCATGTCATATTTACTGATGACCTGTATCATCACCGTATTACCTGCCACCGTCGACTTGAGTAGCGCCCCTATATACGGATCGGAGATCAATTGTGGATTACTATAGAACAGGCGATACTGATCAAGCGTCAAGCGTGGATCAGCACTGACAATACTGTCAACACGTTGCACCCGTGGATCAGCCTCAATGCGCCTGACATAGGTATAAAGGTTTTGTATATTTGCATCTGTCAATGCATTGCCCGTTGTCTGTACGGCCAGTAGGATCGGCGTCGTATCGCTATTATTGAAACGTGTTTCCAGCAGGTCATAGGCGGCACGCGACGGCACATTTTTAGGCAAAATTGAGGCGTCCGGTGCTGAGAAGCGTACGCCCAGAAAGGGCAGGCCAAAACCGATGAGTAGTAGCAACACGGGCACAAAGACGCGTACGGGATAGCGCATCACGAATTGCGACAGGCGGTACCAGAAACCATGCTGAGGATCGGTTCTACCATTTGTAGCCACAAGGGCGCGTCTGCGCAGGCGTGGCAAGCGTACAGGGAGTGCATTGACGCGTAATCCAATAATCGCCAGCATGGCCGGGAGCAGCGTCAACGCCGCTACAACGGCCAGAACGACGACCATCATGCCACCAATTCCGACCGAGTGTAGCATATTGATGCGGAAGAATGTTAGACCAAACAGGCCAATCGAGACAGTAAGGCCCGAGAAGGCAACGGCGCGACCAGCGGTGGCAACGGTTACAGCAATGGCCTCTTCAATGCTGCGACCATGCGCGACCTCCTCGCGAAAACGACTAACCATAAAAAGCGAGTAGTCCACGCCGAGTCCAAGTCCAAAGAGCGTTGTAATATTCAGCACAAAAATGGAAAGTGGCGTCACGTGTCCAAGGAAAAAGATCAGTGCCAGCGCAATGACCACGGCACAACCGCCGACCAGCGCGGGCAGAATAGCGGCGATGACCGAGCGAAATACAAACAGTAACGCGATCAATGCAAATGGGAAGGCCAGCGTTTCGGCGCGGCGCAGGTCACTTTCGCTGACGGATTGAATATCTTCATAGAAGACCGGACCACCGCCAACGCTTGTCTGGAGATCAGGCACCTTTTGTAAGCGTTGCTCTAATTCGGGCAGCAGCTTCGGCGCGCTATCTGGATCGGATTTTAGCAACACATTTACATAAGCGGCCTTACGATCAAGAGAGATCTGGCGTGGGTTATCTGTAAACGAGATAATCTGAGAGACCTGTGACCAGCTTTGCAGTTTTGCCAGTGCCTGTTGTGTCTCTTGCACGAAGCGCGGATCGTCCGCCGTGTAGCGCTGTCCGGTAAAGATCACCTGTACGGTTGTGAGGTTCAGGTGTAATTTGTCTACCAGTAAATTAATGGCCCGTTGCGATTCCGCGTTCGGACTAGTAAATCCGCCAGATTGCAGTACCTGGCTGGCCTGGGGAGCAAAGGGCAACGCGATTGCAGCGGCCACCATCCACAGTCCCACAATCAACCAGCGATAGCGGGTGGCGATCTTGCCCAGATGGTAGAACATAGTAAAACCTTTCTTTTGGGTTAGGACAGGGGAACAGGCGTCACAAACGCTCTCCCCACGAATGCATTGTATTCTGTTGGTATGACGTATGCCCATGCATCGAAGGGGTAACATTGCCTACCCCTCTCGACGCGCACGCACAGTTGTTGTATTATGCGAGTATCAAGTGACATCCACTATTCTAAATCATAGGAACTCTTCTATGCAGAAGTCAAGGCTGCATTGTAGGGAAAAAGGCAACATGCCTTGCTCGTGTACCTCTGATGTGGATTTCACACACCCATGTGCTCAGGAACGTTTCTTCCGTAGTGAGCATGTGGTGCTCCTGCTACTTGTCTAATCAATACAGACCTATGAAGCCCTCCTTTGAGGGAAAAGCTAGCAGATACACGTCCTAAAAGGAGTTCGTCTAGTATGGCAAAATCAACCCAACAGGCATCCGCTAATAGCGTGCCAATCAAGGTCATTACGGCCAACCGCCAGGCCTATCACGACTACACCGTCGAACGTACCGTCGAGGCAGGCATTTCGTTGCTGGGTACCGAGATTAAGTCAATTCGCGAGGGACACGTCAACCTGCGTGGTTCCTATGCGCTGGTGCGCGGCGGCGAAATCTGGCTGGAGAATGCCCACATTGCTACCTATGAGCACGGCAACCGCAACAACCATGAGCCGATGCGCAACCGCAAGCTCCTGCTGCATCGGCGCGAGATCAATCTGCTCATCGGCAGAGTCGCGGCCAAAGGTCTCACACTGGTCCCACTCAAACTCTACTTGAAGGGGGGCAAGGCCAAGATCGAACTGGGACTCTGCAAAGGCAAAAAGTTGTATGATAAACGTGATGCGATTGCAGAACGCGATGTCAAGCGCGACATCGAACGTATTGTACGTGGAAGGTAGCATTTCACCATGACCCAGTTTGATCAGGTACCACCATCGTTAGAAGGTCTACGCCAGCTTGGATTGCAAGCTGGCTTCTTTCAACTGCTGGACTTACACATTGATAATGCGCAGGATGGTGAGGGAAGCGTCAGTATCCATGTTGACGCGCGCCTCTATCATCCACAACAGGTCGTGCACGGCGGCGTGATTTTTACGCTAGCAGATACGGCGATGGCAATGGCGCTCATTTCGACGCTACCTCCCAATACGCCCTTTAGCACGATTGAGGCCAAAATCAATTACTTGCTTCCTGTACGTACTGGTGAGCTGTCCGCGCATGCAAAGATTATTCATCGTGGACGCTCAACTGCCGTTATGGAAGCAACGGTTTATAATACAAACAATGCAGAGCATAAGGCGATCGCACGTGTACTGGGGACGTTTCATATTTCTCAAGCGCGCTCGCGGTCAGTCGCAGAATAGCGTGTAGATTGTAACGTGTGGATATATAAATACTAGAAAGCAGTTTGTGTGATGATCAACGAGGTACATCATGTCCAGGTAACGATCCCACGCGGCATGGAAGAGTTGGGACGCCATTTCTATTGTCAGGTCTTGGGATTGCAAGAGATAGAGAAGCCTGCGGCGTTAGGGGAGCGTGGTGGTTTCTGGCTGCAAGTAGGCAACCGGCAGGTGCATGTAGGTGTTGAAGATGGGGTGGATCATGCAACAACCAAGGCACATATTGCTTATCAGGTAACGGACCTGGATGCTATGCGTGCTCGTTTGGTGGGAAGCAGTGTTGCTATTCAGGAGGATGTGCCTTTGCCGGGTCTGAGGCGTTTTCAGATACACGATCCGTTTGGGAACAAAATTGAGTTTATACAGCCTCTATGAAAGAGGCTGCATTTTTTATGAGGGATGCCGGACACCCACGGGCGTCGTAAACGTGGCCCCTACCTGTATTTGTAGAATGTCATTATGGCGATAACGCTGCCGGCTAGCAGGAGCGCGACCGCAATCAAGACCATAATAAAGAGTATTATGCGTATTATGTTACTACTATCTACGCTGCTTGCCAGGATTACTATAGATGCCATGGGACCAACCCCTCTCTGCTAAATACAAGTCGTTCCATCTATCTCTCTGCTGATAAAACCTCTGAGAGGCGAAAATGTAACACCGCTGGCCGCTCTCTGGTACTAGAGAACGGCCACGCAATAATCGACCATATACACATTTTAAACCTTTCCTGTACAACCCCTCCTATACACTAATACAATCCACCCCCATTCCTACCGTTACCGGTAATGGCAGACAAGCACCACGCAACTCTTTCTCGAATACCTGGTATTGATGTATTCTGTAAATGCCCATGCGCATCTCTTCCTCCGCATACCCACAGTTTCGTACATCAAGCACCAGATTAGCCATGCGTTGCTCCCCTCGATAGAAGGACTGCTTCTCTAACTCCTCTTCCTCTGCGCGGATCAGCAGGCTCCAATAGTGATAGGCTAGCGTGTACCCTTCGCGTTGAATGAGATGTTGCGCTGTTGGGTTCAGATTGCTCACTACATTGATGAGCGTTATGCGCTGATCAGACGGCATGGTATGCATCAAGTGACGAGCACGCTCCTCCGTTAACCAGACAAGCAAGGTACCAATCCCTCGCCCCAGGTAATCGGGATGTACCCGTAATAATGAAGTAAGCTGATATTCCCCACTACGCCGTACCTCGGCATAGCCCACGATCTGCCCCTTCTTTGTGACAATCACCCAAGCATCAGTCTTGAGCACAAAGCCGGACATGTGCCAGTTATTTTCTAGCTCCTCTTCGCTGACATTCGTAACCCCAACATCCGCACGCTCACAAGCAGACTGCAACTCTACGACCGCTTTCAGGTCGCTTAACGTGGGCGGACGCGCCGAAAGATTATGTAACCGTACAATCACGGGTATTTCTCCATTCTTTTTGTATGCGTTGCCATAACAATTGGAGAAAGAGATTGGCAGGGAAGAGCCTTATGCGTTATACTTCGATGGTTTGTGTACTTAGCTCTTTCCCCGGTCGCAGTTCTTTCTCGTAAGTTGTCGATTGTCGCACTACGTGCATGCCCGCACGTTCATATAAGCGGGTTGCTCCAGTTAGACTCTGCGCATCAACTCCCAGGTACACGTTATGTATATTGCGGCGATAGAACTCGCCAAAGGCGTGATGTAGCAAGGCCAGGCCGAGTCCTTTGCGCCTCCATGGACGCCGTACGCCCAATACATGTACCCAGCCGCCGGACTCTTGCTCGTCGGCACAGAGAGCAAATGCCGCAATCTCCTCGCCATCCATCGCCATGAGCCATAACGCAGGCTCAAAGTGCTCACCCCCAAATGCCCAATGTGACCATTCGGCAAAATCTGTTGAAATGTAGCCCCAATGATCCTGGAATGCTTCATCATCAGCCTCATAAAGGGCGTGCTCCATACCTGTTTGCAACGTACGAACAGTTATTCCTTCAGCCCATTGTGCCAGCGGCGGCGTCTCCTGAAGCTCGATACCCATGCGCCAGAAGTTTCTGATGGGCGTAAAACCGTTCTTTTCTAGCAACCTTTGAGCTACTGTGTTGGCGCTACCGATCCACCCTCTGAGCGCAACACGTGCTCCATCTGGCGCGAGAGGGATATACGCATAGGCTCGTTCCTCGGCTATCCCTAACAGATACGTGCCGATCCCTTGCTTTTGATAGGCAGGATGGACGTAAGCATGGGTATGAATGTGCACGTTTTTCCTGCTTTCAATACCTATGCTGGCAACAATCTGCCCATCTGGCGCAACAACATTCCAGGCATCGGTCGCCAGATTAAAGTTGGGTTGCTGCCACCACATACGTAGATCGTTTTCGCTCATCTCTGCCACGCCATATGCGGCCACCTCACAGACATTTATCAGTTGCCTGACGGTTGCCAGATCATCCATCGTTGGACGACGCAGCGTAAATCCATATGGGAGTTCAGCTCTCTTTATTTCTGTATTTGTCATGATAATCACTTATTCCTTTCGCTAGAGGAGCGCGTGGAAATGATCCACGCGAACTCCTATTCTCTCATCTGTTCCTGACATCTTTTGTCAGGATTACCAACCCGTCTGTCATTGACATCTTATCCATTGCGTTTCAGTTTTCCTGTACGTTTGGCATGCATCTCGGCTAGGCGAAAGATGTAGATACCTGCAGGTACACTGATGACGCCCGTTACGATTAAAGGCCAGGTATCATTCCAGATTTGCGGCGACCAGATGACCGTATTATGCAGCAGTGCAGCACGTAAGCCATCTAGTACATAGGTAGCAGGCGAGCCATATGCCATAATCTGCATCCAACGTGGCAGGACAGCGATTGGAGCATAGACGCCCGATACCAGCAGCAAGACCGCGCGTACGATGTAGGACATTTGCGAACCCCGCTCGGTGTAGAGTAATGGGAGAACTGATGCGGCAATCCCAAAGCCGATGAACGAGACGCTACCAATCAAGAGCATAAACACGGCAGTCAGGTAATTGGCATGACTGAGATCGAGCTTAAAGAATGCACTGACCACAATCAATTGCAGGAAGGTGAAGAGCATTCCGTGCGCGACGGCATACCAGCAACTCCCGACCAAGTGCGTGAAGCGCGAGATGGGAGCCATGAAGGTATGCTCGATGGTGCCTTCCCAACGCTCGATGGTAATCAGATCGGTGACGCCCTCAAAGGTGACGCTCAGGTATGACCAGACCGAGGTACCGATCAATACATACAGGATCAGGTACGGCGTGTTGATCTGGGTGTTGGTGATTAGCGTGATGCCAGCGCCCAGGTAGATGATCGATAAAGAATTGACGACATTGTATATAAGCCACACGATTTCCCAGGCCCAGTAGCGCTTGGTCAGGTTCCAGTTGCGCTCGAAAAAGGCGTAGGTTGCGCGTCCCTGGTGCATTAAAGATGACATGGTGTTTCAGTCCTATTCTTCTGCGCGTTGGGCTTCGATGGCATCGAAAGCCTTCTCCCAGCTTCCATAGCGCTGAATATCGTTTTCTGTAATAATCTGCGACGCAGTATAGTGCATAAAGACTTCGTTCATGGTGACGAGTTCTGCCCGCCCCATCAGTTGCGTGACGCCGCGCTTTAGTTCGTCCGTGGTGCCTAGCGCGACGATGCGGCCCTGATCGATAACGGCGACGCGATCACACAACGCATCGGCCTCTTCCATATCATGGGTCGTGATCAGAATGGTTGCGTCGTGCAGGTCGCGCAGTTCGTTGACGAAGTTCTGTACATCGACCTTTGAGCGTGGATCAAGACCAGTCGTGGGTTCGTCGAGCAACAGCACTATCGGAGAAGTCAGAAAAGCGCGTGCAATGGCGACCTTCTGTTGCATGCCGCGTGACATGTTTTCCAGCGGGGCCTTGATGCGATCCTCTTTGATGCCCAGGCGCGTCAGGATAGCGCGAATGCTAGCGCGTGCCTCCGCTCCGGGCATATTGTAGAGCCGTGCAGCGTAGATCAGGTTTTCCATCGGGGATAGCTTCTTGAAGAAGGATGCTTCGACGCTTACACGATTGATGAGGCGTTGTACTGTGCGTTCGTCTTTCACCACGTCGTAGCCGAAGACTTGTAGCGAGCCTGTGTCGGGGATAAGTAACGTTGAGAGCATGCGGATGAGCGTTGATTTTCCGGAGCCATTGGCTCCTAGAATACCGATGATCTCACGCCGTTTGACGATCAAGGTGACATTATCGATGGCATGTACTTCGCTCTCCACCTTATCACCTGTCATACGCTTGCCCGGCCAGCGTAACAGAGGGCGTGACTTTTTAAAGATCTTCGAGACGCCATCGATCACTACGGCATCCTTTGTGGTATCGATAACGAGATTTTCTGTTAATTGTGTATTGACTGGCAGTTCGCGAATGATAGCCACGATATCTCTCCTTTATCTATTCTGAAAGAGTGCAGTAAAAACGGACAATAAAAAACCGTGGGACTGGATTTCTTCGGTAGCCAGTGCCCACGGTCAAGGGTGTCTCTTTTGATGCCTATTCGATTGGAACAGGCGGACTCCCCCTGGAAATGGGTACACTGATGCCAGTAGGACCAAATTTATGTGCGAGTAGATGGGTGCGGACAGCACAAATTACCCACTCCGGAGATGCGCAGGGCATGGCATGGCCGTAAGCGACATCAAGGCCGCGCGTGCGTGTTGCTGCATAAAGCAAGCAGGTGTTTGTTGCCATGCTGGTCATCTCCTTCCGTGAGTTTTCTTCATAATAGTGCATCCAACCTTTTTTGAGAGACGATATGAGAGAGGATTTACCGTTGTAATCCCACTGCTCCAAGTATACGGAATCATTTAGCGATCTGTCAAGAGGATTACACACGGATTTGTACAACTACACCGTAAAAATCAGTAGATGCAAAAATAAGTCCTATCAAATAAGCCTTATCCATGTAGGTACCCTGCTTGACCAAAAGGCTGACTTTGCGTACACTATAACTTGCAACGTTGACCATCAGGTCATGGTGTTGCAACCTTTTTGTTTGTTTAGTAGGAGAACTTTCATGCTTAGGAATGATGCCGTGGACGATGATCAATCACTTGTAGCCAATTCCGCTACGTCACGCGAGGTCGAGATTGTCAATGCACCACCTGTATGGTTGCAAACACTGGATCTGGCCCGCAACGCGACCGCCGCACCCGATGGCAATCGCTATGTTGTCGCCACCTTTGACGACAAGCGCATTAGCGGGAAATATGTCACTGCGGTCTATCCACAGCAAAATGGCTACCTTACGCTTCTTCGCCTGATTGTCGGAGATATAAAATCCGATACGCCCGTCCAGGCCATGCAAATCCACCAGAATGTCATTCGGGCCATTCAACAGGGGAATCTACAGGCTTTTTTGCGCTCCCATTCACGTTAGGAGCCACGTTTACGACGCCCAGAATATCACGGCCAGTAGCCCCTGGGCGCGGTAAACCTGGCCCCTACATTTGATTTGAGGCGTAAAGTGGGGCAGTGACGTTTCATATATAGAGCTTTTTTTATAGATAGAGTTGGAGTCAAAGAGATGAGCGAGAATGGGACGCCCGATAGCGATACGCTGAATAACAGGGAGTTGCCAGGGCTACCACCAAATGAATTGTCAACCGGGTCGTCCGACGCTGGACGCCGACGAGGCACAACTGCAAATAACTTACGCAATCTCAAGCTGCTGAACCAGATTGGAGGCCGTCTGGAAGCCGTTAGACAGGCGGTCAGGAAAGAACCCGATACGCATAGTAGTAGCGTCGTTGCTACTCTTCCTGATGATAATCTTGATTTGCTTGAAGAGAACACAACTCCCGACGACAAACTCAAACGCGACGCATTGAAATGGGCACGCAGACGCGATATTCCCCTGGCGATTCTCGGCTGGACTGGCGTTTCGTTTATCGTGCTGTGGGGTGCTGGACATATCGCCAGAACAATTAGTCTTCTGGTCGTTGCTGCCCTGTTGGCCTACGCCCTTGCTCCAGCTGTCTCCTTTTTTGAACGCTTTATGCCGCGCTTTCTGGCAATGCTGCTCGTTTACCTGGTCGTCTTATCCGGCATCTCTACCCTGGGCTTCTTTATCGTAAGCGCCGCCGTTGACCAAACCAGATCGCTTTCTCAATTTATTACAAATTTGCTGTCTAATTCATCTGAAAATACGATGCTGGCTTCTCTAACACGCGTGCTCCAACCGTTCGGCATCACCCTAAGTCAGCTTAGCAATCTTGGCCAGCAACTTACAGGCCAGCTTGGCGGTCTGGTTGGTGGCATTGTGCCTTTCCTGACCGAATTCGTCAACGTCATCCTGGATGTCCTCCTGGTTGCTATCCTGAGCATCTACTTATTGGCCGATGGCGCACGCGTAACAACCTGGCTGCGCCAGAATACACCGCGCCAGCAACGCGGCAGAGTACGTTTCTTACTTAACACCCTGCAACGCATTGTCGGTGGCTACATTCGTGGTCAACTCCTCCTTTGTACCTTGATTGGTTTACTCGTCGGCTTCGGCATGACCATCCTGCATGTTCCTTATGCTCTCTTGCTTGGAGTGTTGGCATTTGTATTAGAGTTTATTCCAGTTCTCGGTACACTGATCTCCGGAGCCATCTGTGTCCTCCTCGCTCTGACACAAGGCTGGCTGATCGCTGTCCTCGTGCTGGCTTACTTTATTGTTGTGCATATTATTGAGGGCGATATTGTAGGTCCACGCATCGTAGGCAAAGCCATCGGCCTGCATCCTGTCGTCTCGCTGGCAGCTCTGGTCGCTGGCGCTGAACTCTTTGGCATCTGGGGCGCTTTGTTTGCTTCCCCCATCGCTGGCGTCATACAGACCGTCTTGGTCACCATCTGGTCCGAATGGCGCGAGACTCACCCACAAGAGTTCCAGCGCGCTAAAGATGCCGCCGTGGATAAATTGGAAAAGAATGTTGCCAATAAGCCTATTGATCCCAATGAGGA
>ODAK010008362.1_pt1 | contig 10350 bp, 11 predicted proteins | sample 1539591 | NCBI WGS metagenome assembly ODAK01 (sample SAMEA3539303, study PRJEB22396) | soil metagenome | biome: tundra; feature: field; material: soil | place: USA | collected 2010-05 | depth 0.15 m | reverse complement strand
GGCAAGTACGCGCAGCCGCCTGTCGAGGTTCTGTTCGACAGGATCTGCCGCGAGAACGGCGTGGAGCACCTGCTGACGCGACCGCGCAGCCCGACGACGACGGGGAAGATCGAACGGTTCCACCGCACCCTGCGCCTGGAGTTCGATACCCGGCAGGTGTTTCGCAGTCTCAAGGTTGCCCAGCAGGCGCTCGACGAGTGGGTCGTCTCCTACAACTCGGAGCGCCCTCACCAATCGTTGGCGGACGCGACGCCGGCGATCCGCTTCCACCAGCAGGGAGATGGCCTACGTGCTCCACGGCCTGTCCCCGTGCGGAGCGGCGAGCAGTGGGTGACGCGGCGTGTGGGTGCGAACGGCGTCGTCTGCGTGGAGTGGCAACAGGTGAGCGTGGGCAAGAACTACGCCGGCAGCGCTTGCAACGTCCTGGTGAGCGGCGGCCTCTTCCAGTTCTGGGTAGGCAATGAGCTCCTCAAGACGGTGGCCCGCACGGGGAGTGGTCCAATTCGCAAGAAGAATGCCTCGGGGACGTCCCCCAGGCCTCGATGACCAGCGGGAGTGTCAAGGATCACCCGAAGGAGATCTGTCAAACCTCAACCGAAGACTTACACCGGCTCCGCTTTGGATTCAGACGCTGCCGCCGCGCGTCGCCAGATTCCGACTGAACCCGCTCCGGTGGCTAGCAGTTGGGCTGTCAATAAGTGCCATGACTGGGTGGACCGAGGAGGGCGGCGAACCGCTCCGACGCCTGCCGACCAAGCAACCCCGCGGATCTTGGCGCCGCGTTCGACGGGTCGAAGATGGCAATGCATGCACAGCGGTCACTCGCTGTACTGCGCGTATGTGGCGCGCGGCTGGGTTTGCACGGTCGGTCCAAAGTCGGCGCGCGACGGCCGGCTGGGCCACGTGGCTTTCGCCGCTATGGTCGCACCTACCATGAGAGCGAAGGGGCTCAACCTACCCAGGGCCGCGGGGAGTGCGACGCTGGAGTCGATGCCGCACGCCGCGATGATCAGGAGCCAGACGGCGAGCACCCGTCGCGTCGGCCGGGCCGGCCATTCGGCCGATTGGGAACCCCGGGCCGCCTCCGCGACAGCCAGCACAAGCATGGGGGCCAGCAACGTCAGGTCGTGCGAGAAGGTGTGCGGTGAGGCGAGCAGCGACAACAGCGTGGCACCGATCAACGCCGGTCCCAGTCGGGACCGATCCCTGCGGACAGCTGTCCCGAGCGCGACGGCTAGACCCAGGGCAGCGACGCTGCAGATGTCTCCCAGTACGGTGGCGGCCACGCCGTCATTGAACCAGGTGGCAAAGACACCGTTGAAGCCCAGAAGTTGCGCGTGCGGATACAGATTGTTCGAACGGATCGCAGTCTCGATGAAGGCCAAGCACGCCGTCCAACCAACCGCCATCACGGAGAGCGAGCCGGCGACCAGGGCGCCGACCAGGGCGCCCGCGACGATGCGGCGGTCACGCCAGCCGGCCATGAATGCGACAAGACCGAGTGCAAGGTGCGGCTTGGCGTCGGACCGCCACGCGGCGTAGGCGAGAGCGAGTCCAAGCGTGATCGTTCCCAGTTCCTGCCCCTCAGTCAGCATGGGCAAGGTTCCAGCCCCGGCCAGCGCAACAAGCGTGGCGGCCACCGGAAGCAAACGGGGAGTCCGCTTCGGCCAAGGCGCGACAATCGCTACGACGCCGCATGCGATGACCACGAGCAGGAACTGGAAAAGGCTCCACAGGCGGTGGCCGCTCACCGGGTCGAGCCCACTGATGGGCGCATTCATGACAGCGGTCAGGGGGGCGTGATTGAAAAGCAGGTCCCCCGTGTGATCCCCGCCGGCCAGTCGAGCATAGACTGGGCCTTGGACCTAGTCGACGTACAACCGTGAGCCTTGGCCGTCGGCGATGATGACGCCTGCGCTCTGGGTTGCGAGGTAGTCGCTGCGCACCACCTCGGTATGACCCATCGCCAACAGCCGCACCAGGTAGACCACGAGCACGGCGCCGCCTACCATCGCGACGAGCGTGACGCGCCGCCGGGAGCGAGAGTGTGCGGCCAAAGTGGACACGCAGGCATCGTGGCACAGCGCTGTTGGCCTGGCCTGAAACCGTGCAATCCCGTGACGCGGGGGCGAGAGAGGCGCCATCAGTCGCGTTGCGCGGGTCAGGCGGCCGGCTGATCTACAGCCGCGACGACCCCGAACACGAGCCATCCGACCACGTGAACGATCTCTTCAAGCGAAGGACCTCATGGCGCGTCACGTGCCGCTGGAGGCGCGCAGCAACAAGGGGTATACCGCCCTGATGTTGGCGGCCAACATCGACAAGGTGGAGTGCGTGCGGCGGCTGCTCGACGCCAATGCGGATCCCAACGCGCGAGACAACCAGTCATCGACGCCCGTCATGTTCGCAGCGCAACACGGAAGTGAAGAGATCGTGCGCACGCTCCTCGAGCACGGCGCTGATCGCAGCGCACGCGGAGACCACGGACGCACGGCGGCGGAGCTCGCTCGACGGAATGGTCACCAGGCCACGGTGAATCTGTTGGAGCAGTCCCCACCCGCCTGACGGCGCCACCTCAGTGGTGCACCACCTCCACCACCATGAACGCAAAGAACAGCGCGTTGGCGCCGATCACGAGGGCGTGGAAAAGCTCGTGGTATCCGAACCACGACGGCGCCAGGGCCGGCCGCCGCATCGCGTACGCCAGAGCGCCGAGCGTGTAGAGCAGGCCACCGGCGAGGAGCAGGAGCAGGCCACCCGCGCCCACTGATGCGGCGATCACCGGCACGGCGATGAGCGAGATCCAACTGAGCAGCAGGTACAGGCCGGCGCCGGCCCAGCGGGGCATCGCCAGCGGACTCAGTGACACCCCGACGCCGGCGCAGGCCAGCACCCAGACGGAGGTCACCACGGAGATGCCCCAGGCAGCACTGGTCAGGGTCAGCATCACCGGCGTGTACGTCGCCGCCACCAGCACGAAGATGTTGGCGTGGTCGAGGCGGCGAAGCACCGCACGGCGGGGCGGTGACCACGTCACCACGTGGTACAGGCCGCTGATGGCGAACAGCCAGACCGACGCAAGGCCGTAGATGGCCAGCGTCAGCTGGCGACCGGGGTGGCCGGCGGCGAGGTTGACAAGCACGATCGTGCCCACCGCCCACGGCAGCGTGGCCAGGGCATGCGACCAGCCGCGCAGGTGTGGTCGCCGGGACAGTAACGGGGGCGCGTCAGTCACGGGCCGTACTGTGACCTCGCGTACCATGACGTCGCCATGACGGACAGCGAGACGCCGCCGCACCACCACACCATCCGCGAGCGCCTCGACGCCGCCGAGGCGGCTGCCGACGAGGTGGTCGCCGACGAGAGCGGGCAGCTCTCCGGTGAGGTCAACGCCCTCCTGCTTCCACTCGAGCAGGCGGCAGCGGCTTTGCGCGCCGCGATCAACCCGGACCGTCTGGCGGAGGAAGGCGAGCCACACGACCCCGCCCCTGCCGATGCACCGGCCGGCGAGGACACCGACCAAGGCTGAACCCTTCCCGCAGAGCTCATTCCCGGACGAGCGGCTCGGTCAGCCCAGGGGTGACTGTGCGGGCCACGAGGATGGCTGCGCCCAGGATCGCCGCGCCACCCAAAAGCCGCACCGGTCCGAGGCCCTCGCCCAGAACCAAGCCCGCCAGCACCACCGTGACGGCGGGTTCCAGGGTGCTGATGATCGCCGCGCGCGTCGCCCCCACCCGCGCGAGGCCTGCCAGGAAGAGGGTGGCCGGGATGGCTGTGGCCACGATCGCCATCGAGCCGGCGAGCGCGTAGCCGGAACCGCTGAGGGGGCGCAGCTGCCCAGCCGCGGCGCCGGCGGCCGCGAACACAACACCCGCCGTGGTCGCGATGGTGGCGGTGGCCACCACCGCGGGGACATCGCGCAGGAGCGCACGCCCGGTGAGGATGTAGGTGGCGTAGATCGCCGCCGCGGCGAGGCCGAACAGCACGCCGGCGGAGCCGATGTTGCCATGCGCGCTGAGCGGGTCGACGACGGCGAAGACACCGGCAACGGCAAGAACAAGCGCCACGCCGCGCCGCCGGGTCAGCCTCTCACCCAGGAAGGCGGCGGCGAGCAGCATCACGACGATCGGGTAGATGTAGAGGAGGATGCTGGTCACGGCGGCGGGCACCGTCTGCAGGCTGGTGAAATAGGTCGCCGCCTGGGCCACGTAGAGCGCTCCCATCACGACCAGTCCGGCCATGCGCCGGCCCCACCACAGGCGTTCGTGCCGGACCAGCGCGAGGCCCCAGAGCGCAACAGCAGCCACGCCGAATCGCACAGCGAGCAGCTCGTTGAGCGGGATGCCGATGCGGTCGGCCACCTTCCCGTAGATGGCGAGGCTTCCGAAGAATGCGGCCGAGAGTGCGGTGAGCGCGACGCCGGTGCGATCTGCCCTCGAAGTGGCCGACATTGACATCAACGCGCCGGGGTCAGGCGCGCGCCGGCTCCTCAGCGATCGACGTCAAATGTGTGCGGCTTGGTGTGGGACTCGCGCAGGGCCGCGCACAGCACGGCCGGGAACGCCGTCATCACCACGCTCCAGAGCGCCAGCTGAACGCCGAACACGACGCGGTCGGTGGCCCCGCTGACGCCGTCACGAGCGATCAGCGCCAGGACGACGAGCATCACCGTCGCGAACAACGCCGCTACGACCGCGTACACCCGCCGTCTGCGCATGCCAACGATGGCGGCGAATCTCCCAGAACCTGCCCGCGCTGTCGCGGCAGCGGATGCACCGCCACGGACGCCTCTCACTCAGCCGCCCACATAGGACATCTCGATCCGCTTCCCCGCTGATGTCAGCGAGGATCTCTCCTCCGAGTAGCGGTCGCCACGAGCCCGCCACACGCGGGCGAGCAGCGCACTGAGCTCGGCGTCGTCCTCCGTCGCCCGCAGCACCGCGCGCAGGTCGTGCCCGGCGGTGGCGAAGAGGCAGGTGAACAGGTTGCCGTCGGCGGTGAGCCGTGCCCGCGTGCACGTCCTGCAGAAGGGCTGCGACACCGAGGCGATGAGCCCGATCTCCCCGCCGCCGTCACGGTATCGGTAGCGGCGAGCCACCTCTCCTGGGTAGTCGGCCGGCACCGCCTCGAGGGGAAACACCGCGTCAATGGCCTCGAGGATCTCGGCGGCGGGGACGACGTCGTCGAGACGCCAGCCGTTGGTCGCGCCCACGTCCATGAACTCGATGAAGCGCACGGTGTGTCCGTTCTCACGCCCGAACCGGGCCATGTCGAGCACGCCGCGGTCGTTGATGTTCCTCTTGACGACGACGTTCACCTTGATGGGTCCGAAGCCGGCCTCGGCGGCGGCCGCGATCCCCTCGAGCACACGCTCGACGGGAAAGCCAACACCGTTCATCGCCTGGAACACGGTGTTGTCCAGCGAGTCGAGGCTGACGGTGACCCGTCCCAGGCCCGCCTCCTTCAGGGCTCGCGCCTTGCCGACGAGCAGCGATCCATTGGTGGTCAGGGCGGTCTCGATGCCGTCGACCGCCGCGATCATCATCACGAGCTTCTCGATCTGGCGGCGCAGCAGGGGCTCGCCGCCGGTCAGGCGGATCTTGGTCACTCCCAGGCCGGCTGCCACGCGCACCACCCGGGTGATCTCCTCGAAGCGCAGCACCTCGTCGGATCGCAGGAAGACGAAGTCGCGCCCGAAGACCTCGCCGGGCATGCAGTACGGGCAGCGGAAGTTGCAGCGGTCCGTGACCGAGACACGCAGGTCTCGCATGGGACGGCCGAGACGATCGAGAGGCCCCGCTCCGCCATCGGGTGCGATCGCGGGCGCGGCCGTGGTGATGCCCTGCTTCACCATGATGCGACGGCGCCTCTCTCACCCGCGGACGGGCTCGAGCCGCCTGTCTGCGCACGCGCTGAGATCCCACTCCACAGCGTGATATGGATGGGCGGGTGCGTCCGCCCGGGAGGGATCCCCCCGCCCGCGCGCGCCGCGTGCGTCGCCTCGGGGGTGGTGACGAAGCGGCGCAGCGCCACAGCCGCCGTCGGCGCCTGGTTTGTGGCCAGGGTGCTGGCGTACCACATGCCCGAGACCGGGGTGCCGGCGACACCGACGCGGACCAGCATCCCCCGCCCCAGCTCGTCGGAGACCGTGTGCGCGACGGCCAGCGTGACCCCTCGGCCCGAGGCGGCGGCTGCAGCCGCCGCGGCGTGACTGGGGTAGACACGCACGTCGCGCGGGCTCGATCTCCCGGACACGAAGAAGCGCCCCACCTCGGAGGCGGCGTCGGTGTCGTTGGGGCCGAGCAGCCACTGCTCCTCGCCGAGAACGGAGAGATCCTCGGTGAGCGCAGCCTGCTTGCCCCGGCCACTGACCACGATCAGTTCGTAGCGGAGGAAGGGCACGCACTCGATGCCCACCTCGGTGATCGGGTCCGGCCCCACCGCCAGGTCGGCCCGGCGCAGGCGGAGAAGTTCGCGAAACGACGCCGGCGAGTCGACCGTCACCTGGATCTCGAGGTTGGGCCTGCGACGAGCGAACGCCTCGACCAGTGAGGGGATGACGTACTCGGCGACCGTGCCGGTGGTGACCACGCGGAGCATGCCCGGGGTGCCGTGGGCGTCGTCACCGGTGCGCTTGGCGTGCTCCGCGAGGCCGAGGATCTCAGCGCCGATGCCGGCGAGCTGCCGCCCCCGCGGGGTCAGGCTCACGCCCCGCCCATCGCGGACGTACAGCTCGTCGTCGAACTCGGCACGAAGGCCGAAGATGGCCTGCGACATGGCAGCCTGGCTCACCTTCATCTCAAGGGCGGCGGCCTTGACGGACCCGCAGCGGGCGATGGTCACGAATGCTCTGAGCTGGGCGAAGGTCACGGCCGGCCACCGGCGCGGCGAAAACCGCAGGGCGGCAGGTCGACGAGCACGAGGCGGCCCTCCGATCTGACTCTTAACCGATGGCTTAAGATGTGTTGTGCGCGGTCATTCTAGGCAACTAGAGTGCGCCCGGGCAAGGTGGCTGTCGCCACCACACAGGAGGAGAGGACTGTATGCAGACCCCCGCGGCTTTCGAATATGAGCGTGCGACAAGTGTCGACCACGCGCTTTCCCTGCTCAAGAGCCTCGGGCCCGAGGCACGGGTGGTGGCAGGAGGGCACAGCCTGCTCCCGATGATGAAGCTCCGCCTCGCGCGCCCGGAACACCTCATCGACATCAACGACCTGAAGGAGCTCGACTACATCAGGCAAGAGGGCGACGAGGTCCGCATCGGCGCGCTCACGCGCCACCGCCAGATCCTCGACTCCGATCTCCTCTTCGGCCTCTTCCCCATCTTCCGGGATGCCGAGCAGGTCATCGCCGACCCCATCGTCCGCAACCGCGGCACGATCGGTGGGTCGCTCTGCCAGGCAGACCCGGCCGAGGATCTCTCGGGTGTCTGCGCCGCCCTCCACGCCAGCGCCGTGATCGCCGGCCCCGGTGGCCGCCGGACGGTGGCGATGGCGGATTTCCACAAGGGTCCATACGAGACCGCGGTCCAGCCCGAGGAGATGCTGGTCGAGGTCCGCATCGCCGTGCGTCCCGGCGCCGGCAGCGCCTACGAGAAGGTGGAGCGCCGCGCCGGTGACTGGGCGATTGCCGCGGCCGGCGCCGCCCTCTGGCTCTCCGGCGGCCTCATCAGCGACGCCGGGATCGGCCTGACCGCGGTCGGCGTCGACGGCTTCAGCGCCGGTGATGCCGAGGCGGCCCTGAAGGGCAAGGCCCCGTCCGAGGAGGTGTTCGCCGAGGCGGCCAAGCTCGCCACCGCGGCCACAGCTCCGCAGAGCGATCAGCGTGGATCAGCCGAGTACAAGAGCCAGCTCGCTGGTGAGCTCACACTGCGTGCGCTGCGCCGGGCCGCCGCCCGCGCCCTGCGCCAGGAGGCATGAACGTGCAAATCACCATGAGGGTCAACGGTGCGGAGGTGACGCGCGACGTCGAGCCGCGCCTCCTCCTCGTCCATTTCCTGCGCGATCACCTCGGCCTCACCGGCACCCACTGGGGCTGTGACACGAGCAACTGTGGCGCGTGTGTCGTGCACATGGACGGTGAGCCCGTCAAGTCGTGCACGGTCCTCGCGGCCATGGCCGACGGACGTGAGGTGCGCACCGTCGAGGGCATGATCACCAACGGCGTGCTCGACCCTGTGCAGCAGGGCTTCATGGAGGAGCACGGCCTGCAGTGCGGTTTCTGTACGCCGGGCATGATGATGGCCGCCCGGGCGCTGCTCGACCGCAACCCCCACCCGACCGACGCGGAGATCCGTGAAGGGCTGTCCGGGCAGCTGTGTCGCTGCACCGGCTACGCCACCATCGTGCGGTCGGTCCACTGGGCGGCCAACCATCCCGCCGCGGCGCCCGCGGCTGCAGGAGCGGAATCATGACCACCGTCGAGAAGCCCCCATACGAGCGCCCCATCGGCTACGGCCGCCTGCTGCGCAAGGAGGATCCCCGGTTCATCCGCGGCAAGGGCAACTACGTCGACGACATCAACCTGCCCGGGATGCTCTACGGAGCCATCCTGCGCAGCCCCTACGCGCACGCGCGCATCAAGTCGATCGACGTCTCGGCTGCGACGTCTCTGCCCAAGGTCGTCGCGGTCATCACCGGCAAGGACCTCGAGCCCCTCAAGCTCGCCTGGATGCCGACCCTGTCACAGGACACGCAGGCGGTGCTGGCCACCGACAAGGTGCGCTTCCAGGGCCAGGAGGTGGCCTACGTGGTCGCCGAGGACCGCTACGCCGCGCGTGACGCCCTCGAGCTGATCGACGTCGACTACGAGATCCTGCCCGCGGTCGTCGACCCGCGCAAGGCGCTGGAGCCCGGCGCGCCGCTGATCCGCGACGACAAGGAGGGCAAGACGGACAACCACATCTTCGACTGGGAGTCCGGCGACAGCGCCGCCACCGACGCCGTCTTCGCAGCCGCGGACGTTGTGGTCAAGCAGGACATGTTCTACCCGCGCAGTCACCCGGCGCCGATGGAGACGTGCGGCTGCGTCGCCCAGGTCGATCCCATCGACGGCCAGCTCACGCTCTGGGCCACCACCCAGGCGCCGCACGCGCACCGCACCGTGTACGCGCTGGTGGCGGGGCTGCCCGAGCACAAGATCCGCGTGATCGCACCGGACATCGGCGGCGGCTTCGGCAACAAGGTCGGTGTGTACCCGGGCTATGTCTGCACCATCGTGGCCGCGCTGGTCACGGGCAAGCCGGTCAAGTGGATGGAGGACCGCTCCGAGAACCTCATGTCCACGTCGTTCGCGCGTGACTTCCACATGCACGGCGAGATCGCGGCGACCAAGGAGGGCAAGATCCTCGGGGTGAGGGTCAACGTCATCGCCGACCACGGCGCCTTCAACGGCACCGCGCAGCCGAGCAAGTACCCGGCCGGGTTCTTCCACATGTTCACGGGCTCGTACGACCTCGCCGCCGCGCACTGCAAGGTGACCGGCGTCTACACCAACAAGGCGCCCGGCGGTGTCGCCTACGCGTGCTCCTTCCGGATCACCGAGTCCGTCTACCTCGTCGAGCGCATGGTCGACTGCCTTGCCGACGAATTGGGCACGGACCCGGCCGAGCTTCGCCTCAAGAACCTCATCAAGCCCGAGCAGTTCCCGTACACGACCAAGACAGGCTGGGAGTACGACTCCGGCGACTACGAGGTCACGCTGCGCAAGGCACTCGACAAGATCGGCTACAGCGAGCTCCGCAAGGAGCAGGCCGAGAAGCGCCAGCGCGGCGAGCTGATGGGCATCGGCGTGGCGTTCTTCACCGAGGCCGTCGGCGCCGGCCCTCGCGAGCACATGGACATCCTCGGCCTGGGCATGGCGGACGGGGCGACCCTGCGCATCCATCCCACCGGCAAGGCGGTGCTGGGGGTCAGCTGTCAGTCCACCGGCCAGGGCCACGAGACCACGTACGCGCAGATCGTGGGTGAGGAGCTGGGCATTCCCCCCGAGGACATCGACGTCGTCAACGGCGACACGGACCGAACCCCGTTCGGGCTGGGCACCTACGGGAGCCGGTCGACGCCGGTGTCCGGAGCGGCCACCGCGGTGGTGGCGCGCAAGGTGCGCGAGCGGGCCCGCATCGTGGCGGCGGCGATGCTCGAGGCATCGGCCGACGACCTGGAGTGGGAGAAGGGGCGCTTCTTCGTGAAGGGCGACCCCGAGCGCGGCAAGACTATCCAGGAGATCGCCATGGGCGCGCACGGCTCGGTTCACCTCCCCGACGGCATCGAGGGCGGATTGGACGCCGAGACCGTGTACAACCCGCCCAACCTCACCTACCCGTTCGGCGCCTACATCTGCGTCGTCGAC
>ODAK010008360.1_pt1 | contig 10352 bp, 8 predicted proteins | sample 1539591 | NCBI WGS metagenome assembly ODAK01 (sample SAMEA3539303, study PRJEB22396) | soil metagenome | biome: tundra; feature: field; material: soil | place: USA | collected 2010-05 | depth 0.15 m | reverse complement strand
AATGAAGAGCGTTTTTCGTTTGGCGGCGCGGCGCACGGGCCTCTTGGTGAGGATCTCACCGTTTGAATCCGCGCCGGTGAACGAAAAACGTATTGGACTAAACCGTTGCCCCCGGCGCCGTGCCTACTCGACGGCGGAGCCCGACCGGAGACGCCAGCTCCGCAACGACTGACGTGAAAGCCCTTTTGGGACAGGCTCGTCATGTGATCGCGACCGGCCGGCGCCGTGGATGGATCTCCTCATCGAAGGGATCCACCCATTTTCGCATAGAGGCGGCTCCGTTCTGGCGGCGCTATACACGCTCTGAACGGCTCAAGAACCAAGCGGATAAGCGGATTATTTCATTGCGTTTCGTACCATCAGACGGGCGCACTCGCTTCGCCAGGCCTGGATCCGATACGCGTCGTGCTCGAACCTGCCCCATCCCGGAGGCTCCTGGATGGCAACGGCGCTGAACTCCGCGACCCTGGGGTGGATGGTCGTGAGGTTGTGCAAAAGGCCGCCCGCCGTTCAACGAATACGATACCGTTATCATCGTCAACTGACCGGACCAGGGGTCCGGATCGGCCCGCCGACCCCGCGACTACAGATAAGCCGACGACAAGGCTGCCACGAGGCCTGTTTCCAGCAATTCTTTTGACGGCCCCTCACGCACCACCAGGCCCTGCCGCAATACATAGCCGTGTGTTGAAACTTTCAGTGCCAGACTGGCCATCTGCTCGGCCAGCAACACCGTCGTGCCGTCTTCCCGGCAGCGTTCGGTGAAGAAAGCATAGATTTCCTGAACGATGATCGGCGCCAGGCCCAGAGACGGCTCATCCAGCAACAGCGTGGACGGATTGCTGATCGTCGCGGCCGAAACGATCAGCATCTGCTGTTGCCCACCACTCAGCAGACCCGCCAGCGTCGCGCGCTTTTCATTCAGAATCGGAAAGGTACGGAAGACCCGGTCCAGTGCGTCACCCCATGTCGTTCGGCGGCGGCCGAACCGCCAGGCGAGTTGCAGGTTTTCCTCGACCGTCATCTGTCGGAATATCCGCCGCCCCTCCATCGCATGGGCCAGACCCAGTTCGGCGCGCCGCGACGCGGGGACGTGGGTGATGTCCTTGCCATCCAGCAGAATTTGCCCGCCGCGGATCGGCGCGAGGCCCGAGATCGCCCGCAGCAGTGACGATTTCCCCGCCCCGTTCGCCCCCACGATCGCGGTGATGGCGCCCTGGGCCGGCGTCAGGGTGACTCCGCGCACCGCCTCGATGGCGCCATAGCTGACGACGAGGTCCTTGATTTCAAGCATGAGCGGCCTCGGTTTCGCTAGTGCCGAGATAGGCCTCGATGACCGCTGGGCTCTTGCGCATCCCCTCGATATCGCCGTGGTAAATGACGCGGCCGCTGTCCAGCACCACCACGTCGTCGACCAGTTCGGCCACGAAATCCATGTGGTGCTCGATCAGCAGCACCATCAGGCCGGCGTCCTTCATCGCCCGGATCATGCGCGCCAGCAGCGCCATCTCGGCCTCCGACAGGCCCGCCGCCGGTTCGTCCAGCAGCACCGCGCGGGGCTCGGCCAGCAGGGCGCGCCCGACCTCGACCAGCCGGCGGTAGCCGTAGGGCAGGCTTTCCAGCGGCCGGTCGGCGACGTCGGCGATTCCGGCCATGCGGGTCACGGCGTCGACCGAGGCGAGGAACGTCGCTTCCTCCCGGACCGCCGAGGGCAGCGACAGAGCCGCCGCCAGACCGCTGGTGCGGTACCGCCGGTGCGCGCCCAGAAGCAGGTTTTCCCGCACCGTGAACCGCGGCACCAACCGCGGATCCTGGAAGGTGCGCAGCAGTCCCTTGCCCGCGATACGATGGTCCGGCAGCCCGGTGATCGATTCGCCAAAGAACCGGATGGCGCCGGCCGTCGGCTGATAGATGCCGGAAACCACGTTCACCAGCGTGCTCTTGCCCGAGCCATTGGGGCCGATCAGCGCGGTGATGCGGCCGGGATGCAGCTCCAGCGAGACATCGTCGACGGCGGTCAGGCCGCCGAAGCGCATCGTCACGCCCTCCACCACCAAGGCGGCGTTGCGGTCGCTGTCGACCGGCCTGATCGCGACACCGGCGGTGCCCGCGCGCCTCAGGCTGGCTGGCTTGATGAAGCGCGGTGGCAGCAGCAGCAGCCCGGCTAGGCCGCGCGGCAGCAGGATCAGCGAGAAGGCCAGGATCGCGCCGTACACGATGAACTGATACTGCGCGAAGACCTGCAGCTTCTCCGGCAGGAACGTGAAAACGATAGCCGACAGGATCTGCCCGGCCATTGAGCCCAGCCCGCCGACGACGGTCGTCACCAGCACCTCGATCGAGCGGGCGAGGTCGAAACTCTCCGGCCCCAGATAGCCGATCATGTGGGCGTAGAGCCCGCCCGCAAGACCGGCCATGCCGGCGCCGATCGTATAGGCCTGACGTTTGGTTCCCGCGCGGGGAATGCCCAGACAGCCGGCGGCGACCTCGCTGGCGTGGATCGCGTAGAAGGCGCGCCCGTGGCGGCTCTGGATGAAATTATGCACCAGCCACATCACGATGGCGGTGACGATGACGACGATGCGGAAGTAATCGATCGCGTCCAGCGTGACGCCGAACACCGACAGGTTCTTCAGCGTCGTCGAGGGCACGTTCGACAGGCCGACCGCGCCGCCGGTCAGGTCGTCCCACTCGCGGACCACCTCGCGAAAGATCAGGCCGAAGGCCAGCGTCATCATCGCGAGGTAGAATTCGCGCACCCGGCCGGCGGGGAACGACACGAGGTAGCCGCTGAGCGCGCCAATCGCGGCGGCCAGCGGAATGGAGACCACGAACGGCAGGCCGGCGGTCTTCATCAGGATGCCGGACGCATAGGCCCCCATGCCGTAGAAGCCGGCGTGGCCCAGTGAAATCTGGCCGGCGATGCCGGTCAGCAGGTTCATGCTCTGGGCCAGCAGGATGTTCAGCATCAGGAAGGTCAGGATCTGCACGGTGCCGCCGGAGAGCCACGAACAGCCGAAGAACAGCGCCGCGATGGCAGCCAGGATGAACGCCGGGTGCGTCAGCAGCCGCGTCAGGACGGTTCGCGGCGCGATCATACCTTGTTGATCTCCCGCTGCCCGAACAGACCCTGCGGCCGGACCACCAGAATGAGGATCAACAGCGCGAACGCCATGCCGTGCTGCGCGGCGGAGGAGATGTAGCCCCCCACCATCTGTTGCAGCACACCGGCGACGATCCCGCCCGCCAGCGCGCCGGGCGTGCTGCCCATGCCACCGAGCACCGCCGCGACGAAGCCGAAAATCACCAACTCGAACCCGAAAGCCGGATCGACGGTGCCGCCGATCTGCGCCACCAGGATGCCCGAAATCCCCGCCAACAGGCCCGAGGCGATGTACGACCCCAGCACGATCGCGCGGACCGGAATGCCGATGACGGCGGCGAAGTCCTGATCCATCGCGACCGCCCGCATCGCCCGGCCCCAGACGGTGCCGCGCACCAGCAACTCGAACACCACGACCAGCGCGAGCGCGAGTACCACCACGGCGATATATTGCAAGGACACGTGGACGCCGAAGATGACGACGTTGTCGACGGCGGAGAAGATCACGTCCGGAAACGCCACCGCCTGCGACCCGAACCACAGAGCCGCGCAGCCCTGCAGGATGATCCCCACGCCGAGGGTGGACACGGCCCACCCCATACTGCCCTCGATCTTCAGCGCGGGCCGCACAGTGTACATTTCCGTGAACACCATCAGCACGACGATGACCGCCAGCGCGGCGAGGATCGCCAGCCCCTGCATCCAGCCGCGCGCGATCAGGTTCGCGGTCAGCATCGCGCAGAGCATCATCACCGAGCCCTGACCGAAATTCATCGTGCGCGTGGTCCAGAAGGTCAGGTTGAGCCCAATGGCGATCAGACCATAGACCGCGCCCACGCTGACTCCGGCCAGGAGCAGCGTCAGAAAGTCTTCCACGCGCCGCTCGTCAGATCGCGGTCGGAACGAGCGTCATGCGGCCATCCTTCTTGACGAACTCATAGGTCGTCAGATCGCCGATCTCGATCGCGTGGTGCTTCTCGGGCGTGAACTCATACGCGCAGTTGCAGCCGAGGAATCCCTTGGTCGCGTCCATCGCCTTGATCACCGCCGCCGCCTCGGTCGTGCCGGCGCGGCGGATGGCATCCGCCATGACCAGCATGCCGTCATAGCCGGTCGCCACCGTGCCACCCATCGACGGCGTCGGTACCTCGGGGTCGGTGCCCCACAGACGGTCGGCGCCGTACTTCGCCTTGTAGGCGTCGAGGAACTCCTTGGTTTCCGGCGCTGGGGGCACCGTCGAAATCTTCTTGAACTGCGATCCCTTCGTGCCCGCCGCGAGGTCGCCCGCGCCTTCCACGTACGGCGGGGACAGACCACCGGCCGAGGTGAAGAACGGGATCGTCATGTTCATCCGGGTCATGTTCTTGCGGATGACCGCCATGTCGGCGCCCAGACCGACGACCATCAGCGCCTCGGACCGGGCGCGCTGCACCCGCACGAGTTGCGCGGTCATATCCTGGTCTTTCTGGTTATAGCTTTCGTTCGTGACCACCGCATCCTTGTTGGCGGCGGCGATACCGGCCTTGATCAGTTCGCTCCCGGTCTTGCCGTAGCCGGTGCTCTCATTCAGCAGGCCGATGCGGGTGAATTTCTTCGCCAGCAGGGTGGCCATGAAGTTCGCCTCGATATCGTTCTGGATCGAGAACGTGTACACGTTCGGCCGCGGCTTGCCGCCCGGCCCGTTCGGGTAGATCACGGTTGGCGTCTGCGCCTGCGGGTTCATCGTGGGGCGGCCGTCGGCGGCGATCATGTCGATGACCGCGAGCGTCGGGCCGCTGCCGGACGGACAGAACAGGCCCACGATCGATTTATCGTCGAGGATGCGGCGCATGTTCTGCACCGAACGGTCGGGGATGAGCTGGTCATCCAGCATCACGCCGATCTCGATCGGACGGCCGAGCACGCCGCCGGCCTTGTTGATCTTCTCGATCGCGATCTCGATGCCGCGCTTGTAACCTTCGCCAAATTCGTTGAACGGCCCGGTCAGCGCGGTGGTGAAGCCGACCTTGATCGGATCCGCGGCGCGCGCGCGCCGGGCGAATCCGAGCGTGCCGCCGGCGGCGGCGGCGCCTGTGAATGACAGCAATTCACGCCGTTTGAGCGTCATGTCGGCCGTTTCCCTTTGATACTGACTTCTGTGTCTTGTGACGGGCCGGAACGTCGCAGAGGCGCGGGGACGGGTCAAGCCGAGCGCCGCCGACGCGCCACTCTTGCCTCAGCCGCGGAAACACGCCTCAATCGGTCCAACGCCCTCTTTCAATAAATTCCCCGAGGCAAGATCCAATGAATGACGCCGCCACTCTGGTGATGGAAAAACCAGCCGCCGAGAAAGCCCGCGACGCGGTCGTTCAATGGCTTGGACGCTTTGAAACGGCGCTGACCGCGGGCGATCCCGCCGGCGTCGCGGCGCTGTTCGCCCAGGAATGCCATTACCGCGACATGCTCGCGTTCTCCTGGACGATCCGGCCCGTATTGGGCGTGGAGGCAATCGCGAAATTCCTGACCGAGGCTCAGAAAATCACCGGCGCCGGTGGCTTCGTACTGGCCGAGGGCCGGACGCCGCCGCGCGTCGTCCGGCGCCTTGGCGTTGAGGTTTATGAAGCGATCTTCCGTTTCGAAACCAGGATTGGTCGTGGTTTCGGCGTGGTGCGTTTGCCGACCACGACTCCCAGACGGGCCTGGGTGCTGATGACCTCGCTCGATGAACTGACAGGCCATGAAGAGAGGATTGGTTCGCGCCGGCCCAGTGGCGATGCTTATTCGAGGAATTTTGGTGGCCTGAACTGGCTGGATCAACGGAACAAGGCCCGAGAATTCGCCGATCGGGATCCGGAGGTGTTGGTGGTCGGCGGCGGGCAGAACGGTCTGGCGGTCGCGGCCTGTTTGGGACAGTTGGAGATCGATACGCTGGTCGTCGATAAATATCCGCGGATCGGGGACAACTGGCGGGTGCGTTACCATTCGCTGGCATTGCACAATCAGATCCAGGTCAATCACCTGCCTTACATGCCATTCCCGCCGACATGGCCGAAATACATTCCCAAGGACATGCTAGGAAGCTGGCTGGAGATGTACGCCGAGGCGATGCAGCTCAATTGCTGGTCGAACACCGAGTTCGTCGGCGGTTCTTATGACCCGGCCACCGCGCGATGGACCGCTCGCCTGCGCCTGGTGGATGGGACCGAGCGCGTGATGCATCCACGGCACCTGATTCTGTCCAATGGCACGAATGGCATCGCCCAGATCCCCGACCTGCCGGGCCTGAAGGATTTCGCCGGCGACATGTTCCATTCGCACGGATTCAAGAGTGGCGCCCCCTGGCGCGGCAAGAAGGCCCTGGTCCTGGGGACGGGCAATAGCGGGCACGACGTGGCGCAGGACCTGCACAGCCATGGCGTGGACACCACCATCATCCAGCGCGGCTCGACCACTGTCGTCAGCATCGAACCGAGCGCCAAGATGAATTACGCGCTGTACGAGGAAGGCCCGCCGCTGGAGGATTGCGACCTGATCGGCACGGCCACGACCTATCCGCTGATGATCCGCGGCTATCAGGCCGGCGTGAAGCGCATGGTGGAAGCCGACAAGGACATGATCGAAGGGCTGAAATCCATTGGTTACAAATGGGACATCGGTGAGGACGAGACCGGTCATCAAATGAAATACCGCCGCCGCTGCGGGGGGTACTACCTCGACGCGGGATGCAGCCAACTCCTGATCGACGGCGAGGTCGGGCTGCTGCAATTCGACACGATTGAGCGGTTCGGTCCGCAAGGTGCGTTACTGAAGGACGGCACAGTCAGGCAAGCCGATCTGCTGGTGCTGGCGACCGGCTATCACTCCCAGCAGGAGATGGTGCGGCGGCTTCTGGGTGACGAGACCGCGGATCGCGTGGGTCAGGTCTGGGGCATCGACGCGGAAGGCGAAATGGCGAACATGTGGAAGCGGACCCCGCACGAGGGGTTGTGGTTCATGGGCGGCGGCCTGACGCAAAGCCGGATCTATTCGAAATACGTGGCTTTGCAGATCAAAGCGATCGAACTCGGTTATATATCGGCGGCGATGCCGGCCTGACCGGATCAGGTAGCACCCGCATCACTGACGTGACCGAAACGTTTTACCTGCTGTTCAGGTCTGCCCCGGCGGGTCGGGCCTGATGGCAAAGACGGACCTTCCCCAGACGCGGGTCCAAGGCAAACGTCGCCAGCCGCGCGCCGTGGATGGACGAAAGTAACTCGATGAAGTAGCTCTGGCGGTCCCGACGCACAGGCAGAGGAAGCGCCCGGCGACAGCACCGGGCCGCGGCGTCACGATGACAAAGGATGAGATCATGGACTCTCAATCAATCCTCGGCGGCGGTGAATTCAGATATCGATTGATACCGGAATGGGCGCGGTTGCCGGATGGCTGGGATTTCCATGAGGTGGCGGCGGTGGCCGTCGATAGCCGGGATCAGGTGTATGTGTTCAGCCGGAGCGCGCATCCGGTCACCGTGTTCGACCGTGATGGCAACTTCCTGCGTTCCTGGGGCGAGGGTGTTTTCAAGCGGGCGCATGGGCTCAGCATGGCGCCCGATGACACGATTTTCTGCACCGATGACGGCGACCATTCGGTGCGCCGCTGCACCCCTGAAGGCAAGGTCCTGTTGATCCTCGGAACGCCCGGCACTCCGAAAGCCTACATGGGCGGTGAGCCCTTTTGTCAGTGCACCCACACGGCGCTCTCGCCGGACGGCGACATCTATGTCTCCGATGGCTATGGCAACGCCCGTGTGCACAAATATTCTCCCGATGGCCGCCTGATCATGTCATGGGGCAAGTCAGGCGTTGGCAAAGGGGAGTTCAATCTTCCGCATAACATCTGCTGCGACGAGGACGGCTGGGTTTATGTCGCCGACCGCGAGAATCATCGCATGCAGATTTTCGACGGTCAGGGCAAGTACGAAACCGAGTGGCATGATCTCCATCGCCCGAGCGGGCTGTTCATTCCGGCGGGTCGTTGCCCTTACTGCTATGTTGGAGAGTGTGGGCCAACATTCGGGTTCAGCCGGAACGCTTCGAATCTCGGTCCGCGAGTCTCCGTCGTCAGCAAGAAGGACGGCAAGATCCTCGCCCGGCTCGGCGACCGGACGCCGGGCAATTTTCCTGGACCGTTCACCTCACCGCACGGAATTGCGGCGGATTCACGTGGTGACATCTACGTGGGTGAGGTCGCGAAGACCGGTTGGGGCAATCTGTTCCCTGGGGTAACGCCGCCGAAGCCGCGGGCCGTGCTGCAAAAACTTGTCAAGGTGGAATGAAATCTGACGCCCCGGCCCGGCTATCGCTTCGCCGGCTCGTCGGGTCCAATCAGGCCTGAATGGTCGTCATGCGCGGCGGCTCAAAATGAGCACGTTTCGGCGGTTTGATTACGCGGAAGCCGCTGACACTTACTAGGCGGTACCGCAACCTCCAAAAGAACCCATGTGGCGCCGGCGGAGTTCGGTTGCCTCCGGAAGAAAAGGCATGACCAGGCCAATCCGCGGCGCGCCAGATTCCTTCAGCGTCTCAGGCGCGGCGATGTCCGTAACAATGTGCGAACAGCCCGGGTCAACGTCCCCCACCGGCAGGTCGAGGAAACCCGCTTCTCGCGATAGCCGTCACCCGGTAGGCTGCAATCAGGTGGCCAAGAAACCGCGGACGGTAAAGTGGAGCGGTTATCGTCCATCCAGGACACTCGGATGGGCCGGGCATATGGGGGATGTCAGTTCAATCAGGCAGGGAGGGACATCATGCTGACGGATCGCTTCGGTCTCGCCGTATCCACCGCCTCCGCCGCCGCGCGAGACGCCTACGTCGAAGGCTGCGACCTGTTGCTGACTGTTTACCCAGGTGCGGCCGCCGCCCTCGACCGGGCCATCGGGGCGGATGCCGGCTTCGCCCTGGCCCATATCGCCAAAGCGCGGGCGCGACAGCTGGCGGGCGACCTCCCGGCGATGCGGGACTCGCTGGCGGCGGCCCAGGCCCTGACCGAGGGACTACCGGCGCGAGACCTCAGCCATATTGAGGTTTTTCGTCTCCTGTTGTCCGGACAGGGCGCCGCCGCGCTGACCGCGATCCGCGCCCATTTGGACACCTGGCCGCGCGATGCACTGGTGCTCAGGCCATCTGCCTGAACTCCGGGCAGGACCTGATCGGAAAACGCTCAGGCGCGGTTCCTCCAGACGCGGGATCCGCGATTACCAGACGCGTCAGCGCGGCCGCGATCGTTAGCGATGCGCTTACGCCGGTTGCGTGCCAAACATTTCGACCTGCCAACCGGCCGCGGTCAGCGGAAATGCCTTGATCGATCGGCGTACTCCAATCTGATAGATTGGCTGGAACAGCACGATCAGGTTGGCCTGGTCGACCATGATCTGCTGATATTCCTTCCACATCTCGATCTGCTTTTGCTTGTCCGACTCGGCGGCCGCGCGGTGCACCAGCTTCACCACATCGTCCGGCGGTACCCAGTGCACGCGCTTCGCCACCCGCTCCACGGTCGCCGCTGCCCAAAGCTCGCTTTCGATGGCCGGAGGGTTCCAGAAGGTCAGCGCGGACGTCGCCTTGTACGTCGTGCAATTAGTGCGGAAGGTCACCTGGTCGAGCGGTGCGAGTTTTGCCACGATGCTGACGCGCGCCAGGTCGGACTGAAGCTTCTGTGCCAGCACCTGGAACGACGTTCCGGTGATCGCTCCGTTGCCGTATTGCAGATCGAACTCGAAACCGTTCGGAAACCCCGCCTCTGCCAATAGCTTTTTCGCCTTGTCCAGATCCTGGCGAAAACCGATCTCGCGCGTAAGCTCCTCCGTGGAGCCGTTGGTGCCGACGGGGAGAAAGGTCACGGGGCGGACCGCGCTGCCCGCGAGCAGAGAGTTCTTGATGCCGTCGTAGTCGATCGCATAGCCGATCGCCTGCCGTGCCGCCTTGACCGCGAGCGCCCTGTTGAAGGCCGCTTCCGAAGTCAACCCCAGATAAACGAAGTCCGTGGAGACCAGCGAGTCGATCCAGATGTCTTTGCTGTCCTTCACGATCGCGACCTGCTCGGGGATCAGGGTTGCCGCCTCTTTTGGCCCGAAGTGCCTTATCGTCCGGAATCCGAGATGCTGGGTATCCGTCTGGCGAAGACCACCTTGCCCGGCTGGGCTGAACGGATGATTGACGATGCAGGTGAGGTCTGAGGTGGACCCCGAAAACTGGACAGGTTGCTAAGAGAGAGTCTCCCCTTGGAT
>ODAK010008358.1_pt1 | contig 10353 bp, 10 predicted proteins | sample 1539591 | NCBI WGS metagenome assembly ODAK01 (sample SAMEA3539303, study PRJEB22396) | soil metagenome | biome: tundra; feature: field; material: soil | place: USA | collected 2010-05 | depth 0.15 m | reverse complement strand
GGTTGTTCGCCACGTCAGACCTCCACGACGAGGAACGCGGGCTCGTGCCGCTCCTCGCCCATCGTGAGCCGCGCCATCGCCCCGGGGATGTGGATCGTGTAGCCCATCCCGGGCGGCTTGAACTCCTGCCGGCGGTGGTAGTGCCCGTTCGTCACGAAGACGTCCCCGCGCATGCTCGCGCAGAGGTCGCGCACCGCCTCGAACGGGAACATCACCTCACGCCCGCGCGGCACCTCCTTGGTCTCCTCGCCCGGCTGCACGCCCGGGATCATCAGGTGCCCGATGACGAACGTCGGCGCCGTCTGCACGAGGCCGTAGCGGTCCGGGTGCTCCGCCACCTCACGCGCGAACTTGTCCGGGTCGTACGTGTGCGAGCTCGCCGTGAAGGGGAGCGCCACCACGTTGAACGCGTCCGCGCTCTCGCGGTCGAAGACGCACGCCGTCGGCCCACTGAGGAGTGTGACCTCAGGGGATAAGGCTCCCAGCACCTGCAGCGTGCTCTCCCCGCTGCCGTCCTCGAAGACGTCGTGGTTGCCCGGTATGGCGATGAAGCGAGGACCCCGATCGCCAGCGACGACTCTGGACGCGTGATTCGCGAGCATCGTCGTCGCCCGGAGCGCGGCCATCCCGTCCTCGGGGTCGGTGAGGTCGCCGAGGAAGAAGTGCACGTCCGCCACCTGCGCGGCCACCCGCGCGAAGGCCCGCTCGACGTCCCCGAACCGCGCGACGCCCATCGTCACGTGGTCCCCGTGGGCGTCGCTGCAGATGACCGCCCTCACACGTCCGCCAGGACGACGTCGAGCACGATCTCATTCACCTTATCGACACGTTCCCCCTTACCCTTCGACCGCGCCCACTCTTCCATCTTGGCGGCGCACGCGAGAGCCTCCTCATACTTACCAACTTCCGCGTCGTAATCCATCTCGCGCCGGATGGCCAACCACGCGCGCACCAGGACCGCCGCCGCGGGATCGCGCCCGAGCAGCACGAACATCGGCTCGTCGGGCTCGGCGTTGGCGTAGCAATCGTACGAACCGGGGTTGTTCTTCGTTCCCATCAGGATCCTCCGTCGAAATATCGGATGCACACGCCCTCGTCGGGCGACTGCAGGTTGTGCGCCCACGCGCCGCCACTCGCGCGGCAGTTCTCCGAGGGTGAGGGTGGTGATGCCGTCTCCTTGGGCGGCAAGCAGAGGTTCCGACCCTCGAACTCGTCCCACGAGCCGCCCGCGCGGACGCACTCCGTGAGGTGGCTCGTCGTCGTCGCCATACCAGGGTTCGGGTACGTGCCCGTGGAGAGTGGTGCCGCTGTCGCAGGCGCGAGAACAGGACCGGGACGCGTCAAGACGAAGACCCACGAGATCACGGCGACCCCGCAGCTCAACATCGCCACCGTGCGACTCGTCATCCTTCTACCTCTCCCGTCTCGTCGTCATACTCCACCGGCTTGTGCTCCTTGAACTTCGCCCGCACCTCGGCCTCGAGCTCCGCCAGGAGCGTCGGCGCGGCCGAGAGGTCCACGGTCGCCTTGTGCATCCCGTTCCACGCCTCGTCACGCCACAAGAGCCACCCCTTGTTCCCCTTCTCGACGATCCCGAAGCGCTCGCCGAGCTCGAGGACGTCGCGCGCGCGGTCGAAGCCGAGCGGGATGAGCCGTCCGTTTGACGTGAAGAACGCGCAGTCGGTGACCTTGCCGTCCTTGCCGCCGACCTTCGTCTTCTTGATCGTCACGCGGTGGCGCTCGCCGTAGACCTCCGGCGCCTCGTCGTCGCCGCGCTTCTGCTGCACCCACCCCCAGCGCTGCACGCGGGCGACGAGCGAGCTGTCGAAGTAGATCGCCCCGCCGCCGCCGATCTTGTAGTTGTTGCCGGCCTTCTTCGCCCAATCGTTCGTGTTGTCCGGGTCGACCATCTCCCGGCCGATGGCGACGAACGCCGCGCCCGCGTGGTCGAGCAGCGGCACGAGCTCGTCCATCCACGCCGCGTTCATCTTCCCGCGAATCTGCCCCGCGCGGTCGCGACCCGCGGTGATCTTCTTGCCCGGCTTCGCGAGCTCCTTCTCGTTCTTGATGATCTCGTCCATCAGGCCCGCGGGGACGAGTTTGCGGAGCGAGTCGCACACGACGATGGCCTTCGCGTTCTTCGCGATCTTCCCCTTCGCCCGGAGGTTGGCCAGGAGGTTGAGGAACACGCGCACGTGCTCGATGGTGGCCTCGTACGTCGTCGGCTTGTGCGCGAAGAAGAAGGGGTGGTCCGCGAGGACACCCATCAGCTGCGCCACCCACGTGATCGGCGTCGTGCGCTCGGCGTCGATGTAGAGCGCGAGTCCGCCGGCCGCGAGGAAGCTCTTGATGAGTCCGAGCACGAAGGCGGTCTTGCCCTCGTTGCTCGGACCGTGCACGAGTGAGAACCGCTCGGTCGGGTACCCGCCGACGCGCACCGCGTGGTCGAACTGCACGAAGCAGGTCGGGACGGCGAAGACCTCGAGCATCACCCGACGCGCGGGGAGGAACCCGCCCTTGGCGAAGTCCTTCGCGACCTCGAGCAGCGCCCTCCCCTGCGCGCGGGGCCTCACTTGGACACGTCGCTGCGCTTGCGCGGCCTGGGTTGGGTGACGGGGGGTGCGACCGGGACGACTTCACCCGCGGCGTTCGCCGCGTAGTGCTGGCCGCAGTGCGGGCAGACCATCGACGTCTCCGGCATGCCCTTGTGGCACGTGTCGCACTCGATGAGGCCGTCGTCCTCCACGGCGCCTGCGTTCGCGCCGTGGTCGAAGGACGCGTCCCCCTCGCCCGCGACGTCGTTCACGTCCGGGTTGTCCGCGAGCCCCTCTCGCCGCGGTCCGCCGAAGATGTGGTCCCACGGGATGTTCTTCACGAGGCACGCGCGCTCCAACATGAGGCGCATCGCGTCCGCCTTGAACTTCTCCAGCACCTTCGACACGTCCGGCTTGTCCCCGGTGATGAGCGCCATGATCTCCGGCGACGCCTTCACCTTGTCCATCTTGCGGGCGCTGTACTTCTTGTTGAACGGGATGCCCTTCGCGTCGTCGAACATCCACTTGATCGCGTACGGGTGCTTGAACGGGCTGCCGAGCGCGGGGTCCTCCGCGGAGTCCATCGCGTCGTTGATGACGTCCTTGACCTTGTCGCCGAGCAGGCCCGCCTCGACGGTCTGCATCACCCCGTCGCCCGGCTTGTCCGCGTTGACGACGTAGAAGACGTACTTGCACTTGGCGTAGGCGTTCTGCGTCCACGCCTTGCTCATGCTGATGCCCGCGTCGCGCATCGCCTTCAACTCCTCCTTCGAGGCGCTGTCGCCGAAGCCCCCGTAGAGGCCACCGGCGTTGATGATGCGCGTCTCCTCGGGGTCGTCGGCGACGAACTTGAAGATCGGCTGCGTGAAGCCGAGCTGCCCCTCGTCGACCATGTCGCGCACGCACTCGACGAGTCGGCAGTCCGGGCACTTCTGCGGCGGGTGCGTGCGGTTGCCGTCGTCGTCGCGCTTGTGCTGCGCCTTGAGCGTGCTCTCCGCCTCCCAGCAGACGTACTCGCCGCCGAAGATGCGGCGCACCTTGTCGTCCGAGCCCTTCACGTCCTGCAGGAAGATCTTGGGGAGGTTGTGCACCCAGAGCGGGATCGGCACGACCTTCGTGTGGAGGAAGACGGTGATCTCGCCCTCCTTCTTCCACCCCTTGAGGAAGCTGCCGGAGCTGTCGGAGGATCGGTGGTTGAGGAAGTCACTGAGCTCGTCGGACATGGTTCGGTTGTCTCGCTTGTTTGGATGGGTAGGGATTGCTCGTGGGTATTCGGTCGTCAACGTTGTTTCGATAGGTTCGTCGCCAGCGACTTGCACCGGGACATCCACACCTCGGCCATGTTCTGCATGCTGTCGACCATGCTCTTGGCCTGCAGTCGCTTGATCTCCTGCGCCGTGTACTCGTCGGGAAAGAGGATCGAGATGCGGCTCTCGACGTCCGCGTCCGTGATCATCTTGGCCCGCTTGCCCTCCTCCTTCTCGTGCTGCAGCGCGCGCGTCGCCTCCTTGCGCATCGCCCCGAAGACCACCTCGTTCTTGAGCTCCCAGCGCTTGCGCTCGAGGATGGCCGACTGCCAGAGTCGGTGCGCGTCGCGCGCGTTGTCCTCGGCCTCGTCGAGGTGCTTCTGCACCGTGCCGTAGTCGCACCGCATCTCGCCGATTACGAGGCGCTTCTTCAACTTGTCGTAGAGCGCGAGTGGGTCGTCGACCACGAGCGTCGTCACGATCGCCATGAACGCGGGGTCGAGGGGGATCATCTCGGGCTTCGTCCGCGCCCAGTCCGTCGCTCGCCGCCGCTCCTCGTCCTCCCCCGCCGCTTCCGCGAGGTGCTCCGCCTCGACCATCGCCTGCTTCAACTCCCCGCTCACCGCGGCGATGGCGTCCGTCGCCTTCCCGAGGACCTGCACCACCTCCCCGTCCGTATGCGTCCCACTCGCCACGAGCGCGTCAGTCGCCTCCTCGAGCTCCCGCAACTTCTGCTCGGTGGGCCCCGCCATGCCCCGCGTTCGCTGGTACTCCTCGTCGGTCTGCGCGAGCAGGCGCGATCGGATGAACTCCGCCTCGCGCTCGCTCACCACGGGCGCGTCGACGTGCCCGTTCGGGCACGACCACACGTTGCGCTCCAGGGGGTCGCGCTGGGGTAGCCCGCACTCACCGCAGTAGAGCTTCGACTTCGGCGCCTTCACCTCTTGCGGGGGCGCCGCGCTCGCCGCAGCTTGCGGGGGTGTCGGGCTCACCGGGGGCTCTGCGGGCTGGACGCGTTTTCTCATGGTCCCGTGTAATGCCGCGTGGATCACGATCGCAGCGGCGGCCGGCTGGAGTCGCACGTCGTCGGCACCCCGCTGTACATGGCGCCCGAGTGCCCCTGCATCGGGCCTCGACTGACTGACCTTCGGCGCCGTGTTCACCTTCGCGACTTGCTCCTTCGCGTACACCCGCCAGCGCGCGTCTCGCCGCCCGCGATGTCGCGGTACACGCTCTCGCGTCGCGGGCGCATTCGCAGAGCTGCCTCTTCACTTCGCTCACGACCGGAGCGGCGGCTCGGGAGTGGACCTCGGGAGAGTCTGCTGACTGGCGGTGACGTCGGCGCCCCAGAGTGACGCCTGCCCCTCGAGCACGCGCGTCTTGCTCGCGCGGGCCCGCGTCGGCCGACTGCTGGCCCACGCCGTCCAGTGCGCCGAGTCGCCGGGGAACGCCGCCTCGAGCAGGCGCTGCGTCGCCGGGTACACCATGTTCTCCCAGACGTAGTGCCGGTCGAACTGCCCGGCGTAGTCCTCGGCGGGGATAACCTTCTTCCCCGGCTCCGCCGTGTCGTCCACGACGACGTACTCGACGCGCGTCCCCGCGCTGACGTCGTGCCCGCGCGCCGCGAGGGTGCGAGCGACGAGCACGTGGGGAGGGGGCGCGCTCGGCGTCCCGTCCGTCTTCAGCTTGGACACGTACTCCTTCAGCGGCTTGGAGAGCGACTTGCTGATGACGATCTGCGAGAGCGGGATGTCCTCCTCCAGGATGCGCTGGCGCGTCTTGCTGAGGAGCACGTGGAACGTCTCGAGGTCCTCGTGCCCCGCGAGGAGTAGGTCCACCGCCGTCCGCTGCAACTCGCTCGCCATCACCGTCGCGTCACCGCGCTTGTACTCGAGGCCCTTCACCTCGGGCTTGCTGTCCTTCGTCGCCGCCTTGCCCTTGTAGTGGCTGTACGAGCCGATGTACCGCTTTGCGCTGACGAGGATGAGGCGGTCGAAGGCCTTCTCGTACGCGATCTTGATCGTGTTCGTCGCGCACCCCTGCTTCCGCAACAACTCGGGGTAGAGCTCCTTGTTGCACCACTGCACGAACTCCGTGAACTCCGCCTTCGTGCACCCGACGACGAAGATCGAGTCCGTGTCGCCGTAGAGCACGCGCCACCCGCGCGACTCCGCCGCGCTGATCGTCTGCTCGATGAGCCACACACCGTTCTGCGTGACGCCCTCGGCGACGGCGCGGTCGTGGTACCGCGAGTACGCGCTCCCGAGCACGCCGTAGAAGCTGTTCGCCGCGACCTTGTAGGCCATCGAGCGGCGGTCGGCGTCGTACCACTCGGGCGTGCCCGGGGGCAGGCTGTCCTTGAGGACGGTGTACTGCTTGCGCAAGAGGATGAGCTCCATGACGGCCGTCGGGAGCAACCCGACCACGTGGGTGTGGAAGCAGGTCCCCGTCTTGGGGCAGCGAGACATCCCCGGGGGCAGCGGGCCGTTCATCGGCCCCGGCACGCGGGTGTCCCCGCTCATGTTCCACGTCACGATGATCGACGGGTACAGACTCGTGAAGTCGGCGACGTGCACGTCGCGCGCGATGCCGTTCGTCATCCCCTCGCGCGCGCGCCACTGCGCGTCGAGCGTCTTGGGCTGCATCACGTACGCGCCCTTGAACTGCTCCTGGTCCTCCGCGGGCCCGGTGAACGTGCGGCTCTGGAAGTGGTGCCCACGCTCGCGCGCCAGGCGCAGGAGGAAGCCGTCCATCTGCCGCGTCGGGTTCAGGCTCTCCGTCGAACCGAAGAGCCGGCACACCTCGCAGATCGTCGCGAAGAGGTCGAGGTACCCCGTCTTCTTCTCGATGCCAGGCAGGAGCTCGGTGTCCTCGCAGCAGTACGCGACGAGGTCGCGCCGGCTCTGGCCCCCCGGCTCCCACGCGCCGTACGTCTTGCTCGCGTCGAAGTCCTTCTTACCCCTCCCGATCGTGGCCATCGCCACGCTCTGCAGCTTCATCGAGCGCTTCTCCTCGCCCGACTCCGCCGCGTGCATGTTCATCCGGCGGTACGTCACCATCTGGTCGACGTAGAGGAACCGCCTCGGGTCCACGCGCCGCACCCGCACCCGCTCGCTCCGCGCCATGAGGACCGGGAAGTCGAAGCCGTCGCCCTTGGGGTCGGGCTCACCACCGTTCCACGCGACGACCTGGTCGTAGGGCTCGAGCTGCTCCCAGAGCTGCTCGAGGAGGAACCGCTCCGCGTCGTCGTCGAACGACTGGAGCACGCTGCACGTCGTGCGCAGCTGGTCGTCGGTGAGCGCCCAGCAGAGGATGCGCATCTCGTGCTTGCGGCTGAACGGCAGCCGGCTGTCGGTCTCGAGGTCGATGTACGCGCGCCGCGGGCGCTGCACCTTCGCCCCCGTGTCCGTCAGCAGTCGCCGTATCGGGTCGAGGTCGGCCTCGAAGTGCTTGACGCCCGACGCGATGATCGGGTTGTTGCGCACCTCGCCCGTCTCGCGGTTGCGGGTCTGCTCGACGTAGCAGACCCCCTTGCGCGTGTCCGGGTTCGAGAAACCGTAGCGGTCCCACTCACCCTCGCGCTGGTAGCTGCGCGCCGCGCGCTGCAGCTGGTGGTGCAGGTCCGTCGGCAGCTGCCCCGCCTGGAAGTACGCCACCCACTCCGCGGGCAGCCTCGTTTCTTTGATGTGTCCCGTCGTCTCGCGCGTGAGGAGGACGACCTCACTGCCGTCCAAGTAGCCATTCACGAAGACATCATTGGGGCCAATCAGCATGGCCCCACATAATGCCTCCTACGCCGTCTACTCCTCCTCGACGACGCGCTTCGTGTCGACGATGAGCTGCCACTCACCGTTCGCGTTCTCCACGATCGTGAAGGTCTGCAGCACTTCGTTCGAGAGCTCGAGAGTGCCGAACGGCACGTCCCCGAAGCGCTTCGCGCGGACGAGGTCCTTCTTCTCCCACGTGCGCGTCGCCGGCTTCTTGAAGAGGTGGACCGTCTTGCGGCCGACCATCGTGGCGACCGTGATCTTGTCGGTCGCGACCTTGCGACCGCCCGTACCGCCCCGATTCGTCTTGTCGCGGGCCGGGTTCGTGAAGCCGCTCTCCTTCTTGATCCTCTTGACGGTGTCGCGCAGCTCGCGCGTCGTCTGCTTGCCCGTCTCCGCGAGGAGCCCGGGTTGTGCAGTCTCGGGAGCTCGCATGATGATCCCGAGTTTGGTCTGCCCGTGGACCTTGATCTCGTCGACGCTGAACTTCGCCGCCACGTCCATCGCCGCGAACGCGTGCGGGGGTGTCATCCCGAGCTCGTGGTGGACGAACGCGTCCCAGCTCTTGTACCTGGGCGTCTTGTCCTCCGCCTTCAGGCGGAGCTTCCACCAGTTCCCGTCGTAGAGCTCCTTGACCGCCTTGCCAAGGCACCAGAAGTTCTCGGCCCCCGCGCCCTGCAACTTGTGGATGGTCGAGATCTTCGCGTCGAGCTCGCGCTCCGTGGCGATGTCGCTCGACGACCTGAGGTCGTCCTTGACCACCTCGGCCACGTGACTCGGGACGACGGCGAGGGACGCCTTGCCCTTGGCGGGAGGGTCTGCGCCCCCGAAGGGGACGACCCCGTCCGACGGCAGCACCTGGTCCTTCGCGTCGGCGCTGCAGTACGGGCAGCGGTCGAGGGTCGTCAGCGAGATACCGCCGCACCCGCACTCCCCCTGGTCATCCACGGGCTTCTGCGCGTAGTGCATCGCCACCGCGTGCACGAGCTCCACCGCCGGGGGGTTCAGGCCCGCAGCCGGGACGAGGAACAACCCCCGCGCGTGCCCCAGTAGGTGCCCGTAGTGCACCTTCGACAGCGCCACGCCGTCCGTCGTCTCGAGATTCTTCTTCGCGCCTTTGGTAGCCATCTTCGTCGAGCCTCCTAGTAGGAATCGTTTTTCCGAACCCGTCACGCGGCGAGTGCCGCGAACCTCTTGCTCACTTCAGCCGCTGACACGACTGCGACGCGCAGCGCGTGCTCCTCGTTGCGCAGGCGGCACTCGCGCCGCACGTCGCAGTCCGCGTAGATGCGGGACGCGCACTCTACAAGAGCGAGCTCGTCGAGCGCCAGCGCGTCCTCGAAGAGCCCCGCGAGCGCCGCCTCCCGCACCACGTGCCGCTCGCGCGCGTTGGTGCAGAGCGCCAGCACCCGGTCGACGATCTCGTGCTGCTCGAGGTCGCTCTCCTGAGTCGGCTCCTGTCGGAGGAGGAGCTCCACGCGCCGGTCGGCGACCTCGGGGTCGGCCGAGCGCGACGAGAGCCCGGAGAACGCGATCTCCGTCCGACTCGGGTTGTTGTCGCTGTTGCCGTGCAGCTTGGCCCCGCGCGCCTTGTGCGCCTTCTTCTTCGACTTGTCGCACGCGTTGAACACGACGTACCGACTGATGGGGACGCCCCGCTTCTCGTCCCAGTTCCACACCGCGTACCAGGCCGCGACGAGGAGCTCCTGCACGAGGTCCTCCTCCGAGGACCACGTCGGTTGCCGCCACCGCCGGGCGATGTACTGCCCGAGCCGCTGCCAGTGGGACTTCGTCCTCCGGGCGAAGTCGTCGAACGTCTCCTCCCCCGCTCGCACCGCCAGCAACCCCGCGTCCAATACTCGATCCATGGCCAAAGGCCTCCCGTCCGTTTACGCCGAAGCACCGTCCACGACGAGCCCGACACTATGCCAGTGCTTACCAAGCTTGGCAACTACTTTGCGAACCCTACCACCGCCCACTCTCGAGCATGGTCACCCCCTGCTGCTCCTCACGATCGGCAGCTTCCCGGAACTCGACGACCCCGAACTCGTGCGGGGACCCTCGCCCCCTTCGTCCAGCTCCGCGTACACCTCTCGGAACTTGCGCCCCGTCAGCAGGTGGAACACGTCCTTGAAGGCCTCGTAGAGCGACTCGAACTTCGCCTGCGCGATGAAGAGGTCGTCCATCGTGGACACGACCGCCGGGGGCGAGAACACGAACCCCTCGTCGAGCCGAGCCGCGTACTCCGAGAACTTCCGGGTCAACTCGCGCGCGTCGCGCCCGAGCCGCTCGCGCAGGTCGTCCAAGTTGGACGCCATCCGCCGCACCACCATCACCCGCTCGACGTTCTCGACGCCCGTCATCGCGGCCGTAGCCGCGCTCGCCACCGCGTAGAACTTGACCATGGGTCCCCGTCTTCCTTCGGTCGAATCAACCTCGTCACTTCGCGCTGTACTCGATGGCGATGGCCTTGATGTCCTGCCCGAGCATCTTCTTCCCCTCGAACGCCTCCTTACCCTGCGTCCAGTCAGCCAGTTGACCGATCTCCTTCATCGCTCGCTTCGCCTTCGCGAAGCTCCTGAACCAGAGGCCCCCGGTGAGTGAAAGACCGCTCGCCGTGTGGAAGATCCCGTACCGCCCAGGCTCCTCGCCCCGCGGTAGGAACACGACCAACGGCTCGTCCGGCTTCGTGTACGCCGGTTGCTCGACCAAGCGCGGCTCCCTGATGGGACATCCCTTGCGGATCTTCCCCGTGTCCTCGAGCGCCCACGTCTTCACGACCCCCGTCCTCGCTGCTTCACTCAT
>ODAK010008356.1_pt1 | contig 10354 bp, 9 predicted proteins | sample 1539591 | NCBI WGS metagenome assembly ODAK01 (sample SAMEA3539303, study PRJEB22396) | soil metagenome | biome: tundra; feature: field; material: soil | place: USA | collected 2010-05 | depth 0.15 m | reverse complement strand
CAGAAGGTCTGCGCCGACATCAACAAACTTCTGGCAAACACGAAGACCGGCAGGAACACAGTAGTGACAGTGCGTGGAGCCGTGGTCAGCATGAACGACTCATTTACGGAATTCGGAGTGGGGCTTATCGTCGCTGTGTTGATGGTGTACCTGATTCTGATGGCCCAGTTCGCGTCGTTTATCGATCCATTCATCATTCTCATGGCCATCCCGCCGGGGATTGCCGGAGTCGGGATCATTCTGCTGGTAACCGGCAGCACGCTCAACATCATGTCGCTGATGGGCGTCATCATGATGACCGGCATCGTGGTTTCGAACAGCATTCTGATCGTGGAATTCGCCGGCATCCTGCACAAGAATGGACTGCCGCTGCTGGAGGCCGTAGTCGAGTCATGCAAAGTGCGCCTTCGTCCGATATTGATGACCTCTCTGGCGACATTGCTCGGCATGATTCCGATGGCCCTTGGACTCGAAGCGGGCAGCGAACAATATGCGCCGCTCGCTCGCGCGGTGATTGGCGGCCTGGCGGTTTCAGTGGTTGTAACCGTCTTTCTTGTCCCGGCTGTCTACCTCTTGATTCACGGCGGGCACGAGAACAAGTCCGTCGCTCCGGAGGAGGCATAAAGAATGACGAAACGAACCAACATCGCCCTTCTATTTTTGCGGATCCTTTCAGTGCTTGCCATTTCAGGCTATCTGCAGTTATCCGCCCAGACCACGACAGCGGGCCAGTCGATCCCAAACGCTCCGCCGGTTCAATTCATGGCGGCACTGCAACAAGGGACTTCATTGTCGGTCGGGGGGGCGAGTCAATCCCCGGCCCCCACCGCCGGCAGCCAACCAGCCGATTCCAACCCGCGCCTGACGCGAGCGGATGCCGAACAGATGGCCATCAAAAACAATCCGCAGGTGAGCGTGGCGAGACTGTTGGCTCTGGCCCAGCATCAGGTTGTGCGGGAAACAAGATCGGCTGAATTGCCGACCGCGAACGCCAGCCTGACCGCCGTGGATGCGGAGGACGCGAGCCGCATCTCGGCCGGATCTCTGACCGCCTCGCGCCTTTTTGAACACGCCGGAGCGGGCGGCGGCTTTACGCAGTTGCTTACGGACTTCGGAAAAACAGGCAACCTTATTGCGTCTTCGAAGTTGCAGGAAAAGGCACAGAATGCCGATGCGCTGGCCACGACGGAAGACATCGCCATTGCGACGGATCAGTCTTTCTACGACGCGCTGCAAGCTCAGGCACTTCTCAGAGTCGCGGAGGAGAACGTCAATACGCGTCAGACCACGGACACGCAGGTCGGCGCGATGACCCGAAACAAGCTCAGGTCAACACTCGATTTGAGCTTCGCGGATGTCAACTTATCGCAGGCAAAGTTATTGCTCTTGAATGCGCAGGACAATGTCGACTCGACCATGGCGTCATTGGATTCAATCCTCGGATTTGATAGGCGGGTCATGTATGACCTGGTTGACGTCGACCAGCCTATGAATGCGCCGCCGCCGGATGTCGAGCGGTTGACGCAGCTAGCGTTGCAGCAGCGACCAGACCTGCAGGCGCTGAATTTGAGGCAACAATCAGCCGTCAAGTTCAGTCACGCTCAACGCGACCAAATGCTGCCGAGTATCAGTGCGGCGGGAACAGTGGGAAGCGTCCCCATTCGGCCTGCGCTGTACTACACCTCAAACTGGTGGGGCGGCATTGGCGCCAACATGAATATCCCGATCTTCAACGGATTTCTCTACTCCGCACAGGCCAAGGAAGCGGCAATCCGCGCGCAGGCAGCCGCGGAACAGAGCCGGGATCTGCGTGATCGGATTGTCCGGGATGTCCGTACCGCCTGGCTGGCGTCCAATACGGCCTATCAAAGGGTCGCTGTTACAGACGAACTTCTGCGAGAAGCAAACCTGGCTCTCAAACTGGCGCAATCGCGTTACCAATTGGGGCTCAGCTCGATCGTAGAACTCAGTCAGGCGCAGTTCCAACAAACCGATGCCGCCATCGGCAACACAGATGCGCAATATCAGTACCGGCTTGCCCTTGCCACGCTCAACTATCAGATTGGAGCAACGCCATGATTCAGAGCTTCAAATTGAAAGTGTTCCGAGTCGTCGCGGACATCCCAATGATTGGTGACAGGTGAGCGCATAAGAGAACGGTCAATTGACCTTTTGGTGCTCGGAATTCGCAAGACTTCATATCTAAGCATGGAAATGAGGACATCTGGCGCCTTCCGGATCATTGTCGATGCGGAATGCCCGGTCCTAACGATCAGAAGGTAGAGGGTGACCACTCTGCTGGTGATGCAAATGGGAAAATGGAAGAAGAAGAAATCGACCTACGAGTATCACGACACCCCGACGACGCTCCTTGTCGCATCGTTTGGTGGTGTTTGTGGATTCATCACCGTAGTGAACATAATCGACGACGTAAGGGAGTCATGGTGGCATCAGGTGAACAAACTCCCGGCATGGCAAGCCAATGTTGGAGCGCTGTGCGTAGGAATCCTAACGTTCACCATATTCTTGTTTATTCTTCAAGTACTCGAAACAAGGTCAAAGATAACAGCCTGGCGATCCAGTGCCCCTTGGTTGCCTCTAGTCGGGCTCACAGCGATAGCTACAGTGGTTCACATCCCGTTTTACGTTGTGGCCCTAATAGGCGCCATCTATGGCATCTTGGCCTACCGCAGAACAAGCAGCGTGCGTCGCTTCGACCATCCCGACAATTAGGAGAGTCTTCGGTGCCGCCTCTGTCCATCTTTTGCCAGAGAGTCCGAACAGTTTGCGGGCGGCCTGAACGCACAACTTGCTGGATGGAATTCAGAGTTCTCTGGGCTCGTCCACCGTTTTATTGGATGAAGTTATTCGATGAAGACAGTTGTCCACGAATTGTCCATCGGTTCCGTGGTGCCTTCGGACGTAACCTACGATATAGACATCCGCCGATCTGAAAAATTGCGCGACGTTGCGCTGGGGATGGAGTCTATACTGGTGAGTCTCTTTCGTTCGCGGGCAGAAGAGTTGGTTAGACGAATTGCCAGTCTGTAGCCCATTCACGATGACCGCCAGCGCTCCCACGAAGCGTGCTCTCTCCATGAGGACTCAAGCGCATAGCCCTTATCCATCGTGGAAACAACTATTTAGGCCCTGTGCTCTTGGATTCATCGGACTGGCAATCGTGGTCGCTCTCTGGGGGTTCGGCTACAAGCTGTCCCTCTATCATCGCCATGCCGAACATTCAGCAAGGGTCTCGGTTGCGAAAATGTGGATCGAGCCGCGCGGTACTTCCGCTGAGCCGGCTTCCAAACTCAAGTCCAATTCGCATCTCTTTCCAGGCTCACAGGCTCTTTCCGTTCCCGTCCAGAAAGGCCCGAACCTTAAGCGTGCGGTCGCCTACATCTCGCCTCCGGCCACAAGTGACATTGCTTATCTAAACCTTCTAATCCCATCCCGGTCCCCCCCTTCACTTCGCTTCTTCCTGGCTTAGTCGCCACCGCGGCTCGGTGTTTTAGCGGGCCTGTTTAGGCTGCTACGGAACGAGCTGCACTTCGAAGCGCTTTCACAGTGGAGGAACACACCATGTATTCCCTTTGGTTCTTGCTAGCGATGGGGCTGGCAGTCTTGACGTATCACGTCTGGCGAACTAGACGATCTGAAAGGCACCAACAGGACGTCATACCGTCCATTCCCGAATCGCCCACGGTACCTGTGGACATAACAAAGCCTCCTGAGAGACAAACCCGACTGGTGAGATGGATCTCGACCAGCGAGTTAATGGCGGTTCTTACGAAGTGCAGCGACCTCATTGTGATTGATCTCCGTGCGGAGGCTAAGTCGGCACCATTTCCGGTTTCGGACGCACTCGTGATTCCTGTGGCGCCAAATGATTTGATTGAAGTTTTGGAGTGTCTTCCTCAGGACAAGAGCGTGGCCCTCTGCGGCGCCTCCAACCTCAGCATCTTCCTGATCACGACTAGCCCGTGTATGGAAGGTTCAGCGCCCCTCTATGTTCTGGAAGGCGATCTGAGACTTGCGGAGGTTGCATGAACAGTCTTGGCAAAGTCACGAGTGACGTTCACGAAACTGCGGTCGGAGTTCTGGATCGAAGAGTTCTCCGGATGCCGAAAACGATCCACGTGCTCTCTTTGGGGCCGATGGCTCACGGCAACATGATCCATGACGTGTTGCTCGAACTCCCAGACTTTCGTCTATTTATCGCAACAGATTATCTGGGTTTGTGGGCGATTCCGAAGCAGGAACCCATTCACGTGGTAGTCCTCCACAACACCTTCTCCTCATCCGAACTTGAGGACTCCTGTCGATTGATTCGCCGGAGGTGGCCTCATGCCGGAATCCTGTTGGTCCATCGGGGAGAAAGCCTTCTAGAAGATGCTCTGTACGATGACCGCGTGGTCCCCAACGTGGCCCCGGAAGTTCTGCTTTCAACAATTCAGCGACTGAAAGGAAGATGGCAAGGATGGAGGTCTGGAGATGTTGAATTGTAGCGTGGGAATTTCGGAGACGGCTGACATGGCTGCTACTTCAGCAGTACGAGAAAACGGAAAGACTCCTGTTGGCATTGAAAGCAACGAGGAAATCAACAGACCGACTGTCGATAAGCTATGTCGCGTCGCCAGGAAAGGCCATGAACGGCACCCTAAGCCGGAAGAGAATCGATCGGAGGAAAGATCGCGCAACGCAGACGGGGCAGAATTCGGATCCGGCTCGACCGCTTGGGAACACAAACTCATTGCGTTTGTTCAGGTTGCTGAAGCGCGTCGTGAGCAGCTGTTGTGGCGGGCTCAGCGCATTACAAAGAACCGTGAAGAGGCAGAGGACATAGTGCAGGAGGCCCTGCTAAAGGGATTTAAGCACTTGTCGCAGTTTCGTGGCGAATCAATGATGTGCACGTGGCTGACCGCGATTGTTAGGAATGTTGGACTCGAATGGTTGCGAGGTCAAGGGGGACGAGCGATTCTGCCACTGGAGCAAGACCAAGACGGTTATGAAATGCCCTTCCTCGACAACCTCCAGGATCCAAGCGAAGATCCAGAGCAGTCCTGCGAACGCTGGGAGATTAGGAATCTCCTGCTCACGCATATAGATGAACTTGATTCTGTCTCTAAACACGCTCTAAGGATGTGCGCTATCGAGGAACGCTCGCACCTCGAGGCAGCGAATGCGCTTGGCGTTAGTGTCGCTGCCATCAAATCCCGACTCTTTCATGGAAAGCGCATGCTGAAACGCGCAATACACATGCGTACTGGCGGATAAGATGAACCTCCGTCTTCATTGGGGTCAGTTCTTTAGTAATTAAGGACGAGAGGAGGCCGTAAGAGTGCGTGAACAAGGTGACCAACCTGAATTGAATGTCAAGACAGTCGTGTATGCGACAGACTTTTCTCCATTTTCGGAGAACGCCGGAAACTATGCGAGGTTACTCGCGCTGCAGTTCCGGACAAATTTGTTTGTCGTACATGCCTTTACACTGTCGCAAGCTGCTCTGGAAGTTGAAATCGAAGGGAAGCTGAAGAGGAGTAAGCAGAGAATAGACCTGCAGACGATTCTTAACCAAAAAGCCCTTGCGCTGAGTTCAAGTTCTCTCGAGGTTGTTCCCGAACTTCTCGAAGGAGACCCGCACCAAGCTATCCCCCAATTCGCTGACAAGCATGGTCCGTCCTTAATTGTCCTGGGAACACAGGGTGGGGGGCGAGTGGCGAGGGGCCTCATCGGATCGGTCGCCGAGAAGATCCTGCGCTCTACAAGCTGGCCTAGCTTTACGGTCGGTCCACTGGCCCCATCCGTTTCCTCATCGTCCGTGGCGCTTCCGTTCAAGCGGCTTCTCTGTGCCACCGATTTCTCGCCTGCGGCCATTCGTGCAATTGGCTTTGCGCTTTCGTTCGTGGAGACCCTCGGAGCCGAAATCGATGTGCTGAATGTTGTCCCCGAAAGTGCTATCGAGCATCCGGACCGGCTGGCAGAGCTCAGGAGCCATTTTTACGACACTCTCGATCAGTTTGTACCGGCACGAGCCACAGATTTCTCGCACCCGCGAACGTTTGTCGAGACCGGATGCGCTCACGACCGGATACTGGAGCATGTCAAAGACCGGTCCATCGATCTTCTCGTCCTGGGCATCCGTAAGACCTCTCACCTAGGCTTAGAGATGAGAACGTCGGGAGCCTTTAGGGTCATCGTCGATGCACCATGCCCAGTCCTTACCATCACTGGATAACAATCAGGCGATAACGCCTTCTGATACTCGGCGAGAATGTTTCTACGGTTCAGACGCTTCGGGACTTCCGGATTGGTCATTGCTGACGAAGCGGTGCTGGATAAGAACTGACAGATGCGAGACTGAATTTCGGATCAATTGTGAAAGCCAAGTATGTTTCGTTACCATGAAGAACTCCTGGGCTACTTTCAGAGTGTTGGGATGAAACAGCGAGTATTTGGACTAATAGTGTTTCTAGCGGCGATTCGTGTCGCTGGCGCAATGTCGCCCGTATGCTCATTGCGCCAGCCGCGACTACGAGTCGCTCGGACTGACATCTTCACTGAACAGCAGGAACAGTGGTTGGGCGATGCCCAGGCAGAGATGGTCGAGCCGCGCTACATTCTTCTACCCAAGGCAGAAAGCTCATACCTGGACGCAATCGGAAAGCGGTTACTCGATCAGCTCCCGCCTACCGATGTGCACTATACTTTCCGCATTTTTGAATCTCCTGACTTGCGGGCATTTTCGTTGGCCGGCGGACACGTCTACATCAGTCGCAAACTCATAATGGATGCGCGCAGCGAGGACGAACTCGCCGCCATGCTCGCCCAAGAGATCGGTCGGGTTTATATCCATCACTCGGCTTCTGCGGTTACGCTGCGGCTCGACAAGCTTATGCACATTAAAACTCTCGGCGATCGAACTGACGTGTACGACAAATTTGAGCGCTTGCTGAACGTTCCACCGAACGATTTGTCGCAGCTGAGCCCCGATGACCAAAAACACGATGAGCTACTGGCCGACCAGGTGGGTCTTTACGCGATAATCCGGGCCAACTACTCGCCGGAAGCGTTCGTCACGTTCCTCGATCGCGTCAATGACAACGGAGGATTCACCGGCAACCTCTTCACCGATCTGTTCGACATGACTCCGGATGTAAGTATCCGGGTGCGAGTGGCGCACAAGACCGTCGACTCGCTTCCCGGAAGTTGTCGGCGTCCCCGTCCGGTCTACCAGCCAGGATTCAAGCCGTTCCAGGATTCCTTGAGAGGCGAGCGAATCGATCCAATAGTCCCCGCAACACCAGGACTCACGTCCATCCTTCTGCAGCCGCCCATGAAGCCAGCTCTCGAAAACGTGGTGCTCAGTCCTGACGGAAAATATGTGATTGCACAGGATGAATCGCAGATCCATGTCTTGGCAACTGAGCCGCTGAAGCTTCGTTTCTCCATCGATGCGCTCGATGCTGAAATGGCGCAGTTCACTCCCGACTCGCAAAACTTGGTGTTCAACTACAACGATCTCCACATCGAGAAGTGGTATTTGGCCAGCCGGCAACCGGCCGACATTCTCGATTTTGTCGACTATGCGGGGTGTGTACAGACGAGCTTGTCCCCGGACGGCAATGTGCTGGCGTGCGTCAGCCTCAATGGCGACTCGGTATGGCTGAAGCTCGTCGATGTGTCGACAGACCGCATGCTCTATCAGAACATGCATTTCTTCGATCACTATTACAGCCTCGGGAACACCAATGCTTACTTGGGATTCAACCCGAATTTCCAGGCCCTCATGCGGTGGACGCGGGATGGCAGATATTTTGTTGCGGCATCAGGAACCGTGGGAATGGCCTACGATCTCAAGCAGCACCAGACTGTGAAACTCGAGAAGACGCTTTCCGACTTGTCGCAGGAACGATTTGCATTCGTCGGGTCGGACAAGTTGGTTTCGACGTGTGACTGGAGCTTCAAATCAGGAACTCTGGAAGACACCTTTAAGATGTGCTACACGACGTTTCCGGGCGGCCGAACCCTCGGGAGTTTCGAACTGCCGAGAGGCTGGTTGACCGGTGTGACTGCGGGCGACAGGTTGCTTTTCGGTCCAGTTCGCGGAGCGGCAGCTGTGATCGTGGATCCGGTAACCGGGAAGGCCCACGAGAAATTCGAACAGGAAACCGTCGACTTAGTCGGCGAAGATCTCGCTACAGAGGTACAGACAGGCGGCATTGCCGTCGGGCCGCTCGGAAGTAAGTTGGAGACCAACGATCTACCCGCTACTCCGCTCGCGGCACTCGAAGCGAGCGCCTTCAGTTCGAATGGTCGCTACCTGGCCGTTTCCGATCGCGCCCGCGGGGCTGAGTGGGACCTGTCAACTGGTAAGCAAACCGCCTTGACCTCGCCATTCCGAGCCGTTGCGATCGACGATGAAGGCAAGCTACAAGTTCAATTCATCCATCACGAACTCAAGCCGTCCATCGACACCAATGTCGATAGACGCACTCACAAATATGTGCCTGGGCTATCCCGCGCTGGAGATCCTGTGCAGTATGGGAGCATCCGGGTTCGGTTCAAGCCGCGGGGCATCGAACAGAATATCGATCAGAATGTGGACTTGGACGCATACGATGCGCAGAGTGAAACCCACCTCTGGTCGACTCGATTCGACTACCATGTTCCTCAAATTGTTCCCGCGGATGGCGATCAGCTCTTGTTTGTCATGGACCGCCAAAGCGCCACCGGCAACGCGGAGGCCAGCCGCAACAGAAAGAAGTTGATTCGAACTTCGGACGAAATCAGGCAATTGTTCAACGACCAAGGGACGCTGATCGAGATCGTCTCAAATCGTACCGGAGCGGTGGAGCGTGCAATCGTAGCCCCACAACTTGCTTCCTGGCGGCGGGAGGAACGAACTGCTTCGTTGTTTGGGAACCTGCTGGCTGTCTACGGAAACAATAACAACACAGTCCTATATCGAACTTCAGATGGCGCCCGTTTGCTGGCCTTCTTCGGGCGTGCGCTGGCAGGGGATGACAGACTTGGCATGCTCGCCGCGACCAATCGAGCCCAGGAGCTGACCGTCTTCGATGTAGCGAATGGGAAGCCGCTGGTCAGCGTAACCTTGGATCACAACGTGTTCGCTGCGCGATTTGTTCCGGAACAGAAAGAACTTCTCGTACTCACCGCTACCCAGCATGTGTATCGTTTGGACCTGCGAGGTTTGGCCGGAGGTGCTGAAGGGGGCCAACCTTTCTATGAAAAGTCGGAATGATTCGTCGCTCAGTTGCTATAAGAGCTCTGCTACGACTCTCAGATCGCAGGAAAAAAGGAACGCGACTGAGATCGCAGCCTTTCACCCGGCGATCGACCGCGCGTTTTGGAGATCTCGGCGAGCAGCCGGATATTAGAATTTGACCGTTGCCGGAAGAGTATGGTCGCGGTCCTGCAATTCCGGGATACGGTTCGAGGAGGGGTCTTTGCGCCTGGCGGGTTCAGGTCTCTTCGCGCGAGCATTGGTCTTCTGCTTTGCGGCCTCCCTGTGCACGTGGGCCGGCTCTCAGACTCTGCCCCCGGCACGGAAAGAAGCAGCACTGCCTTATGCGCCTACTCCCCCCTCGCGCTCCGCAGCCGGCAAGGATACAGCAGCACAAAGCCTGATTAGGCTGGATTTGGTGGTGACGGATAAGTCTGGAAAGCTGGTGACCGGCCTTGAGCCCCGCGACTTTACTTTGATGGACAACGGCCAGCCCAGCAAGATTCTCTCTCTTCGGGCATTCAATGGGAACTCGGCCAAACCCGATCCGCCTGTTGAAGTCATTCTGGTGATTGACACCATCGCCCTGCCGGACAGGCTGGCTTCTTATGAGAAGCAGGAAGTGGAACGGTTCTTGCGCCAAAACGGCGGCCGCTTGGCGCATCCGGTTTCGATTTTCTGGCTCTCCGATGCCGGCCTTTCGACGCTTGCCCAGCCTTCCGCCGATGGGAGCTTTCTGGCCGAAGGGATGGTTCACAACAAGCAACTGGCCTTGACACGCCGCGCTCTGCGCAACACCCAGATAGGGGAGCCTCTCGATTCTTTAACCTTCGACGATCCACCAGGCCTGACCGCCCTAAAAGCGCTCGGTGAAATTGCAACCTCTGAGAGGACCAAGCCGGGAAGAAAGCTGCTGCTTTGGGTGGGATCGGGCTGGGGGATGGGGAGCGGTAAGCACTATTTCAGCAAGCTGACTCGAGAACAGCTCTTCGAAGCGATTAATTGGTTTTCAACCCTGATGCGAGAGGCGCGCCTCGTTCTCTACAGCTTTTCCGTGGGGGAAGCCGACGGCTTCAACCTTACGATGGACTCAGGCATTACCCCGCC
>ODAK010008355.1_pt1 | contig 10354 bp, 8 predicted proteins | sample 1539591 | NCBI WGS metagenome assembly ODAK01 (sample SAMEA3539303, study PRJEB22396) | soil metagenome | biome: tundra; feature: field; material: soil | place: USA | collected 2010-05 | depth 0.15 m | reverse complement strand
TCCTCAACGGGCTGACGCAGTACTTCTAATGTCGATCTTTTGAACTCGGGTAGTTCGTCGAGAAAAAGCACGCCGTTATGCGCCAGGCTCACTTCTCCCGGGCTGGGAAAGGCGCCACCGCCGAGCAAACCGATATCGCTGATGGTGTGATGCGGCGAACGAAACGGGCGCGAAGCCACGAAAGATCTTTGGCTGTCGAGCAGTCCGGCGATGCTGTGGATTTTCGTCGTCTCGATCGCTTCTTCGAGCGACATCGGTGGAATGATCGTGCCAATGCGTTTTGACAGCATCGATTTCCCGGAACCCGGCGGACCGATCATCAGGATGTTGTGACCGCCCGCGACCGCGACTTCGAGCGCGCGTTTAACGTGGCTCTGGCCTTTCACGTCGCTGAAATCGACATCGTAATCCTGGTGGGCGGAAAAGAATCCGGTGAGATCGCCGCGCGTGGGCAGAAGCGCAAGCTCGCCGCGGAGAAATTGGAACGTCTGCCGCAAGTTCTGGACGCCGTAGATGTCGATCTTGTCCACCATGGCGGCTTCGCGTGCGTTCGCCTCCGGCACAAAAAGAGCGCGCTTTCCCCGGCGCCTCGCCTCCAGCGCAATCGGCAAGACGCCTTTGACCGGGCGCACCGCGCCGTTCAAAGCCAGCTCACCGACAAAACTGAAGTTCTCGAATGGCGTGCTGTCGATCTCTTCGCAAACCGAAATCATCCCGAGCGCAATCGGCAAATCGAAACTCGGCCCTTCCTTTTTGATGTCGGCGGGTGCGAGATTGATGGTGGTGCGGCCGCGCGGCCAATGATAAGCGCTGTTGCTGATCGCGGTCGTCACCCGATCGCGGCTCTCTTTCACCGCCGTGTCGGGCAATCCAACGATGATGACTTTCGGGTCGCCTCCCGCGCCGTTGACCTCAATTTCAATTTCGTAGGCATCAACGCCATAAACAGCGGCGGAATAAATCTTGGCCAACATGGGGGGCACATAAGTTGTCAAAGATAATGAAGGAGGAAAAGGCAATTAGAAGGCGCCCGGCATCCTGGCCTTGAAGCCATAAAGGCCGGACCACCAAAAAAACTTATTGACACCCCTATGAGAAGCTAGTTGAACCAACGTATCTATGAAAAGATTTTTTGCCTTAACTATTGTTTTCTTAGGCCTCATCGGCCTCACTCAAATTGCTTGCGCTGGTCCGGAACGGATGGACAAAAACGTTGTTCCGGCTCCGGCGCCCTGTGATTGGAGCGGCTTTTACATCGGTCTGAACGTGGGCGTAGCCGGCTTGAATACCACCATCACCGACATCGACGATTGGTGGTCGGCCGCTTCGCACACTCCTGAAGACACGAACTTCACTGGCGGTGGGCAAGTCGGCTACAACTGGCAGAAGGGAGCTTTTGTCTTCGGATTGGAGGCTGACGCCGACTATCTCAACACCGAAAACACGCAGACTGATAATAGAACCGAGAGCTCTTTGAAGCCGCTTTGGAGAGCCAACGTTGACTTCCAGGGAAGCCTTCGCGCACGCGCGGGTATCTCTGTTGATAAAGCCCTGATTTACGCTACCGGGGGTGTGGCCCTCTCGCATGGAAAATCCGGTTTTCTAAGCGAGGAAGAGGGTTTCAATGCGTATCAGGATGAGTGGCAGCCTGGCTTTGTGGGCGGCGTGGGCGTCGAGTATGCGCTGAATTGCCACTGGAGCGCACGGATGGAGGCTCTCTACTCCCACTATCCGACAACCAACACCACCATCAGCGGCGACAACTCTTATCACTTCGACATCCAAAACAACGTCTATAGTGTGCGTTTCGGTATCAACTACCTGTTCGGCGGCGGTCGCTAAACTCAGTTAAAAAATCAATTGTGAGCGGCCGAGCCTTGCGCTCGGCTGCTTCTTTTTAAGGAGGCTCGCCACCGAACGGCGTCAAAAAGGAATGGATAAATTCACCAATTGCACGGCATGAGCAGATAAGACCGAAGGCGCACCCGGATGAGTTTCCCTGGAATCGCTAAACTATCTGACCCATCCCGATTTGCGCAGTGGGTGCTGATACTTTGCGTCCCGATCGCGTCGTTGCTCATTCTCGGACGACACATCTATCTCACCAGCAAGCACGACCTGTCGACGTGGAAAGGAGGCGGCATGGGGATGTTTGCCGATGCCGATGGGCTGCAAAACCGTTACGCGAAAGTGTTCGTAGTTGAACCTGGAGGTAGACGTAACCCGCTGACTCAGTTCTCACCTGAACAGGTGGATTTGCTGAACCGCGCCCTCGAGTATCCAGTTCGAAAAAATTTCCTTCGAGCTGCGAGACGGATCGCACAAGAAAACTGGACCGCTACCCACCAGCGAACGCCGGTAATGTTGTTCGACGTCAAAGGCGAGCCCCTCGGGCCTGCCGCGGAGTCGTTTTACATAATGGTGCCGTACGGACGGCCGTCCGGCGACGACGAACGGAAATGGGATATGCAGATCCAATTCTGGAAGATTGCCTACGACCCGACGACGAAGCGCGCCCACGTTGTGCTGGGTGAAACCTTTGTCTTTCGGCCGGAAGAGCTCTGGCCGAAGGCAAACCAAACAAAGTCATGACCAGCAGGACGGGAAACGATGCAGCGGTTAGCGCAGCAGAGCCCCATGCTTCATCACTCCGAAGCGCCGAACGCTTTCCCGGCGTGTCGCAATTTCGCGCGCTCGTAGAATTCACCCACGGTCTCGATCTGCTTCAAGCCGTCAGCGTGCTCACGCTGGTGCTGGCGGTGATTTTCGGTTTTGAACATTGGCTGTTCGAGACGGTGGCGCGAATCTGTTTCCTCATTTTTGCGCTGCATCCTCGCTCCCTCCGCAGAGCGGAATTCTGGCTGGCTCTTTCGCTTGCCGGAACCATCATCATCGTTCTCGACTGGGAAGGTGCCGATAATCACAAGTATCTGCTGGCTTACTGGCTGTGGGTTGTGTTTATCGCCCATCTTTTTGCTCAGCCTACCCATCAGCAACGGATGGTTCGGTTCAATGCGCGGTTCTTTCTCTGTTTTATTTTTCTCGCGGCAAGCGCACAAAAAATCTCTTCGCCCGCTTATCGCTCCGGCGAGATGTTTGAGCACTACCTCTACGTGGACTCACGCTTCACCGCGTTTGGCAAATTGATGGGCATCAGCCCGGAAGTGCCGGACGCAGTAAAGAAGAGAATCGCGTTGCTCCGGAGCCCGTTTGCGCAGGTGGAGGGTAACGAGCTGGAGATTCCCGGCTCCGATCGCGCTCGCGTCGCGGCGCTGGTGCTCACCTGGTGGGACGTGTCACTTCAATTGCTAATCGGGTCGCTGCTGCTCATCCGGCGGCCGGTGACGGACAAGTTCGCACACATTCTCCTGCTGTTCTTTATCCTCACCACTTATCTTCCTGCGCCTGTTTTCGGCTTCGGCTGGATCCTGGGTATCATGGGTTTCACGTTAGCAAAGGAGAGATTTCCCAGAATCGCGGTCGTTTATATGATTTGCTTTGGGATGATACTTCTCTACCAAGTGCCGTGGCGAGAATGGGTGCTGGCAATGTGACGCTTAAAGATTACCGCATCGCCGATATCAGCGGTCCCCACATCGCAAATCCAGCGGTTCCGTCACGAAATCCGAAATTTCCCAAAGATAACTGTGGAGGAAAAGGCAATTAGAGGGGAACAGAAGAGAACCGCCGTGACGGCGGACTGAGTATTTATATATATGAGAGCGCGTTGCCTGCTTATTCACGGAGCAACGAGTCTGAAAATTCTGAAATTAATCGTGTTCTAAAGTGTTCGTATTGAAGATCCAAAAAGATTGAACAAGACACGTCCAAAAGCGGTCAGAGATTCGAATATTTAACCTTGTTAACTAGTTTATAAATGTTACTAAATATGACCGACAAGGCGCCGGCCAAGAACAACGGTAAGAACTTGTCGATCCAACACTTAAGCCCCTCGGATGAGAACTTATATGGCCGCTGAAGATAGCGATACTGGAATAAAGATTTACCTGCGCGAGATCGGGCAAATCCCGCTTTTGACCCCGCTGCAGGAGATCGAACTTGCTGCGAAAATCAAGAAGGGGGATCGCGAGGCGCGAGCCCTGATGATCCGCTCGAATTTGCGTCTCGTCGTGAAGATTGCGCACGATTACGCCAATCTTGGACTGCCGTTGCTCGACCTGATTTCGGAAGGCAACATCGGACTGATGAAAGCGGTCGAGCGGTTCGACCCGGCCAAGGGTGGAAAGCTTAGCACCTACGCCGCCTGGTGGATCAAGCAATCGATCAAGCGCGCGTTGGCTAACCAGAGCAAAACGATCCGGCTTCCAGTCCATCTCGTGGACAAGATTTCCAAGATGCGCCGCGTCTCGCTGCAGATGAGCGAAGAACTCGGCCGCGAACCGACCGACGACGAACTGGGCGAGGAAATCGGCATCGCCAGCGGCAAAGTTTCGCAATTAAAAACGGTTTCGATCCGGCCAGCGTCGCTCGATGCGCCGATCAGCGACGACGATTCGACCGAATTCGGCGAGATCGTGGGCGACGAAGAGGCGCAAACGCCGTTTGAATTGTTGCGCGACAAGAACCTTCGCAACGAAGTCGGCGGATTGCTCGACGTGCTCGACGATCGCGAGAAGAAAATCATTTTCCAGCGCTTCGGCCTCGACGGTGGCAAACCGAAAACTTTGGAAGAAGTCGGCAAAAAATTCGGTGTGACGCGCGAACGCATTCGCCAATTGCAGAACATTGCGCTGTCGAAACTGCGGCGCGCCCTGAGCAAGAAAGAACGCCCAGTCGACGTCGAACTTCCGGTCGAGGTTTAACTCGGTATCTTCATTTGAAAACGCGCGGATGGAAACGTCCGCGCGTTTTTTATTTCACTGTGCGCAGCTGCACGCAGTCGACCAGGGTTTCGCCCGCGCGCAAATCACTAACAATCACGAGTTGGTCGCCGCGAGCAGCCAGCTTGTTCTTGCGAAGAAATTCCTCGGCCGCCTGGATGGTTATATTCGGATCTTTGGTGAAAGTGGTCTTCAGCGAATAGGTGCCCCAACAAAGAGCAAGCTGCCGACAAACTTCATCGTTCGGTGCAAACGCAAAAATGGGCGCGCGCAGGGGGCGCATGTTTGATACATAACGCGCCATTATGCCGTGGTGCGTGAAGACAATCAGTTTGGAACCGGGCAGCGAACTCGCGAGAAAAACAGCAGACGCCACCATTTTCTGCCGGGCATCTTCCAGCAAAACGTCTTCGGCGTAATCTGCGCCCCCACTGCGCTCGATCCGCAAAGCGACGCGATGCATGACTTTCACGCATTCGACTGGATAACGCCCAATTGTTGTCTCGCCGCTCAACATAATAGCGTCAGCTTGTTCGAAAACGGCGTTGGCCACATCGGTAATTTCCGCGCGAGTGGGGACTGGATTGACGATCATCGATTCCAAAAGTTGCGTGGCGACGATTACCGGCTTGCCCACACGGATGCAACGCTTGACGATCCGCCGCTGAATAATCGGTAATTCTTCCATCGGACATTCGATGCCAAGGTCGCCGCGCGCGACCATGACCACGTCCGCGGCCGCGATCACTTCATCGATTTTCTTTACTGCTGATTGGCCTTCGATCTTCGCCACAATCAGGGCGTGGCTCTTCTTTTTTCTCAGAAAACTGCGCAACTCTTCCAGATCGCGCCCCCGACGCACAAAGCTCAATGCGACAAAATCCACTCCCAGCTCAACACCGAGCGTAAGATCGACAATGTCCTTCTTGGTCAGGGCCGGAAGGTTCACATGCACGCCCGGAAGATTGATGTGGCGGCGCGAGCCGAGATGGCCGGGAGTGATTACTTTGCATCGGACGCGGTCCGTTCCTTTTCCGATCACCTCCGTTTTGATTAGGCCGTTATCGACCAGAACCGTGTCGCCGACCGATACATCGCCAGCGAACCCGCTGTAGTTCACGTCGACCGAGTATTTTTCCTTCGGCTTCGCGCCGCGAACAGTGAACTCCAACACATCTCCCTGTTTTAATTGCAAGTCCGCTTTCAAATCCCCGGTCCGAATGGCCGGGCCCTGGGTATCAAGAAGGATGGCGACGGGACGACCAACCTTGCTCGCCAGTTCGCGAATACGGCCGACCATTTGGCGAACCCAATCATGGGGCGCGTGACTCATGTTGAAGCGAAACACATCCGCTCCTGTTTGAATCAATTGCCGCAATGTCTCGATTTTCTCCGTAGCCGGGCCGAGCGTGCAGATGATTTTTGTTTTGCGCATCCGAATCAGGATTGAAGCTCGTGCGTTAAAAGCAAGACGGTTTTCATGGCGCTCGGCGCGGCGCCCATACCAAACTCGAGAGCCCCCACCCGTTTTTGTGCGGGTTTTCGAGATATGGAGTCGATCGTGAAAAATGCCCGGTGTGCAAAATCGGACGGTGTCATGTCCGGCATGGCCGTGTGCCGAATATTCCTGTTAGTTCGGCCACTAGAAGCGCAAATGGGTCTGAATGCTGCTCTATAGCAATTATGGTTTCTGTAATTCTTTGGCGAAGATGCTTTCCCATCCTAATCGTTATTGGTTGGCTGTGTGTGAATACTGCCCTCGCTAGTCTCGTGGTAACCAACACGAACAGCCAGGGTGCCGGTTCACTATTTGATGCCCTCGCCACTGCCAACCTGACCTCGGCGTCCAAAACGATCACCTTTAATCTTCCCGGGAATGGCCCTTGGACAATTACAACCACCACCACACTTTGGGTCACCGCCCCAGTCGTAATTGACGGCACTTCGCAACCCGGCTACGACGGGGCCTTCAATCGAGTCTACGTCGAGGGCTCGACGGGAGTTTCCAGTGTTTTCTTTCTCACGCAACACGGCGGAACGACGATTAAGGGACTCGGCATCTACAATTACGACAACAACGGCGTGACGATCTGGAAGGACGCGGACTGGAACTTTGTCGACGACTGCTACATCGGCTTCAAGAAAACCGCGACCGGAATCCTGCACAATACAGCGCGCGCTCAATTTTGCGCCGGGATCGGGATTCAGGGCAACTACAATAAGGTCCGTCGAACGACAATCTCCGGTGTTTATAATGGCATCAACATGGGTGAGGCAATCGAACAACCCACAACTGGCCTGGTAACCCACGACAATCTTTTAGAATATAACCGCATCGGAACTGATCCGACTGGCCAAACTACCGTCGGTTATGGAAATACCTCGACCGGGATTTTCATGGGCGCCGGAGTTCAAAGCAGCTGGGTCGGCGGTTACAACGTCGTTGCCGGAAATGGTGGTTCCGGGGTAGAAATTCTTCACCCCAGCGACGTCGGCAATCGCATCTATTACAATTACCTCGGGGTCAACGACGGTGGCACCAAAGTGATCGACGGTCCCACCAACAATCAGGGGATCTTGATTGGCAATGTCGCCAAAAATAACGGTGCGTGGGGAAATGTCGCCTCGGGGAACCGCTTGGCCGGCATCATCGTTTCCTCCGGAGATGGGAACTGGATCTGGAACAACACAATCGGGTTGAACCAATCGCAGACACAAGCTATCGGCGGCCAAAACTCAGGTATTGTGGTCAATGTCGACACGGACCGCGCGCCAGGTGTCTCGGCAGTTCGAAACTCCATCCAGGGAAATATGGTCTGCAACCACTATCTGAATGCAATTGAGATCTACAGCGGAGTCGGAAACGGAGTTTATAACAATTGGATTGGAATGAATAGCGCCGGACAGCCGTTCGCCAACGTCAACTGGGGCGTATATTTGCAGGATTCGAGCTACAACACCGGAACCGGGAACGCGTGGGGTTCAAACGGATCGGGAAGAGTCGGGCAGGTCAACGGCACCGGGAACTCGATCAACTAATAGCTGCTGCTTCTAAGTGAACTGCAGCGAACCGGAATTCCGGTAACAGTTTGCGCTCAACCTGCCTTAGTCGGCCGCAATCCAATAGGCGAAAAATTACAGAAAGCCTTAGGATTTTTAGACTTCGGCAATGCTCTTGACTCGGATCGCTTTTTTCCCTTAAACGTTTGGCGTGTTCCCGCCCCGATTTAGGCGCGGCCACAGCGACACCGCACCGAGGACGCCGGAAACAACCAGAAATGTTTCCGGAGGGATGCCGTATCGAAAGTCGTACGAGATGGTGAGAACCGGAAACAGGTAAAGACCACACGCGCTGAAACCGAACAGACATAGGCCAAGCCGAATTGGGCCCCTGGCTTTGAAAATTCCGACGACAGAAAAAAATAGTAGCGCGCAAAGAGCCGGGCCGCCGACGCGAAATATGTTCTGATAAAAGGCTAGGATCCGTTGCCCGTGCAGATGAACGGCTGCTCCGCGATATCCGCGTGACATTGCTCGGACCACTTGTTGTTCCACGGTTACGTCTCGCCAGCCGAAGGAGACAATTTCGCGCGGCTGGCCTCCATAGGGACGTGGATTGATTGACGGATCGACATACTTCGCGAGATCGGTCAAGACGGCGCCTAAGTAATCAGCGGGCTGATGCAAGATGGCTTGCTTGGCGAACGCGGCCAATTTGCGACCACTCTCCGGCCCAAGCTCAAAGTTTACGCGCGGCACCGAGCTCAAATCCCAAACGTAACCGAATGGTCCCGGCCGGTCCGCAGGTGCTCTTTGTTCGCATAGAACCGTTGTGCCTTCGGGCGGATCGAATTTTCGACAGTCGGCGAACGGCGCGACGCGAGAATACAAATTCCAGCCGCTCATATCGCACAGCCCAAGATATTGCCCGTGAACTAAGACAAAGACGCCAACGTAAAGACTAAATACTCCGACCCCCGGTAAAAGTGCCGCGGCCAAAGCCGAGGCGCGTCGATTCAGCGGCCCTCGGATCCAAAACAGGGTGCAGAAAACGAGGATGGGAATGAGTATGATGCCAACGCTGCGCGCCAGTGCGGCTATCGCCAAGAACACGCTGGCCATTGCAAGCCACCCCACGTTCAATTTCGGTACCAAGCCGCGAATGGCAGCAGCCAATCCTACGGTGGCCAGAAAGATCAGAAGATAATCGGACATCACTTGGTGTTCGAGATAAAGGTGATCGCCTGAAAGAAAGGGCACTGCGGCGGGCACACATGATATCGACCGCTTGACTCCGAGGTGCCGGACGGCTGCAAACAGGAGAAGCCCTACACCGAGTCCCATCACGTGCTGCACAGCGATAGTAAACCAAAGTTGATGAGAAATTGCGTGCAGGAGCCGCAACAGCATCGGATATCCCGCCGGCATCCAAAAGTCGCCGAACATCGGCATCGAATCGATGCGCGCATAACGGGCGGAGTCGGATGACAACATCACCGCCGGAAAATAGGTGATCATGAGAATCACCCGCAGAAAAACTCCAGCAGTAAAAAGCAGTAGCAGCGGTGGATAGCTGAAGTTCTGACAGACCCATCGCTCTATAGGAGAGAGAATCCCGGCAGGGACACGATCGATTGTCTCGTTCATTAAACTAGGTGTGGTTTGGTCGGCGCGCTGGAGGAAATAGCTGCGGAACACGATGCCAGTGCGAATTCTATCCGCGGTAGAAAGAATACGCCACCTCCAGAGTTGCTTCCACAACCGCTTCTTCTACGCTGTCCAGCGATGTTTGGTCAGAAGTTGAATCCCCTCCTTAATGACATCCTCGCCTGCCCCGCCTGCCAAACGGCTCTGCAAATAAAACGTAATGCGGTCCTTTGCCCGAATTGCGCGGCTTCATTTGCGATCAAGGAGGGCGTCCCCGTTTTTCTGCCCGAACCCCTCGCCTTGGTCGAGCCCGACCACATCAGCAACCCGATCGGTCCAGATTTCGAAGCGGTGTTAATAGAAGGGAAGGATTTTGTTCTGCACATCGGCGCCGGAGGGACGGCGACGCGCTATCCGAATTGCATTGAATTCGAACACAAGATTTTCCGGCACACCGACGTGGTCGGCGACGCACATCATCTCCCGTTTCGCGACAAAATCTTCGATCGCGTTTTCGCTTTTAACGTCTTCGAGCATCTGACTGATCCGAAGAACGCCGCCCAGGAAATTCGTCGCGTCCTGAAGCCTGGCGGCGCGGTTGCCATTCACACGGCGTTTTTGCAAACATTGCACGAGGCGCCGCATCACTATTATAACGCAACTGAGTACGGTGTCCGAGAGTGGTTCTCGGGTTTCGAGATCGAAGACTGCCGGGTGAGCGCCAATTTCGCGCCAGGCGTGATGCTTGCATTCTTGATGTCGAATGTCCTCGAGGCGGCGCGCTTGGGAGGTGCGAGCTGGAAAGAGCAAGCCCTGATCAGCGACTCAACCGTTGGCGAATGGGCGGAATTTTGGACCCAGCGCGG
>ODAK010008354.1_pt1 | contig 10355 bp, 12 predicted proteins | sample 1539591 | NCBI WGS metagenome assembly ODAK01 (sample SAMEA3539303, study PRJEB22396) | soil metagenome | biome: tundra; feature: field; material: soil | place: USA | collected 2010-05 | depth 0.15 m | reverse complement strand
AAAAGTGCCAGAGAGTTTCTGGATCGTGCGGATGCGATTCTCTTACGAGCTACAGGCGGAAAACTTGAATGGACGGATGTCTCGTTGAAGCCGGTGCAGGGAAGGCCGTTCTTTGCTTTTACGCCGCCGAAATATGTGTCTGAGGAGTTTTTGGAGTTTGTGCGGGAGCGCCTGGCGCGGGTTTCCGAAACGATCAAGCTTCATTAACGAAGAGCGCTCTCAGAGAGCAGCCTAAGCGACGCGCTCTTGGTCAGCGTGAGCGCTGGAAACTTCGTGGTTACCGCCCTCAAGCCCGATCTTGGCGAAGGTCTCATTGAGCAAGCCCACCGCCGCGCCGCGCACCAGCAGTTCGGTCAATCGGGTGACGGTTGCGATGTCGTCGGCGCTGACGCCAGCTTCTTGCAGGCGCGCATACTCCATCTCGATGGAAAGCGGAATTTCAGGGGCGCAACTCCATGCACTCTCGCGAATGCGAAAGACTGCCTGCTCGTGAAAGACCGATTGCACTGCAGGTTTTAACGCGTGCCAGTAAGAGAAAAATAATTCAGGCCATCGCGCTAACGCGCGCTGTTCGTCACCCGAGAAGGGCAATTCGAAGGCCAGGCGCATCTCGTCGGCCACACGCTTGATTGGTGCGGGTGCGTTCTCGACATCCACGAATTCCGGCAACGCACTGAACGAAATTCGGTCAGCGGGGTGAGGCGACGATGAGGCCTCGCCCACTGCTCCGTCGAAGGCTTGCAACTGCACTGCCAGGAGTAAGAGGGTTGCCGCATCAACGTAACAAAGCAGGTCGGTAACGCTGAGCGCGTTTGCGGCGGTTAAGCCATCGCCGAGAGCGGACACTTTGAAATAGTTGTGCACGTAGGTGTAAGCCTCGGCACGCAAACGTGCCGCGAGTTCAAAAAATTCTCGGGTACCGAGTAGCGGCTTCATGGTCCGCCACTGCACTTCCAGAAACTCGGGGTATGCAGCGAATGCCTGGAAACAGAGCGGCACGTATGCAATTCCGAAGGCGGCTTTCACTTCGGAAAAAATCTCGGCGGTGCGCCCGGCAGCTTCTCCGACTTGTACGATAGGGAGCCGATTGCCTTTTTTCCAGGCCATGCACATTAAGATGTCAATTCGCGCCAAATGGACGTAAGGTTTGTTGCTTAAGTAACAAACCTAGGCCGCGAGAACCCCAGACGTAAAATGGATTTAGAGGAGTAGATGCTGAACTTTGACATTCTCTTTGACCGGGGAGAGTCGCCGGCCGTAAAGCATCCGGCGTTTGCCCGGTATGGGCAGCTCGGGTTTCCGGAACAACCGGAGCAGAGACCCTGGATTTATTCGAACTTTGTACAGTCGTTAGATGGCATCACGTCTTTGCTCGGGAGGCATTTTGCCGGGGGAGACATCTCGCAGTCGGCGGAAGATCGCTGGCTAATGGACCTGCTTCGTGCGCACGCCGACGCTGTCCTCACGGGCGCCACGACTTTACTCGACGAGCGCCGCGCACGAGGCGCCGACAGCCGCGGAATCGTGTTTCGGGTGGTGGATCCGGAGATCCAGGACCTGCGTCGGCAACTCGGGTTGGGACAGGAGCGGAACCTCATCGTCACCGGCCATGGCAAGCTTCCGTGGCGCGAATTGAAACTGTTCGACGGTGGGCAAATCGAACCAGGCATCGTGACCACCGAACTCGGGGCGAAGAATTTGGGCGAACTGCCTTCCCACGTGCTGTTGGTGGTGGCGGGTGCGGGACCGGAAATCGATTTGCCATTGGCGATGCGGAAGCTACGAGAAGAATTCAATGTCCGCCGATTGCTGTGCGAAGGCGGTCCAACTCTTTATGGATCACTGGCGCGCGCGGACCTGGTCGATGAAAAATTCGTGACAGTTTCTCCGGTAGAAACCGGACAGCTGGTTCCTCAAGAACAGGAACGGCTGAAGTCGGAGACTGCACCGGTTCTTCTGCGTCCCACGATCTTCGGCGGAACGGGGTTTACTAAGCAACAAGCGACGTGGTGGCGGTGGATGAGTTGCCGCAAAGTTGGCGACCACGAATTTAACCGGTATCGCCGCAGACGATCGCAGTAACCGGCTCGTCACGGGGCGATCGAGCGCTGTTTGTTACACTCGAACCGTGAAGCGAATCCACAGGCAAGCATGGGGAATGGCGATTTTATCCGGCATTCTTCAGGTGCTCATATTTCCCAGCCCTTCGCTTTACTTCCTTTGTTGGATCGCGCTTGCCCCTTTGATCATCGCCATCCTTCGCGCCCGCGATCAGGATGCCGTGCAGTTGCTGGCCGAAGGCGGGTCCAGCTATCTCGCGCCCGCCAGCCTGCGCCAGGGGTTTCTGCTGGGGTATGCCAGCGGCATCGTGTGGTATCTCGGCACCTGTTACTGGATTTATCACACCATGCATGTGTATGGCGGGGTGAATTCGTTTTTCTCGGTCGTCCTGCTGGTGCTTTTCGCGCTTTATCTCGCGCTATATCACGGGCTATTCGGCGTGCTTCTCGCCATCAGCGCGCGCAAGCGACAGGGCTATAGCCTGCGTGCACTCGTGCTGGCTCCGTTCTTATGGGTCTCGGTGGAACTGGCGCGCACCTACATCACAGGATTTCCGTGGGACCTGCTGGGCACGGCGCAGGTGAATAATGTACCTCTGGCACGCATCGCGACCTTCACTGGCGTGTACGGCGTGTCATTCGAGATTGCTCTGGTGAATGCTGCATTTGCTGCAGCGGCTCTTGTCGCCCGGCGACAACGGGTGACAATGCTGATCGCCGCCGTGTGCGCTTCCGTCGGTTTGCAGGTGTGGCAGTTGGTACCGATTCAGGCGCCACCACCCGATCGTTACGCCACGCTGGTGCAGGAAAATCTACCGCTGAACGATGTGCACTGGGACGAGCAGAAAGAGACGGAAGTTCTGCAAGACCTGGAGAAATTCAGTGTGGCGCCGAAGAATGCATCGGCAGAGAATCCTGGCCTGATCGTATGGCCCGAGTCTCCCGCGCCATTCTTCGTTACGGATTATCACTTTCGCGGCATGATGATGCAGATCGCGCGGGAGCGTAATTCCTACGTTATTGCCGGTAGCCTGGGAATTGAAAACACGGGCAGGGAAGACGTGCAGCCCGATCTTTTCAACTCGGCGGTGCTGATTACGCCCGACGGCAAGTGGACGGCACGGTACGACAAGAATCACCTGGTGCCGTTCGGCGAATACATCCCGTTTCAATCGATGCTGAGCTTTGCGAAATCCCTTACCCACGAGGTTGGAAGTTTCAAGGCGGGGCATGACCGGAAGTTGCTCAGTCTCGGTAAGAGTCATGCGGGCACTTTCATTTGCTACGAGAGCATCTTCCCTGATGAAGTTCGGCTGTTCGCCGACAACGGCGCGGATCTCTTCATCAACATCTCAGACGACGGTTGGTATGGCGAAACTGGTGCCCCGGGCCAACACCTGAATATGGCGCGCATGCGTGCGATCGAAAACCAGCGTTGGCTGCTGCGTTCCACGAATACCGGAATCACCGCGGCAATCGATCCGTTCGGGCGCGTGGTGATGAGTGCCCCGCGCAATGTGCGTGCTTACATGCAGGCGCCGTTTGCCTACGTGACCGAGAAGACCTTCTACACCGAGCACGGGGATTGGTTCCCCATCCTGTGTGTCATAATTTCATTGCTGGCGTTGATTGTCCGCCAGGGTCCAGCTGCGCAGGTTACCGAGCCGCAGCCCGTCTAGCGTATCGAGAGAAAGGCTCCAGGATGGTTGAAGAATTCGAGCAGGAATACGTTGAACTCAGCAAAAAAGTCCGCGAGCTGAAGGAGTATCTTTGACGCGCCCCGCGTCCGAACGCAGCTGGCGGAAATAGAAAAAGAAGCTGCCGATCCGAATCTCTGGTCAAACTCTGAAAATTCGCAGCGGGTCATGCGCGAGCGCAAGCGTCTGGAAGACGCGCTCGCCACCGAGAAAGATCTCTCGCGCCGCAGTGAAGACATCACCGCCTATTTCGACCTTGCGCGTGAGGGGGAGAACATTAGCGCCGACTTGCGGCGCGAGTTGGATCAGCTGCGCGACATCGTCGAAAAGCTCGAAACAGAAACGTTACTCTCTGGCGAGAGCGATCGTCTGAGCGCGATCATGACGATTCATCCCGGAGCCGGCGGCACCGAATCGCAGGACTGGGCCGAAATGCTGATGCGCATGTACCTGCGCTGGGCGGAGCGCCAGGGCTTCGAGACCACGGTGAATGATTATCAACCGGGAGAAGAAGCGGGATTGAAGTCGGTGACCTTCTCCATCACGGGACAGGACGCTTACGGGCTGCTTACCAGTGAGATTGGGGTTCACCGGCTGGTCCGCATTTCTCCATTCGACCAGGCCAAGCGGCGGCATACATCGTTCGCCAGCGTGTTCGTTTCACCGGAAATTGACGAGACCATTCAAGTCGATATCAAGCCCGACGATATACGTATCGATACTTATCGATCTGGTGGCAAGGGTGGACAGCACGTGAATACGACGGATTCGGCGGTGCGTATTACGCACTTTCCTACCGGCATCGTGGTCAGCTGCCAGAATGAACGTTCGCAACATAAGAACCGCGAACGTGGCATGAAGATGTTGCGCTCCAAGATCTACGAGTACGAACTGGAAAAGAAGAAGGCTGTCTCTCAAAAGGTAGAAGACTCCAAGCTCGACATCGACTTCGGTTCGCAGATTCGATCGTACGTCCTGCACCCCTACCGGATGGTGAAGGATCATCGCACGAAGTTCGAAGTCGGGGATCCGGATCGCGTGCTCGATGGAGACCTCAAGGGTTTCATTCGCGCTTATCTGCTGATGCGGCGGACGGAATCCAAGGGCGGCGAGAGTACGACGACATCCTAGGCCGCTGACGTTCGACGACAAACGCGATATTCTTTCGCATGCCCAAAAAGTCCAGCGTGGGCTTCGGTCCGAAATTCGATGAAGCGCTGCTGCTCGCCCACGAACTGCATCGCCATGACGTGCGCAAGGGAACCGGGAAGCCGTACATCTCACACCTGCTGGGAGTTTGCTCGCTGGTGGTCGATTACGGCGGAGACGAAAAGATGGCTATCGCTGCATTGCTGCACGATGCGGTAGAAGATCACGGCGGGTATCCGATGCTGGAGAAGATTCGCCAACAGTTTGGTGAGCGGGTAGCGCACATCGTGGACGGATGCACGGATAGCTATGTTCTCGACGCCACCAAGAAAGAACCGTGGCGCCAGCGCAAGGAGATGTACCTGGCACGGATTCCCCTGGAAGACGAAGATGTGCGGATGGTCTCCGCCGCTGACAAACTCTATAACTGCAGGACCATCCTGCGCGATTTGCGCCGTGACGGATTGATCGCGCTCGATCGTTTTAACGGCGGGCGCAAAGATACGGTCTGGTACTACGATCAGTTGGTGCGGGCCTTCCGTGCGGCCGGAAGTACCGACTTAGTGGAAGAACTCGCGATTTCAGTGGATGAGATGAAGCGGGTTACAGGCTACAATCGTCCCGCAGAGAAGCCTCGAATCCCAAGCCAGGAGCCTTGCTAGCCGATGCGTCGCATGATCGAGATGATCAAGCAGTCCGCGATCCCCGCGAACATGATGAGGACCGCCGCGAAGGGAGCACTGTCGGTCGCACCGGCAGAGATGGTGGAAATTCTTGTGTATCTTTCCACGCATCCGATCTTTGGCAATGAAGCCCGCCTCACCTTGGCGGGATTTGATCAGAAAGTTGCGAAGGAAGTCTGCGCCGATCCGCGCACTTCGTCGGATGTTCTCTCGTACTTTGTGAGTGTTGACAATTTGCGCTTGCCGTTGTTGAGTTCGTTGCTGGAAAATCCGTCGGTCAGCGAAGACATGGTGACCCGGCTCGCGATGCAGGCTTCGTCGCGGGTATTAGCGAACATGTTGTGGCATCCTCGCGTTCTCAACAGCAAGTCCACCCTGCATGCGATTTCCATGAATATGAGTTTGCCGGAAGAGGATGGCGTCGTCGTCCGATCGGCCCTGGCAAACCTCGGGGAGAATACCGAATACCTCATTGAGCAAGCGCAACTGGACGCGGAGGCCAACGAACTCTCCGTGCCAAACGAAATTCTTGATGCGGAACTGGATCGCTACGTCCGCGATCACGCCGATGAGATTGCTGCCGACGAAGACAAGCCCTTCGATTTATATGTTCACACCGCGCCATCACAGCCGGCGGAGTCGCCAGAAACGTCAGGGGCGGTGGTCGGAGGAGCCGGAGAGGTGCCGAAACTGGTTGCTTTCGCGACCGTTACTCCGGAACGCACCGAGGACGGAGCAGTGCCAGATCCTTCGATAAAAAAGAAGGTAAGCGCTTTCCAGAAGATCTCGAAGTTGGGGGTCGGTCAGCGGGTGCAACTCGCCATTAAAGGCAGCAAAGACGAGCGTTTCATCCTGGTGCGAGATGGATCCAAAGTGGTGTGCGTAGCGGTGCTGGAAAGCCCGAAGATCACGGACCAGGAAGTCGAGATGTTCGCCACCCTGAAGAACGTTCAGGAAGGCGTGTTACGAGGGATCGCAGGCCAACGAAAATTTATGCGCAATTACGCGGTGCAGAGAAATCTGGCTTGCAATCCACGTACGCCCCTCGATGTTTCTCTGCCGATCATGAAGAGCCTCATGATCAATGACCTCCGCTCGATGTCGAAAAATAAGAACATCAACGATACTTTGCGAAAGACGGCGGTCAAGCTGTACAAACAGCGCTCGGAAAAGAAATCGGAGTAGCCGGGTACGGCGCTTGTGGCGCTCCCCGTCCTTTGGCCGGAAAATATCATCCAATACCTATGTCCACAGATCCCATCGCTGAACTTCTGAAAACCGCAAAAACTATCGCTGTGGTTGGCCTCTCGGACAATCCTATGAAACCGAGCTACGGCGTCTCGCAGTACATGCAATCGCACGGCTACAAAATCATCCCGGTGAATCCGCAAGTCGATGAGGCGCTAGGCGAGAAATCGTATGCCTCGCTGCTCGATATACCGGAGAAGATCGATATCGTGGATGTCTTTCGCCGGCCCGAGGCCGTTCCAGAGATTGTGGACCAGGCGATCCAGCTGAAAGTTCCAGCGATTTGGCTGCAAGAGACTGTTGTGCATGAAGCCGCGGCTGCGAAGGCACGTGCGGCAGGGATCTTCGTGGTGATGGATAAATGCATTCTGAAAGAGCATCACGCGAAGCTGCGCTAAAGCGGCTGCTTTGATCGCAGATCTATCGGATTTAGGGTTTCAACTTTGCGCGCGCCATATCGACCGTGATCGGACGTTCCAGAACAGTCTCCATGGTCGATCCGGCATCGAGGCGGAGATCGGGACCGCGCGAGAATAACACCGCCGCCAGCCCGATCAAACCGCCGCCTGCTCCGCCGACTGCTGCGCCTTTACCGCCGTCGGCGGCGGCGCCGATCAGTCCACCGGTTCCGGCAGCTTCGGCGATACGAGCCGCGTCTCGTCCCTTGGTGCCTTCGCCCTGGATAGTGCCTTCTTTGTCCTTCATTTTTCCGTTGTCCATGCCGGGAACGTTATCGACGGCACCCGGCAGCAGAAGCGTATAGCCATTGGGCAGAATCAAAGTGTTGAAGTGCACAAGAACCTCGGCGCGGCCCTTCACCCGTCCAGGACGCTTCACGTTGCTGATGGAGCCCTGCACATAACTTCCTGCGGGAATGATGATGCGGCTATCGATGACGATCGGGAAGGTAGTTTCCGCGTAGACGGCGTCGCCGTCACGGGCGCTCTTGGTGGTAATTGCATGTTTGAGAGCCAACGGAATCTTCGTGCCCGCCGGTAAGGTAATCTCCTGCGCGGGATCACTCGGTGTAGGACGTGTTTCCTTCAGCTTTGGCGCTGCAGTGGACGATTGCGGAGCGTTCATGTCCACCGGTCCCGCCTGCGCGAATGCGGCAGAAGCCGCGATGATGACCACGAAAAAAATTGCGTGTTTCATGCCGCCCCCGAGGTAAGCCACAGACTCAAGCCGCTGGCTCTGTCTTCAAAATACAACGGCGCAGTCCAGCGGTACAGCTACTTGGACTGCCCCTCTCGGAATTTGTAATCGGACGTTTACGGCAAGACCAGGCCGCGATCGAGGCGAATTACTAATTGCGCGCCCTTATCGAGGAGGATATTGCGGTCGGTCAACGTGGCCACACCCGCGCCGGTTGCTGCTCCCGTGGCTGCTCCGACCGCGGCGCCTTTACTACCGCCAGTTGCTTCCCCAGCGCTTGCACCCACCACCGCCCCGACGCCAGCGCCTTCCAGCGCGCGACGCACGTCGACCGGGGACCGCTCGATCTGGCCTTCCAGCCCAGGCGCTTTCAAGCCGTGCTCACTGGGCACTTCCACGACAGTAGCGGACAGCGGAATCCACCCGTGCGGTGTCTGGATTTCATCGAAACTCAGGAGTATGCGCGCATTGAAGCCGCGCTGCACTTCGCTGACGTGGCCGGTAACCCAGTGTCCGCCGGGAATGGACTGTCCGTTGGGAGCGACGAGGGGCTCTCGCAGCATGGCTTTAAAATGTTTGCCACGGGCCACCGTCGCGGTGTCGAGGGGCTCATCGAGAGTGATCAGGAAGCGATAACCGTCGGGTACCTCGTTGGGATAGGTCGGCTTAACGTAGTTGTGGGCCTCGGTGGGCGGGGAGTCCTCTGAAGTTGCGGGCGGCTGGTTGCGGGTGTGCAGCTCTTGCGCCGAGGCGAACGTTCCCGCCAGCAAAATCGAAGAGAAGATCAGGGTGGAGGTTCGATGCATGAGGACCTCACAAAAGAAATTGGACGCACACACGTCGGCAGCGTGCCTTGAGTCTTGAACCCAATCATTGGACCGGAGTTTCGCGAAATAGTTACGAAAGTGTGCCTAAATTCGGCTACTCTGAAACCTTCTGCTTCGAAAATGCGTCAAAGTGAGGTATGGTGCGAATTGCAGCAGAGTTGCTGGATGTTCGGGGAGGTGGGGCGATGCGCAAATGGTTTCTTCCACTGACGGTATTAGGGCTGGGCGGTTTGGGGGCGGCGTTGTTCACCGAGCGCGGCCGCAACGTCATAAGCTCTCTGTTTGAAAGGGGCTCGAAAGGCCCATCCAAGTTTGTGGAGTGGAATGATACGGCGCAGTCTGAGCTGGCGCGAATCCAGGAAGCGCTCGATAGAATCGCCGAACATCTGGATCCCGGACACGAACGTCTCGCTTAACTAAGATTTGTGATTTCAATGACATAGGTCGGCTTTATGCCGACCTTTTGCTATTTCAAAAACTGTCCGAAAAACAGCAAAAATCGACGCGAAACGGTCGAAAAATGACGAAAAACTCGATTTGGCGAGCATGCGGGCTTTTCGAGATTTTTCAGGACGCGACTTCGTTGATCTTGCCTGCCATTTTCACGTCTCGTTGGGTTACGCCCCCGGAGTCGTGCGAGGTCAATTGCAGGGTCACCTTGTTGTAGACGATGTGGATGTCGGGATGATGACCGGCAGCCTCGGCCGCGTCGGCAATCTTGTTTACGAACTTTATCGCTTCGACGAAATCTTTGAATTCGTACTTACGCTCGATGGCGATTCCGCTCTTCGTCCAGCCGGGAAGAGAAGCGAGTGCGGCTTGAGTTTCAGCGTCAGTCAGGGTTTTGCTCATAGTTCTCCTTACCGACTTTTCATGATAGCGAATAAGAGAGATGCAGGTTCGCTCGATCAGTTAGATTTCGTGTAACGCGAGGCCCACCAGATGAGCGGAAGTTGCAGGGGGAGGCGGAGCCATTGCGCCCAGCGTTCTCCGGCGATGCCGGGAAAAGGCAGGTGCGCGACCGCCATGTAGATGTTGGCAGGGAAGACGCAGATCAACAAAAGCACCAAGCCGCCGGCGGCTGCGCGTCGGGTTGCCGGAATCAATAACCCGAGGCCTCCGGCGATTTCCGCGACGCCACTGACGTAGACGATGGCGCGGGGCGCTGGGAGCATGGGCGGGACGATGCGTTCATACATCTCCGGGCGAAGAAAATGGGTGAGGCCGGCGCCGACGAATAGGGTGGCAAGAGCGGCGCATCCTGCGGTAAGTTTCGTCATAGGGTCATCTTACGCGCTCGAGGAGAAGCAGATCGCCGCGTCGCTTGCGCTCCTCGCAATGACAACAAGAGAGAGTATTGGAGAGGCCGGCTTGCTCCCGTGAGAGTAGAGCAAGCCGGGCCTGTTCTACTCCTTGATCCCCATTTGGGTTAGGATGAAGGCGTAGTCAAAAGAAGATTCGTGGAGACGGTCGTAGCGACCGCTGGCGCCGCCGTGACCGGCCGGACTGAGATTGGTTTTGAGAATCACCAGAGAT
>ODAK010008353.1_pt1 | contig 10355 bp, 16 predicted proteins | sample 1539591 | NCBI WGS metagenome assembly ODAK01 (sample SAMEA3539303, study PRJEB22396) | soil metagenome | biome: tundra; feature: field; material: soil | place: USA | collected 2010-05 | depth 0.15 m | reverse complement strand
CCGTGCCGCCGACGCCGCCCGTACCGCCCATCACACCAATGCCGCCCGTGCCGCCCGTGCCGCCCGTGCCGCCCGTGTCACCTGTCAAGCCTGTTGCGCCGACGCCGCCCATGCCACCCGTAGGTCCGGTGCCGCCCGTGCCGCCCGGTAATCCGCTTGCACCGCCGCCGGGACCTATTGCGCCCGTGCCGCCGAGTCCGCCCGTGCCGCCCGTGCCGCCCGGGTCTCCCGTCACACCTGTTGCGCCGATGCCGCCTGTGCCGCCCGTGCCGCCGGTCAAACCAAGTCCGCCCGTAGCACCCGGCACGCCACTCGCGCCCGGCACGCCACTCGCGCCCGGCGCTCCAGTGCCTCGGGCTGCAATCATTTCATCTAACGAACACCACGCCGAAACACCTGTTGCTCCGGAATCATCCTCTATCTCAATCAACGCTGAACCCGGCGGGTTTGGTTGATGAACAGGGATTTGGCGAATGGTGATATAGTCGGTCATTTATGTCTCCCCGGAGGAATTGGCACCACGACGGGCCGACTGCTCGGGTATTGTGGGGTCGTAAGATTTCGCTGCGCGATAACTGGCGGAGGAACCATCGCGGCAACGTGTCGTCCGTGCATATCTCGATTCCGAAAAAACTCTAGCTCCGCGAAATGGATGCGTGGGTCCTTTGGTGCGATACCGCCTGCGCCTGGGCGATCGAAGGGCGGCTGTTCCGGCGGCTGCTCCAGCGATATATCCGTCCCGACACTAATCCGCACCGCACCGCTCGTGGTGACGCGAATCGATCCAACTGTGGTAACAAAAATTCCCATTGCATGGCCTGACTCACAAATTATCTCGCGACCTACGCACTGGCGCCCTTCTTGCCGACTTTAACTTTCAGTGGAACGGGCGAGCCCCGGCGATGCGGCGTCACCGGGACCGGCATGCCCTGCGGCTTGGTGATAGCTGCGGGCGGAGCGGTCGCTCCCGGGTCCTCGGGCGGAGCACCGTCAACCGAATCGGCCTCGGTATCGAGGAACGATTCGTCGGTCACGTCACCCATCGCCGCGCCGTGCACCATCATCCCGATCAGGGACTCAGCCTCGGCTTCGATCTGTTCGTTCTCTTCGTCGAAGTCAAACTCCGTCATGTCGTTCAACTGCATCATGCGATGCATGGACCTGAGCGACAGCGGGAGGCCCAACTGCTTCGCCTGCATGAAGGCGAGCAACGAAGCCCCGGCGACGTTCTGATCGGCGAAGTCGGTCTGCGGCTGCACGGACACTTCGTCCGGGTCCTCATTCACCCATTTGGCGGCGAGCTTCAAAGCCTGTTCCAGGCCTGCGCCGGCCGCTTGAGCGATTGCCGAAATTGTGGTGGTGCGAGCGGCGACGCGAATTCGCAGCGCCTCCCCAGACGCACCGCGCGCGTTGCCGACATCCATGAAGGCGACGCCTGCTTGCATCGCCTTCTCGTCGTCATTCTTGATCGACTGACGCATCTCGCCGAGCCCGGCGGCGCTCACGCCGATATACTTCGCATCGCCACCGAGGCGCAGATCGATGACGCCCTTGTTGCCAATACGGAGTTGCTCGTCCCCATCCATATCCGAGATATTGCCGCCGATGACGACAAGCGTTTGCTGACCCTGATAAAACAAAGTTGATCGGTAGTCGGCTTCGCCGCGATATATCGCGAGCGCCAGATTCGATAACCCGAGCAACGGCGGTTCGTCCGGCTCGGGCACGAGATCGAGTGAGCCGATGAACACGAATGGAATTTCATCGAGCGTCCGGCCGCCGATATGCGGCACGATGAAGTCGTCCGGAATCGGCATCGACAAATCGTTGGTTTTGACGCAAAGCTGGAACGGGGTGGTTCCTTTTGGCCTCACCCATCCGCTCTCCAAGGTCTCGGGTCCACCACGCGTCAAGATGCGGTGCTTGCGCTCCTGAACCCACGTGAAGCCCTCACGCTGAAACCCCGATTCGTCAAGCACCACGAGATCGATCGAATTCATGCCTTCGTCACGGCGCCCGGCGTCCCAATTGATGATTCGCTCGGGCTCGTAAAATGAGATGTACGGCGTGGCCTTGTCCACATCGACACCGGTCGGTGCATCCACAAGCAAACCGCAGCGACCATACACAAGCTGCGCCTCGTTGATGCGGCGCAAAAGCATCTGTAGTCCTTCACCCTGGACCGTCGCCTTCTTGAGCATACCTTCAAGCCGTTTCGGCACGGTGATGACCGCTGGCTTCATGTGCAACATGCCGACCATGGCTTTGACAGCATCGCGCACCACGTCATGATAGTGGGCGCGCATCAAATACGCCTCATAGTCCTTCCAGCCCGGCGATTCGGGCGTGGTCATGCCATCTTGCATCATGGCTTCCGTTGAAGGAAGATACGTCAGGCGTTTGCTCTTGACCGCGCGCTCGCCCAAATACGTGTCCCGCATCTGGGTCCAAACTCCCAGGCGGTCGGTAAAATCTGGATGCTTGTCATCGATCGCCATGGCGGGCTCCCTGCCCGGCGCGGCGGGCGAAATACGGTTAACCATACGACAGCCGGGGCTCCCGAGCAACCGGGGTCCCCAAGCCTAGCGGCGCCCGGTTTTCATGGTTCCCCGGTCATACCGCAGCATGTACCTATTTTCATCCCCGATATGGTCTTCGGCGTCCGAATCCACATCATCGATCTTTTTCGTGTCCCTTGGAAGGGTCGGAACGGTGCGGAGCCATTGCAGACAACTCGCACAAACGAACAGCCCGGGAATCTCCCGATAGCCACCCGGCGGACGCATCGTCGCCTTGAGGCGCTTTCGCATCTGCTCCCATCCCTGCTCGCGCGAGCCCGGCCCCTTGTCAGCCTTCTCCCACGTGATGCCACGGACCCGAAAGCCGTTGATGACGCACGGTGTCTCGAAATCGTTGGCGATGCACACGCCATTCACGTCATCGAAAATTCCAGTGTCGGCCGGACCGCGTCGCACGATGCACTTGTTGTTCTGAATATCCCGCCAGCCGCGCTCGGCCTCGTACAGGATGATCTTCTTTTTGATGTCGGCGACAAGGTCGCGCGAGCCAATGTTCGGTTGATGATTTTGCCAGCCGTACACTTCGCCGATACGGAACAGGTCGCCGCGCACCGTCGAGCGCACGCTACCGTCCGGAAAATTCAAGTCAGTGCCATCGCTCTCCGTGTACCAACCACACGACCACGGCTTGCTCGATCCATGATCATACGCGCGCATAATACGCCAGCCCAACGGCACTTCAAAATCAGGCACGACGATCGTGGCCTTGTGCGAATACCAAATGTCGTCGAACATGCCACCGGCTGCGATGTCCCACGACCCGTACAGCCACGCATTCAACTCGGACTCATTACGGGCACCGGCCTTGATCTTGGAAACGTAGCCCGGCTCCGTGTGCATGAGAATCACGTTCTCTTGCAAGAACCCGTGCACCGCGCGGCGCGGCGGCTCCGGGATGCCTTTGTCATCGACGCTGTTCGAGATCAGCGGTCCGAGAATCTTGCCGGCGACCGGCCAGTTATATAGCTGATACCGTGCCTGCACCCAATTATGCCCGACGCCGTAGGGGTTGGTCGTTGCGCGAATCTTGCGCGGCATCCCCTTGATCGTCGAACGTGAGCACGTGAACATGACCTTGAAACAATCCGGGTCAGGCCACGCGGTCAATTCCTCCCACCCAATCCAGGGATAGTTATGTCCGTGAAAATTGTCATAGTCTTCCGGCTTCGCAAACGGCCGGAAGTACAGGATTTCTCCCGTGGGCCATTGCCAGAATGTTTTGATCTCGTTGAAGAACGCATCGGGCCAGATACGCTTGAACCACTTCTTGGACATGCTGATCACGTCCGCCAATTGCGGATAGGTTTGGCGGAACAGCACGCCTTTCCAGTCGCCTCCGTAGCCCTGCCCGACATGCTGCCCGAAATCCATCAGGAGCGTAAGAGTCTTGCCGGGGCCTCGCGTACCCTCGTAAAGCACTTCGGGCTCCGAGGCTTTCAAGAATAGCTCTTGCGAGCCTCGCAGCGGCGCCCACGCGACTTCCATCTCCTGCATGAACTTGTCAATGATGATCGGCTTGTACTCATTGCCGACTTGCCTAAATTTGATGATGCGGCCGACATCCGTCTCGTCATAGACTCGCTTTCCACGTGCCTTCTCGGCCTGGGATTTAGCGGCGGCGGCTTCATTAGCCTCCGCCGTCCGCTCGTCATAGGTGCGCTTGGAATTACTCGTCGGCATCGGGCTCGTCCTCGACTTCGATGAACTCTACATCGACGACTTCCCCTTGCATCTTTTTCTCGATCGCCTCCAATTCGGCCGATGTGCGCGCCGGCCCGGTGACAACCATGACACCACCCTTCAACGTCACGTCAAGCTGCGCCTTCGCTCCATAGATGTCGGGTTTGTGCGCCTTCATAATGAACATCTGCAAATCTTCGGATTGCTTCATGACCGTGACCGGGATGGGCTTGCCGTTCTTATCCTTCAAGATCGCATCCCACGATCCCGGCTCGGCGCCGAGCGCGATCATGTCGTAGTCGATCTCGTACTGGACGCGACCTTGGTAGAGTTGGACTTCCTTGTACCCGGTCGCGCGCGTGAACATGCACGTCTCGACTAGCTCGCGTCCAATGTCGAGGGCAACTTGAACGTGTTCGTGAAATGGGCCTTCGGCATCGCCCCACCGAATATCAAATCCCGGATCGCCGTTCTTGGATTTTTCGATGTAATATTTTGCACTGGTCTTGCCGAAACCGGCCTGCCGACACGCCTCCGCCATAACCGGAATCCGTGCGAGGGAGTCAAGGAATCTGCGCAGGTTCTCGGGCGAGGATTTCTTCCCGATAACGCGCAAGCGCGATCTGCGCAACGTTTCTAATCCCTGGCCCATGCCAGCCTCCTTTAACTGTGGTTCCGCCAACCCATGTCAGCAGTGCGCGCCCATGCGCGCGATGGTATTTACGCGATGAAGTGTTGAATGACGATCGTGCAGATCGCGAGCGTCGCCATAACACCGAGAAAGTGCGCGAGATGCACAAGCGCACCGACATCCCCGCTCGCGAGGCCGGCGGCTGTTTGCGCCGCCCCGATCGGGTCGTTGTGCACCTTCTGCAAGGCGCTTTGAATCCGGTCAGCCCCGATCGGCCTGCCGGCACCGCTCTCGGATTTCATGAATGCTCGCACGTGATCGCCGAGCCATCCCGGGAACTTCCCGGTCTGGCCGACCCCGCGCTGATGCGTGGCTTGCGTCAACTGCTCGCCGAAGGATTGATTCGGTTCGCTGCCGTGGCCTCCTGCATCTTCCATAGCAACTGCCTCATATATCGATCATTAAGCGGGTTAGTGCCTCAGTTATGAGCCACTACCGAACGGATGCGTCGGATTGCCTCTTTTGCGAGGCGATCTGGAAGCGTGCGTGCCGACCGAGCGGCCGGCGTGCGGAGCGACGACGGGGCGGGTCGGCTGGCCGCCGATTGGATTGGCCGGCGGGTCTGGAGCCTGTCCCGGCGGCAACATGCCTGGGCCTGAGCCGGGCAACCCTGTACCGGCCGGCGGACCCTTGCTGGTCTGTACGGCCGGAGCGCCCGCCGTGGTGCCCATGGCGGACATCTGGGCGAGAGTCTGTTGCTTGGGGCTCGGGCGCGGCGGCGGGGCTGCCGGAGCGCTCGGCGGGGCCGAGGAAGGCGGGGAAGACTTGGATTGAAAGGCCATTATGTCACCTTGGGATTGTGCATCCCGAACGTGATCGGGACTGGCGTGCCCGTCAGCTTTCGGAGTTGGTCGTTCACCGCAACTTTTGGATGCGGATCGAGCGAGACAGCCAAAGCACTGCGCGTCGGATTCGAAAGATCGGTGTCCGAGCTTGCTCCGGAGTAGCCGCCCTGACCGTACCCGGTTTTCGTGTTGTCGCGATTGGCGGGTTGGATTGGAGGAAAGTCCACCATCCTGCTCCCTACGATGTTCTCAGTCATGTCACTGCCTCCCTCACAAGATAAGAACCAAAAGCACGATCAGGAGGACCGTGCCGAGACCGAGGCTGGCGCCGCCCCAAGCTTGGCCTCTGTAGTGACCGAATCCGCCTCCGCAAAGAAGCAGGATTACAAAGAGCAAAAGAATCAGGCTCATAGCTCAATCCTCCACTGGCTTGCCGAAAAGCTTGAGCCCGACCACGACCAAGATCAGGAACACCAAACCGCCGCCGCCGATCGGACCATAGCGGCCCCAAAGCGGTGGCTCGGTTGCGATCCAGACAAAGAACAAAAAGTCCAGAAGCATGAGAATCCAAAACAGCAATCGAAGCGGCATGGCTTCCTCCTACGGTCGATACGACCCTCGTAGTTGCTTCACGACTTCCGGTGACTCGCCTCTGTGCTTGCCACTCGGGGCGATTGGTTCACCGCCCGTATGGCTCGGATCAGCCGATTGCCCGTCTGGGTTCGGCATATTAGCGTCGCGCGCGGTGCGAAATAGCCCCGGCTGCAAGCCGGGATGAATTGGAACGTTTCGGCTGCCATCTGGTGCGCCGTCTGCGGCGCCGTAGTGCTGCATATGTGCGGCGACGATTGGATCGAGCCGGGACGGATCACCTTTCGCCGACATGAAAGCTACCGTGCCTCCCGGCGCGGTCCCGCCCATGTTGGCGATGTCGCCCTCTTGTGCCTGGACCGGTTTGACTGAGGACGGGTTGCTCATATTCACCGCCCCATGCTTTGACGATAAATCTGATCCACGCTCTGATGTGGTCCAGAATACGTCTTCACCTTCGGCGGAACATAAACCATTCGACCGCGAGGGCCGTCTGGCATGAAGTAGCCCCAATGCTTGCTCGGAACGGCTTGCTCGATGCCGGTCCCGTGCGCCGCGCTACCGTGGCCCCTCGCGTCCTTCATCACATGCCTCGCCCGATTCCAGTTGGGTCATGGGTCGCGGCATCGCCGCCCCACCCCATCTTGTCTGAGCCTTCGCATGCAGGATGCAGAGGGACTGCCTTGCCGTTGCCGGTCTGCACCCGAGCTTCGTCTTCAAGCCCGTCGTGCATCGTGGCTGCCGCGCGCTGCGGCGTCACGATGCCGGGTGTCAATTGGCCGGGCGGAAAGTTGGATTCGGCTGCCGCTGTTTTCTGCCGAGCCCCGTGAAAGGCCCGCACAAATTACTTCGCACGGACCGGAAGGCTTGCGGCACCGGAGAGGATCGCCTCACCGAGCACCTTGCCGCCGAGAGCGCCATCGACGCCCTTGCCGTTGGCATCGACCATTCCCCACTTCGATTGCAGCGGACTCGGCTGGCGCCGGAGCGTCTTGCCGCGCTGCTCGGGAGTCAAGAGATCGAGCGGCCTGGGAGAATCGGCGAGCGGACCCGTACCCGGATTGCTCGGGCTGGCATTCAGGGCATCCTCTTTCGATTCGTCGGAACCGTCCGCGTCCTTCATGCCCCACTTCTGCGCGAACTCTGTTTGAATCCGCTTGGCCGAGCCGCTTCGTGCGTCGAAACTGGTCCGGTTCGTGAATGCACCATCGTCCGGGCCTTTGCCCAAACCACTACCTTGCTGAGCCATAGCTGAGCCCTCCGCTTGAAAATGATAAAACCGTCATCCGAGGTTTTACTCGAATGACGGTTTTGAATCAACCGGGGTTTCGGGGTAGGGTGAACCGGCATATCGCACCCGCAAGGTCCCGCTTGCAATCGGCGTGCCGGGCAGAATGCTTTGTCAGATATACGTCACATTTTCCTGACGAGCAACCAGCTACTTGCCAGTGCCGCCGGTCGGAATTTCGCGGCTCTTGCGGACATCCCAGATCGAAACCTGATTTCGGCTCTTACCCGTGCGGATCGCCGCGTTGCGGTTCCCGATGTTCTGAGAGGGCTCGATCTCGTAATTGCCGGTGGACTTGTTGAGGTAGCCGCCGACGTACCCGGCAGTCTTCAACGCGCCCGCGTGCTCCTGAGCCCATGCTTGGAGTGTTGCTTCGCCGTGCCCGGAAGTGCCGAGCGGCGCGGTAAGCGCGTGACCTGGGACGGCGACTTGGTGGCCGCCGGGCGGCTGCTTGCCATCGAGCCCGATCGTAAAGCCGTCCGGGTTTGACAGAATATGCTGCACGACTTGCGGACTCAGAACGGGCCGACCGACTTGATCAACCCCGCTGCCATGCGCGTCGCTACCGTGGCCTTTTGCGTCTTTCATCTCACTCTCCTGTTGCGGTATGGGGAGGCTATCGCGCTCACAGAGAACCGTCAAACGGTAGCTGCCGGCTTGGTTACTATCTCGTCAACGCTTCGGGCGGGCGCGCGTCTCGGGCCTGCTCGGGTGTTTCGTCACGCTGCCCTTCGCCTGATTAAGCTCGATTGCGAGCTTGTGCTTCGCCGCCGATTGGTGCTCCGCGATTGCGAGCTTCCCTTGATTATTCTGCGCCGCGGCGGCAACAGCGGTCGGGTTCACTTGCTGCGGCTGCTGCGGCTGCAGCGGCGGGGGCGGCGGCCCAATCCAAGCCTTCTTGCCGTTCTTCGTGCCGAGCGTCGAACCGTGGCGCCCGATAAATCGGGAGACCGTCGATTGCGTCGCGGCATGCGTGACGTGGCCGCGCATGTTGCCATCGTGATCGAAGATCGGAATTCGACCCTCGGGGACTTCGCCAGCTTTGCGTTTATGAATCATCGCGCCTTGATCCTCATGTACCCGCCGTCCGTCCGCATACCCTTCGCGACGGTTTCGGCGACGGTCCGGTTACCATAGGCTTTCTTCGTCGCCCACGGCTGCCCGGCGCGCTTGGTGTCGAGCGCCTGCACCTTGATCGGTCCGCCCTGCGGACCGAGATGCGCGGTCTGAATTCCGTGCGAGGCTGCGATCGAGACCGGGCCATGCTGCTCCGCGTTCATGCGCGCAAGCACACCCTGAGCCTTCGCCGCCACGGCTCCGCTGAGCGGACTCGCGCCTGGAAGCTCTCGACGCGGTGTCACAGTCCACTGCGCTCGGGGCCGAGCGCGAACATAGCCCCCCGCCGTAAGCTCGACGCCGCCCTGCTTCTCGCTACCGTGACCCTTTGCATCCTTCGCCATGTTACTTTCCTTTGCGGCCGTACCATCCCGTCTTTTTGAGATGGTCAACAAATTCGCTCTGAGTTCCGCTATTGTGGCCGCCACCGGATGCCCAAACTACCGGCCCCGAATTGCCACGTCCGGCCCCCGGATGAACCGGGACGGGCTCCGACTTCGGATGACCGTTCGCGAGCGACGCTGCGGCGACCTTGTCCGACGAGCGGCCGTACCATCCCGGATTCTTGATCGGCTTCCCTTGCGGGGTATTCGCTGCCGCCCCGCCGTCATGAAGTCCCTTATCCCTTCCGGCCGCTCGCGCCGTCATGCACCGGGGCGGCACCCGACTTCGGATGACCCTGCCCAAGCACTTCGCCCAATTGCTGAACGGAAAGATCGTGCAGCGACTTGCCTACGCTCGCGTCCTCGGGACCGTGCGCGGCGGCGTTTTGAAACGCCTGCCGGACCAGCTTCCCGCCGGGCGAGTTGTCATTGCGGATCGCCTGCCCGACAGACTGCTTGCCGCTGCGGGTCCCGCTACCATGTCCCTTTGCATCTTTTGCCATGTCAGTGCTTCCCTATGCTTTTCTGATATGCTCGGCTCATGGGGCTCGCGTTGCCTGTGGGCTGTCCCTTGGGGAGCCGATTGCGCGCGAGGCTGCTCACGAACTTGATATTAGCTCCGGCGAGTTGCTTGATCCGCTCCGGACCCGAGCCGTCGAGAAGCGCAGTGAGCTTTCCGTAGCTCGGCTGCGACGGATCAACCGTCTTGATGCCGGCGTAGGCGGTGCGAAGCTGCCCGAGTTGCGAGTCGGACATCAGGCCCCGACTGGCATCCTCGACTCCGGCTTGATGTGCCGCCACCGGAGCCGGGTCGCTACCCTGCCCCATCCATGTCTTGCTGCTCTTATCGACTGCGCCGATGCCTGCGCCCGCGACTGCGGCCTCGGGACTCGCGTAGGAGATGATATTCCCGGCGGCGTTGCGCACCTTGCCGCCGCTGTTCACACCATGAAACACCGGCTTGCCGCCATAGGTGCCGCCGGGGACAGACCGCGCCTCGCTACCGTGACCACCTTTGTCTTTCGCCATGACACCCTCACTTGTTGTAAGCGGGACCGTGCGGCCCCATGCGCCCGAGTCCATTCTGGGCGTCGTGAATGTTTCCGCGCGCGCCCTTGGCCGGGGTCTTCCACCCGGCGGGCAGGAGCACGTCGCCGGTCGTGCGGTCGATGAACGAATGCACGCTGCCGGTCTCCATGACCTTGCCTTCGCGGTCGCGATCATTTCGAACGACCTTGAGGT
>ODAK010008352.1_pt1 | contig 10356 bp, 8 predicted proteins | sample 1539591 | NCBI WGS metagenome assembly ODAK01 (sample SAMEA3539303, study PRJEB22396) | soil metagenome | biome: tundra; feature: field; material: soil | place: USA | collected 2010-05 | depth 0.15 m | reverse complement strand
ATTTTATGGAGCGGGAGACGGGGATCGAACCCGTGACATCCAGCTTGGGAAGCTGGCGTTCTACCCTGCTCGCAAGCCCTATGTGGCTGACGGGAAGCAAGTTCCGCGCTATCCCTTGACTGGCACGGCTTTGCAGCTCTTGCGCTCTTCTGCATACAGCGTAATCGTTGCCCTGCCTTAGTCGCCGTTCCACAGTTTTCTGGACAGTATGGACAGTAAGGTTCCGTGCGAAAAATTCCTGCCGAAAATCTGGAGCGGGAGACGGGGATCGAACCCGCAACCACCGGCTTGGGAAGCCGATGCTCTACCATTGAGCTACTCCCGCGCCCGCGAACAACTGGCAAAAGAATAATACCCCGACACTGCCGTTGAGGGCCACCTGCGATATTCAAAGGTTCAGATACCACTGGCGACTAATGGCCCGTCCCTCTGATGCCGATGATTTCAAGCAGTGTGTGGCCACTTCTTGAACGGACTTGTCAATGGAAACGCCCCCTGAAATTCGGTACTTGATCGCAGCGGTATTTCTGTCCGAAGATCTCAGTTTTACCAGAGCAGCAAAGCGACTCAAGCTGTCGCAGTCAGGACTGAGCCGCCGCTTAAATGAGCTGGAGAGTCGATGTGGTGTCAAGCTCTTCACCCGCGATCACGCCCACGTATCCATCACGGATGCGGGGCGAGCGTTCGTCGAGGAAGCTAAGCTTTCAATCCTTCACAGTGAAAGTGCAATGCAGTCGGCGAAGAGGGCGCACTCCGGCGTAGTCTCACATTTGACGATCGGGCACTCCCCCTACGTGGATCCTCTTCTTATTTCAGCGCTGTTTTCCATTCGCCTTCCTCTGCATCCCAACCTGCATCTCAGCATGCAGAGTGATTTCGCCCCAGAACTCGTCCATGGTCTGGCGACTTCGAGACTCGATCTTGCCCTGATCGCCCATCCTGGGGCTAACCGCAAGCTCACCATGGTGAAGATCGCGGAGGCTCCCTTCTACATTGCGATACCTGATGATCACCCACTTGCGGCCAGAGAAACGCTCACGTTGGAAGACATGCACGGCTGCACTTGGATTATTTTTGATCGTAAGGTCCATCCGATATTGCACGACATGATTTCTCGGCGCGCTGCAGAGGAAGGTGTCATTTATAGGAATAATCAGAAGGTGCTGACGGCCGAAGGAGCCTTTCAATTGGTTTCGGAAAATGTTGGCATCGCATTTCTGACGATGGCAAGCGCACTGAGAACCAAACCCTCCGGCGTAACAGTACGCCCTCTCGTCGATAAAGAGCTTCGAATCGAGCTTTATCTGGCATCCCGAGCCGAAAATCGATCGAAACTTGCGAGTGAATTCGTGCGGGCGTTCATGAAACGGATCGAGCAGGTGCTCGCTCCTCCTCAAATGATTCTGCCGTTAGGCGACGGTCCCCTCATCCCGAATGAGACGATCGCGGCAAAGCATATGCCGAAGAGTGAAAGGGGAATAGGGACCAAACCTGACGCTCGACAAACCCGCTCTCGAAAGCCGAAGTCTCGATGAATCGGACTAGGCTGGTGGCAGAGAAGGCAGTGAAGGAGCATTGTCACTGAAATGCCTTCTCACAGAGACAAGGTTCAGTGAATCTCAACTGCCCAGGTACTCATTGTCGTCACCGCAAGGCACGTCGAAAGCTGAGGCGAAGAAGAACTACATGCGATACCGAGGAAAGGCCAGGCAAGCCAATGGGCGTGCAAGTGCCGAGTCGCTTGCTGAAGCCATCGCAGCCGAACTGCCCCAGCCGACCGAGCTAGAGGATGAAGTGGCGGACCTCGTCACCTTCGTGCGGCAGCACATTCATCCGAAGTACCCCTTGGCCGACTGTCTTGAACGAGGTGTTGCCTTCCACTACGGCCAAATGCCGCAAATAGTGCGGGCCCGCATCGAGGATCTCCTAAAGAAACGCGCCTTGCGGTTCGTGTGTTGCACGAGCACGCTGCTGCAGGGCGTTAACCTACCAGCGAAGAACATCTTCATCGAGAATCCTAAGAGAGGCAACGGGAGGCCGATGCGACCCGGCGACTTCTGGAATCTCGCCGGTCGAGCAGGCCGCCTGACGAAGGAGTTCCACGGAAACGTCTGGTGCATTTATAGCAAGGAGTGGGATGGGAACCCACTTGAGGGAGATCGGATCGAGAAGGTCACCTCGGCGTTTACCACCACCCTAGCCACCGAGCCAGAGAAAGTGCTCGAAGTCATCAAGATTTCCAATCGTCCGTCTGAGGCTGAAGATATTCGCCTATACGAGCACGTCTTCGGCCGCGTATTCAGTGACTACGGGCTGGAGGGGCGAACGATGGCCGAACTGCAAGACATCCCCGAATCCAAGCGGCCGGTGGTTGCGGAGATTGAAAAAGAGTGTGTCGCTGTTGCGAAGCGGGTCTCCCTGCCGAGTGAAGTGTTCAGACGGAACACTGCGTTCTCGCCTTTGAAGCTGGAGGAATTGGCAGCCTTTCTAAGGCAGCAAGCAGCGCTCCGAGAGAGGGTGCCGATCCTGCCAATGTCGCCGGCGGGATATGCTACGATGCAAGCCATTTTTGGGAAACTTGAAGATGTGTTCTTCCACACGGAGAACAAATCCTACGTGTATTACTGTTGGCTGGCAAGCCAATGGATCGGCGGCACGTCGCTGAAGGATCTTATTAGCAACAAGATCAATCGGGACAATGTGCCGAACGAAGCGCGGGAGATCAGTAATACCATCCGTGCCCTCTTCAAAGACCTAGAGGAGACGCTTCGCTACAAATACGTGAAGTACTTGCGGGCATACAACGAAGTGCTCCGATCTGTTCTTGAAGACCGAGGCGAGAAGAAACTTATAGAACTCATCACCCCTCTACACCTTCTCATAGAGTACGGCGCTTACGACCAGACACTCATCAACATGATGGCGCTCGGGATGTCGCGGACCAGTGCAATCCTCGTGAAAGCAGCCATGCACCTCCCTAGCAACATGACCCGGCCTGAGTGTCAGCAGCGAATCAACGGGATGGATCTCAGGCGCGTCGAGCTACCCATGGTGTGCCAGGACGAATTGGCGCGTATCCGGCGTACGTAGAAGTCCCAAGAGGGACGCTGCATCCCGCACGTTAACCCCTAAAAAGGCGCCCTTTCGTTGTTTCGTTCCTGATTCAGTGCTCCACTCGCCCGGCCTCCGGTCCCAACGCACGAGCGAGCAGCCAATGTTGGACGATGCTCTCCCAGGCAGGGTTCTCTCTTTTTCAGAGAAGCCGCGTGAATCTCTCTCAAGAGGCTTTGTTTCCAAGGGACGCAAGGACCGCGATGTCATGCTCAGTCCGAAGCTGCTCGATGCCCTCCGCGTCTACTGGCGCGGGCTGCGGCGCAAGCCCACCGACTGGCTGTTTCCCGGCAATCGATGGCATACGGCGAGTCCTCCGATCTCCACCAAGGTTCTCTGGAGCGCCTGTCAGCAGGCCGCGCAGCGCGCCGGCCTTGAACACAAGCACATCCATCCCCACACTCTGCGCCACTGCTTTGCCACGCATCTGCTCGAAGCCGGTGCCGACCTGCGCACCATCCAGATGCTGCTGGGACATCGCGACCTGGAGGAAACCACGATCTATCTGCACCTCTCCCGGCGGCATCTCAGCGCCACCGGCAGTCCGCTGGATGCACTCCCCATCCGAGGAGAAGGAGAGCAGACGCAGAGCGCGTGAACCGGCCTCCTCTGGAGGTGGCCGACATCGTTCGTTGTGCAGGACAGTCCTTCATTGAGTGCAGTCGTAAGTGGATCAACGGACAACACGAAAAGATGTTGCTAGCCATCACACGCTGCCGAACCGCCACGCTGGGTGGACATCGCGATCAGTGCTCGGACTGCGGACATTCCGCCATCTCTTACAACTCGTGCCGAAACCGGCATTGCCCAAAATGCAGGTTGGTTGCTCTCGCCAACGGAAAAGTCGTCTTTCGCTGGCGCGACTCCGCCCACGGCAACAAGAAGAGGATCATGACTCTCGCGGTCGATGAGTTCCTGCGCCGCTTCCTGCTCCACCTGCTGCCACGCGGCTTCGTGCGCATCCGCAACTTCGGCTTCCTCGCCAACCGGCAACGCGCTATGCTCTTGCCGCTCTGCTTCCGCTTACTCCAAAACGCACCAGCAGAAATCTCAGCTGCAACCGCATCCCCCGTAGTGGACCACTCTCACTCACTCTGGAACTGCCCGCTTTGCGGTGGAACCATGCATGTTGTCGAACGGCTTTCCGCCGCTCAACTCTTCCTTCGCCTCTCCACGAGCACGCTGCATGAACCCACAACCGCAGCCTCGAATCATCCTCGTGCTCCGGCACGTACAGAGTCTCTGCGTCTCAACTGGCCCACTATGCCCTACCAGCCTTCTCTCCAGCCTCGGCCAGTCCTCTCAATGCCTACGATCTCGCGCTGCAACTGCCGCGCACTGCCGCCAACAGCAACTCTGTACCTCAGCCGCGCCTGCTCAACCACATACAAAACCCATAGGCTCGCGCGACGGGCGGCTTCCTTCAAGTCGCTGTATCTGAGGCGCCCCTCCCAGAGCAGTGCGATCGACTACCTGTCGTGAAGGGACGCCTCAGATACAGCACTAAGACTTCTGGCCCGGAATAGTATCCACGCCCGCCCGCCACTCGGGACAATCGCGGGTCGGCTCAGAGGGCTGGGCTCCGGATGCAGAAAATATGCTCGAATATGCGTTCTCTAGCGTGCGTCAGGCGGACGTTGCGGGTGACCGCGCATCCGAGCCAGAAACTTCATCTCGAGAAAGCGGAGAAGCAAGTCAGGTTCCACAGCCTCCTCCCATGTGGTAGTGACGCTTCTGTCCAGTCCAGACACTTGTAGGCAAACGAGCGCCTCGATCCACGTCGCGATTCGGCATGAAGAATAGAGAGCACTCGTCTCAGGAAAAGAGTCTTCCCTCAACCCAGGTCCATAGCTTTGCTAGTACGGCGCGGACTTCGGGAGAAGACGCATAGACAACCACGAGCAAAAGCAGCGCAAGCAGTTTTAGCCGGTGCTTTCTGCGGGTGGTAAACAACGCCACGGTGAAAACTAGAACGACAGCAGCGACCCCGATGATCTGCCAGGGGATGCGGGCGGTCGTGAAAAAGGCTAGCGCCAGAGTGGCGGCGCTCGCGCTGATGACGGCAGCAAACACCGCAACATTCGTTTTGTTTTCACGAAGAAGACTCTGCGCGATCGCGTCTGTGACAAGTGCGGGAAACCGAATCAGACGAGTAACACGGCTAAGACGACCGAGTCCGGCGTTTTTTCCCGCCAGCATAGAAGTTCCTACCGCAAAAGTACGGGTGACGGTTGCGAGGAAGCGCTCAGTAATAGATTCCTCAGAAGACGTTTCTTCTTCCCCCCGGCAGGATCGGTAAAGGCGTTCGATCACCTCGGATTCAGCAGAACGCAGCGCTAAGAATCCGCGATTCGCCGTAATGCGACGAACCTCATTTAGGAAATCCTGACCTTTTCCTGGCCCATAGCGACTCTCAATGTCGTGCTCGATGCTTCCGGCGAGCACTGGCAGTTCATCGCGAAGGATGGCAAGTTGAAAACGGTAGAGCACCGCATCGGCTGCATGCACCAGTTGCTCTGGAAGCAATTGCGTGCCGTCCTGTAGAAAGGAGAGTTCCTTCTTGACCAGATCAGCCTTACGTTGCCACCACTTCCAACAGGCTTGGGCATCAGGATCGCTGGGCGGAGGAATCGCGATCTTTTCTAGTTCCTGACAAACTGCGGATGCCGTCTGGCCAAAGTAGAGTCGTCGGAGACGCTCCGGGTCCAGGAGAATTCGGACTAGCCGTTCGACGCCGTGAAGCCTACCGAGCAACCAATCATTCGCTCGCCACGATCTCTTGTAGAACCCTCCGAAATGGGCGAATTTTGCGCCGGCGGGCTTGTGGCCGAGAACCGCACGGAGGCCCAAGAGAGCGGGGTTGTCGCTACCGATCTCGGCCAACTCGAGAACATGGTCAGCTACATCCCGCGCGGGTCCTGAGAATCCGACAGCGAATTGCACAACCTCTAGCGTGAGCAGGCGCACAAGCACAGCTTCGGGTGTACGAGAGTCCTGCGTCAGCATCCCGACCATTTTCCCGAGGGCGTTCGCGGCATCGCCCTCAGCGGGCCAGCGATTCCGGCGGTTGGCAGCGTCCGCCACAGTTGTAAGGTGCGGAGCTGCTGCTGCCAGCTGTTGGGCAAGGGACAAGGCAGTATCGCCATACTTGCCGCGGTCCGGATCTAAGTCCAAGGATTCACGTGCCCAAGATTTTGCGGCAGCGTAGTTCCCGAATGGCTGCGGAAATCTGCCACCGCACTGCCTCCAAAAGCCCGCGGCTGATTCGCGTGTCTTGTGGAGGTCAAGGACCAGCGAGTAAACCTTTCCTTGAATTTGCTTGAGCTCTGCGTAGGCTGTTCGTTCTCCAGAATCGGAACCCGAAGATCCCAGCTGAGTCAAATGAATCCCGCGCATAAGCAGATCGAGCACCATGTCGGCGATATTTTCCACTGTGAACAATCCCCAGTGCCAGAGGTGGAGGTCAAGATCTTCACGCCGCGCGTTCTGCGGCGGGATCGACTCAGGGACCGAGGGCAGCCCCTCGGTGCGGAAAATCTCCAGGAAAAGACCTGTGATCCATTCTCGACGACGGCGGCCAAAACCCTCCCCAGGGTCCTCAAAAGTGATGCCCTTCTCAATTTCTTCCGTAATGTAAACCGCGGCTGACTCGGCGCGCCGGCACCGGTACACCTCAAGCAAGTTCGCTGCGCTGGTCGCTACACTTTCCCAGGGTAGATTAGCCAACGCTAGCCGCGTTTGACGCAGCCGTTGCACGCTGCGGTTATGCCTCTTGATCTCGCTGATTTGCGTGGAAATGGATTGGATCAGGGGCAGAGTCGCCACGCTGGCAACCGATACTTCGGCGATCGATGGTCGTTTCTCCGCGTCGTCCGGATGGTTTGACGCTACCGGCTCTGGGGAAGGAACAACGTAGCAAAGGATGCGTCGGACCTCGCCCTTGGAGCGCAGGCGAAAAATGGCGTTTAAGGCGTGATCTAGTGGCTTGTTGTCGAGAATTCCGCCATCCAGAAGGTACCGATCGGCCGCGAAGCTGGCTACGCCATCCATCGGGGGCCCGTCCTCCGCAGATTGTGGAATTCGGCGACAAAAGACCGGCTCGAAGGCTAGGGGAAAGGACGCGGTGGCTCGAGACGCCAGAGCGAGTTGGTCTGCTAGGCGGGGATGAGCAAAATCATCATGAGCAACATCCGGTCCCCGTCGAAAAGTAAAGCGACCGCGATGATTCGCATCGTTTATGGGTGCTCCAAAATCGTCGGCAAGCTGGTTCGGGAACCCGTGAAGCAGCGTTGTAGTCAGTGTGAGGTCGATTGGGACATCGCTGGCTACGCGTGGGGTGCCGCTCTTTAGCTGTTGGAATGCCTTGCGGAGCTCATCATAGAAGTGGGCTCCACGAAGGAGAGACGGAGGATCCTCTTCCCAGGGATCGCGGAGAAGTTCATCAAGAGAACCACTTTGCAACCATACGTCCCGAAGAGGCGTCAAATCGGTTCCATAAACCCGTGCGACAGCCAAGAAGGCGCCATTGATTCCCCCTGCGCTGGTGCCACTGATCACATCGACCCATGCTTTGGTAGCGGTGAAATCGAGCAACTGGGCGTAGGCACCCGCGCTCTCCTGGAGCCGGTGAATCTCTTGTGCGACACCTCCGATCCACACGGCGAGGCTGACGCCTCCGTTCATCACCACGGCAAAGCGAAGATCCTCATAGTCGTCGGCTGGAACTTCATGGAGCGGCGACATCGAACACCCCCAGTAATTCCGCGATCGCTCCAAGATAGACTTGGTAGGCTGGCAAGAGGGAATCTAGCGCTATGCGTTCATCGGCTGCATGCACATTGCGGTAGACGACACCGAACCCACTGGTCGCCGGAATGCCAAGAGACGCCAGATAGTTGCCAATTCCGGACGGTCCAGCAACCCCGATTTCTGGAGTGCATCCGAGCACCCGGCGCGCTGATGCCTGTAGGGTCTCCACGATCGGATTGCTGGTTTCGATCACATAGGCCGGCCATCCCTCGATCGTTTCGATTTCCGTTGCGCGGACACCGGTATCCTCGAAGTCCAGCCGTCGCACGGTCTCCGCAAGCAATTCCCGTGCATGCGAAGCTTTGAACACCGGGGTCAGACGAATATCAACATTGAGAGCACAGAGATCGGGGACGACAGAGAATCCCTGCCCTCCTTGGATTTGGGTCACGGTGAGCTGTGGCGGCAATGGGAAAGAAAGGGACACCTCCGTAGGGAGATCTGCTTGCTGCAGCGCCTCCACCAGATGCAGTGCACGGACGATTGCGTTTACGCCGCGGGATTTCGAGGATCCAGAGTGTGTGGCTTGCCCGTGAATCCGGATCTTCGCCCGATGAAAGCCGCGACTTCCGATGATAATGCGGTCCTGTCCGGGATAACCGATCATTGCGGCCTTGATCTCGACGTTCTTGGTTAGGGATTCGACAAAGCGCCGGATTCCAAGAAACGCCCCGGAGTGTTCTTCTACATCAAACAAAAGCGTGGTCGCTCCGCTCAGCCGGTGAGCAAACTCATTCAGAGCAACCGCGACATGGCAGAAAATAGAAATGCCTGCCTTGCTGTCAGCACTACCGCGTCCATAGAGCCAGCCGTCACGGATCATGCCCGAAAGTGGAGCACAAGTCCAGGTGGACTCGTCGCCGAAATCAGCCGTGTCGGCGGTTGCATTCAACAAATATGTCGGTCCCTGGTTGGGGTCCCCAATCGTGGCGATTGCGGCAATTGGGTCGCCGTTTTCCACACGAATCACTTCGCCCGCGATACCATGCGACTGTAGCCAGTTAACAATCATTTCCAGTACTGGCCCGTAGGGGTCAATGCCGCCGCGGCTGGGAACGCGTACCAACTCTCCAGTGAAATCCACCAACGAATCCGTTGTTGACGACGAAGCTGTTGGCATATCGCTATCCTACGATGGCTCCGGGGCATAGGGCAAAGCGCTGTCCCATCTGATCTTGCTGAGATGCGCAAGCCTAGCTCTGCACGGTTGACCTCCACCCGCGCAATCAACTTCATACAGCTCATATGCACTCCAATTCTCTGCTCGTGGTCAGCGTCTCGTGCGGAGAGCGGTAGGAAGTCTGGAAGGAGATGAATTCACCGTCCTGGCCAGTGATCTCCAACGTCTCGAGAAGTTGTCTGCGGGCCAATGTGCCGACCAAACGCTGTCGCCCCGACCACTCGCCGACCCAATCCACGCGCTGATTGCGAGTCTCAAACGCAATTCTGCCGCGTTCTTTGAGATGGCCACGCATGGTCTCCAACGCCGCCAGCGCATCGGCGTCGGTAAGCAGGACTTGGAAAGCATGTCCGGTCATGACGATCAGGTCGAAGCGCCGCTGCGACTTGTAGCTCTGCGCCGAAGATTCGACCCACTCAACCTGTGCTGCGTGAGGTTTGCTCCTGGCCACAGCCAGCAGCGCCGCTGCTGGATCAACACCCGTCACCCGGTGACCACGTTTGGCGAGGGCACAGCAGAGCGTGCCCGTACCGCAACCCAGGTCGAGGACACTACATGGGCGCACTCCGGCGAGGGGGAGGTAGAAGTCGTAGTCCTGCGCCCACGGGTTAGCGAGATCGTAGATCTCCGCGATCTGAGTTTGCTGATAGTCCATCCCCTTGTCGCGGCGCTCCAGAAACCCGCCCAATTTGGCGGTCGCCTTAAACTGGGGGATCGGGTCCAGTTCCTTGAATGCCGATGTGAATGCGTTCGAGAAGCTCCACATCGTCCGAGGCTGGAATTCCTCGTACTTCGGATTGAAGTTACATGTCGTGCACGCTGCCGGCGAGGTGCTTCGGCACGTTCAGCTCGCCTTCGATAAACGCCCGATAGATGATCAGCTTGGCGGCCGCGGTCGAGAGCTGCTGGTCGCGCCACTGCTCCACCTGACGCCGCATTGGCTCGAAGTTGCGCTGCCTGCGGAGAAGGCGTGTTGGGATGGTGAATGCGGCAAGCTGGATCGGCACAAACCTTGACGACCTGTCCGCGCTTGCTGCCGTCCATGACGATGGCCTCAGCCATCTTTTCGCATGGCTTCTGAACGGATGAGAGTTTGGTGCTTGCACCGTTCGGCTTGGGTTTCTTGATCTCCAACTCCACATACTGATTCCGTCCCAAGGGAGCGCCCTCGCGGGAATTCCACGCCGCCGAAATCTGTATTAGCTGCGGCTTGGTTTCCAGAGTCTTTCTCACGGAAGCGTCGATCTTGGCACGAA
>ODAK010008351.1_pt1 | contig 10358 bp, 8 predicted proteins | sample 1539591 | NCBI WGS metagenome assembly ODAK01 (sample SAMEA3539303, study PRJEB22396) | soil metagenome | biome: tundra; feature: field; material: soil | place: USA | collected 2010-05 | depth 0.15 m | reverse complement strand
CCATCTGGGTAAAACTGGCGGTGCAGGAGACGGAATTCGTCGCCAGCCGCGAGATGTGTGCAGCGAGGTCGGGCCGCATCACGCCGTATCCCATGCGCCATCCCGTCATGGCCCAGGTTTTGGAGAAGCCGTCGAGGAGGATAGTGCGCTCATGGAACCCCGGTATCGACATGATGGAGTGGTGCTCGCCCTGGAAGATGAGGCGACTGTAGATTTCGTCGCTCAGGATCATGATGTCGCGATCGCCGATCGATTGCGCGATATCGCTGATGTCTTCCTTCGTTAACACGCCGCCGGTAGGGTTCTGCGGCGAGTTGATGATGATCAGCTTAGTGCGGTCGTTGATGAGTTTCTTCAGTTCGTTGACGTCCAGCCGGAAATCGCGCGACTCGCGCAGTTGGATGGGCACGGCCTTCGCGCCTACGAAGTTGATCATCGACTCGTAGATCGGGAACCCGGGGTTCGGATAGATGATCTCGTCGCCTTCATCGGCGAGCGCCAGCATGGTGAAGAAGATGATCGGCTTGCCGCCAGGCACGACGACGACTTCCTCGGGTGTGACTTTAATGCCGCGCGTTGCCGAGATTTCGTCAGCGATGGTCTGACGAAGCAGGGGCAGGCCCGCAGACGGGCCGTAATGCGTGAAGCCCTTGTTGAGGGCATCGATGCCGGCGTCGACCACGTTGCGAGGCGTATCGAAGTCGGGCTCACCGATCTCAAGGTGGACGATGTCGTGGCCCTTGGCTTCGAGGGCGCGGGCACGCACCAGGACTTCGAAAGCGGTTTCCGTTCCGAGGCGGGCCATGCGACGCGCCAAGTGCAACTCACTAGAAGTTTTCGTCATAAGCAAACTCATAATTATACCCTCGATAAGCCCGACCATCATCCCTCGCAAGCGCGGGCGGACGCAGTGACGCACGGCAGAGGGTGCTGTGATCTACGTCTTGTCGGCGGTGAGGGCGATGGCGGTGGTGATTTCGGCAGTCTTGGCGAGCATCGCGGAGACGGAGCAGTACTTCTCTTTTGAGAGCCTTACCGCATCTTCCACCGACTTGCGGGAGACCGGGCCTTCGACGCGATAGAGGAGCGCGATCTTAGTGAAAACCTTAGGGTGGTCATTCGCCCGTTCGCCCACGGCGCTGACTTCCAATGAAGTGAAGGGCTCGCGCTTCTTTTTCAGGATGCTGACGACGTCAGAGGCAGTGCAGCCGCACAGCGCCATGAGGAGATATTCCAACGGGCTGCTGCCCTGTTTGGGGTTGCTGGCGTCCATGATGACCGCATGGCCGCTGGTGGCGACGGCGCTGAAGCGCTCGTCTTCGATCCACTTCACTCGAGCTTCCATGGACTCCATTGTATGACGGGCGCCGTCCCGCTATCCGGTTTCACCGGCAATTAGCGCAGAGCGTCGGTAGTGGGTTCGGGATGGATCAGGACGCGGAAGAGTTCGGGGTGGGCGTGCTTGAAGGCGATCTCTAGTTCGGTCTGGATCTCGTGGACGCGGGAGAGTCGCATGGCGTCATCGAAAGTGCAATGGCACGAGACGTAGAGGCGGCCGCCGACGCGCTTGAAGATGACATCGTGCATATCGTGAATTTCATTGAAACGCGAGGCGATGGCGATCAGCTGTTTTTCCAGCTTGGCTTCACGTTCGATCCGTTGGGTATGTTCGATGCGTGCCGGTTCGCTCTCAATGTGGGTGAGGATGGAATCGATCTCCTTAACCTCGTCGCGGATCTCAGCTTCCAGTCGCGTAACGAGGTCGTGCGCCTGCATCATGGTGAGTTGTTCGTCGAGTTCCACGTGTTGTTCAACGTGCAGCTTGCCGTCGATTTCCTGGATACTGATGTCGTGGACGTACCAGTTGTTGCGCGTGGCGACGCCGCGAATGCGGTCAAAAATATTTTCTTCATGGCCGGCGCGCGGAATGGCGATGACGTCGACATCGGCGTCGGGTAGAACCTGTCGGACCGCCGCCCGGGCTTCGTCCGCAACGATGCCGGAGCGCTGAAAGGTGACCTGGCGTGAGAGCGCAATGTTGAGGTCGACGAAATAGTGATTGCCGGCGCGACGAATACGTACGCGCTCAACTTCAAGAACGCCGTCCAAGGAGCGGATGCGATCGATCACTCGCGCGCGAGTGCCTGCGGGGGCGGCGTCGAGGAGGGCGTCGATGGTTTGACGCGCCAAGCGCCAAGAGACCCACACCACGATGAATGCGACGAAGAGGGCGGAAATGGGATCGGCCTTGAGCAAGCCGAACTTTTTCGAATGCTCAGCGTACGCCACAACCGCGAGGCCGAGGATGACGACGCTGCTCGACCACACATCGGTGCTGAAGTGAAGGGCGTCGGCTTGGAGCGCCTGGCTGTCGTAACGCATGGCGATGCGCTTCAGCTTTCGCGAGCGCCATAAATCGATGGCAATCGACATGAACATCACGACAAAAGCCCAGGCGCTGGGACGAATCTCAACCGTGTGGAAGAAGAGGCGCTTCCCTGCTTCGTAGAAGATCCAGACACAGGTCAGCAGCAGCAAACCGGTTTCAATGAAAGCAGAAAAGTTTTCGACTTTGCCGTGGCCAAACTGGTGGTCGGCGTCAGCCGGCAGATCGGAGACGCGCACCGATAGAAACGTGATGGCGGCCGCAATGAGATCGAGACCGGAGTGCGCGGCTTCGGAGAGAATTCCCAAGCTTCCGGTATAAATTCCTACCACGATTTTGAGGGTCGTGATGAAGATGGCGGCGAACACGGAGTTGAGCGCGACCGCTTTTTTGTCGCGGCGCATCGCCTCTGCTTCGAATTGCGAACCGCTCGAAGCAAGAGCGCGTTCGATGTCGAGATCCGCCATGGCATGATTATCGCCTGTCGCGGGGATCGCGCCAACGAAGAAACATTTTCTTATGCTACGATTTCGACGAAAGCCACTGCCGAGGGGCCCGCTTGCCGCGTTTCCTGCATTGCGCTGTGCTGCTGCTGCTGGCCGGGAGTGTGCTTGCCCAGAGCAGCCCCGGCAAGAAAGCAGCCAAGCCGGGAGTCGCGCAGGATGCGGTCAACCCGGATGACATGGTGATCGTGGTTCGCGGCGCTTGCCAGACCCCGCCCGGGGAATTTGCAGTGCGAGACTGCATACGAGGCGTAACCCGAGAAGAATTCGAGGCACTGGTGGCAGCGACCAATCCCAACGCTACGCCGGAGTATCGCCGAAAACTCGCGGAGAACCTTGGGCGGGTGATCATTCTCTCCAACGAAGCCAAGAAGCGCGGATTACCGAAAGATCCGAAGGTGCGGGAGTTGCTGCGCATGGTGCAACTGCAGGAACTCGCGGGACTACTGCTATCGCAATCGGCTTCGGACAATACGACCTACGTGCCGGATACCGAGGTGGAGGAGTTTTATCGCTCACACCTCGGAGATTACCAGTCGGCGGAGCTGGTACGATTGACCATCCCTCGCAAAAACCCGGCTGACTCTTCCGCCGAAGATGCAACCTATGCCGAAGCGATTCGTTCGCGATGTGCGGCTGGCGAAGATCCTGCGAAATTGCAGGGGGAAGCAGCACAGCGGGTAAATCGGAGTGTGACGTCACCTGAGGACCTAAAGAATCAGCGTCCAGCACAGTATCCGGACGCACAGAAAAAAGTTTCCCAATTGAAGCCGGGAGAGTGCGTTCTGTTCGAGTCTGACAAATCCGATTTCTTGATCTATAAGATGGTCGCCATGACGCAGACCCCGATCAATGAAGTTCGAGGTTCGATCGTGAAGGCGATGGAGTCGGCGAGGATGAAGAACGAACTTGATAGCTTGATGCAACAAAACGTCATCACTTTGAACGGAAAATACTTTCCTGCGGCGCCGACAACGACGCCCGCGCCGAGCGCGCCTAAATAATGAGTACACGACCTGTCATCCTCACCGGCGTTAGCGGGAACCTTGGCCGCCGATTACTGCTGCAACTGCAGGACACCGACGTCATCGGCGTCGATGTGCGCCCACCCGAAGATGCACCCCTGGCGCGTTTCGAGCAGATGGACTTCGGCAGGGAAGAGTCTTGCGACCAGATGAACCTACTGCTCCGCGAGAGTGGCGCAGGCTCCGTGGTGCACCTGGCCTATGTACTCGATCCGCTGCAAACCGGAGTGCTCGACGCCGAGCGCATGTGGCAGATTAACGTGGCCGGTCCGGCGCGCGTGATGGAAGCCATCAGCGTGTCGAACCGTCATGGGGCGCGAGTGCGGAAGTTTATTTTCCCGAGCAGCGTCGCCGCCTATGGGCCGGAGACGCCTCCGCTGGTGAATGAGGAGCATCCTCTGCAAGCGCATACGCTGCCTTACGCGATTCACAAAAAGGCAAGCGACGAAGTGGTGCGATACCGGCAGGATTGGATGGAGGACTGTCGCAGCTATCTGCTGCGTCCGCATATTTTTACCGGCGCCACGGTGCAGAACTACATGGTCGGCGCATTGCGTGGGACGCCAACCGGAACAGGCAAACGCGCGTTGAAAATGCGCGAGCGAGGCAAGCGGCTGCCGCTGATGCTTCCCTGGGGAAATGCGTACCTTGAAAAGCGCCTGCAGTTCGTGCACGTGGATGATATGGCACGGTTGATCGCGCATATGTTGAAACGGGATGCAGAAAGAGATCCACGACTTACCGTTCTGAATGTAGCAGGACGAGGTGAACCTCTCACGATCGCTGAATGCGCGCGGGTCGCGAATTCGAAAATTCGCAGGGTTCCGAATCGGCGGATCTGCGGAATGATTTTGCGCAAGCTTTGGGATTGGGGGATCTCAGGAATTCCTCCCGAAGCGCTGCCCTACATGATTGGCTCGTACACCATGGACACCTCGCGACTGCAACGCTTTCTCGGTGCGGAGTATGAGCAGGTGATCCAACACACGGTGGAAGAGGCACTGCGGGATAGTTTTGTGGAGAGTGCTGCCGCGGCTTCGAGCTAGAGACAAAAGCGAAACGCAAGATATTTCGGCTTCGAATGCGAAACTTCGCCGCATTCTCCGCTCAACATGACGAGCTTGTTAATTATTTCTTTCCGCGCCACAGTCCGGCGATGCCGAAGGTGTAACGCGTCCAACTGACTTCGCGGAAACCCGCGGCCTTCATTCGCTCCAACATTTCGTCAGGCTCAGGAAATCGTTCAACAGAAGCAGGCAGATACGCATACGGACCCTTTACACCGGAAATCATGGTGCCAATCTTCGGCAAAATGTTCTTGAAATAGAAGCGGTAGAGGTGACCGAAGGCGCCCTTGGGTTCGCTGAAGTCGAGAATACCGATTTCTCCATTTGGCCGCAGCACGCGGTAGATTTCCCGCAGTCCGGCATCATAGTTGGCGAGATTTCGAAATCCGAAAGCACTGGTTACGAGGCCGAATTCTTCGTTGCCGAAGGGCATGTGCAGGGCGTCGGCCTCGACCCATTCGATGGGCTTTCCTGCTCCCTTCTCACGGGCGCGGTCGAGCATGGCAGCTGAGAAGTCTGCTCCTACCATCTTTGGCTTCGATGGGCCGGCGTGACGATACAGCGCGAACGTCATGTCGCCGGTGCCGCAGCAAAGATCGAGCACCCGCGCTTCAGGATTTTTCAGGATGTGCTCGAAGATCCGCGCAGTGCGATTCCACCACAGGCGATCAACATTCATCGATAGCACATGATTGAGAAGGTCGTAGCGCGCCGCGATCGACGAAAACATTTCACGGACCTGTTCGGCGGCTTGAGCTTCATCGCGAGCACCGGCGGGCGCGGCACCGACCACGGGTTGTTTGGGATTACCTGTCACCGTATCTCTCACCCGGCAAACGCCAGGTATTTCAATTCCTCGATGGCCTGCAGCACCGCACGCTCCGGGACGTCGGTCACCACGTCAACTTTACCGATCTCGCGAGGCAGGATGAAGTGGGTCACCCCGTGCACCGTCTTCTTATCACCTTTGATGCGGTTCGCCGTGCGACGGGCGCTGACCTCAATTTTCGGCAAGGGCGCCAGGGCGAGGATCGATGAAATGATGCGTTGCGCGGTAGCGGAATCCGTCTTGTGTAAACCGGCCGCGATCATGGTGGCCGCGATCATGCCCCACGCAACCGCTTCCCCGTGCAAAAAATATTTGTAGCCGGTCTCGGCTTCGAGGGCATGGCCGATGGTGTGTCCGAAGTTCAGGATGCGACGCTCGCCGGTTTCAGTTTCGTCGGCGCTCACGACATCGGCTTTTACCCGTACGCTTTCCGTGATCAACCAGGCAAGCGTTTCGGGATCACGCTGCAGGATGGCCTGGCGTTCGCGATCCATGCGCTCGAAGATATCGGCACGGCGAATGATGCCGCACTTCAGCGATTCATAAAGGCCGGAACGGAATTCGCGTTCTGGCAACGTGCTGAAGACACCGGGGTCGGCAAGTACCAGCCAAGGCTGATAGAAAGTGCCGACTAGATTCTTGCCGGCCTTGAGATTTACGCCAGTTTTGCCGCCGACCGAAGAGTCAACCTGAGCGAGAAAGGTTGTCGGCATTTGAACCACCGGGATGCCACGCATGAAGACCGACGCCAGGAAGCCGGCGACGTCACCGACCACACCGCCGCCGAGCGCACAGACGATGGAATGGCGGTCCGCATGCTTCTCCATCATCTTTGCCGCCAAGGCTTCGACAGACATCATCGTCTTAGCGGTCTCGCCGTCTTCCATCTCAAGAAAAATCACTTCGAAGCCGGCGATGGCCAGGGATTCCGTGATGATGCCGGCCCAATGTTTTCGCACATTGGCGGTCGTGACTACAAAGCTGCGTTGGGCATTGGGAAAAACGGCGCGAATGTGGGTGCCGGCTTCCCGCAGGAGTTCGTGGCCGATGAGAACGTCGTAGGTGCGGCTGGCGGTGTTGACGGTGACGCGGTTCAATGTGGTTCTTTTCTTCCTGTGCACAGTAGAAATGCGCTGCGTAGTGTCGAGCAGATCGTACTCTTTTCGCATGGTAACATTTGGCCTAGATTGAACGCAGATGAAGCAAATCCCTTCAGAAACAGATTTCATCGTGATCGGAGCCGGCGTGGCGGGACTACGCGCGGCCATCGAGTTAGCATCGAGCGGCAAAGTACTCTGCCTGGCTAAGCGTGAAGTCGCGGAATCGAACACACAATATGCCCAGGGTGGAATCGCGGTTGCCCTCAGCGATGAAGATGAAATCGGCCTGCACCTGCAGGACACCATCAATGCCGGCGATGGATTGGTAAATATTGAGGCCGCTCGCGCACTGGTGGAGGAAGGTCCACCACGGATTGAGGAACTGATCGCGTGGGGCACCGAGTTCGATCGTCACGGGACCAAGCTGGCATTCACCCGCGAAGGCGCGCACAGCCGCAATCGCGTGTTGCATGCGCATGGCGATTCAACAGGGCAGGAGATCGGACGGGCGCTTTACGCCAAGGCTTCCACGATTCCTGAGATTCAATTCCTGGAATATGAATTTACCTTTGAATTGATCGTCGAGGGTGGGCGCGTGTGCGGCGTGCGCGTCCTCGATGACGGAAATCGCGCTCGTTCCATCCACAGCCGTGGAGTGGTGTTAGCTACCGGAGGACTGGGCCAGGTTTATAGCGATACGACGAACCCGACGGTCGCGACCGGCGACGGGGTGGCGATGGCCTACCGCGCGGGCGCCGAGATCAGCGACATGGAGTTCGTGCAGTTCCATCCGACGGCGCTGTACGTGAAGGGCGCCCCACGGTTTCTCCTTTCGGAGGCGCTGCGCGGCGAAGGGGCGTACCTGCGCAACATGGCGCGGGAACGCTTCATGCCGAAGTACCACGAACTGGGTGAACTGGCGCCGCGTGATGTAGTGGCCCGAGCGATTGCGCGTGAGATCGATCTGGCGGGAGCAGCCGAGGCCGTGGTTTATCTCGACCTCACGCACCTTCCCGCCGATCGCGTTCGAGCACGCTTTCCGAGAATCTATAAAACCTGCCTGGAATATGGCATCGATATCGCTACCGACCTGATTCCGATTCGTCCGGCAGCGCATTATGCGATGGGCGGAGTGAAGACCGACCTGGATGGACGCACCACTCTGCCTGGGTTGTACGCGGCCGGCGAATGTGCGTGTACGGGTGTGCACGGCGCGAACCGGTTGGCAAGTAATTCCCTGCTCGAAGGGCTGGTGTACGGGGCGCGGGCGGCTCGAACCTTGGCGGCTGAAGGTAAGACGGGTGCGTCGACGGCGGCCGAGACCGCAGTCGCAGCAACGGAAATGAAGAGCGCCTGCGAGAAAGCAGAAGGCGTGTTGCGACAGGTGCAAGCGGCGATGTGGCGCGATGTCGGCATCGTACGCGATGGGCAACGGCTGCGTGACGTGATCGCCGAACTCGAAGCGCTCCGCAGCGATGTTCCCGCACCGGCATCGCGCAAGGCTTGGGAAGCCGCGAACGTGCTCGGGACCGGATTGCTGATCGCGCGTTCGGCGCTGGCCCGGGAAGAGAGCCGGGGCGCGCATTACCGCACCGATTTTCCTGATCATCGAGCTGAGTTTTTGAAGCACTCGGTGGTGCGCGACGGGAAAATCGTCTTCGAGTAGCTCACCTTATTGCATCGTTAGCGCAAACTACATCTTATAGCGGCCGAGATCGTCGTCGCCGAGACCTTCGAGCCATTTGCGGAGATCATCGGAGGTAACGCGATCGCTCAACTGGGTGGCCTGTTTGCTCGTCTTGAGAACTTCGTCTTCCACGTAGATCGGGCAATCGACGCGGAGCGCAAGTGCGAGCGCGTCGGAGGGGCGCGAATCGATGCTGACTGGGCTGCCGTTGCGGGTGACCCAGATGACGGCGTAGAAAGTGTCATCTTTCAGTTCGGTGACGACGACTTTTTCGACTTGCGCTTCCATGCCGAGCAACACGTTCTTGAGCAGGTCGTGGGTCATGGGACGTGGCGTAGCGACCTTTTCAATTTCAAGCGCAATCGCGTTGGCTTCGTAAACGCCGACCCAGATGGGGAGAACCGTATCGCTGCCAATGTCCTTCAGGATTACGATGGGCATGTTGGTGACCGGATCCATCATCAGGCCACGGATTTTCATTTCGACTTCCATCGTGATCCCCTCTCACGCGTTCAACGGCGCGCTGAGTTCCCCGGCCAAGCTGTTAGGAAAAGCCTGCGTCACTAGTACGTGATGATACGAACCAATTTCAGGCTGCACACCCGCGGGGACGGAAAAATTGAGCGTCTTGTTCTGTGAAGTGCGGCCGATCCACTGGGCACGTGCCGCGTTCTCGGCTTCAACCATTACTTCAATAATCTGCCCGATATGCTTGCGGTAGTTGATCCTTTGAATCTCGCGCTGATGTTCCATCAGGACCTGTAAGCGGCGCGATTTCTCGGCTTCCGGAACGGTGTCGATGTACTTCAGCGCAGGCGTATTGGGACGCGGCGAATATTTGAAGGAGAACACGCCGTCGTACTGCACTTCATCGAGCAGTGTCAAGGTCTGTTGGAACTCGGCTTCCGTCTCGCCGGGGAACCCCACGATGACGTCGGATGTAATGCTGATTGGTCGGCGAGTGCTCTTCATCCACGCGATACGCTCCAGGTATTGTTCGCGGCTGTACTCGCGGAACATCTCGCGCAGCACTTTCGACGAACCGCTCTGCACCGGCAAATGCACGTGATCGCAAAGCGTCGGGACGGAATCGATGGCTTCAATGATGTCCCTGGTAAAGTCGCGCGGGTGTGAGGTGGTGAAGCGCACACGCTTGATGCCTTCCACTTCCCCCACCGCGCGCAGCAGTTCAGCAAAGCTCATCTTGCCCGATGGATCTTTGTAAGAATTCACATTCTGGCCGAGCAGTTGAACGTCAGTGAAGCCGGCATCGGCCATCTGGCGAGCTTCGCGCAATACGCTCTCGGCGGTGCGACTGCGCTCTTTTCCGCGGGTGTAGGGCACTACGCAGTAGGCGCAGAACTTGTCGCAGCCTTCGATAATGGTGATGTATCCGCGATGCGCGTTGCCACGCGCGGTGAACTCGGTCTCGAAGGTCTGATCGGTCTGGCGATCGTCAAGGCCGGTGACGCGATGGCTGCCGCTCTCGATTTGGGTGAGCATCTCGGGCAGGTTGCGATAGGAAGCGGAGCCGGCGACCATCGATACGTGCGGCGCCTTCTCGAAAATCTTCTCGCCTTCCTGCTGCGCTACACAGCCGAGGACAGCGAAACGCTTGCCTTGTTTCTGAAGCTTGCGGAACTCCGCCAGGCGTAGGAAGACCTTCTGCTCGGCTTTATCGCGAATGGAACACGTGTTGTAGAGGATGAGACCGGCCTCTTGCTCGGACTGTACCTGGCTGTAGCCTTGCGAGACGAGGGT
>ODAK010008349.1_pt1 | contig 10359 bp, 13 predicted proteins | sample 1539591 | NCBI WGS metagenome assembly ODAK01 (sample SAMEA3539303, study PRJEB22396) | soil metagenome | biome: tundra; feature: field; material: soil | place: USA | collected 2010-05 | depth 0.15 m | reverse complement strand
AGCCTCGGACTCGCCGGCGCGAGAGCGAAATCGCGCGCCGAATTTCCTTGCGATGTGCTGAATCCGGTAGTTATCGCCGAAGCAACTTATTCGCAATCCTCGAGCCGCCCGATTGCGCGCAATCACGAGAACACGGCGCAGCAATTCCGTGCCAATTCCCTGATTCTGCCAAGCCCCTTCAACAGTGATCGCGACCTCACACAGGAATGGACGATGATTGTCCACTGCGTGCAACTCAGCCGCACCGCGTAACTCACCCTCGTCAAAATATCCGATAACCACGGTTCGAAACCAGTTGAGGCGCTCGCAATGCTCGCGCACGGCCACCTCGTCCATCCCGCCCATGAAGCGGAGAGCTCTCGCTTCGGGCGTAAGGCGAACAAGATGGTTGTTTAACTTAGCGGCTTCACTTGGAAAGAGTTTGCGAATGTTCATGGTGGTATTCCTTGATGGTCAAAAATACCGACGCCCCATGCATACCGTAAGCAATGCTCGGGTACAGAACAAGCGAGAAATAATTGGACATTGTTGGATTTCCCTCATGTGTGAGAGATTCCCGACAATCCAGCAGGCCGTGGCCTGCGGAGGGTCGATTCAGCGCCGGGACCGCTCGGCTCCGCCAACACAGGGAACCCACCCGCGGGCGCAGTTAGCCGCCACATAATCCAAATACGCGTTTGTTTCGCCGTAAGCTCGGTCGTTCCTGCAAAACCAGTAATGCTCAAACACAGGAAAGGGAGTTGTGGTAGATAGAGTAGCTACTGTGGCTACCGGTGAAGCCCACGAGAGATTTTCCGATGAATCATGGCAAGTCTTCCATCGTTGCAGTCATGTGCACTCACCGGCTGGGTGATACGTGTCGCCCTGACGGGCTATCCACGGCGGCACGATGCACGAACCGGCACGACGCAGGCGCAGCGGGAGCTTAGGGTGATCGGTTCATCATCGGTTTCAAGTGGGCTTCGCCATGGCTTGAAGGAGCGTCACATGACGATGATCGCTCTTGGTGGCGTCATTGGTGCCGGCCTTTTTGTCGGCAGCGGGGTGGTTATCAAGTCAGCAGGTCCCGCCGCGGTGCTTTCTTTCGCGATCACGGGGTTGATTGTGTTACTGGTGATGCGCATGCTCGCCGAAATGGCCGTTGCGCTGCCGGCGGTTGGCTCATTTTACGAATATGCCCGCCTGGCGTTTAGTGATCGACCGGCACTCGGCGAGCTGGCTGGGTTTGTGACGGGCTGGATGTATTGGTATTTCTGGGTCATTGTAGTTGCGCAAGAGGCGGTCGCGGGTGCCGGTCTGGTTCGCTTCTGGCTTCCCAATGAACCGACTTGGTTTATCAGCTTAGCCTTGCTGCTGTCGCTTACCCTGACAAACCTCATCTCCGTGAGGGTCTTCGGCGAATTCGAGTTCTGGTTTGCCTCGATCAAGGTTGCCGCCATCGTCGTCTTCCTGATGCTCGCGGCGATATACGTCCTAGGCCTATGGCCGGGAACGCATTTACGCCTGGCCAATCTAACGGCGCACGGTGGATTTGCACCGAACGGGATACTGCCCGTACTGACCGGCGCTGTCGCAGCCACCGGGTTTTATTTTGGGGCTGAGATCGTACCGATCGCAGCGGCGGAAACGGCCGAGCCCGCGAAAGCGGTAGCTAAGGCTATTAACTCGGTTATCACCCGCGTTCTCTTTTTCTACATTGGCTCGATCTTGTTGGTCGTTTGCCTGGTGCCCTGGAACTCGACTGGAATAGCCACCCCCTACGTCAGCGCCCTCGATGCAATGGGCATCCGTGGCGGCCCGCATATCATGAATGCGGTGGTCCTTACGGCGGTTCTGTCAGCACTTAATTCGGGGCTGTACGCGTCGTCTCGGATGCTGTTTGCGCTGACCAAGCGCGGCGATGCTCCTAAAGCGCTCGCCAAGCTCAGCCGCAATGGCGTACCGGTTCGTGCCATTCTGCTGGCGACACTGTTTGGGTACGTCGCCGTCATCATGTCGTATGTATCTCCCGACACAGTATTTGCCTTTCTGGTCAACTCGTACGGTACCGTGGCAATTTTTGTGTATGTGATGATTGCGATCTCGCAACTGCGCCTCCGCGGGCAACTAGAAAAGGATGCTCCGGCGCGACTCCGCGTGCGAATGTGGGGGTATCCATACCTGACCTACCTAACGATCGCTGGCATGCTCGGCATCGTCCTCGCAATGGCGCTCATCCCTGAACAGCGGACGCCGCTCATTTTCGGCGTAGTCAGCCTGGCCATCCTTTTGTTGGCTTTCAGCGCCCGATTCCACCTCGGCAGGAAGCCGGATATCGCGACTATTGCGGCGGAGCCATATCAGTACGACGAATTGTAACGCGGCCTCGCGGGTCAAGGGAGACAGCGGCGGCTTCCGCTTAACGTTGTACATTGACCGCGCCTCCTTTGTGCACCAATTTCCGAGAATATCGTACCCGCGATCGCAATCAACACCATAAGTGAAATTGCGTAACCGTAGCTAGCGGAGCTATGGCCTCGACGGTCTGTTGGCTCTTGACGGTCGACCATGGCACACGAAATCAGACGATCGAATGCGTCACCGCCCGTAAAGCGCCACGATCTGCGCCATGCCGAGCGAATTAGCGTTCACGGCAAAGCCGACGAGCGCCGCGGTCGCATCGGCAGGCACGTCAAGCTTCGGCACTTTGAGTGCGTACAGCCTAAAGTGATAGTGGTGCTGTTTGCCTGGAGGCGGACACGGTCCGCCATAGCCGGGTGCCCCGAAGTCGGTACGGCCCTGCACAACCGTGCGAGGCATTAGGTTCTTCTCTGGGTCACCCGCATCCGCGGGTAGTGATGTCACATCCGCCGGGATGTTGTACGCGATCCAGTGCCACCAGCCGCTGCCGGTAGGCGCATCAGGATCATGCACCATCAGGGCGAAACTCATTGTGCCCGCAGGCGCGTTACTCCACGAAAGAGCGGGTGAAACGTTTCTTCCGTTGCACCCGAACGAATTGAAAACTGCCGTATCGGGAATCTTCTTGCCGTTGGCGATGTCGGGGCTGGTCATCGTGAAACTCGCCGTGCTAGCCTCCGCACTGTTTGACGCGGTCTGCGCTTGCGCCGATGCCAGCACGACTGCCGTCAGCATGGCGCCCGCAAACAGCGCCCTTCGCGCTCGCTCTAGTGATCCACTGCTCATCGTTCGCTCTCCTGCCTCTGGGTCCCTGATCGATCTGTAATTCGCCAAGTTTCTCACGTACGATAGATTTACCGTGTGAGCGCTGCCTTTACCTCATACGCCACCTCCTCTCCGCCCCCTCCCAATCACATCCCCCAGCACCGCCAACGCAAACGCATACCCTTCAGCCCACCCACTTGCCCGTGGCCCAGCGACATTGAGCACTTGAATTTCATTCTCCTCAACAAACCGCAAGATCGCCGCCGCCGCCCGCGACTCTGAAATCTGCGTTGCGTCCAACACAATGAACGGCTTCTTTTCCCGAATACACAAATCCCGCGCGAGCTTCGTCCCACCCGACAGCGAATGGCTGAACAAGATCGCCGTGCCATCGCTATCCTGCACATTTTTGAGGGTTCGCTGCCGATACCCGCCATCCAACAATAAAGACATCGGATACCGTTCAGGAATCGGCCCATCTTCTGCGCTACGGTCGCTCGGGCACCACCCACCGCATGGAAACCCGATCGCGAGCGCCGCGTCGAGAGCGGCGCGATCGATCCCGCTCTGTCCACCTGAAACAATTTTCGTGAGTGCCATAAGAACCACTCCGGACTACCCGATTAATAGATAACGTTATCGCTCGTTCTTGCCCTCGGGCTGCGGATCCAATGGCGCGATGCCTTTGTGTTGATCCTTTGATACGGTGTTCCCAGCCCGAATCTAATTGCCAGACTGTACCTTATCAATCTTCGTAACCAAATTCTCGGTCGGGAATTCACCAGTACCGTAAACTCGGGCCATGGGAACCGCAGTGATCGCGTATATGAACTCCAAAACCCGTTTAGAGAATGCTCCACGGCAAGAACGCGGTATGGCCATCCCGTGAGTAAGCGTGTGCTCATTTCTCGAAAGCGTGCCCAGTCGTGCGCGCGTTTAGAGTCTCGTCGCCGCGGGCACGCTGGCTTGGCTGTAATGAAATCCTTGCCACTGTCGAAAGTATATCAATTGCTCGAACCCGGTCCGGTGGTCCTGCTGACAACTGCCCGACGCGGACGCGTTAATGTCATGACAATGTCGTGGCACATGATGGTCGACTTTGAACCTCCGCTTATCGCCTGTGTCGTCAGCAACGCCGATTACAGCTTTACTGCGCTGAACCTCACCAAAGAATGCGTGATCAGTATTCCTGCGGTTGAACTGGCGGCCACAGTCGTCAAGATCGGCAATTGCTCGGGGCGGGACGTCGCAAAGTTCCAAAAGTTTCAGTTGACGCCGCTACCTGCTGAACGCATTGCGCCACCCCTAATAGCCGAGTGTTTCGCCAATCTCGAATGCAAAGTGACGGATACGCGTCTGGTACGTAAATACAATCTTTTTGTCATAGAAGTGCTCAAGGCGTGGATTAATCCGGCGAAACGCCAGTCCAAGACCATTCACCATCATGGGTTCGGACGTTTTGTTGTGGATGGCGAGTCAATCACATTGAAATCGAGAATGAGATAACCGGCAAACTCTCAGGAGCTGACGGGATATCCAGACTCTGCCGGGCGGAGGGACCACTCGCCCGAACACTTCTGCCCTGATCTCGGCAGCGCAGGCCTAGCAGCGGCCAAGCGCCGGGAAATCACTATCGCTTCGCCGACGTGGCTTCCCCAAAGCTGCCGAATCGTTGGATCATGGGCGAGCGACGCGACGCACGCGATGTGCGGCGAGCCCGAATTAATCTATGTCGGCGATCGAGCCTGTTGCCGCTACGCTCACTGTCGCCAGCTTCTGACCGGCAGGCTCGATGGCGCTCGTCATCCCGCATTGAGCAAAGCAAAGGAACATGACCACGGGGTAAATGCGGCTTAGATATTTCATCGGAATGACCCTAGTGCTCCCTCGATAGTCATGGGTATCGCGATTAAGGCTGCCGCCGCGGTTGCAGCGATCCACCCGCTAGGCACAATCCGCCCTTACCCCAACCGTAGCGATTGACCGAACCTTGATTCCCCTTGCCGAACAGCCACCCTTACGCCGCCCACGCGATGCTTAGCACGCTGGCCGTTCGAGCAAGACTGTCTGCCGCTTTAAACTAAGTGTCCGTACTGAAAAAGAACACCGATGCCGAATGTGATGATGACGGACAGCAGCGCTGATGCCAGTCGTGCGACAATCTGGATATAGTTCATGATGTAGATACTCCGATGGCTAAGTGGGTCCGACGGAGACAGGTTGCACTGACCGCGGAAGCAGAACAAATCCAATCTCTGATCACCTATTAAGGAAACCTTAACGTGCCACCCGCCTTCGATCGGCTGCCCCTAGGAGCCTTACGGGTTTTTGAGGCAGTCGCCACGCATTTGAGTTTCTCGACTGCTGCTCACGTACTGCATGTCACGCCCGCGGCGGTGAGCCAGCAGATCAAATCGCTGGAGTCGTACATTCAAGTGCCGTTATTTCGACGCAACGGACGAAGAGTGGAATTGACTGAGGAGGGACTCGAGTTGCTCCCGGCCGTCAGGGCGGGCCTCGACAAACTCGAGTCCGCCATACACGTTATCAAACAGCATGGCCGCGGCGGACCGTTGCAAATCAGCCTGCTGACGTCGTTTTTGCAAATTTGGCTGTTGCCGAGGATTCGTTCATTTCGTCGTAAGTTCCCCGACGTTGATCTGCGCTTTCATACCTCTCGGGATTTGGTGGATTTCTCCCGCGCCGCTATTCATGTCGCCATCCGGTTTGGGCGCGGCAATTACCCCAACCTGCATTGTGAGAAGTTACTCGACGACTGGATCGTGCCGGTCGGCACGCCCGAAATGATCAAGCAGTACGGAATGATCGAACGCGGAGCCAATCTCAGCAAATTTCCGCTGCTGGAAAGCGACGACGCACCATGGCGCGTTTGGCAACTGACGGACGAGGAGATCACGTGGCAATCTCGTCCACCAACCATCGATGACTCGGCAGGACTGATTTTGGCGGCGGAAGAGGGTCTCGGCTTTGCGCTGGCGCGCTGGACGCTGGTCACGCGGTCATTGCACAAGGGCACGCTGCGACTGGCAAGCAAAGAAGCGTTGCCGTATGGATCCGCTTATTACCTCGTGTGCCCACGCGCCTACTTGGCGCTGCCTAAGGTGGCGCAGTTTCGCGAATGGATTGTCGCTGCGGCCCTCGACTTCCAAGGACCGCCTGCTAGGATCTAAAGAACCACGGCTCTCCGCCAATCCCTCTTGGGCTTAAAGCCGCCGCGCCGCGGCGTGCGCCTTCGCGTCCTTACTCTGCTCTCATCCCAGCTCCTGATTTTTAATGTGACATAAACGCGGATCCTAGCCTGCAGACCGTGCGGCTGATCACCGCGCAAACGATCGCCAAGAACGCGTTGGTGTGTGCCGCCAAAGCGCACAGTTGCCATGCCCACAATGACACACGCTTTAGGTACAATCGCGCCATCTCGAAACCATTGGTATTCGTATGTGCGGCCGCTACGTATCCCCAGATGATGCCTCGATCGAGCGTGAGTTCAATCTCGTCCGAACCGAGTGGCAGTTTCCACCGAGCTACAACGTCGCCCCGACGCAAAATGTCCCGGTCGTTCGAGTCAACCAGAACGGTGAGCGCACGGGTGCTCGCCTGCATTGGGGTTTGATTCCATTCTGGGCGAAAGGCGTACAACCGAAATATTCAACGATCAACGCCACCGTCGAAAAACTCAAGGACGGAGCCACCTGGCGAGGCCCCTGGAAGCGCGGCCAGCGATGCATCCTGCCGGCAACCGGTTTCTATGAATGGCAACTGCTGCCCGACGGCAAGACCAAGCAACCTTACTACATCACGCTCAACGACCAAGATATCTTCGGCTTTGCGGGGCTCTGGGATTCATCAGTTGGCCCCGACGCCGTCGTCGAATCCTGCACCATCGTCACCATGCCGGCGAATAAACTCATGACCGAAATTCATAACGTCAAGCATCGGATGCCTGCCATTCTTGCCCAAGAAGATCGTGACGCATGGCTCACTGGAAACCCCGACGAAGCTTTCAAGGTTATCAAGCAATACCCCGACACCCACATGGTCGCGACGCCGGTGAGCAAACGCGTCAATACGCCAAAGAGCAATGACGCCGAATTGATTACTCCAGTGCGGAGCGCGTAGTCAGGCACGTCACTGCCGACACTCCCTGACCATCACGAGCAGTCCATAGTGTTTGATCGCAACATCAGTACGACTGCAGCAATCAGAAACACAAGGAAAATAAGAACGCCAACCATATCAGTAACGCACTTCCAAAAGAAAATCCCCCTATCCGATTCCCAGCATTTCACCTGTCCCAAGCGTCATTTTATTGCCATGATCCAGACACCAGCTCCTGCTCCTGCGGCGGCCACTTCACAGCGTCGGGCAACGCCCTAAGCAGACTTTCCTATCGACAGTGCATCGAGCGTAAGACCCGCTCGCGCCTTCCAAACTCGGTCCCGTAGCCACGCTGCTCGCCGAACACACCACCACAGGATTGCCATATGCAATCCATCCAACGGCTCGGCGGCAGGGATAAAACAACTGTAGGCGGGCAAACCGTTGCGTCCGTGTAGCCCCCATGCACCATTCCGCGGCGCAAAATCGACCTGCTCGAGCTCCAAAGCATTCAGCCGGCGACAAATCGCGACGGAATCGGCAGGCGCTTGTGTGAATGGCAGCGAAATTGTCGAATGATATCCGGCGCCAGCGATGGGATGAGGAATTCCTGTCTTCACTTGCAGCAACGCAGTCTCTGCTGCTGGATCGATCGATCGTGACGGGCAATCGCCGCTGAGCGGGAGTTCCGCCCACACAGCCGTGGGTGCGATTTCAGCGCTTGATGAATCCGCTCTTCTACTTCACTGGTCACGTTACACCTTGCCTCCTGTAAGAGCCCCGCGGTCCAAACGATGTGCTCCGCGGCCGCCCCAAACGAGTAGGCAATTATTCGCACCATCACCCACCCCTACGCCATCGCCTACGTTCGGGACGGAACACCACCAGCACCACAACAGCTTAGCGACTGTTGGATGGGAGGGCACTTCACTGACCCGTACGAACAAAAGACGCAACAGTCTCCCGCCTTTGGTCGAAGCAGCGTATGGCAGCTGGCGCATTCGTGGAAGTAGATGCAGGCATCGGTCGGCATGTTCTCAACCGACAGCGCACCGCAATGAGGACAGGTCAGGACAGACTCGAGCACGAGCTGCGGATCCAATGGCGTGACGCTAATGTTTTGATCCTTTGACACTGAACCCCCTTTCCGTGACTCCCTGGAATTCGATCCCCATCACCGACTCGCACGGTGCGGCTGTGGGCGCACGCGCTTTTTCGGGCGCGTCAAATATTCCCGCCAGGGCACCCAATAATACTTGGACCACCCCTCCGAAACGCCCGCGAAATCGCCGTCAGCCACGTTGACGTGCGTCAGGTCGATGCGGCCGCCCGCTTCATCAGGCCAGAAGGAAAGGACCAACGTGGAATCGATGTCGCGGCGACCGAAGTTGGTAGATCGCCAGGACTGTACGATCACCCGATTCGGAATGACCTGCAAGATCATTCCCGTCAAGGCACCACCAAAGGCTTCGAATGTCGCGCCGGCTCGCGCCCCGATCTTCACCGGCGCCCCGGTAAACGCGCCGTGCTGGTTGGGATCCAGGTACATCCGGTACAAACGTGCCGGGGAAGCGGGAAGGTTGACCGCCATCGTAACCGTTCGGGGCATGCTGAATTTCCTTGTGGGTCGAGTAAGCAAATTATACTTCCGATTCCGCGCCGCTCCCTCTTCTGATGGTTCGCCGTTCCCTTCCGCCGTCTCGGGCCTCGATCGGGCCATCATCGGATGATCCCATCGTCATTCCTATGATCGACCATGGTGCCGCATTCGAGAATGCTATTAGGTCCTGCGAACTATGTTCTCGCGCCGCAGCACCTAACCGCCGATGTTGCTTCTGCCTCCGCACAAGCGCGTATCATGTACCTCATAGACGTTCAGTTATGAGGGACCCCATGAACGACAAGCAACTGCGAGAGGAATTCGACACCGGACTGAGCAAAATCCGGCACGAAATAAAGAGCCGATTGGTACCACACGGCCTTTATGGCAGCGTTACGGACGTTGACATTGACGCGGCGGATCATGTCCCTGCTGGCTCAAAAATCGAGATCGTCGTAAAAGGCAGAACTGCCGGGAGGCTATTTAACCGCCAGCAAATCGAAGGCTGTCGGCTCAGGGTCGGCGGCACGGTTTTGTTAGAAATCATCTCAATGGTTGATGAACTGTCGGCTTGAGCTCGTACGCTGTTAGCCCATCGGGTTTATGCGGGAGCAGACGGCGACGCGCATCCCTAGCGCTGCTTTCTTTAACCGGAGTGACGCCGCTGCTCCTACGCCGCGCGCGCCATCGCTCCTCGTGCGTCGCCATCCTGTCAGCGAGGTGTTGTGGGTTGGTATCCAGATCTAATGGTCGGTACCCAAGACCCGGTCGTCAAGGCGCTCGTCCGCGATCCCCGCGGGTTCGAGATGTCCGATAACTTCAGTGTCCTTGGCGAACAGCGCAGCGATCGCACACTCAGCCGCATCAACAATGGCGTGTCCCTCGTTTACGGAAACATCGCCATCGACCTCCAGATGGAATTCCACAAAGACGCGGTCGCCCGCGTCCCGCGTGCGAAGATCATGTATACCGCACACGCCAGAACATGCGAGTGCGACCTGTTTGATGCGCTCGCGCTGCTCCTGTGGCAACTCGTGATCCAGAAGTTGACGAGCGACGGTCTCTGCGACGCGCCAAGCGCCCGCGATCATGAAGCCGGCGATAACCAGCGCAAACGTCGGATCCGCCCGTTCCCATCCGGTCGCGCGCGTCAGCGCCAGTGCAGCAAGGACGGCCCCGTTCAATACTGCATCCATGAGATAGTGCGTCCGGTCCGCGGCGATGGCGGTTGACCCCGTGCGGCGCACGACCCAGGTCTGCATGGCGGCGAGAAGACTCGAAATCGCACAGCCGCCGACCGCAATCCATAGACCGAAATTGATCGCAGTGAGCGGCTGAGGATAAATCATGCGCCACAATGATTCGGCGCCGAGCACAAGCGCGGTGCTTCCCAGCAGGACCGCCTGGGTAAATGCCGCTAACGCTTCGCCTTTACCGTGACCGAACCGATGCATGGAGTCGGCCGGGCGCTGCGC
>ODAK010008348.1_pt1 | contig 10360 bp, 9 predicted proteins | sample 1539591 | NCBI WGS metagenome assembly ODAK01 (sample SAMEA3539303, study PRJEB22396) | soil metagenome | biome: tundra; feature: field; material: soil | place: USA | collected 2010-05 | depth 0.15 m | reverse complement strand
CGCAAACCTACGTGATAACGGGCACGGGGGGTACGGCGGCGGTGGCGGGGGCGCCAGCTCTCTCCGGCTGGGGCATGGCCGGATTGGCGCTCCTGCTGGCTGGGGCCGGCACGCTGCTGCAAAGGCGTTCCTCCTCCCGGCAGTCCGGGTGAACTCCGTGCCCGCGATGCGCGCACGTGGATGGCTGGCGGTCCTGTTGGCCTTCCTCCTGTTGCTGGTGGTGGGCGCGCGCTTTGCCCAACCGATTCAGGACGGCGACATCTTCTGGCACATGGTCTATGGTTCCCAAATGGTGGACCACGGCTCACTGCGCGTGGACCACTCGCAGTTCTCCTGGATGCCGGCCTCCAATGAGCTGATCTATTGCGCCTGGACCGGCGAACTGCTGTTCCTGGCGGTCTGGAAGGTCTTCGGTATCGCCGGACTGTTGGCGCTCCGCTACGCGGCCGTTCTGGCGATGCTCGCGCTGCTGGCAATCTATGCCCGCCGCCGCGGGCTGCTTGTGCGGCCGGAAACGTGGCTCGTGCTGCTGGTCACGATGCTGGCGAGCGTGGTGGCCACGCTGCCCAAGCCGGAGATGCTGTCGCTGGTGCTTTGGAACGCGCTGCTGTTCTGCTGGTTCAACCTGTTGCACGCGCGCGAGCGGGAACAAAACCTCCTGCCCTGGATCTACGCCATGCCGTGCATCGTTCTGGTGTGGGTCAACACGCATGGCGCCTTCCTGCTCGCCGCGCCGTTCCTGGCGATTGTGACGACCGCTGCGTTTTTCGTGTTGCCCCGGCGGGCGGCGTGCCATATGGCGGGCGCCGCGGCGCTCTGCGGGCTTCTCACGGTGGCGAATCCTTACGGCCTCCGTTACCCGCTGCAACTTCTCGATGCCACGCTGGGGCGGACGGCGCGTCCCGACATCGCCTGGAACAACGCGTTCCAACCCACTTTCGGGGCCGCCGGCCAGTATCTCCATTTGCCCGAGTTCCTGCTCTGGATGGCGCTCGGCACGCTGGCGGCCTGCGGGTTGCGACGCCGCGGTTGGGGTGTCGTGGCCGTACTGTTCCTGGCCTATACGCCCCTCTATCTGCTGTACGTGCGCTCCACGTTTCTGCTGCCTGCGATCTTCGGCTACGGGTTTCTCTATCTGGTCCGCGACGCGCGTTGGCCCCGGCTGACGCCTGCGCTCGCTTGCGTTCTGTTCCTGTTCTTCGGCGGGCGAGCAGTGGAGCAGGCGCTCGAACGGCCGGAATCCGGCGCCTGGATGGGCTTCGGCATCGGGTACGCGCAACCGGTGGACGAAGCGGAATTCCTGGCGCGCGGGAATTACGGCCCGCGCATTTACAACACCTATAATGCGGGCGGATATCTGATGTGGCGCCTGTACCCGCGCTACAAGGTGATGGTGGACGCGCGCAGCTTCCCCTACGTGGCCTGGTTTGACGAACTGCGGCAATTCACGCGGACCCGCGATCCCAAGGAGTTTCAGGCATTCCTCAACCGGCACCCGGGCGATGTCGCGCTGGTTGATTTCCAGGAGGACGGGGTCTGGCGTTCTTTCCTGAAGACGCCCAATTGGCGGCCGGCGTTTTACGGCCCGGCGGCCGCCGTCTTCGTGCATGAAGCTGGGTTCAGCGGCCGGGTGGAGGCGGCGGCCAGCCTGCGGCGCCTGCGCAACGGAAGAGACGGAGTCCGAATCTTCGATTTCGCCACGTCGGTGGGTGACTACCCCAACGCCTGGAGCCTGCTGGATCAAATGCAGGGACCGCTTCACCAACAGGTGGACTCCGCCGACCTCGATCGGATGACCCTTTATCGCGCGGGCCACGTGGCGTTGCGCGCGGGCGATTACGCGCGCGCCTGGGAATGCTTCGAAGCGTCGTTCCGGCATCATGCTTTCGAAGGCCAGGACGCCACCATGCTGGTACTGCTGCGCGCGTTACTGAAAGCCCAGCCCGGCGACGCGCGCATGGCGACTCTCCGCGATGGACTGTCGCGGCTGACGGCGGGGAACCGATAGAATGCCCACCATCCCCTACAATCGCCCGCATCTGACCGGTGAAGAACTGCGGTATATCGCGGAGGCGGTAGCCAACCTGCAGCTCTCGGCGAATGGCGAGTTCACCCGCCGTTGCCAAAGCTGGCTGGAGGAGCGCCTCGGCGCGGCGCGTGTGTTCCTGACGCATTCCTGCACGGCGGCGCTCGAAATGGCAGCGCTGCTGGCGGACATCGGGCCGGGCGATGAGGTGATCATGCCCTCGTTCACCTTCGTCAGCACGGCCAACGCGGTGGCGTTGCGTGGAGGCGTGCCGGTATTCGTGGACATTCGTCCGGACACGCTCAATCTGGACGAAACGCTCATCGAGTCCGCCATCACGCCGCGGACGCGGGCCATTTGTGCGGTGCACTATGCGGGTGTCGGCGCGGACCTGGACGCCATCGGCGCCATCGCAAGAAAGTACAATCTGCTGGTCCTGGAGGACGCGGCACAGGGGCTATTCGCCTGCTGGCGGGGACGCCCTCTCGGCACCATCGGCGCACTGGGGGCCCTCAGCTTTCACGAAACCAAGAACGTCATCTCGGGCGAGGGCGGTGCGCTCCTCATTAACGATCCCGAACTGGCCGGCAGCGCGGAGACGATCTGGGAGAAAGGCACGGACCGCTCGCGGTTCCGCCGGGGGGAAACCAGCCGCTACACATGGCAGACGCTCGGCTCGTCCTTCGCGCCCAGCGAGATTACAGCCGCGTTTCTGTGGGCGCAGTTGCAGCATGGCGAAGAGATCACAGCCCGGCGGCGCGCCCAGTGGAGCCGCTACCACGCCGCGTTCGAAGACCTGGAACAAGCCGGGCTGGCGGGGCGGCCGGAAATCCCGCGCGAATGCCAACACAACGCGCATCTCTACCGCCTGCTGCTGCCCTCGGCGAAGTCTCGGGAGGAAACCATCGCCGAACTCGGGCGAGCCGGCATACAGGCGATCTTTCACTACGTTCCGCTGCACGATTCACCGGCGGGGCTGCGTTACGGCCGCGCATCCGGAAATCTGCGCGTGACCGGGGATGCAGCCGCCCGCCTGGTCCGCCTGCCCCTCCATGCGTCACTCACCGAAGCCGAGCAGGAGTATATTATTAGAGCGGTCTACAGCGCTTGCCACGAGCCGCCGGTGTGCCAATGAAATCCATCGCGATCCTGCAATCGAACTATATTCCGTGGCAGGGATACTTCGACCTGATCCGCTCGGTAGATGAGTTCGTCATCCTCGATTCCGTTCAATTCACCAAGAACGACTGGCGCAATCGAAACCGTATCAATACTCCCGCCGGGCCCGCCTGGCTCACCATCCCGATACGCACGGCGGGCCGCTTCCCGCAGCGCATCGCCGAGGCGGAGGTGGCCGACAGCCGCTGGGCCCACCGCCACTGGCGGACGCTTCTCCAAAACTACGCACGAGCTTCGTCGTTTCGCCGCTATGCGCGCGATCTGGAGCGCACCTATGAACGCGCCGGCCGGGAATCCCATCTCAGCGCCATCAATCGGATGTTTCTCGAACTGGCCTGTCAGTGGCTCGACATCCGGACCGCGATCCACTCCTGCGAGGTCTATCCCGATCATCCGGACCGGGTGGAGCGTCTGGTCGCGATTTGCCGGGCAGCGGGCGCGGGACGTTACCTTTCGGGCCCCAGGGCGAAGGCATATCTGGACTCAGCGCGCTTCGCCGCGGCCGGCATCGAAGTAAACTTTCTCGACTACCAGGGGTATCCGGCTCCCCGCTTGAGTGTCATCGACAGGGTGCTCAGCGCATGAGTTCCACGTACTTCGACTTGCGCCGCGTACTGGCTTCGCCTGTCATCTATTCCTCGCTGATGAGCGCGCTCGGCGCCGGCTCGGGAATGCAGCGGTTTGTACGAGAGTACCTGCGGGTTCGTCCCGGCGAACGGGTTCTCGACCTGGGCTGCGGCCCGGGGCGCCTCTATCCGGCCCTGCCGCGAGTGGAATACTGCGGGCTCGACGTGGACGCGGGATACCTGGCCCGGGCCCGCGCTCTTTTCCGGGGCGCGCGCTTCGAACAGCAGGATGTCTCCACAGGTTGCCCGCGATTCGATTTACGCGGATTCGACCTGATCGTGGCCTCGGGCTTGCTCCATCATTTGCCTGACGCGGCTGAACCGCACGCTGGCGTTTTGTCACGACCGCCTGCGCACGGGCGGCCGCCTGGTGGCGCTCGATTGCGCATTTGAGGAAGGGCAGAGCTGGGTTTCCCGGCTGCTGGTGGCCCGCGACCGCGGCCAATTCATCCGGCGGGGCCGGGGTTATCTGGACCTGGCCCGCGCCTACTTCCCCGGCGCCACACTTTCGATCCGCCACGATCTGCTGCGCGTCCCTTACTGTCACGCGATTGTCGTTTGCGAAAAAGCCGAGTGCGAAAAGGTCGAGTGCGAGAAGCGATGAGCGCGGCTATCAGCTACGCGGCGCACGACCTGCGGATTCTGGCCGGGCTCGAAGACCGCCACTTCTGGTTTCGTTCCCGGCGGCGGATCATCCTGGACGCCTTGCAGCGCTGGTTCCCGGAAACGCGCAACTACCTGGAAATCGGCAGCGGCACGGGATACATCGCGTGTGGCATCGCGGAGGCGTTTCCCCAATGGCGCGTGGTCGCGTCGGACCCGCTTCCGGGAGCCGCCGGCTGCATCCGCATCGATGCCCGCCATATCCCGTTTGCGTCTGCCTTCGACGTGGTCGGCGCCTACGACGTGCTCGAACATATCGAGGACGATCGCGGCGCTCTCCGCCAGTTTCGCGAAGCCTGCCGGCCGGGAGGCGGTATCCTGCTCACCGTGCCGCAGCACGCCTGGCTGTGGAGTCCCGCCGATACCTACGCGCACCACTATCGGCGCTACTGCCGCCGGGATCTGCTCGCGAAATTGCACGAGTGCGGATTTGAGATCCTGGGTAGCACGTCTTTCCACACCGTGAATCTGCCGCTATTTTACCTGCGCAGCCGCCTTCTGCGCTCCACGGGACGTGATCCGGAAGCCTCGATTCCAGCCCCTCCGCTGAACTGGCTGCTCGAACAGAGCATGGAGTTGGACCGATGGCTGATTCGCGCCGGATTGCGCCTCCCTCTTGGCGTGTCGCTACTCGCCGCCGCGCGGCGCAGGGGTTGATCGGTGCTCCTCTCAGTGGTCACATCGGTGTATCGAACGGCGCAGTTCCTGGAGTCGTTTGCCTCTCGCGTGGACACGGCCGCCCGCTCCCGCGGCCTGATCGATTACGAGATGATCTTCGTCGTGGACGGGTCGCCGGACGACGCGATCGCGGTGCTGCGGCAGTTGAAATCGCGCTACCCGGCAATCCGGGCGATCGAGTTATCGCGCAATTTCGGACACCATCCGGCGCTCTGGTGCGGCCTGGAACAGGCGCGCGGCGATCTGATTTTTCTCGCCGATTCCGATCTGGAGACGCCACCCGAGATCCTGATCGATTTGCACGCCGCCCTGGCGGACGGCGATACGGACGTGGCCTTCGCCTGGCAGCGCCGGCGCGCCGGCACATGGCTGCGCCGCCGGACCTCGCAGGCCTTTTGGCGGGCGTTCAGCGGCCTGGCCGAAGTCCGCATCCATCCCGATGCACTCACCGAGCGCCTGATGCGGCGCCGCTATGTGGATGCCCTGCTCCAGTTGAACGAGCGGGCGCTGTTTCTGGGAGGCATGATGGAGTGGGTCGGCTTCCGGCAAACCCCTGTGCCGGCCACCCGCACGCCCCGCGAGGGACGGCCGTCCTATTCGTGGCCGCGGCGTGCGGCGCTCGCTTTTGACGCCATCACCTCGTTCTCCGTCGTGCCCATGAAGGCCTTGTTCCTGGCGGGAGCCGGGTTGGCCGCCGTGGCCATGCTGGGCGCGCTGTTACTGGTGGCGCTGAAACTCGCCGATCCGGGCTTCATCGTTCGGGGCTTCACCGCCCTGGCGGTGCTGCTGTTGTTTTCGCTCGGCTCCATTCTGGCGGCCATGGGGATGGTCGGTCTGTATCTGGGCAAGGTATTCTTGCAGACCAAGAACCGGCCCCTTTACGTGATTCGGCGGGAGATCTGAAGAGATGACTCAGGCGTCGCACGGCACCAATCCGCTCGATGGATATCTCGATGCCTATGGCGATTCTTTTCCCTATCATCGGGAGAACCTCGCGCTGCTGGCAACGTATGCCGAATTCCTGCGGGAGACCATCGAGCGGCGCAGGTCGCGCTCGGTGCTGAGCCTGGGAATCGGCCACTCCATCGTGGCGCAATCGATTGCCGCTCTGATTCCCGCAACCCTCCGGTCCTATCGGATTGTGGAAGGCTCGCCAGCGGCGGTGCAACGCTTTCGCGAAACCCAGCCTGAATCTGCCAGTGAGATTGTTCTCTCGCTGTTTGAAACCTTCGACACCGCTCGCCGTTACGACATGATCGAGATGGGCTTCGTATTGGAGCACGTAGCCGACCCGGAACTGGTCTTGCGGCGTTTCACCGGCTTTCTCGCCGCCGGTGGTGTGGTGATTGCGGCTGTCCCCAATGCGCTCTCCCTGCACCGGCGTCTGGGACACGCCGCGGGGCTGCTGGCGGACCCCTATGCGCTTTCCGCCGGCGACCGCGCGCTCGGGCATCGCCGTTACTTTGACATGACCTCATTCACCGCGCTGACGCTCCGTTGCGGTTTGCGACAGCATCGCGCTGCCGGTCTGATGCTCAAGCCGTTCAGCACGGCACAACTCGATCTGCTCGATCTTTCTCCGGCGGTTTGGCAGGCCCTCTGTTCCGAGAGCCGTCATTTGCCCGAGATCGCCAACGCATTCGCCGTCGAATTGGAACCGGCGGGCGAGCCATGAGCCGATATCGATTGAGGCCGGTGCTCCCTTCCGAGCGGGCCATAGTGTACGAATGGCGTAACGATCCGCGGGTACGGCGGGTGATGGGCAACCCCAACATCATCGACCAGGAGGTGCACAAGGACTGGTGGCAGACGGCTATCTCCGATCCTACCCGCCGCATGTTGATGCTGAACGATGGAAGTGTCCCCACAGCGGTGATCCTGTTTTTCGAACTGAAACCAGGCGACTCCGCCAAATGGGGGTTCTACGCGGCTTCGAGCCAGGATTCGGCCGCGAATTCCCTGTCGGCGTGGATCACGACCGAGGTGGCGGCGATCGCGTACGCCTTCGATTATCTTCGGCTCGAATCGCTTTACTGCGAGACCCTGGAGAGCAATTCAGCCGTACTGCTCCTGCATGAACGAATCGGTTTCGAAGACGCCGGGCAAACATCCGGCGGATTTATGGTGAAGCGCTTTACCCGGTCCGGATATGAGCTTCGCCGCCAAGGCCCGCTGTTCGCTCAACTGAGCGACGTGTCGATGGAATCCGATCCGCGCGATGTCCACGTCCCGGTCCCGCCGATTGCAGGACCCGCGCTGGAGACAGGCCATCGCAAGCGGGCGGTAATTCTGGGAAGCGCCAACTGGGAGCTGGCCGCGCGCGATCTCGCCGCGACCTGCGCCAATGCGGTTGGGATTCCCCTGGAAGTTACTGTGCCGCCGTTCGGCCAGTACGCGCTCGAGCTCGCCGATGCCTCTTCGCCGCTGCGGCGCAATCCTCCGGACGTCCTGATTTTCGCCGAACGGTTCGAGGACCTGGCCGGCGCCCGGGGCGAGGCGGGGGGCATCGACGAACCGGCCGCGCACGCTCGTTTCGGCGCCTATCTTGAATCCATTCGAGCCGCGCGTGAGGCCATGCCGGGCCGTTTTCTGGTCAACAATTTCGCGCCCGTCCGCCCACGCGCGCAGTCCATCGCGGAAGCCGTGGAGAGCAGGGACGCCGCCGCAAGCTTGGCCCTGTCTTTCAACCGGGAACTCCTCCCACTCGCCGGTCTGCAGGACACACTGCTGGTTCCCTTGGCCGATTTAGTAATGGAAGCCGGCCGCCGCAATAGCGACCCCGGCAAGTATTGGTTAATGGGCCGCATCCCGTTTGGCCAGGCCCTGGTGGATCGCTGGACTTCCTGCGTCGCGGGGATCGTCGCGGCGGACGAAGGCCTCTCGGTCCGTGCATTGGTGTGCGATCTCGACGATACGATCTGGCCTGGCTGCGCCGGCGAATCCGGACCGGATGCCGTCGGCCTTGGAGCGGATTGGCCCGGCAACGCGTTCCTCGCCGTGCAGCGATGCCTGAGGACGTTCGCCAATCGCGGCATTCTGCTGGCGATTTGCAGCAAGAACCAGGAACCCGCCGCGCTCCACGCGCTGCGCCAGCCGGGGATGATTCTGCAAGACGGCGACTTCTCCGCGCGGCGCATCAACTGGGATCCCAAACCGCAAAACATCGCCAGCATCGCTTGTGAACTTGGATTGGATGAGAGATCCATCATGGTGCTCGACGACGACCCGCTCGAGCGCGCCGAAATTCGCCAGGCGCTGCCGCGCGCGATCACACCGGAACTGCCCTGGGACGTGGCCGATTGGCCGCGTTTCCTGGTGAACCATCCCCTATTGACCCAACTGGCGGTGTTGCCCGAAGACACCGTCCGGCGCAACGCGTACCGCATCCGGCAAATCGTCGAACAGGCGGTCCCGCGGCCCACGCGCGAATCGGTGCTGAGAAGTCTGGGGCTGGCAGTCGAGTGGAAGCCCCTGGACCCCGCGACTCTCCCGCGCGCGGTGCAACTCGCCGCCAAAACCAACCAGTTCAATACCTCGGCCATCCGTTATCGGGAAGCGGATCTGGAATGCCTTCGCGCCGCGGGAGCGAAGGTGTGGACGGTGCGCGTACGCGACCGGTTCGGAGGCGACGAGATTGCCGGGCTGGCCGTGATGAGATTCAATGATGAAAGGAGAGCCGCCGTCATCGAAACCATCCTGCTGTCGTGCCGCGTTCTCGGCAGAGGACTGGAAACGGCGATGCTGGCGTTCCTGAACGAGGCAGCGGCGGCGACGGGCTGCCGCTGGCTGGAAGGGGCAATTGTGGAGACCGAGCGCAACCAGCCCTGCCGCGATCTCTATCGGAACCATCATTTTGAGCGGACGGCGCAAGGCCGGTTCGTTCGCGATCTGACGGCTGCCCCCATTGAAAGGCCGGCATGGTTCACTTACCTATGAGTGGCTGCATGAAGGTCGATCACATTGGTTTGACCACTCCGGACATCGAGGCGGCGCTGGCCAGTTTGGCCGGCAACCTGGCGCCGGTCCGGGTGCGGGGCCCCTTGGACAACGTCGAACGCGGTGTGCGTCAGGCTTTCGTGAGCGTCGATGGCGGGCCAACGCTGGAACTCCTCTCGCCCCTTGCGAGTACCGCGTCGCCCATCGCCCAACATGTTCGCAATGGTGGCGGCGCCCACCACATTTGCTTTGCCGTCCCCGATTTGGCCGCGGCCGTGCGCACCGCGCAACAAGCCGGCGCACGCGTTGTTGTCGCCCCAACGCCGGATATCGCGTTCGAAGGACGATCCATCGCCTTCCTGATGGATCCCTTGTACGGTCTGATCGAGTTCCTGGAATCGGATCGTGCCAAACCTAGCGGCAGCGACTGCAACGACCAGGGGCATGCCGGGCCGAATGCGATTTTTCTTACCTCGTTGCCTGTAAGCGAACTCGACGACATATTAGCGGACGTGTTCACGCAGCTATTCCCGACTCTGCGGACAACCGGAGTAGCCGCTGCCCGGTTGGAAGCGACCCCCGGTTGGGATTCACTTGGCCATATTCGGCTGATCATCTCACTGGAACAGAGGCTTGGGATAGAGATTCCTTCCGATGCCAGCACGCGGCTTCTGGATTACGATTCCGTCCGAAGTGTTCTGACACGGTACTGGCGAGAGGCCAAACGCCACGGATTCAATGAAGGAACGTGATCAAAGTCCCCACCAACGGGCGATTCCTATTGAAGCACTTCCCAACCACAATCGCTGGGGATCACGCGCCCTCCTGGTCATTCCAGAAAGCACCACATTCTACGAAGAATCAACCACTTAAGGGCCCTATTTCTGTGGGAGGTGAGCCAGGAAGATTCGGAGGAAGAAACGTAAACTACTAAAAAAAATTGGCTCCTCAGGTAGGATTCGAACCTACAACCCTTCGGTTAACAGCCGAATGCTCTACCGTTGAGCTACTGAGGAGCAAGTGTGTGTCATTTCATTAAAACAGACCCGTACTTGCACTGTCAAATCATCTCATTCAGCAGTTCCGGACGCGGGTGCGGGATCACCACCTTGTTTACCAGCATGCCCTTCTGCCCCACCACCTGCGCCGCCGCGTCCACTGCGCTCTCCACCGCCGCCACGTCTCCCGTCATCGTCACGAACGCCTTCCCGCCGAGCGCCATCGCCAGGCGGATCTCGATCAACTGAACGTT
>ODAK010008347.1_pt1 | contig 10360 bp, 10 predicted proteins | sample 1539591 | NCBI WGS metagenome assembly ODAK01 (sample SAMEA3539303, study PRJEB22396) | soil metagenome | biome: tundra; feature: field; material: soil | place: USA | collected 2010-05 | depth 0.15 m | reverse complement strand
GTCGTGGCGGCGCGGCGGGGCGCGGCGGTATGGGCAGTGGCCTATTCTCCAGCGGTATTGGTGGAGCTTCGAGCCCGGCGCAAGGGCTGGCTGAATGGATCGCTGCGGTTCGGGGTGGGCCTCAAACGCCGAGCAGTTTCCTCCTCGCCGGGCCGATCTCGGAAATGGTGAACCTCGGCGCGGTGGCCTTGCGTGCCGGCACTAAAGTGGTCTACGACTCGGCGGGCATGAAGATCACCAATGTACCCGAGGCCAACAAGTACCTGACGCGGGATTACAGGAAAGGATGGGAACTGTGAACACCAATACTATGAACACCAATACTAGGCGAGGTTTTGTGAAGACGTCCCTAGCCGGAGCGGCGGCCACGCTGGCGACGCTTCCAGTGCGATCGCAACAGGCTGCAAGACGCCCCCTATGGACCGGGCCGATGCCGGCTTCAATTATGTGCTACTCGTTTTTTGGCCTCCACCGCGAGGGCAAAATGGACGTGTTCGGATTCCTGGAAACTTGCAAGTATCGGTACGGTCTCCAGGCCGGTGACTTGTGGAGCGGCTTCCTGACGAGCACCGACGAAAGCTATTTCAAGAAGATCAGGGAGGCTTATGACGAGCGCGAAATGGTGTGTCCCCAGCTGGCAGTGGACGGTGCTAACGTCTGGGACGCCGATCCCGACGTACGGGAGAAGAACTACCGGAATGCGTTGACGTACCTCAAGGCGAACACGATTCTCGGTGCGAAGTTCGTTCGTTTCGACGCCGGCGGAGCCACGCAGGACAAGCAGTGGAGCGACGAAGCCTTCGACCATATTGTAAAGCGATACAGAGAGTACTGCCAGTTCGCATCCGACCACGGCTTCAAGGTCGGACCGGAGGACCATGGGGGCCCCGAAACTATTTTCGCCAACATGAAGAGGCTCTTCGAGGCTGTAAACCACCCGGCCTTCGGGCTCCTGCATCACTTCTCCAACCCAGTGGGGGGCTTCCAGGGAACTCCCGAGGAGAAGCTTGCGGCGGACAAGGAAGCCGCGAAGTGGGCCTGCCACACTCACATCCCTTGGGAGATCGCGTCCACCGGCCTTCTGGTCGAGAAGATGAACCACTTGCGGGACGCGGGCTACCAGGGATACTACAGCGTGGAGCACCATAGCGGACGAAATGAATACTTTGAAGTTGCCGTTCAGCTTTCCAATGTTCGGAGGGTGCTCGATAGCTGGCGCACAGGTGGTAATGGGATCCCGTCGGCCGAAGCGCAGCGTGCCGCCCTCGGCGCGTCGGGTGTCGGCGGAACTGGAGCGCCGAGTCGCGGATCAGCGGCGCCGTCGCGGGAAGATCTTCAAAGCGGGCGCCTGCGCGCCGCTGCTATTGTGCGATAAGGAGAACATGAAGTTCACCAACGTCCACGACGCCAATCAATCCAGACGCGCGAGTATCGCGACGGATGGAAACTGACCGGCGCTTAAGGAGTAACATATGCGTGCAATTTCCAGAAGAGAGTTTCTTGAGAAGTCCGCGACTGGCGCTGCCGCCATCGGATTCCTGCCCGCAGCCTCGCGGGCAGCCTACGCCAATCCGCTAGGCATGCCCATCGGGAGCCAGACCTGGCCCCATCGCCAGAGGATCAAGGACGGCGATTTCGCCGGGTTGTGCAAGGATCTGGCGGACATCGGAGTGGGCATCCTGGAACTGTGCTCCCCGCCGGGGTACGCCGAGTTCGCCAGCCTCACGGATGGGAAGCAAACCCGGAAGGTCATTGAGGATCACGGTCTCAAGTGCCCTAGCGCCCACTTCGGGCTGAACGAGCTCCGCACCCAACAGGACCAGATGATCGCCTGGGCCAAGGACATCGGCATGACGCAGATGGGTACGGCCAGCCTGAGAGGGCAGATGCAGGACGGCGTCGCCACGATGGATGTCGTGAAGCGGGCCGCGGAGGAGTATAACAAGATCGGTGAAGTCGCCGCCAAGGCGGGTATGGTGCAGTTCCTGCACGACGAAGGCTTCGAGATGGCCCGAGTCGACGGCCGGCTGGTTTACGAAGTTCTGTTCGAACTGCTCGATCCGAAGTTCGTGAAGATGCAGTTCCAGATGTCCGCCATGAGAACCGTCGGGGATCCCGTCATGTACTTCACGAAGTATCCCGGGCGCTTCATCTCGATGCACTTGCAGGGCGTGAATTTGAACCCGCCCCTGGCGGCGCCCGCAGCGGGACAACCAGCCGGGGCCGGTGGACCAGGCGCCCGCGGCGGACGTGGCGGCCCCGAACTGGCGGTGGGACAGGACAGCGTCGACTGGGCCAAAGTCTTTGCCGCCGCCAAGGCCGCTGGCGTCAGGAACTACTTCGTCGAGCAAAGCTGGGCGCTGACGGTCCAGAGCGTGGCCTATCTGAAGACGCTGAACGTCTGAGCAGCACAGAGGTGAACCCCGCACGCCAGCCGGGTAGCGCTGTCTGACGCCAGCGTACAATACTGACGGTGCCCGTCACTGCTAAACCGTAAGCGAGACTTCGGTCTGGGTGGAAACACCGTCGATGGTTGCCGCCACGGCGGCATCGCCGTTGGGAAGATTGGGTACCGTCACGTTGAGCTGATAGAGGTCCGATTCTGAGGCAGGTTACGTCCCGTCCGTCACTGGGTTCCCCTACATCTCCAGCACGAAAAGGTAGACGCCCTGCCGGGGCAGCGCGAACCTCACGCTCGCGGCGCCATCCTTAACAGACACGGGGACCGGAGGCTCGGCCGCGAGTTGGCCGGCCTTCACCAATTCGGCATACTGCCTTCCGTTTGGTGCCGTGGGTGAGCCCATGCCCTGCCAGACCGTGAAGGCGTTGCTGTGAGTCCGGTCGATGCGATACTGCGTCAGCTTCCCTTCTCCGTTCGCGAGCGGCAGATGGTTGAGCGTCAATTCGATGGCGGCATCGGGACCGGCGACGTCATCATCGTGGTAATGCCACGCCAGCACGCTGAGCTTCGTCCCCTCGATGCTCGCCACCGCCTCCACGTCCGGTTTGCCGCGCACGCCGTTGCGAACGACGTCGTCGAGCGGGATCTCTTCCGAGCTGCGCGCCTCGACCCGGCGGCCGCTCATGTGGCTGAATATCCGGAACACGTTCATTACCGGCAGATCGATCCCGTTGTTGGCCACTGTACGCTGGCCGGCGAAGAACGGCTGGTCTTCGAACTCGAACGCCCAGGTGAGGGCCGCGTCGAGGTTGACACCGTGCCGGGCCGCCACCTCGCGCGCACGGGCGAAGGCCTCGGCGGTGTAGCTGGAATACATGGTGGTATTCCGATAGCCGAGCTGGGGGCCCTGGCAGGCGGCGCAGCTGTCGGGGTCGTACTCGCCGATCACGATAGGCTTACCCTTCAGCTCTGGAACCCCGGCGATCGTCGCGAAGCCGCGGTCGATATCCCGGAGCTGCGCCGAAATTCCGAGGCGCACGTGGCCGTCCACGAAGCCGGGGCTGCCCTTGGCGTGAAAGGACAGGAAATCGGTCGGCGTGCCGCGCTGGCCGGTGGCATAGTTGGTTCCGCCGACGACATGCTTCAGGAAGTTGTCCATGAAGGCCCCTCCGCTGCCCGCCGCGTCCGGTCCGCCTACGCGCGCCGTTGGAAGCGCGCGCCGCACGGCGTCTATGGCGAAGTCGTGGAGTTTGTAGAACTCTTCGGGAGTTCCATGCCAGTAGGCGTTGAGATTGGCTTCGTTCCACGTCTCGAAGTACCAGCGTTCCACCTCGGCCCGCCCGTACCGCTCGACGCAGTGTTTTACCCATTGGTACACCAGCTCGGCGAACTTCCCGTAGTCTTTGGGCGGGTAGGACCAGCCCGTGTCAAGCTTGCCCGACCCGGGCCGCCATTCGTGCTGGTAGGGCTGCGGGTTTGTCGAGAGCGCCTCCGGCATGAATCCGAGCTCGAGGTAGGGCCGTACGCCGCGCGCGCGGTACGTGTCGATGATGCGGTCGACGATTGTCCAGTTGTATACCGGCTTTCCGTCCTTGTCCTCCGTATATATGCCGGTGCTGCCCCATTTCAGAGCGGGCGTGCCATCGCCGGTACAGAGAAGATTGTGCGCGCGGAAATAGACGTCATCGCGCCGCAGTTCGCCCAGCTCGGCAATGAGTTTGCTGCCGTCCTTCATGGTGGCGTAATTGGGCTCGTCGGCCCCGAACATCCGCCAGATCGGTTTCAGGTCGCCGAGACTCTTGCCGGCGTCCACGGTTATGGCGACCGGAAACGCCGCGCCGCCTTGGGCGGCGGAAGAATCGGCCTGAGCGCCCGCCGGGATGGCCGATGCGGCGGTTAGCGCCGCCAGCGACGCGAGCGAAAGTGCGAATTTAAGCATGCTGAACGCTCCGTTGAGATCCGAATCGGGCCATCACGTCGGCGCCGGCGGTCACGACGCCGATTTGCGCCGGGCAGCCCTGTCGCGCGAGAGCGCGCTCAAGCGCCTCGGCGAAATGGGGCGTGCTGCCCATGTCAATCCGCCCCGCCCCGGAGGGTGAAATGTGGTCCGTCACCAGGGTAATCCGAATGCGGCGGCGGGTGCGATTCGGGTGACGGATAGCGGAGGCAACCGCCGTCCCGACGTCCGTCAGCGGCGGAACTTGCTTCGGCCCGGCGACAAACTCCCGGTTGGATTCGGGGACCTCGATCTCCCGAAACTCGTGGCCGTAAGGCAGTTTGATTTGGCGCATCATTGGGTTAATCCGTGAGCCGGCATAGGAGGTCCTTTACGCCGCCAGCATCTCGCGGACGCGGCCGAAGCCCGTGGTCCCGCTGTCATATACCGGGACCTTCGTGGCGGAAAGATGCGGCGCCAGCGCCGACATCGAGAGCTGCGCCATGACAATGCAGTCCACCTTATCCGAGAGGTGGTCGATCTCCTCCATCAGGACCGCATTGTGCGTCCCGGCATCGCCTGTCTGGATCGCCCGGAAAGCCTCCTCCCGGAGCACGGTGACGACCTCGATGTCCTTCTTGTTCTCCGCGGCCACGATTCGCAGCAGCCTCTCCGACGAGGGCACGGTGGTGGCGAGCGTAGCCAGCAGGCCGATCCGCCGGCCCTGACACACGGCTAGCTCCATCATCGGGCGATCGATCTGCATGATCGGTATGTCGATCATCGGGCGCGCCAGTTCCGCGGCATAATTGAACGTCGAACAGGCCAGCAGGATCATATCCGCCCCGGCCTCCTGGAGGTTGTGGGCATACTGCGCAAATTTGAAGTAATTCCGCTTTGGTATGACGCCCACTCCGGCGAGGATATTGTCCCGTTGGATCGTGTCATCGCACAGGTGCACGACGTCGACTTCCGGGATGAACTTCTCCACGAAAGGCTGCATCGCGCGAATCGTCAGATTGACCGCATGGATAATGCCGAGGGTTTTCTTATGATCGTTCATCGTTGAATACTCCTAAGATCTGCCTGGCGCCGCCGCGACCGGCCGCACGACCCGCACGGTCGCGAGGATGACGCAGAACGCCAGGACGTGAAATGTGCTGACCATGCCGAAGACCAGGCCATAGCCGAAACCGTGATCGAGCAGGTATCCGACCACAAGCCCGAAGACCACTCCGCCCATCGCTCCCCCAAAGCCGACCAGGCCGGCTACCGAACCGACCGACTGGAGCGGAAAGATATCGGCCGGCAGAATCATGACCAGAGTCGACCAGGACTGCTGCCCCGCGAAGGCGAGGCTGAACAGGACGATGGCCACCTGCACGGGGGATTGCGTCACCAGGAAGATCCACGGCATCGCGGCGGCGCTGGCTCCCAAGGCGAATTTGCGCGAGAAATCGAGCGACCGTCCCGCGCGGATCATGCGGCTCGAGAACCAGCCGCCGCATACGCTGCCGATCCCCGCCGCCGCGTACGGGATCCACGCATAGTAGCCAACCTGCTTGGTGTCGAACTGCCGCACATCATAGAGATACTTGGGCAGCCAGAAGAGATAAAAGTACCAGGCCGCGTCGCTCAGAAACTTGGCGAAAACGAGGCCCCATACCTGGGGGAAACGAAGCAGCCCCAGCCAGGAGATGTTTGGTCCCGAGGTGGCGCGAGACTCCGCCGGCCCGGCGATTCTTGCGCGTTCCTCGCTGCCGAGACGGGGATGGCTCGCCGGAGGGAAGTAGGCGCGGAGCCACCAGGCGGTCCACAGCAGCCCGATCGCGCCGGAAAGATAAAACACCCAGCGCCAGTTCAGCGCCGCAATCACGAAGGCGATCATCGGCGGGGCGAACACCGCCCCCACTGAGGTGCCGGCATTGATGATGCCCATGGCGGTGGAGCGCTCCAGCACGGGGAACCATTCGGCCACCACCTTGGTTGCTGCGGGAAATCCGCCGCCCTCGCCCATTCCGAGTAGAAACCGGCTCACGGCCAGCATGCCGAACGCGCTAGCGAGGCCGTGGCTCGCACAAGCCACCGACCACCACGCCATAATGAGCGCGAAGGCTTTTCGCGTTCCGAGCGCGTCGGTCAGTTTGCCGCCGCCCGCGTACATCACGGCGTAAGCGATGAGGAAGGCAGCCTGCAACTGAGAGAACTGCGTATTCGATATCGGTATTTCGATCTGAATCGCCTTGACCGCTATCGGAAGAGTCTGGCGGTCGAAATAGCTGATCGCGATCGCCGCAGCCACCAGAAGCGAGATTCGCCAGCGCAACGTGGGGACCATTTCCGTAACCCTATGCTGCTCGGCTAAGCGCTCACGAGGCCGTCGGCAATCGCCAAGACGATCTCGTTCCCGTGTGCAGAATTCGCCGGCGCACTGAGCGTCCTGAGCGCGGCAGGGCGGGACGAGATCCGGCGGTTCCTGCTGTACGCGCTTTCAGTTGCATAGCAGGAAGTGTACCGCCGTTCGGAATGCAATTCAAGTGCGTGATCGGAGTTACGCGCCTGCAATACCCGCTCAGATGCTGTCTTTCTCGGAAATTCGGTGGCGCCGAGGTCTTTGAGTTTCGGCAGGCGAAAGTACCGCGGTCACCGAGCGACGCAGGACGCCGAGTTGGTGCCGAAGTGCGAGATTCTCCAGATGAAGCGTGGCTCGAGACTTGAAGGCAGCCGACGCGGCGGGGGCCAACATGTGAAGCGCGCTGAGCGCCCAGACCGAGAAGTCGACTAAAAAGACGCAAGCTCCATCTTCTCTTCTTGGCCATGTTCCGCGGGCCGGGCCTGGAATCAGGCCTCAGGCGAATAACTCTTGGGCCTTACGCAACCGCCGCGCCACATCCACCCCGTTGCGGCAGCGCACGGAGCACGAGGAGCAATCGGCGCAGTTCACGCTTTGGATCTCAGCGGGCAGTTTCTGGAAGTGCTCCCGCCCGAGCGCGAACTCGCCGACTCTAGCGGCGGCGGCTCCATGTGCAGAATCGCTGCCAGCGTCAGCGCAGGCGTGTCCCGCCGGAACGCCCGCCGTCCCGTCAGCATCTCGTACAGCAGCGAGCCGAAGCTGAATATGTCGCTGCGCGCGTCCACTTTCTTCCCTTCGGCCTGCTCCGGCGACATGTAGCTGGCCGTGCCCACGATGACGCCCAGTTCGGTGGATGGTTGCAGCGTGCGGGTGGAATCCTCGGGCCGCACCTGTCCTTCGGTCAGCTTCGCCAGGCCGAAATCCAGGACTTTCACGCGCCCGTCGGCGGTCACCATCACGTTGCCCGGCTTTAGGTCGCGGTGGACGATCCCCGCGGAGTGCGCCTTGGCCAAAGCGTCGGCGATCGGAATGGCGTACTTCAGAGCCTCGTTGAGCTTCAACCCCTTGCGCCCGATCATCTCGTCGAGCGTCTTGCCCTCGACATATTCCATGGCGATGTAGTGCACGCCGTCCTGCTGGTCAATGTCGTAGACATGAACAATGTTGGGGTGATTCAAAGCCGAGGCGGTCTTGGCTTCCTGGACGAAGCGCTGTTTGCGATCGGAATCGGTGACTTTCTCGGGCGGCAGGACCTTGATGGCGACGAAGCGGTCCAGGTGCGAGTCGCGGGCTTTGTAGACCACGCCCATGCCGCCCTCGCCGAGCTTCTCGACGATACTGTAATGGCCGAGGCAGTCCCCGGCGGCAAGGGACATCCGGACTCCTTTGGGTTAAATATAGCACCCACAAATTTCTGACGTAGACGGCCACCAGCTCCACAAATGGCCTTGACGGTCGCGAATACGTTCCGCTCGGCCGGGCACGTCGCAAGTGGATGTGCCAATCCCGCCATGACCCCAGCACGGGGCATTGCGGACGATATGTGGGCATCTCGGAAAGTGGCACATCTGCCAGATGTCAGCACCGGCAGTCTCAGGAAGGGCTGCCGTGCGGACGCAGCTCAGCCCGAGCGCCGCCGATCAAACCCTGCCCTGTTCAGACTCGCTCAACCAGTTCGCGAATTCCCTTGCCAGGTTTGAAAAAGGGAATCCTCTTGGGTGGCACGTCGACCCTGGCTCCAGTTTTTGGATTTCGTCCGACGCGCGCTCGCCTTTGGCGCGTGTGGAATCGTCCGAATCCGCGGATTTCAACCTTGTCCCCGGATCGCAGCGCACGGACGATGCTATCAAATATGGCGCAAACGACAACATCGGCTTCCTTTCGGGACAGCTCAGTGGTTTGACGAACCGCTTCTGTCAGATCGGCCCTGGTCATCTGGAGCACCCTGATTGCATCACGGAAAAGAGTATCACAGTGTTTCTTTGTACCCAGGACGCCGGCATCTCGAGGGTGGTCGGGCACCACGGGAAGAGGTGGCATTTCGGAAAGTACCGGGGGCGGGGGTTCGTGGAGGACGTCAACCCGGCACATTTGAATGAGCGTACACCGGGGCTCCGGCCCAGTTGGCGCCGCCGCCTTGCCCCAGGTTGTAGCCCGGTCTGGGCATTTCTGGGCATTTAACCCGCGCGTGACATGCTCACTGAATCAGCGTCGTTGCCAAAGCTCCCAGCTTGTCGTAGAACACATCTTGGCCTTCCCGGGCCAACTTTTCCGCCAGCGCGGCTAGGAAGTACCACAAATCGCCGACCTCTTCCGGCGTCTTCTTGTACTGGGTAGCGATACCGATACCCAGTTGATAGCTCACGAAGGCCGCGCAGAATCTCCGCGCGAGTTCTGTGTCCACTTTGCTCTTATCCAGCATGCTCCGCAAACCTCCAAGGTTTAGTCGTAACACGGAACCCTCGCGCCGCGCAGCGGTACCGCACCGGCATCGGTCTCGTTCCAGAGCCCCTCACGCACCTCGAATAACCCCGGGGCTCCGAACGCCACTTTCCGAGATGCCCACATATCGTTCCCTAACATGAGGAGGTGCAGTCCTGAACAGCCTTTCCGGTTCGCATCGTCCTTGGTACTGACGAGGCATGCGCGGTGCTCCGCTACTAGTGGCGGCGAGCCAGTTCAGCACAACGGTGATCTCCGGATGGTCGCTTTCGTCCTGCTGCGCCGCATCCGTAACCAGGAGCCGCCCGAGGGTGATCCGTCCACAATCGTCGCCACGCCACTCACCTCACAGCACCAAGCGCCCGGGTGTCTCGCCGTCCCCCTAACGAAACGACACTTGGAGAGCGTTGGAATTCTGGCCGTCCGCAGTTATCGAAACGTCTACCGCACCACGCCCCGACAACGAACGCGGCAGGCGCACATTGACCTGGTCCAACCCGGCCCATCCGGGTGAGGCGCCAGCGAAGAGCACTTCCGCGTCGACTCCTCCCACGGCGCTGCCGACTTTACCGGCGCGGCGAATCCCGGTTCCGTACAGGATCAGGAATAGCTGATCGGTTGCGGGCCCGAAATCGATCGGCGCGGTTGTGAAAGCGTGTTGCGCCGTGTCGTAGATCGCAACCGGCTCCACGCTTTGGAAGCCGTCGGCCTTCACCCTCAGCACAGAGGCGGCCGCAACGCCCTTTCCGCCCCCGTTGGCCGCGAACAGCCCCGGTGCCACCAGGGTGATCGACACCGGGCCCATCGCGACGGCCTTTTCCCCTCGAAGCACAACGACAGTCGCGGCCCCGACCGGCGTACCGGAAGGAACAAGGAAATTGACCTGGCCGGGCGAGACCATGAAGAGCGGAGCCGGGCGTGACACGCCCTCCTTATCTCTGATGTTCACGCTGACGCCGGCGAGCGCGGTGGGAGGCGGAGAGGCGGCGGCCAGTGTTTCGCTTGCGAGGTCCGAGCCGTAGATCGAAGCAATGGACTCCACCGCCGCGACGCCCACCGGCGTGGGGCTGGCAGCGGAAACAGTAGTGACACTGGAGGCCCCGCTGTCGAAGATTTCCGCCGAGGTGTAGCCTGGCGAGACAGCGTCGTGCCCGCCGGTCACGATGACTTTGCCGTTGGCCAGCAGGGTAGCTGCGTGATTTCCGCGCGCGATCGCCATGTTCGGGGC
>ODAK010008346.1_pt1 | contig 10360 bp, 6 predicted proteins | sample 1539591 | NCBI WGS metagenome assembly ODAK01 (sample SAMEA3539303, study PRJEB22396) | soil metagenome | biome: tundra; feature: field; material: soil | place: USA | collected 2010-05 | depth 0.15 m | reverse complement strand
ACGCTTAATCGAGGGAAGCCGCGATGCTGGTCCGTTCAATTTTAGCAAGCTATTCAAAGCTGTTAGCTGGTTTATCGCTGGCGATTCTGGCAATCGCCTTGACCGGCTGCAACGACAAGGTCGCCGAGAAAGTGGCGCCGTCGCGCCCTGTACTGGTCGCCACGATGCATTACGAGGCGGAATCGCCCGAGCGCAGCTTTGTGGGCACCATCAAGCCGCGGATCGAGACCGACATGGGTTTCCGCGTGCCCGGCAAAGTCGCAAAACGCCTGGTCGAAGTCGGCCAGACCGTCGACGTCGGACAGCCGCTGGCGACCCTCGATGAAGTCGATCTGAAGCTGCAGGCCGAGCAGGCCGAGGCCGAGTTGCGCGCCGCCACCGGCGTGCTGGCGCAAGCCGCCGCCGCCGAGACCCGCGCCAAGGACTTGCGCGTCAAAGGCTGGACCACCGACGCGCAAATGGATCAGGCAAAAGCCGCCGGCGACGAGGCGCGCGCGCGGCTCAATCGCGCCCAGCGTTCGGTCGAACTCACCAACAACTCTCTGTCTTACGCAACCCTGGTCGCCGACACCCGCGGCGTCGTCACCGCAACCTTGATCGACGCCGGACAGGTCGTGGCGGCGGGGCAGACCGCGCTTCGAGTCGCGCGCTTTGCCGAAAAGGAAGCCGTGGTCGCTATACCCGAAACCCTGGTGGGTCGCGCCAAGGATGGCATGGCTACCGTGACCTTGTGGTCCGAGCCGAACAGGAAATATGCCGCGAAGCTGCGCGAGATCGCGCCCACGGCCGATCCTGCGACCCGCACCTATCTTGCAAAATTTTCACTGCCCGACGCCGGCGACAACGTCTCGCTCGGCATGACCGCGACGCTGACGCTGGCGGACGCGGCGACCGAACGCGTGGCGCGGCTGCCATTGTCGGCGCTGTTCAGCGAGGGCGGCGATCCCTCGCTCTATATCGTCGATGCCAGGGGCGAAGTGGCGCTGAAGCCGGTCACCGTCAAATCCTACGAGACCGATAGCGTCGTCATATCAGGCGGCGTCGATGAGGGCGCGATGGTTGTGGTGCTCGGCGTGCAAAAGCTCGATCCGGCCCAGAAGGTCAGGGTCGTCTCGTCGTTGTCGTTTTAGGCGGGGAGGGCATCATGAAGCGCTTCAATCTCTCGGGCTGGGCGGTCAGCCATCCCGCGCTTATTCTGTTCCTTGTGATTGCGCTCGGCGCGGCCGGCTTCTTCTCCTACCAGCGGCTCGGCCGCGCGGAAGATCCCTTCTTCACCGTCAAGGTGGTGAACGTCTCGGCGATCTGGCCGGGCGCGACCGCAGCCGAGATGCAGACCCAGGTCGCCGATCCCATCGAGAAGAAGCTGCAGGAACTGCCGTATTTCGAAAAGGTACAGACCTATTCGAAGCCGTCGTTCACGGCGATGCAGGTCACGTTCAAGGATTCGACGCCACCCAAGGACGTGCCGTATCTGTTTTATCTGCTGCGCAAGAAGCTGGCTGACGTGCAAGGCCAGCTGCCGGCCAATTTGCTCGGCCCCGTCGTCAACGACGAATTCAGCGACGTCGATTCGATCCTCTATATGATGACCAGCGATGGCGCCGACTACGCGCAATTGAAAAAGGCCGCCGAAGGCATGCGCCAGCGCCTGTTGAAGGTACCGGGAGTGACAAAAGTCGATCTCTATGGCACCCAGGACGAGAAGATCTATGTCGAGTTCTCCCATGCCAAGCTGGCGACGCTCGGGATCACGCCGCAGGCGCTGTTCGATTCGCTCGCCAAGCAGAACAATGTGGTGCCGGCCGGCACGGTCGAAACCTCCTCGCAACGTGTGCCGCTGCGCGTCACCGGCGCGCTCGATGGCGTCAAGGCCGTCGCGGAGACGCCGGTCGAAAGCAATGGCCGGGTATTCCGGCTTGGCGATATCGCGACCGTCACCCACGGTTATGTCGACCCGCCGAGTTTCGTGGTGCGTCAGGAAGGCAAACCCGCGCTCGGCATCGGCGTGGTCACGGCCAAGGGCGCCAACATTCTGGAGCTCGGCAAGGACGTCGCCAGCGCCACCGCGGAATTCATGAAGGCGGTGCCGCAGGGCATCAATGTCGACCAGATCGCCGATCAGCCCAAAGTGGTCGAGCACGCCGTTGGTGAATTCGTACACTCCTTCATCGAGGCGCTGGCGATCGTGCTGTTCGTCAGCTTCGTCGCGCTGGGCTGGCGTACCGGAATCGTGGTGGCGCTGTCGGTGCCGCTGGTTCTGGCAATCGTCTTTATCGTCATGAATGCGATGTCGCTCGACCTGCACCGCATCACGCTCGGCGCGCTGATCATCGCGCTCGGACTTCTGGTCGACGACGCCATCATCGCGGTCGAGATGATGGTGGTGAAGATGGAGCAGGGCTGGGACCGCGTCCGCGCGGCGTCCTTTGCCTGGGAATCCACCGCCTTCCCGATGCTGACGGGAACGCTGGTCACCGCCGCCGGGTTCCTCCCCATCGGTTTCGCCAGCTCGGCGGTCGGCGAATATGCCGGCGGCATTTTCTGGATCGTGGCGATCGCGCTGGTGGCGTCCTGGTTCGTGGCGGTGATCTTCACGCCCTATATCGGCGTCAGGCTGCTGCCGAATATTACGGTCAGCCGCAACCACGACCCGCACGCGGTTTATGAAACACGCGTCTACCGCATTCTCCGCAGCATGATTCAATGGTGCGTCGAGCATCGCATCAAGGTGGTGCTGGCGACGGTCGGGGTCTTCGCGCTCTCCATCGTCGGATTCGGCCACGTGCAGCAGCAGTTCTTCCCGCTGTCCGAGCGGCCCGAACTGTTCCTGCAGCTGCGGCTGCCCGAAGGCACGGCGTTCAACGTCACCGAGCGGTCCGCGAAGAAGGCGGAAGCCCTGCTGAAGGACGACAAGGACATCTCGACCTACACGTCCTATGTCGGCCAGGGCTCGCCGCGCTTCTGGCTTGGGCTCAACCCGCAACTGCCGAACGAGGCTTTCGCCGAGATCGTGATCGTCGCCAGGGACGTCGAGGCGCGCGAGCGGATCAAGGCGCGCCTGGAGAAGGCGGTCGATGACGGCGCGTTGACCGAAGCGCGCGTGCGGGTCGACCGGTTCAATTTCGGGCCGCCGGTCGGCTTTCCCGTCCAGTTCCGCGTGATCGGCCCCGACGCCAAGACCGTCCGCGACATCGCCTACAGGGTGCGCGACGTGGTCAAGCAGAACGACAAGGTCAAGGATCCGCAGCTCGACTGGAACGAGCAGTCGCCATACCTGAAGCTGGTGGTCGACCAGGACCGCGCCCGCGCGCTCGGCCTCACCCCGCAGGACGTTTCGCAGGCGCTGAGCATGCTGATCTCAGGCGCGCCGGTGACCACGATACGCGATGGCATCGAGAAGGTCGGCGTGGTCGCGCGCGCGGTACCGTCCGAACGGCTCGATCTTGGCCATGTCGGAGACCTCACCGTGACGTCGCGCAACGGGGTCGCGGTGCCGTTGCTGCAGATCGCCAAGATCGAATACGCCCATGAGGAGCCGATCCTGTGGCGGCGCAACCGGGACATGGCGATCACGGTGCGCGGCGACGTCGTCGATGGCGCGCAGGCGCCTGACGTGACCAACCAGATCTGGCCCAGGCTGCAGGAAATTCGCGACAGCCTGCAGCCGGCCTACCGGATCGAGATGGGCGGCGCGATCGAGGAGTCCGCCAAGGGCAACGCTTCGATCTTCATCCTGTTTCCGGTGATGGTCATCGTCATGCTGACCTTGCTGATGATCCAGCTGCAGAGTTTTTCGCGCCTGCTGCTGGTGTTTCTCACCGCGCCGCTTGGCATCATCGGGGCATCGCTGGGACTGAACGTCGCCAACCAGCCGTTCGGCTTCGTGGCGCTGCTCGGATTGATCGCGCTGGCCGGGATGATCATGCGCAATGCGGTGATCCTGGTGGACCAGATCGAAACCGATGTCGCCCACGGCCTGACGCGCAAGGAAGCCATCGTCGAGGCCACCGTCCGGCGCGCCCGCCCGGTGGTGCTGACGGCGCTGGCCGCGATCCTGGCCATGATCCCGCTGTCGCACTCGGCGTTTTGGGGCCCGATGGCGATCACCATCATGGGCGGCCTGTTTGTTGCAACCTTCCTGACCTTGCTGTACCTGCCGGGGCTCTATGCCCTCTGGTTCCGCAACAGCCTTGAAGAGAGCAGCCGAAGCGAACAGATCGATCTTGCGCCGCAGCATCAAGGCGAATCACAGCCCGCATTTCCGCTTGCCGCGGCCGCGGAATAATTGAACATTGAGTACCGACATGACGCTGATTACGGAACATATCGAGCCCGACACCCGAGAACGGATTCTCGTGGTGGCGGAGCGCTTGTTTCGCGAAATCGGCTATCAGAAGACCACCGTCGCCGACATCGCCAAGGTGCTGCGCATGAGCCCGGCCAACGTCTATCGCTTTTTCGATTCGAAAAAGGCGATCCACGAGGGCGTCGCGCGCGCCCTGATGGGCGAGGTCGAAGATGCGGCGCGTGCCATCGCGGCCAGGCCCGGCTCGGCGGCCCACCGCCTGCGCGAGCTTGTGACATCCATCCATCGCATGAATGCCGAACGCTATGTCGGCAATTCGAAGCTGCACGAGATGGTCGAGGTCGCGATGGAGGAGAGCTGGGACGTTTGCGTGGCCCATATGGAGCGGATAACCGAGACCATCGGCGGTGTCATTGCCGAGGGCGCCGCCGCAGGCGAATTCGAGGCTCCGGACGTGCCGCTGGCGGCGATGTGCGTCTGCACTGCGATGATGCGGTTTTTCCATCCGCAGATGATTGCGCAAGGCACCAACAAACCGGGGCCGTCGCTCGACCAGATGACCGACTTTATCCTCGCGGGACTTGCGTCGCGCGCTGGTTCAGCGGTCCGCAAATAATCAAAGGGATAACCTGACGTGGCCGACAAGGATTTGCACTATTACGAGCCGGCGAGCGGCCACGGCCTCAAGCACGATCCATTCAACGCCATCATCGCCCCGCGTCCGATCGGCTGGATCTCGTCGCGGGATGCCAAGGGCAACGTCAATCTCGCGCCTTACAGCTTCTTCAACGGGTTTTGCTACACGCCTCCCATTATCGGCTTTTCCAGCACCTCCTGGAAGGACAGCGTCCGCAACATCCAGGAAACCGGAGAATTCGTCTGGAATCTCGCGACCATGGAGCTGGCGCAGCAGATGAATGCCACCGCGGCGCATGTCGCCCACGACGTCAGCGAATTTGAGATCGCCGGGCTGACGGCGGTGCCGGGCAAGCTCGTCAACGTGCCCCGCGTCGGGGAAAGCCCGGTCGCGTTCGAATGCAAGCTGACGCAGATCATTCAGTTGCAGGGCGCCGACGGCAAGAAGGTGCAGGCCTGGCTCACCCTCGGCGAGGTCGTCGCCGTCCACATCGACAAGGCCTTCATCAAGGACGGCGTCTACCAGACCGCGATGGCGCACCCGATCGTGCGCGCCGGCCGCCGGGGCGACTATTTTGTAATTCGGCCGGATGCCATGTTCGAGATGACGCGGCCGGACTGAGCTGCACTGCAGCAAGTAGCGTTCGTGATTATGTTTTTCGGAACTGTTGTGCTGGCTTGCCGTTATCGAACGGATCAATTTCGCTTTACTTTCAATGCGAAGGATCACGTGATTTCAGCGCTTTCCTGCTAAATTGAGCCGACCATTCAGCGCATGCGGGCCTCCCGGCCGCGCCGCCGCTTCGACCATGAGGACATCGCCATGAGCTCCCATGCCTTTCGCCGCGACATCATCACCAAGCCGATCTTCTCCTGGGCGCGGGGCGTGTTGCCAGCGATGTCGGACACCGAGCGCGAGGCGCTGGAGGCCGGCGATGTCTGGTGGGACGCCGACCTGTTCACCGGCAATCCCGACTGGTCGAAACTGCTCGCCAACGCGCCGGCTACCCTGACGCCGGAGGAACAGGCGTTTCTCAGCGGCCCGGTCAATGAGCTGTGCGCGATGCTCGACGACTGGAAGATCAATTGGGAGTTGCGCGATCTGCCGCCTGAGGTCTGGGACTTCATCAAGCGCGGCAAATTCTTCGGCATGATCATCCCGAAAGAATATGGCGGGCTCGGCTTCTCGCCCTACGCGCATTCGGAAGTGGTGCGGAAAATTTCGACGCGCTCGGTGGCGGCCGCCGTCACCGTGATGGTGCCCAACTCGCTGGGCCCGGGCGAATTGCTGATGCGCTTTGGCACCAAGGATCAGCAGCAAGCCTGGCTGCCGCGGCTTGCCGACGGACGCGAAATTCCCTGTTTTGGATTGACCAGCCCGGAAGCCGGCTCCGACGCCGCGTCGATGATCGACAGCGGCATCATCTGCAAGGGCAGTTTCGAGGGACGCGAACTGCTCGGCCTGCGTCTCAACTGGCACAAGCGCTACATCACGCTCGGCCCCGTCGCGACGCTGCTCGGCCTCGCCTTCAAGGCCTATGACCCGGATCATCTGGTCGGGTCGCAGGATGACCTCGGCATCACCGTGGCGCTGATCCCGACGCATCTGCCCGGCGTCGAGATCGGCAGGCGTCATTTGCCGTCGATGCAGGTGTTTCAGAACGGTCCGAACCGGGGCCGCGATGTGTTCATCCCGATGGATTACATCATCGGCGGGCAGGCGCGCCTCGGCCAGGGCTGGAAGATGCTGATGACGGCGCTGGCCGCCGGGCGCGGCATCTCGTTGCCGTCATTGTCGGCCGCGGGTGCGGCTTACGTGGCGCGCACCACCGGCGCCTATGCGCGGATTCGCGAGCAGTTCAACGTGCCGATCGGAAAATTCGAAGGCATCGAGGAGCCGCTCGCCCGCATCGCCGGCACCGCCTATCTGCTCGATGCGGCGCGGCGGCTGACCTGCGCCGCGCTCAACCAGGGCCATCATCCCGCGGTCATTTCCGGCATCATGAAGCTGCACGCCACCGAGCGGATGCGGATCGCGGTCGACGACGCCATGGATATCCATGGCGGCAAGGCCGTAATCGACGGTCCGCAGAATTACCTGGGCATTCTCTATCGTTCGGTGCCGGTCGGCATCACGGTCGAGGGCGCCAACATTCTCACCCGCAACCTGATCGTGTTCGGACAGGGAGCGATCCGGGCGCATCCCTATCTGCTGGAGGAGATGAATGCGCTCGGCGATGCCGACCACGCCAGGGGGCTGGACGCCTTCGACAAGGCATTCTGGAAACATATCGGTCACAGCGTGATCACGCTGTTCCGGGCGTGGGGCCGGAGCTGGAGCGGCGGGATGTTTGCGCCGGCGCCCGACGCCGGAAACGCGGCCGGCTTTTATCGCCAGCTGTCGCGTTACTCCTCGGCGTTCGCGCTGTGCGCCGACATGGCGCTGCTGACGCTGGGCGGCGCGCTGAAACGCAAGGAAATGCTGTCGGCCCGGTTCGGCGACATTCTGTCGGAACTGTATCTGCTTTCTGCCGCGTTGAAACGCTGGCAGGACGAGGGCCGCCAAACAGCGGACTTTGCCGTGCTCGAATGGTGCATGGCGAGCGGCTTCCGCACCATCGAGAACCGCTTCGCGGAAATTCTGGCGAATCTGCCCAACCGGTTTGTCGCCATCGTCCTGAAATTCCTGATCCAGCCGTTCGGCGCACGCGTGCTCGGTCCTTCGGATATCGTGATCCATCAATGCGCGCAGCTCGTGCTGGAGCCCTCGGCGGCGCGCGATCGCCTGACCGCGGATTTGTCACATGTCGACGACGACCGTGGCGTGGCGCGGCTGGAGAAGGCGTTCCTGCTCGTCACCGGCGCCGAGGAGATTGCCAACAAGATGCGCGCCGCCCACATTCACGACTGGCAAGAGGCGGTGAAGAAGGGCGTCATCACGCAGGCCGAGGGCAATCAGATCGCGGCAGCGCATGAGGCCGCGGCCAAAGTGATCGAGGTCGACGACTTCGCGCCGGAAGCGTTGTCGCCGATCTACAAGAAGCCTGCCGAAGTGCATCAGTTTTTCCAGGAGCTGGGTGAAACGAGGGCAGCAAGCTGATGGCGCGACCGGTTTTCATCATCGACGGCAGCCGGACGCCGTTCCTGAAAGCGCGCAGCGGACCGGGTCCGTTCACTCCGGTCGACCTCGCCGTGCAGTGCGGCCGGCCGCTGCTGGCGCGGCAACCGTTCGCGCCCACCGCCTTCGATCAGGTGATCCTCGGCTGCGTCAATGTCATTGCCGACGAGATGAACCCGGCGCGTGTCGCCGCGTTGCGGCTCGGCATGGGCGAGGCGATGGTGGCGTTCACGGTGCAGATCAATTGCGGCTCCGGCATGCAGTCGATCGACACCGGCTATCGCTATATCCGCGAAGGCACCTCGGACTTGATCCTGGCCGGCGGTTCGGAAGCCCTGAGTTACGCGCCGCTGGTGTGGCCGCAGCAGGGCGTGCGCTGGTTCGCAGGCCTTGCCGGCGCCAAGGGAATTCTCGGCAAGTTGGCTGTGATCGCAAGAGCGCGCCCGGCTTTTTTCAAGCCGATCATCGGCCTCGAACGCGGACTGACCGATCCGATCACCGAACTCAACATGGGACAGACCGCCGAAGTGGTCGGTCACCTCTTCGGCATCACGCGCACGCAATCGGACGCTTACGCCGTCGAAAGCCACAAGCGGCTTGCCAACGCGCAGGCGCAGGGTTTTCTCAAGGGCGAGGTTGAAACCGCGTTCGCGCGCGACGGAATATTCTACGAACACGACGACGGGGTGCGGCCGGATTCCACGCCCGAGAAATTGGCGGCGCTGAAGCCGGTGTTCGAGCGGCCCTGGGGCCAGGTTACCGCCGGCAACTCATCGCAGATCACCGACGGCGCGTCGTGGACCATCCTTGCTTCGGAGGACGCGGTCGCAAAACACGGCCTGACGCCCAAGGCCGTGATCGTCGACAGTCAATGGTCGGCGCTCGATCCCAGCATCATGGGCCTCGGCCCGGTGTTGTCGGCGACCGAACTCTTGAAGCGCAACAAATTGTCGTTGCAGGACATCGAGACCTGGGAATTGAACGAGGCATTCGCCACCCAGGTGCTGGGCTGTCTTGCGGCCTGGAACGACGAGAAATTCTGCCGGGAGATCCTTGGCCTTGATGGCGTTGCCGGGCAGATCGACCATGCCAAACTCAATGTCGACGGCGGCGCGATCAGTCTCGGTCACCCCGTCGGCTGCAGCGGCAATCGCATCGTGCTGCATCTCGTCAACGCGATGAAGCGCCTGGGCACCAGGCGCGGCATCGCCACCGAATGTATCGGCGGCGGGCTGGGCGGCGCCATGTTGATCGAGACGGTATAGGGAACGCCATGGAAAGCAGGATCATGGACGTTCTCGGAAATCGTGTGCTCGAACTCGGGCCGAAGCCCGAGGTGAGCGGACCCTATCGCAATTTCAAGCTGACCCGCGACGCCGACGGCATTGCCTGGCTGCTGTTCGACCGCGAAGGCGCCAGCGCCAACACGCTGTCGGCCGATGTCATCGAAGAACTCGATTTGGTGCTGGCGGCGCTGGAAAGCCAGCGGCCCGCGGGAATTGTCGTTCGCTCCGCGAAGACATCCGGTTTCATTGCCGGTGCCGACGTCAACGAATTTCGCGGCGCGGCCGATCCCGGCCCGGTCGAGACCGCGATCGGCCGTGCCCATGCGGTGACCGACCGCCTCGAAGGCCTGAAGATTCCGACCGTGGCCGTGATCCATGGCTTCTGCCTCGGCGGCGGCCTCGAAGTCGCGCTCGCCTGCCAGTCGCGTATCGCCATCGACGGCGCCCGGTTTGGCTTTCCGGAAGTGATGCTCGGTCTGCATCCCGGTCTCGGCGGCACCGCGCGCTTCACGCGTCTGGTCAATCCGATGCAGGCGATGACGCTGATGCTGACCGGCAAGACCATCGACGCGCGCCGGGCCAGGTCCTTGGGGCTCGTCGACGCCGTCACACAGGAGCGGCACATCCGCAACGCCGTCAAGGACGCGCTGTTCGGCCGTCTGAAACGTGCCAGGCCCGGTCTCCTGAACACCATTCTGAATTCCGGTCCTGTCAGAGGCTTTCTGGCCTCGCGGATGCGCGCCGAGGCCGAGAAAGCCGCGCCGCACGAGCATTATCCCGCGCCTTACGCGTTGATCGATCTCTGGGAAAAGCACGGCGGCGACAAGGCGGCGATGCTGGCCGCCGAAAAGACCTCGTTCGCCAATCTGATGGTGACGCCGACGGCGCAAAACCTGATCCGGGTATTCTTCCTGCGCGAGCAGATGAAGAAGCTCGCAGGCTCCGGTAACAAGATCGGCCATGTTCACGTCATCGGCGCCGGCGCGATGGGCGGCGACATCGCGGCATGGTGCG
>ODAK010008345.1_pt1 | contig 10361 bp, 7 predicted proteins | sample 1539591 | NCBI WGS metagenome assembly ODAK01 (sample SAMEA3539303, study PRJEB22396) | soil metagenome | biome: tundra; feature: field; material: soil | place: USA | collected 2010-05 | depth 0.15 m | reverse complement strand
CCGGCAGCCCCGGCATCGAAGAACAGCTGTACCGGCGCGCTGGACTGGCTGGTGAGCTCGCCGCCACACGCCTTCCACGTCCCGAGGGCGTCGATGAACGGCTCCTTGTCGATGTTCTGGAAGATGGCATCAACCGGGGTGAGCGGTCCCTGGACGATTGCTCCGACGCAGACCTGGCCGATCACCGCGTCTCCGGTGTTGTCGACCGACACGTCGATCTCCAGGCGCTTGCCCGCGGTTGCCGTGCTCGGAATCGCGCCGCTGATGTCCGCCATCGCCGGTCCCGAGGTGGCGAAGAGCGGCGAGACGACTCCCAGGAAGAGACCGAGGAGCACGGCGCCGACGACGATCAGGAAAACGGTCCGGGGGTTGTCCTTGAACCAGCGCCTGACAGCAGCGATCACACCCTTGTTCAGATCGTGGCCGGCGGCTGGTATTCGCCGAACACGGCGCGCAGCGCGCCGCAGATCTCCCCGAGCGTTGTCTCGGCGCGCACGGCGTCGAGGATGCGCGGCATCATCGTCTCGTCCGAGGTCGCCGCCTGCCTGACGGCGCCGAGTGCGCTCTCGACCGCTGCCATGTCGCGTCCGGCGCGATGCCGGGACAGGCGCTCGGCCTGTTCAGCCATGGCTCGTTCGTCGGGGCGGAACAGCAGTGGCGCGCCGCCCTCCTCGCTCTCGGTGTAACGGTTGACCCCCACGATCACCTTGTCGCCCACCGCGATCGCCCGCTCTGTGCGATACGCCTCATCCTGGATGCGCTGCTGCATCCACCCGGTTTCGATGCACGCCACCGCGCCGCCGTGCTCGTCGATCTCATCGAGCAGCTTCAAGGCCTCGCGCTCGAGCTCGTCGGTCAGCCACTCGACGTAATACGAACCGCCCAGGGGATCGACCGTGTTGGTCACACCGGTTTCCTCGGCGATGATCTGCTGCGTGCGCACGGCGATGCGCTGCGCCTTCTCGGTGGGAATGGACAGCGCCTCGTCGTAGCACGACAGCGCGAGTGACTGGACGCCCCCGAGCACGGCCGCGAGCGCCTCGATGGCCGCGCGCACGATGTTGTTCTCCGGCTGCTGCGCGGTCAATGTCGAACCGCCGGTCTGCGTGTGGGTGCGCAGCATGAGCGAGCGCGGGTCCCGCGCCCCGAACCGCCTCGCCATGATTCGCGACCACATGCGCCGCAGCGCTCGGTACTTTGCGATCTCCTCGAAGAAATCGATGTGGGTGTTGAAGATCCAGGAAAGCTTGGGCGCGAACTCGTCGACGGCCGCGCCGCGATCCACCGACGCCTGCACGTAGGCGCAGGCATTGGCGAGCGCGAACGCCATCTCCTGCGCCGCGGTGCTGCCCGCCTCGCGAATGTGATACCCGGACAGGGAGATCGGGTTGAACTTCGGCGCATTGGCGGTGCACCACGCGATCAGGTCCGCGGCAAGTCGCAACGACGGTCGTGGCGGATAGATGAAGGTGCCTCGAGCGACGTACTCCTTGAGCACATCGTTCTGCACGGTGCCCATGATCGATGCGGCGTCGAGGCCCTGGCGCTCCGCGGCGACGACGTACATCGCGACCAGCACTGACGCCGGCGCGTTGATGGTCATCGATGTGCTCACCGCGCTGAGTGGAATGCCCTCGAAGAGATCCTCCATGTCGCGCACCGAGTCGATGGCGACGCCGACCTGGCCGACCTCGCCCACGCTGCGAGGATCGTCGCTGTCGAGCCCCATCTGCGTCGGCAGGTCGAACGCGACCGAGAGTCCCGGCTGGCCCTGGGCGAGCAGGTATCGGAATCGTGCGTTGGCATCACTCGCCGTGCCGTAGCCCGCGTACTGGCGGATGCTCCAGAGGCGCCCCCGGTACATGGTCGGCTGGATGCCTCGCGTGAACGGCGGCATCCCGGGAAACCCCTCGTGGCGAAGCGGGTCGTGGGCGATCAGGTCGGCCTGCGAGTAGAGGGGGGCCACGGGGATGCCGCTTCCAGTCTCGAAGGGATCCTTTCGCTCACCGCGTGCCCGGGCCGGCTCGAGCATCGTGTCCTGCCACTCGAGCAGTGCCTCGATGAAGTCGGGTTCGCCTTCCTCCACCGTGACGGACGACGAAGCATCCGGTTCGGTGACCATCGCCGCAGCATATCGCTGTGTCACGAGTGCGCGAACTCGTCGAACCGTGCTCGGATCCTGTGCGACACTCGGACCGATGGCCCTCCCCGTGAACACGCTGCTCGTCGAGGACTCGGCAGCCCGGCTTGCGGCCGGGGGCTGGCGATACACGCTGCGGCAGCTCTACTACGCCACCTGCGCACGTGCCGAAACCACGCCCTCGGATGCCGCCTCCAACGGCGAGATCGGCCTCGGCGTGATCATGATCCTCGTGGGGCTGATTCTCATCGGGATCAAGGTGGTCTTCGCTCTGTTCGTGACACTCGGCGTCGCGCTCATCCTCGCGGGTGTGCTCGGGCGGCTACGCCGGCCACGGTTGACCGGGCGCCTCCTCGCGCTGTCGTTCGACGAGTTCCGCACACGCTTCGGGTCGCTGCAGCTGGACGGCCTGATCCCTCCCGACCGGGATCTCGCGGCGGCAGCGAGCGCTGGGACGACGACCACGATCGTCAGCGACACTCGCGACACCGCGGCGTTGGTCACCGAGAACGCGGAGCACGCGGAGTTCGCCGGGATCGGCGTCGTGGTGGCGACCGATGGCCGGACCCCCGGCCCGGGAGCGCACGTGATCGTCTTGCACGACGCATCCCCTCGCGGCTGTGCGCTCGTGCAGGATCTCCGGGATTCGGGTGTCACTGTCGTCGACGCCGGGCTGCGTCCTCGTGAGGTCGACGGACCTTCGCAGCAGGTCATCGAGGGTGCGCCGGCACGCCTGCCCCGCGATCTCAGCGGGCTTCTGGAACCTGCTGAGATCGACTGGCTTCTGAGCGGCCGTCGCGTCGAGCTGGCCACGTTCGCCCCGGAGGTCGTCATGGATCGCGTTCGTGCCGCGATCAGGCAGGCTGAGCCGCTTCGCGGCGATGCCCCGCAGCCAGCTCGCTGAGCAGCTCAGGGGATATCTCGGCACCCGCGACCGCGGCGATCTTGCAGGTCGTCAGCGCACGGAGTGTCGCCGTTCGCCGGCCACCCTCGAGCAGCGCACGCTCGCCGAGAACCGCCCCCGGCCCGACCTGCGCAACCGACGCAGCATCCACCTCGACGGCAAGCACGCCGTCGAGCAGCACGTACATCTCGCTGCCCTCGTCACCCTGCTCGACGAGGGTCGCTCCCTCTCTGACGACCTGGATGCGCGGTTTCGCCCCTCCGCGCATCATGCGCAGCGAGAGTTCCCGCTCCAGCGCCGACTCCACCTGGGTCACCAGCGCGGGTGAGTCCTCATCGCCCCAGGGCGTGTGCTTCCCGAAGGCGTGCTGGTACCAGCGCCGGAAGTCCACGAGTCCGGACTTCTGGGCAAGGTTCTGGTCGCGGTCGTAGATCCAGTGACGCGGGAAGGTGCTCGCGCCGGTGAGCTCGTGCGTTGACGTGCCGTCGGCGTACAGCGTCAGCGTCAGGCTCGTCCATGCGAGTGGCGCGGCGAGCTGCACGAACGGGGGCCGCTTCACCCTGCGCGGCGCGGGGACTCCGGTTCGCCCTCCGGCCGTCTGCGTGAACCGAACCCATCCGTCGCCGGTGACGGGTGCGCTCTGCTTGTCGGGGAACGCAACCGCGGCGAAGGTCATGCCGCGTCCGCCGAGCCGGAGCGTCGTCGCGCCGATCTGCCCGCCACCGCCCTGACCATGGTCGACGATCCGCCCGTCGTCGACCTCGATCCAGGCGCTCAGATGGTTCGCGAATCGGAAGCGGTCGGCTTCCTGCAGCGCCGAGAGCGAGTCGATGTGGTCGGGTGGTGGATCGTCGTAGTGGGCGAGGCCCATCTCGAATGGGACCTTGGTGACACCCTGGACGGCCTCGGATGGAATCCACGAGATGGATGTGACCGACGATTTGATGCGCATGTCATACCTCCGTTGGCGCCGATGATCGGGGCCGCCCGAGGTGCGGTCGAGGGTGTCGGGACCACAGTATTCGGTGGCGGTCACCCCCGAAGATCGTGGTGGCAGCCTCATTTCGTCCTGCGCTGCGCTGACTAGAGTTGGGTCATGGCCCCGGAGCAGTCGATCCGCGTCGTGCTCGCGGATGACAACCTCATCGTCCGGGAGGGGGTTCGTGCCCTGCTCTCGATCTCAGGAGACGTCGATGTCGTGGGGGTCGCCGGCGACTATGACGAGCTCCTTGCCGGGGCAGCCGAGCACCTGCCCCAGGTGGTGGTCACCGACATCCGCATGCCACCCGACTTCACCGATGAGGGCATCCGCGCGGCCCGGATCGTCCGCATGCGCCATCCCGGGACCGGGGTGGTGATCCTGTCCCAGTACGACGAACCGGAATATGCGATCTCCCTGCTCAGCGAGGGCGCGGCCGGGTACGCGTACCTGCTCAAAGATCGTGTCGCCGAGGGCGATCAGCTTGCGCGCGCGGTCCGTGAGGTGAGCATCGGAGGGTCGATGCTCGACCCTCGCATCGTGGAAGCGCTGACCAGACCGGTGAGTGAGGCCGGCGGCCTGAACGAGACCGAGGAACGCCTCCTGCGCATGGTCGCCGAGGGCAAGCCGATCAAGGCGATCGCGGCGTCGCTGCACGCAACGGCCACCTCCGTGGCCGATGACATCGAGCAGCTCTTCCTGAAGCTCGCGCAGCAGGCGAGCGCCGGTACCCAGGGCGCGCTCGAGCGTTTGCGCCTGCTTCACAAGGTGATCGTCGACCGTGAGGAGCAGGGGGAGAGCCTGAGCCGCATGCTGCCCGGAGGCATCGCGCAGCAGATGCGCGAGCATGGCGTGCAGCCCGGCCGGACGGAGCGGCTGACGGTCACGGTCCTGATGTCCGACATCCGCGCCTACTCGACCATCGCCGAGGCGTCGGATCCCTCGGTGCTGGCCGGGCAGCTCAACGAGCATCGCGCCGCGATGAACCGCGCAGTGCTCGCCGAGGGCGGCACCGTGATGCAGTTCGTGGGCGACGCGGTGATGGCGGTGTTCGGTGCGCCGTTTCCCCAGCCCGACCACGCCCAGCGGGCGCTGTCGGCGGCGATCGCCATGCACGCCGCTCAGGACGCGGTCAATGAGAAATGGACTGCTCGGGGGCTGCCGCCCTTCCTTCTCGGCATCGGCCTCTCCACCGGTGACGTCGCCGCCGCGCTGCTCGGCTCCGAGGAGCGGCTCGAATACTCGGTGGTCGGGGACGCCGTGAACCTCGCGCAGCGCCTCCAGCAGTGGGGCGACGGCGGGCAGACGGTGCTGAGCGAACCGACCTACGACGCGCTGCTGGAGCGGCCCGATGCGGAGCGCATCAAACCGGCTCTGGTCAAAGGGCGGCAGGCGCCGGTCGGCGCGTACCGCATCGGGTAGCGGCGATATGAGTCAGCGAGCGGATACCGGCACCGACGACACTCGCGCCGTGATCACCGATCGAGCGGCTATGCGACTCGCATGGGCGATCGGGGCATTCTGCGGCGTGTCGGTGCTGATCAGCCTGGTGCTGGTCGCACTCGACTGGCGGGTGATCAGGTCGCCGGACGACGCGCTGCTCTCCAGCTTTCTCAGTGCCGCGGTGATCGCGCCGCTCGGTGTCCTCATCGTCTCCCGGCGCCCCCGACACGCGATCGGATGGCTCCTGCTCGTGGTGGCGGTCGTGCAGGCGACCTCCCTGGTGACCACCTTCCTTGCCATCCGCATGTTGCTCAGTGGCGCCGCCTCGACCGGCTGGGTCGAGTGGCCGGCGTGGATCGGCGGCTGGACGCAATTCCTGAGTCTCTTGTCGCTGATCGTGGTTGCGCTGCTCTTTCCGGATGGACGGCTCCCAAGCAGACGCTGGCGGTGGGCAGGGATTGCCGTCGTCGTGTACCTCGCGGCCGTTCAGTTGGGCACCATGTTCAGTGGCGGCACCACTCAGCTGGCCCACGGTCTTCCCAGTGTTCCGTTGCCAGTTGGCTTTGCGCCCGTCGCGGGTTTCGGTGGGGACGGCAACACGCCACTTGCTGCGTTGTGGCTGGGAATGCCCGTGGTCATCTGCACAGCAGCCGCAGCACTCATCGTGCGGCTGCGGCGAGCCCGCGGACTGGAGCGCCAGCAGCTGAGGTGGTTCGTGTACGTGACTGGCCTTGCGGCCCTCACCGTCGTTCTCTCGTTCCTGGTCGGCAACGTCCGGCCGGCGTGGATCGCGACCGTCAGCAGTGACGCATCGGTCTACGGATTCCTGGTGCTGGTGCCGGGCACGATCGGCGTGGCGATCATCGGCTACGGGCTGTACGACATCGACGTGTTCATCAGCCGCGCGCTGGTGTACGGCTCGCTTGCGGTATTCATCACGGCCGTCTACGTCGGCATCGCCGTCGGGATCGGGACGCTGGTGGGGAGCGGCGGCAAGCCGAATCTGGGGTTGTCGATCCTGGCAACCGCAATCGTGGCGATCGGGTTCCAGCCGGTGCGCGAGCGCGTGCAGAAGGTTGCCAACCGGCTGGTGTACGGAGAGCGGGCGACTCCATATGAGGTGCTGAGTGAGTTCTCGGGGCGGGTGGCGGAAACCTATGCAGCGGACGAGGTCCTGCCGCGCATGGCCCGGGTGCTCCAGGAGGGAACCGGCGCCGAGTCAGCGACCGTGTGGTTGCGAGGTGTGGCCGAGCTGCGACCGGCGGCCACTTTCCCGCCGGACGCCCAGTCTCCCGGCGTGCTGCCGATCATCGATGGCGCGCTCGAGCGACTGCCGGACGCGACCCATGCGGTCGAGGTCCGCCACCAGGGCGAGTTGCTCGGGGCGCTGAGCGTGGACAAGCGCCGAGGCGAATCGCTCAACCCGATCGAGCAGAAGCTGGTCGACGACCTGGCGCACCAGGCTGGGCTGGTGCTCAAGAACGTGGGGCTGAGCGCCGACCTGCGGGCCCGGCTTGACGAGTTGCGCGCTTCGCGGCAGCGCCTGGTGCAGGCCCAGGACACGGAGCGGCGCCGTCTGGAGCGCAACCTCCATGACGGCGCACAGCAACATCTGGTAGCGCTCAAGGTGAAGCTGGGGCTTGCCGAGATGCTCCTCGAACGCGACCCGGCGAAGGCGCTGACAACGCTGGAGCAGCTCAAGGGCGACGCCGACGAGGCGCTCGAGACACTTCGTGACCTGGCCCGCGGGATCTACCCGCCGCTGCTCGCCGATAGGGGATTGGTGGCGGCGCTGGAATCACAGGCTCGCAAGGCGACGGTGCCGGTTGCTGTGGACGCCACGGGAGTCGGGCGCTACGCGCAGGACGTGGAGTCGACGGTGTATTTCTGCGTGCTCGAGGCGCTGCAGAACGTCCAGAAATACGCGGCGGCAGCGCACGTCGTGGTGCGCATCCGCGACGCACATGACGCGCTGACGTTTGAGGTCGTCGACGACGGGAGCGGCTTCGACATCGCCGCATCGAAGCGCGGGAGCGGCCTGACCAACATGGCCGATCGTCTTGACGCACTCGGTGGTGCTCTCACGGTGACGTCAACTCCGAGCGCCGGCACGACGATCACCGGGACGCTGCCCACCGGCGTCGCGTCGCTGGTGGCAGTGTGATGCTGGCCATCGGGATGCGGCGGCCCGGCGGTTCAGTGCGTCGACGGCTCGCGAGGCCGGCGATGGCCTGGCTGATGCTCGTTCTCATCCTGTCGATGTTCACGGCATTCGGGATCGTCTTCTACTCTCCGCTCACCCCACCCGCGCTGTTTCGAGCCGGGGGGGCCCTGAGCGCGGCGTTTGTGTTTCCCTTTGCCGGGTTCGCCGTCGTCGGAGCTGTGATCGCGATGCGTCGACCCGCCAACCCAGTCGGCTGGCTGTGCATGGGTGGCGCGGCGGTACTTGCTGTCGGGTCGCTCTCCGCACTGGTCGGGTCCATCCTCAACGACGCGCACAGCAGCCTGGGTGCCGGAATTCTGCTGCTCTCGTCCCTCTGGAATGCCCCAGGCGGGAACGTCGGAGTGCTGTTCGCCATCATGTTGCTCGTCTTTCCGGACGGCCACCTGCTTTCGCCGAAGTGGCGTTGGTTGCTGTACGCGATGCTCGCGCTCGGGCTGTCGGGACTCATCTTGATCGTCGTGGATCCGACCCCCGGAGCGCTGGGCATTGTCACGAACGCGCAACCCGGAGTCACGCTGCCGGTGAGTCTCCTCGCCATCCCCGGTTCGGGGCCACTCGTGACCACGCTCAGCAATCTGTGGAACCTGACGTCGAACGTGTTGAGTGTTGTCGTTTTTGTGTCCGTCTTCCTGCGCCTGCGAGGGGCCGATTCGGACACGCGCCACCAGATCAAATGGGTCGGGGCGGCGGCGCTGTTCCTGACGGTCGTGATTCTCTTCGTGAATCTCCTTCCCAACGTGATCTTCGCCAATCCCGGTCCGGTGATCGAGGTCGTCACCGCGGTGCTGGTGTCGCTCGCGATCCTCGGAGTGCCCACCGCAATCGGCGTCGCGGTGCTGAAGTACCGCCTCTACGACATCGATATCATCATCAGCCGGGCGCTCGTGTACGGCGCGCTGGCGGCGTTCATCACCGCCATCTACGTCGCCATCGCCGTCGGGATCGGCACGCTCGTCGGCAGCGGCGGCCAGCCGAATCTCTGGCTCTCCATCATCGCCACGATCATCGTCGCGGTCGGATTTCAACCGGTGCGCGAGCGTGTGCAGAAGATCGCGAACCGGCTCGTTTATGGAAACCGCGCGACACCGTACGAGGTGCTCACCGCGTTTTCCGAGCAGGTGGCCGACGCGTATGCCGCCGACGAGGTGCTGCCACGGATGGCCCGTGTCCTGCAGGAGGGCGCGGGCGCGGAGTCGGCAACGGTCTGGCTTCGCGGGGCGGGAGTGATCCGCCCCGCGGCGACCTTCCCGGAAGCAGATGCGCGGCCCGAGCCCTTGCCGATGAGCGACGGCGTCATTCCCAACCTGCCCGGAATGACGATGTCAGTGAGCGTGGACCATCAGGGCCACCTCCTCGGTGCGCTGAGCGTGGTCAAGCGCAGGGGCGAGTCCTTGACGCCGACCGAGGTCAAGTTGATCGACGATCTCGCGCACCAGGCGGGGTTGGTGTTGCGGAACGTCGGGCTCGCCGCCGAGCTACAGAAGCGTCTCGACGAGTTGCGTGCCTCACGGCAACGGCTCGTCCAGGCACAGGATGAGGAGCGTCGCCGGCTGGAGCGCAACCTGCACGACGGCGCGCAGCAATACCTGGTTGCGATCAAGGTCAAGCTCGGACTTGCGGAGATGCTTGCGGCCAGGTCGCCCGACCAAGCCAAGGCGACGGTGGCGCAGCTGAAAGCGGATGCCGACGAGGCGCTCGAAACGCTGCGTGACCTGGCGCGAGGAATCTATCCACCGCTCCTTGCCGACAAGGGACTGGTGGTTGCGCTGGAGTCGCAGGCTCGCAAGGCGACAGTACCGGTGCAGGTCGAGTCCGAGGACGTCGATCGTTACGCGCAGGACGTGGAGGCGACGGTGTACTTCTGCGTGCTCGAGGCGTTGCAGAACGTCCAGAAGTACGCGAGTGCGACCCATGCCACGGTGTGTCTTCGCGACCGGGATGGCGCGCTGCAGTTCGAGGTCATCGACGACGGCACCGGCTTCGTCGCGGCAACGGCAAGGCACGGCGCCGGTCTCACCAACATGGCCGATCGCCTCGACGCCCTCGGTGGTTCACTGGCCGTATCGTCAACTCCCGGGAGTGGCACCATGATTCGCGGGACCCTTCAGGTCCGCGAGCGTGTCCTCGCCTGACCGTTCCTAGGCCGAGGTTGCGGAGGCCCACGCCTCGGCGAGTCGATCGGGGCTGAAGTCGGACTTGGAGATGAACCCGGCCGCGCCGGCCTCTGCCGCGCGAGGTGCGTACTCGTCAGCCTCGTACGTGGAGAGGACGAGCACGACGACGGGTCTGGTGTTCTCGACGCCGGCGAGAATCTGCCGGGTGGCGTCGAGCCCGCTGATGCCGGGCAGGTTCACGTCCATGAGCACGAGGTCGGGGTGGAGGTCGCGGGCAGAGGTGACCGAGTCCTCGCCGGTCTCGACCTCGCCGACCACCTCGAAGCCGTCAGTGAGCTCGACGACGGTCCGTGCGACATCGCGGAACGGCGCCTGATCGTCGACGATCAACACTCGAACACTCATAGGACACCTCGAACGGTATCCCGATGGCCGCGGACTGGCAAGCGTATCTGCCCCACGAACGCGGTGATGCAGGCACCCGGCACGTGCTCACCCCTATCCTCACTCCGTGCCGATCCGCGTCGTCCTCGCTGAGGACAACTATCTGGTGCGGG
>ODAK010008344.1_pt1 | contig 10364 bp, 9 predicted proteins | sample 1539591 | NCBI WGS metagenome assembly ODAK01 (sample SAMEA3539303, study PRJEB22396) | soil metagenome | biome: tundra; feature: field; material: soil | place: USA | collected 2010-05 | depth 0.15 m | reverse complement strand
GTGGCTTGGGCCAGTATTTCGCCGACTGCGTGGGCACTCGTGGCGGGCAGGCTGGCGATGGTCTTGGCGTTTACTGTTGGATCGCATCTGGTGGCGGAGGACCGAGCCTCACTGCATTGGGACAAAGCGGCGGCGAGAGACATTCTTGCTTTTGGTGCTGGAATCTTCCTTACCTCGGTGACATATTTCTTGGGAGGTGAGGCGGAGCGGCTAGTCGTCGGAAAGTTCATTACATTGGCCGAGCTCGGGTGTTTCTCTCTCGCCCTAGGCTTGTCTGCGGCCCCGGCGCAGGCTCTCGGCCAAGTTGTGGGCCAAGTGTTTTTCCCGATGTTCTCCCAGAGTCTTCGGGAGAATCGGAACGTGGCAGTTAGCCACTTCCGGACCGTACGATTTGTATTCCTAGTGCTCAGCGTAGTTCTCGGGGTAGGGTTCATCGTTTTTAGCCAGCGGCTTATCGCGCTCCTGTTGCCACCAAAGTACGCAATGACAGGATGGATGCTCCAATGGCTCGGATTCCGCGCGGCGCAACAAGTGTTTGCCTTACCGACGTCTAGCTTGATCCTCGCTCATGGCGACTCCAAATGGGGTGCAGTGGCGAACACGATTCGCCTCATTCTGATGGTAGGTGGTGTCTGGGTGGGGTTCACAAGATACGGATCGCACGTGGCGATAGCCTCGCTAGCTGTTGCATACGTTGCTGCATACATAGCCCTTCTTCCGGCATTGGCTCGCCATTTACATCCAGTATTCCGTACTGAACTCTACGCGTTTGTACTGTTTATCATCTGCATGGTCGTCGCCGCCATGCTGGCCTAGAGGTCGCGCCAATCAGCTGAGGTACGTGACCTGCGTACGAAATATTAGTGGTCGAATTCGCTAAGCCAACTGAAATGAGGTGCATAGCCATGGTTGAGACGGGCGGCCTAGTACTCAAGAACCTAGATCGGAATACGTAGGAGGAGCATGCATGATGCGTTTCGATGTTAGTGTTTCGATACGTAAGAGTGGATACCGGACCTCTGTGTGATGGGAAGTCAGGGAGTAATGGAGGACCGGGAGAAGTGTGATCGGGTGCCTCTGACGTTTGTCGTTCCGGTAAATGACAGGGCAATACTTGAGAAGAACCTTTTACTCTCACCTGGTTTGAAGCGCCCAGATGGGCCGCGTTTACTGGTCCAAGAGGGCTTTCGCTCGGCGGCGGCGGCCTACAACAATGCAATCGACAAAGCGACGAATGACTTCGTGATCTTCGTTCACCAGGATGTATACCTTCCTGAGTCGTGGCTCTCCGACCTGCAGATTGCTTTGGGATTCATGGATCAGATCGACCCTGCGTGGGGGGTATTAGGGTGCTGGGGAATCACGGAGCGCGGCCAAGCGAGGGGATTCCTGTACACGACGGATCAGGGCGTGATCGGCGATTCATTTAAGGAGCCCGTACCAGTTCAGACTCTTGACGAAGTTGTCTTGGTGCTTCGGCGCTCGTCGGGCTTGCGATTCGACATGGGTCTGCAAGGCTGGCACTTTTACGGCACCGACATTTGTATGACTGCTGCGTCCCAGGGTATGAAGTCGTATGCGATTTCGGCATTTTGTGTGCATAATACTAAGGACCTTACTCTAGCGTTGCCGAAGTCATTTTACCAGTGCTACCGGCACGTGAAACGGCGCTGGAGGCAGTACCTCCCGATCCATACCTCGTGTACGACGATCTCGCGGTTCGATTGGGAGATCCGGCAATACAGGCTGAAGCAGTATTGTTTCGGCATTGTCGGGGTTACCCGAGGCGGCGCCTCCCGAGTTGACGACCCTATCAAGGTCTTTGAGGAGCTTCGATCCTTAGGGGCGCTTGACGGTGGCCGTACCAGAGCGACGGACATTCCGCTCGATGCAGGCTCAACTGAGATTCGATGAGAAAGATATTATTTATAGCCTATCACTTTCCTCCGGAAGGTGGTGTTGCCGTCCAAAGAACCCTGAATTTCGTCGAGGCCCTGCCGGCAGAGGGGTTTATGCCAGTTGTCGTTGCTGGTCCTACTCCCTTTGGTCCGACTCGTGTTCCGATTGACCCGTGCCTTCTCGACCGGGTGCCGGCCACCGTTAGGGTTCATCGTGCGCAGCAGGCTGCCCCGATTCCCAGTTCGTACCAGCGTGTCGCTGAAAGGTGGCTGGGGCTATCCGGCGTGTTTTCGGAATGGTGGGTCCGGGGTGCGCAGGAGATCGCGGCGACAATCGGTGACGACGTTGAACTTGTCTACGCAACCATGTCTCCCTTCGAGAGTGGCGAGGCTGCCTTTAAGATCTCTGATCGAAGGGGGCTGCCTTGGGTTGCGGATCTGAGGGACCCGTGGGCGCTGGATGAGTTCACGATTACTCCGACGATCCTGCATCGCAAGTTGGAGATGCGGAAAATGGAGAGGCTCTTGGGTACAGCTGCCCTGATCATCATGAATACGCCCGAGGCTAGCGAAGCTGTAAGGAATGCATTCCCAAGACTCAGAGGGAAGGCGATTATAACAATTACAAACGGCTTTTGTGAAAAGGACTTCTCTCGTGAGGTTGCTGAACGAAGGGACTTGAAGTTTAGAATTGTCCACTCGGGAGGCTTCTCACCGGGTTTGGATCTGTGGCTTCGGAGGAAGAGAATTTACCGGGCATTGGGCGGCGCAGCGCGTGGAGTCGACCTTCTCGCGAGATCGCCGCTGTCTTTCCTGAAGGCCGTTGAACGATGGTGTGACCTGCGCCCGGAAGTTCCCCAGAACCTTGAGATTGTTTTTGCCGGCCAGTTGACAGAGAGGGACCGAGCGATGACGAAGGATTCGGCGATCGCTCGTTTAGTGCAGTGTCCTGGACATCTCGCGCACGATAAAAGCATTGAGCTTGTTCGGACCGCGGATTTGCTGTTTTTCACAATGCATAATTTGCCGCGGGGCGAGCGTACCAGGACGATCCAGGCAAAGACGTACGAGTACATGGCCTCCGGTCGTCCGATCATGGCTGCTGTTCCTGAGGGCGACGCACGCGACTTCCTGAGTCGGTGTGGAACGGCCTTGCTCTGCTGGCCTGACGATGTGGGGGGCATGGTTGAGCAACTGGACAAAGCCTATGAAGCCTGGAAAGCCGGCCGGCCAATCGGTCCTAGCCATAGAACATTCGTCGAGCAATTTGCAGCAAGACGTCAAGCTGCTAGGCTAGCCCAGGCGTTCAGCCGAGTTCTTGCATTATGAGTACTTCAAAGGCCACGCCGTGGCGGACGCGGCCGCTCCGAATGGTCTTCCGATGTCGACGATCCACCCGAGTCGCTCTCGGCCGAAAGGGTGCAACGAGGTTGTTTTGCGAATGATGCACTCTGGTCGCCATCAGCTAGGAACACAGGGGTCATGATGAAGAGCACGGTCGATAATCGCGAAGGTGGAAAGGCGTTCGTTCTCGTTTCAGCCGCCTACAACGAAGACAAACTCATCGAAAACGTCATCAAATCCGTCGTAATGCAGGAACATAAGCCACTGAGGTGGGTGATTGTGAGTGACGGCTCAACCGACTGCACAGACGAGATCGTTAAGGCATACGCTGCCCGGCACGAGTTTATTCGACTCCACCGCGTGACGGAAGACCATCCCCGAAACTTCACCGCCCAGGTGTACGCAATTAATGCCGGCTTGGGTCTGTTGCGTGAAGTAGAGTATCAGTTCATAGGGAATTTGGACGCTGACATCACGTTGGATCCAGACTATTTTGCGCGACTAATAGGACGCTTCCAGCAGGAACCGCGCTTGGGCCTTGCCGGTGGCTATATTCACGAGATGAGAAGGGGACGATTCGGAGTCCGCAAGACGAACAACCGGTTCTCGGTAGCGCACGGAGTTCAGTTATTTCGCCGGGAATGTTTTGAGGATATCGGCGGTGCGTACGAGCCGCTGCCTTATGGTGGGCCGGATTGGTACGCCGAGATCAAAGCGCGCATGCGGAACTGGGAAGTGAGAGCCTTCCCGGATTTGAAGGTTTATCACCATAGGCCGACCAGTTCGGCCGAGGGGTTCCCGCGGAACTGGTATCGGCAGGGCCTCCTGCACTACTCGTTTGGTAGTCATCCTATTTTTGAGGTCTTTAAGGCCGTGCGGCGGATGCGCTCCAAACCGTACGTTCTTGGGGCAGCGGTCATGTTCTCGGCGTTCGTCTGGGCACACGCTCGGCGAGAAAAGCGGTGCGTGCCGCCGGAGATGATCGAGCATCTGCGAGAGGAGCAGATGAATCGGGTAGCCAACTTGTTCTCTGTTGGCCACGGGCGGAAGGCGCCGTTGGACAATACCGCTGGAATGTAGCGCATCGCCAGCGGCTGAGGGTTCAATAACTTGAAGCGTTGTATAAAGCTCTTGATAAGCTTGTTATATGCCACGGGGAGTTGGGCCGTGAACATGTGCCGCCGGACCTTGGGTCGGGGGCGTCCCGCTACCTGCACCGTCCTCTACTATCATGAGGTTCGACGGGATGACGGCGAGCAGTTTGCGCGCCAGATGGATAGGCTCGTTCGTCTGGCGCAGCCCGTCCAGATAGATATAACGGGCTTGCCCGAGGTGGGTAGGCGCTATGTGGCGGTGACGTTTGACGACGGCTTTGAAAGCCTGCTCAATACCGCGCTGCCGGCACTAATGAAGAGAAAGATTCCGTGCGCCATTTTTGTCATTGCCGGCGGACTAGGAAAAGTACCCAGTTGGATGGGCAGTCCCGATGGCAGTGGCGGTGGAGAGCGACTGATGACAGCATCCCAGTTGCGGGAGCTTTCCACAGATTGCGTGTTGATTGGATCGCACACGGTGTCGCATCCCAATCTTCCCGGGATAAGCTTGGCAGAGGCGAAGCGCGAGATTCGTGAATCGCGCTTGATTCTTGAGGGTCTGCTAGGAAGAGAAATTCGATTGTTCAGCTTTCCATACGGCGCGTTCAACGAGCAGGTAGTCGAGCTTTGTAAGGAGGCGGGATATGAGCGGGTCTTCACCACGCAACCATTGGCCGCTTTTTCAGGACCGAACAGCTTTGTTACGGGACGAGTGCCCGCGGAACCGACCGATTGGCCCCTGGAGTTCCGCTTGAAGGTGATTGGCGCGTACCAATGGCTCCCATGGGCCTTCTTTCTCAAGCGAGAGGTGTCTCGATTCTTGCCGAGGCCTTTTAGGCAGGCATCTCGAACGTACGAGCCAGTGGTGTTCCGGTGAACGGGGGCCAGATGAACGCCGATCTTTATTACGCTCTGAAGCCTCTTATCCCGCGCTGGATGCAAATCAGCGTACGCCGTCAGATGGCGATTCGGCTGCATCGGCGTAATCAGCACTCCTGGCCCATTTCCGAACCAGCCGGCGCGCCGCCCCCCACGTGGCCAGGCTGGCCAGGTGCCAAGCGCTTCGCCGTCGTGCTAACACACGATGTCGAGCTGCGGTCCGGGGTATCACGCTGTGAACAAGTTGCGAGCAGGGAGGAAGAACGAGGGTTCCGCTCAGCGTTCGGGTTCGTGCCACTGCGGTACGAGACGCCCGAATACCTGCGACGCTCGCTCGTGCAACGGGGTCACGAGGTGATGGTGCACGACCTGTATCACGACGGGAAACTTTACCGAACTTGGCGAAAGTTTGCGGAACGGCGCGTATCGATCAACGAGTTTCTCCAGCGTTGGGAAACGCGCGGCTTCTCATCTGGTGCCATGCACCACAACCTGCCGTGGATGAGCAGCCTGAACATCGATTACAGCATCTCCACCTATGACGTGGACCCGTTTGAACCGCAGGCCTGCGGGTCGGGCCGGATCTTTCCCTATTGGGTGCAATCTCCCGATGAGGCAGGGCCCGGCTTCATTGAAATGCCCTACACACTACCTCAGGATTTCACCCTCTTTATCCTGTTGCGAGAGCAGAGCAACGCCATCTGGCGCAGCAAGTTGGACTGGATCGCCGCGAAGGGAGGGATGGCGCTGATCAAGACCCATCCCGATTACATGGTTTTTCCGAAAGAACGCAAGCGGATTGACGGCTATCCGGTCGAATTGTATACCGATCTGCTGGATTACATACGCGCGCGCTATGGCGACGAGGCTTGGTTCGCGCAACCCGCTGAAGTGGCACGTTACTGGCGTGGCCTGAGACCCGCAAACAAGGACAACGCGATTGCTTGGCGTGAGACTTTCTGCGCGAGCTGCCGCCAGGCGCATGCGGAGGGGTGGCTCTGTCAGAGCCCTCCACATCGAGAGAGCCGGAACGAGCATCCACCTCTGTCGTAACCCCCCGGTTCGGTTAGTGCAACCACAATGGCCGGCATCCTAAGCACAGGACATTTACGAGGGCTCGTTAGCGAGGTGAGTACGAAGGCGGTATATCAGGTTCATCCGCTCCAGGATCCCAGATGGGCCGAATTCGTGGACAGGCACCCGGGCTCGTCTGTCTTTCATACGGTCGCGTGGATCGACGCGCTTTATAGAACCTATGGATACGAGCCCATAGCCTACACGACAGCACCGCCCGGTATCAGCTTGGAAGATGGTCTGGTCTTTTGCCGGGTCACGAGCTGGCTCACAGGCCGGCGACTCGTCTCACTCCCGTTTTCGGACCACTGTGAGCCTCTGATGGCAACTGTCGCGGATGAGCAACTGTTCGCTTCGACCATAGAACAGACGCTCCATCGCGAAACGCTGCGCTACGCCGAGATTCGCGCAACCGGAGATCTGTTTAGCACGAGTCGCCTCAGTCATCCGGCACGTGCCTACTGCTTTCATCGCCTGGATCTGCGGCCGGACCTCACCACACTGTTCCGCAATTGTCACAAAAGTTCGACGCAAAGAAAGATCCTGCGTGCGGAACGCGAGGGGCTCACCTGCGAAATTGGCCGTTCCCAAGCCCTTCTGAACGCATTCTGGGATCTGCTCCTCATGACGCGGCGCCGGCATCGGATTCCACCGCAGCCCCAGGATTGGTTCCGCAACCTGATCGCTTGCTTCGGCGATGCACTGCAAATCCGGGTGGCATTCAAGGACAAGCGGCCGGTGGCCGCGATCTTGACCCTCCGCCACAAGGACACAATTGTCTACAAGTACGGCTGCTCGGATTCTCGCTTCAATAACTTGGGAGGAACCCAATTGCTGTTCTGGAGGGCGATCCAGAACGCCAGGCGTGACGGTCTGCACGTCTTCGACTTGGGACGCTCCGAGTGCGACAATGCAGGGTTAATCACATTCAAGGATCGTTTGGGTAGCGCTCGTTCGACTCTGACCTATTCACGATTTTCCCTTTCGCCGCCTTCGGAAAGGTCCGGGACTAACGCCGCGGAATGGGCGGGACGAATTGCGAGAGGCGTGGTTCCTTACTTGCCGGACCGCATCTTAGGGATGATCGGCAGCATGCTTTATAGGCACGTCGCTTAGTGCCCAACGTCATAGGGCGGTCGTGTGTCCCTGAAAGCCCTCTATGTTCACTCGGCATTATCGAAAAGTCAAAGCCATCCTCGGTTTTACTGACTCAATTCTCATTTCCTTCGCTTTCGTTGCTGCTTACCAGACCAGATTCCGGCTCAACTTTGAGAAACCGTTTTATTGGGTCTTTTACATTGACTTTCGCGTCGCCGCGCTGTTGCTTCTCGAGTGGTATACCGATCTGCTCGATTACGTCAGGACACGGTACGGCGACCAGGCCTGGTTCGCCCAACCCTCCGAAGTCGCAAGTTATTGGCGCGGGCTGCGGTCCGGAAATGAAGAAACTGGGAACGCGATCGCCTGGCAAGGGTCTCTCTGCGGCAGTTGTCGGCGGGCACATTCGGAAGGGTGGCTCAGCCACTACCCACGGGACAGAGCCGGCTCACAGCTCCCATCCAGCACTCGGGTCGTCGGATTTGCTCATGGCGGGCGGCCGGAAAAAGGCATGGATTGATCAACCAACAGCGTGGTTCATGGACGACTCGGTACACTTCCTGACATGAAGAAGAAAGTCCTGATTGTACTGGAGAACGAGACATTTCCTTTCGACCGTCGCGTACGAAGTGAAGCCTACGCCCTGAAAGACAACGGCTACGACGTCACCGTACTGTGTCCTCGAAAGGAATCCCTCGCTCGAGGGCATGAGGTTATGGATGGCATTCATGTCTACCGGCATCCTACTACCGATGCAGCAGACGGCGAACACAGCTATTTGATCGAATATTTCCTTGCCCTGTTCTGGGAGTTCTTGTATGCTGGTTGGATATTTGTCAGTCGAGGGTTTCATGTGATTCACGCATGCAATCCTCCCGACGACATTTTCCTGATTGCTTTGCCGTTCAAACTGCTCGGGATCAAATATATATTTGATCACCACGATGTCAGTCCGGAACTTTACCTGTCGAAATTCAACAAGAAGGACTTTCTTTATAGGATCCAGCTCTCGCTGGAGCGCTTGACATTCCGATTCAGCGATGTGGTGCTGTCAACGAACGGTAGTTATCGAGATTTGGCCCTAACCAGAGGCGGGTGTGATCCTGAGAATGTGTTCATTGTCCGCAACGGCCCAAACTTGGACACGTTTCAAGCCGTCCCTCCTAATCCGGCTCTAAAGTACGGAAAAACTCACCTGGTGGGGTATGTCGGTTCAATCGCGGGTCAGGAGGGATTGGACATTCTTCTTGATGTAGCCCTATACGTGAAAAACACTGGACGTGACGACGTCCATTTCACATGTATCGGTCGGGGCCCGGCACTACCCGGACTTCGGAAGATGGTACACGACTATCGCCTTGAAGACATGGTCGATTTTACCGGAAGAATTCCTGAAGCAGAAATGTTGGAGATCCTCTCGACATCTGACGTTTGCGTGAACCCGGACAGACCGTGCGCCATGAATGATGTTTCCACGATGATCAAAATCATGGAATACATGGCGTTGGGAAAGCCTATCGTTCAATTCGATTTGAAGGAGGGGAGATTCAGCGCTGGGGATGCATCTTTGTACGCCGACAACGAGAACCGAGTGGGCGATTTTGCCGCCAAGCTCCTTTGGCTGCTCGATCATCCCGCTGAAAGACAGCGGATGGGCGAGTTCGGCCGCAAGAGAGTCGAAACAGAGCTGGCGTGGAAGTTTTCAGTCGTTAGCCTGCTTAGAGCCTACGAAAGGGCACTGGGTAAGCGAATGAAAACGCGTTCATTGGGTTTATCCGCTGATTCGGAAAGGCCCAATACCTGACGTGTTATACAATTGGCAGCTCCCCTTCGCCCTGCCGGATCCCACCGGAACGGACTGCGCCGCTGCTCCCATTCAGTCCGAGGTGAGCACGAAGACTGTTTATCAGCTGGATCCCCTCCAGGATTCGAGATGGGCCACGTTCGTAGACATGCATCCGAGCTCGACGGTCTTTCATGCCGTCGCGTGGCTCGAGGCACTGCGCCGAACCTATGGGTATCAACCCATCGTTTATACGACATCTCCGCCCGGCGGCAGCTTGGATAACGGCCTCGTACTTTGCCGCGTGGCCAGTTGGATCACCGGCCAGCGTCTGATTTCACTCCCATTTTCGGATCACTGCGACCCGTTGTGGAACAACGCCGGAGATGAGAATGTCTTCGTATCAGCATTGGAACAAGCCCTTCATCGGGAGAAGCTACGCTACATCGAAATCCGCCCGACGAGACCCCTCTCCACCACGGCCAGTCCCTTCCGCACAACACAAAGCTATTGTTTCCATCGGGTCGATTTGCGGCCGGATCTCATTACGCTCTACGGTAATTGCCACAAAAGCTCCACTCAAAGAAAGATCGTACGGGCGGAGCGCGAGGGTTTGATCTACCAGGCTGGCCGGTCCGAAGAGCTTCTTGAAGCATTCTGGTGTCTGCTTCTCCTTACGCGGCGGCGGCACGGCATTCCCCCGCAGCCCAAATCCTGGTTCGGCAATCTGATCGACTGCTTCGGCGACGCGCTCCAGATTCGCGTAGCATTCAAGGCCAAGCAGCCCGTTGCGTCGATCCTTACGCTCCGGCACAAGGACGCTCTGGTCTACAAATACGGCTGCTCGGATATTCGCTTCAATAACCTTGGTGGCACTCACCTGTTGTTCTGGCGATCCATCCAGGAGGCAAAAGCCGCGGGCTTGCAGGTGTTCGATTTAGGACGCTCCGAGTGCGGCAATTCGGGTTTGATCACGTTTAAGGATCGCTGGGGCAGCGCCCGTTCGACTCTGACCTATACACGACTCTCCCTTTCGCCGCCGTCGGATATGTTCGGACCCGCAGCAAAATGGGCCGGACGAATCGCAAGAGGCGTGGTTCCTTACTTGCCGGACCGCATCTTAGGGATGATCGGCAGCGTGCTTTATAGGCACGTCGCTTAGTGCCCAACGTCATAGGGCGGTCGTGTGTCCCT
>ODAK010008342.1_pt1 | contig 10365 bp, 8 predicted proteins | sample 1539591 | NCBI WGS metagenome assembly ODAK01 (sample SAMEA3539303, study PRJEB22396) | soil metagenome | biome: tundra; feature: field; material: soil | place: USA | collected 2010-05 | depth 0.15 m | reverse complement strand
CAAACAACGTAACCGTTGGAGTGCATTACGAGTTCTAAAAACATCCGTTAGCCTTACTCACCGCCTCGCTCGCGCCGCGCGAACGCTTCGGGCTGGATTTGGCGTACAACTTCAACAGCGTGATCCAGAATGCCCTGATCTGCTTCAACGACACGCCGCCAACCGGGGTGACTCTTCCATTCGTGACCGGCGCAACCACGCCGATCGGATATTGTGGGAACATGCCCAATGGAGCGGGGGGGGAGACGCTCGGGGTCAATCCCCTGCTGAACAACTCGTACTACACCAACCACACTCATTTCGGAATGGCCACCATCAGGTTCAAGCCCGAGAAGCGCGTGACGGCCAACGTCGGCTACAGCATCACCAGTGTTGACGGCAGCATCCCGCAGTTCAACATTCTGCAGCCTCTCGGCACCTCGCAGTACAGGTACCAGCAGCCGGTGGCCAACCTGAGCGTGGATTTGGGCCATAAGCTGGCTTTTAATATGGGCTGGAATTATTACCAGTACAATGAGGGTTCGATTGTCGATGGTTCGTTTGTCGGACCCACGGCCCCACGCTATTTCCACGCGAACTCGCTGAAAGAGTCCCTGCGTTACGCATTCTGATTTTTCTTGCTTTCCTGACCGGAGCTAGGAGCTGTTCTGACATCCACGGATCGCCACCAACTCCCGCCCAGCCGCTGTATAAGATGACCTCCCTCCACGCCGCTTCCTGCTATCCTAGAAACCTTCGCCAAGTGAGGCACATCATGAAGATCAAGTCATCGACTTTACTGCTCGCGCTGCTATTCGCGATTTCCGCCGCGGCCCAGACCGCTTCTCATTTCGACGGCCAGACCTGGTGGAATCACATCAAATTCCTCGCCGACGACAAACTCGAAGGCCGCGACACTGGCAGCCGTGGCGAGCGCGCTGCGCAAGCCTACGCCGTCGAGCGACTCAAGAGCGCGGGGGCCGAGCCCGCGGGCGTAAACGGCTTCTACCAGCCCGTCAAGTTCGTCTCCCGCCAGATCGTCGAAAAAGATTGCAGCCTCACCCTCATCCGCAGGGACAAAGACAAACGCGAACCGCTCACGCTCGGTGAAGATGCCATCATTGGCACACGCATCATGCCCGCGCCCGAGGTCGAAGCGCCGCTCGTTTTCGTCGGCTATGGCCTCAAAGTTCCCGAGAAAAATTATGACGACTTCGCCGGCGTCGACGTCCGGGGCAAGATCATTGTGATCTTCTCCGGATCGCCCTCCGAGATTCCGGGTGCGCTCGCATCGCATTACCAGACTGCGGCCGAGCGCTGGAAAGTGTTGCGCGCCGCAGGCGCCGTCGGAATCGTGTCGTTGATGAACCCCGCATCGATGGACATCCCGTGGTCCCGCATCGCGCTCAACCGCGCGCATCCCACCATGGATCTCGACTATCCGGAGTTCAACGAAACCGAAGGCGCAAAGCTCGCCGTCACCGTCAATCCCGCCAGCGCCGAGAAATTCTTCGCCGGCTCCGGCCACACGTTCGAAGAAATCGCTGCCTTGGGCAAAGATCGGAAGCCGCTGCCACACTTTCCGCTCGCCGTTTTGCTCGCAGCGAAAACGAAAGTTGAAGTCACCACAATAGAGTCGGCCAACCTCGTCGCCAAACTCCCCGGCAGCGACCCCGCTCTGAAAGATGAATACGTTGTGCTCTCCGCCCACCTCGATCACATCGGCATCGGAGAACCCATCAACGGCGACCGCATCTATAACGGGGCGATGGACAATGGCTCCGGCAGCGCCCTCGTCCTCGACATGGCCGCCAGCTTCAAGAAGAATCCGGAAAAACTGCGCCGCTCAATCCTCCTTGTCCTCGTCACCGGCGAAGAAAAGGGCCTGCTCGGCTCGAAGTATTTCGCCGCTCATCCCACGGTCGCGCCAAAATCCATTGTCGCCGACGTCAACGTCGACATGTTTCTGCCCATCGTGCCCCTGAAGCTTCTTACCGTGCTCGGTCTCGACGACTCCGATCTAGGTAATCGCGTCCGCGAGATCGCGCAATCGCTCGGGGTAAGAGTTCAGCCCGATCCCGAGCCGCTGCGCAATCTGTTCGTCCGCAGCGATCAGTACAACTTCATCCGTCACGGTGTGCCCTCAGTGATCATGAGCGTTGCTCCCGAGCCCGACTCGCCCGAGGTGAAGATTTTCAAAGACTGGCTGACCCAGCGCTATCACGCGCCCTCGGACGACATAGACCAACCGGTCGACCTCGCTGCCGCCGCGAAATATGAAGAGATCGTCAGAACTTTGCTCATCAACATCGCCAACGGCGACCATCGCCCCGAGTGGAAGCCAGATAGTTTCTTCCGGAGATACGCGGAACCTGTCAAGATTGGACAATAAATTCCCGTAGAGACGGGGCTTGCCCCGACCCTACATTGGAGAGAACACTTGAACGACTATCTTTTATCTGTGCTGCTCGGAATTGTCGAAGGGCTCACTGAGTTCCTGCCCGTCAGTTCGACCGCCCATCTCCGCATTTCCGAAGTCCTGCTGCACGTGCCGCTATCGAGCGGCTACTGGAAAATGTATTCCATTGTCATTCAGCTAGGCGCGATCCTGGTTCTGCCAATTTATTTCCGCCAACACATCGCCAAGCTCTTCTCGACATTTCCCGAGGGCGAGAAGAAAGACTGCGACTATCTGACCCATCCATTGAGCCTGGTCATGATCGCCTTCGTTGTTACTGCGATCCCGTCTTTTCTGCTGACCAAAGTGATCGGCAAGAACCTCGAGAGTCTCTACGTGATGGGCGCAGCGCTCTTGATCGGCGGCATTGTGATGTGGATCATCGACGCCATGAAAGCGCCCTGGGAAAAGGCCGGGCCGGGTGCGGCCGGTTCGCCGATCCACACCTGGAAGATGGACGACATCCACGGCGGCCAGGCCATCTGGATCGGCGCCTGCCAGATTCTCTCCGCCGTTTTTCCCGGAACCTCGCGCTCCATGTCCACCATCGCCGCCGGACAACTGATGGGAATGTCACGCCCCGCCGCGCTCGAATTCTCCTTCTTCCTATCCATACCGACCATGACGGTGGCCACGCTCTACACGCTCTTAAAGTCGCTTACCGGCAAAGATGAAAATCCCATCGGCGTTCACGAAATCACATCTCACCAATGGGTCATCCTCGCCATCGGCTTCGTCGTCTCGTTCATCGTCGCCTACGGAGCCGTCGCCTGGTTCATGGGCTATGTTCGCAGGCGCGGCTTCGCACCGTTCGCCATGTATCGCATTGTGCTCGGAATCGCCGTGCTGGCCTGGGCGGCGGGAGTGATTGGACACTAAAATCCACGAACTCTTAGACAATGACAACGGTGAAATGGCGGGTTAGAATCTTGCTTAAGGGGCGAGGGCGATACCTATGAGCATCAGTATCCATCCTGAACTGGAAACTAAGCTGCGCGCCCGAGCCCAAGCCGAGGGCCTGACCGTCGAAGTCCAAGCGGCCGATCGGGATAGTTGGTGTAAACGCCTGTGGGTGTTGAAAAACTCCCTCGCGAGAAAATCGCCAAAATAAAATCGCGTCAGGATGACCTATAAACGATTCTCCCGGGTCGCCGGGACATTTTCTATCCCCCAATTTTGGCAGTTTGGGGCGAAAAGCGAGTTTTTCAACACCCACGCCTGTTCTCAACAATTACGAAGTCCCGGATGCTTTCTTCCGCCCAGAGCAAATGATTCCGGCAAATGCAGCGCCCACCGCGCTCGGAGCAGCCAACATGTACGCGATGCCCGCGCCTCCAACAGATGCCTCGAAGCCGGGTCGTGCTACGAACACCCAAGTTAGTATGAGCGCGCTGGGCAAAAGGCCACACAACAGTCCTGTGATTGCTCCTCCGACTTTCCCAAAACGACGAGACAACAACGCCACGGCCCCGACGACGAACAAACCGCAGATTGCCAGCTCAGCGATCCACACGATATCGTCCGTGCTCCAGATGTGGCCACCAGTTAGCGCGAGGGCAGCGAGGAAATAGCCGATGACACACGCCTCCCACGCGCATACAGCAATGACGGGACACCGATTGAATGAGGGCATGTCGTGCAATTGTACTGTCGAACACGCGACTGATTGGCGATAAATCGCCATATCACTCACAACGCGGTTCTGAGTGCTAACGCCTTCGCCAGTTAACAGCAACTATCGGTAAACAGCTAGCTACTAGGCGGAACTTTCCAGCTACTGCAGCTTCGCGTACTCCGCTTTGGCTTCCTTCAGGATGGGGATGTCCGGGTCGGGGTCGTGCAGCACTAGGTCATTTCGGACCAGTGCGTCCGGGCGGACAGCACGGTTTGCCTGAAAGCGCAATCCGGGGTCTACTGCGGGGGGGGCAAACTCTGGACGCAACTTCTTGAGTGGGGATAAATAGATGGCGACTTCGACTTCCAACCGGGACACCAGCAACACCGACGACACAATCGTGGAGGCGGGACACAGCCACGGTATTACCACCTCTGCGGCTCTGTACTATCCGTCGTTGACAGGTAATTGCTGGTACGACGAACTGCTGCCGCCGGGAGCGCTGCTCGGCTTGGCGGCTGCCCTCGCCGTGCTTGCGGACGGCTTTCTCCAATTTCTCTTCCGCCTTGCGGATGTCACGGCGGCACTTGGCATCACGGTCGGCGTGGGCGGGCGTCGGCACTCCGGCCAATAACGATGCGCCCAGCATCGCACACAACATTGTCTTGCCAAACATCTTCCTGAGCGACATTTTTGCCTTCGGGAAAGTGGTGAAGCTCGCGGAGCATTGAGTTCTTAGTGAAATCGCCTGCTTACATCAACAATCCTAAAGGGCCTTATAATGCCGTCATGCGCCGTCGGATTGCACAGATAGCAATTTTCACCGCAGCCTGCGTGTTGGCTGACAAGCCACACGTTCAGGCGCAGGACTCAGGTTGCCCGACGCGCTCAGCATCGGCCTCTGATGATAGGCAGCCTTCCGGCCCCGAAATCTCAATCGCCGAGGTAACCTTCTCGGGCTCCCTTCAATTGCCGGTCTCGGACCAAGACCAGATCGCTGATTCGATAAAGCGGCAGAACTACGGAAACTCGCCTGACGGAGTGACCGACGACGCGGTGGAAAGAGTGAGAGCCGGATGGCAAGATCATGGATACTTCAAGGTGAAGGTCAACGGCGAGGAAAGAACGTTGACCGGCAGCCCCGCTAATCGCCACATCGCGCTTAGTTTTCATGTGGACGAGGGCTTGCAGTATAGCTTGGATCGGATCACGCTCAAAAACTACAAATTGATGGCAGACGTTTCCGCAGTGCGTCGCCTTTTCCCGATCAACGACGGTGACATCTTCAGTCGTGAAAAGATCGCGACGGGATTGCAAAATCTTAGCAAAGCCTATGGAGAGATGGGTTACATCAACTTCACCTCTGTTCCAGATACCAAGTTCGACGATGAAAAGAAGCTGATTTCCCTTGAAATCGACATGGACGAGGGCAAGCAGTTTTGCGTCAGCAGTGTGAAGGTTCTAGGCTTGCACGAACTGGCTCGACAAGAATTACTGGAGGACCTTCCGATCAAGCGCGGTCAAATCTTCAACAGCAGGCTTTGGGAACTGTCCTTGCGGTACAGTTCAATGTTTTCAGATTGTCAGTGCGGCGACTCCGAGCGCCGCTTGGATGAAAAAACCGGAACTGTCTCACTAACATTGGACTTCCGGCCCTGTTCAACTGATTAGCGGACTCGATTCTTCTGTCAGTTGTTGTAATATCCCGTGGCTGTTGAAAAAGGAACCAAAGCAGTAATTTCAATGAATTTCAGAGCCTTCGGCGAACGAACATTCAATAACTTACGAACAAATTTTGCCGTTGAAATTCCTTGAAAGGAGTTTTTCAACAGCTACTCCCGATTACACTCATCAACCATTGGACGAAGGCTCCACTGCTTCGGCGGGTTGGCTGGCACCCTTATTACAGGTGTGCTTTTCAAAATCATCGTGTAGCTGACGCTCTTGTGCCTCTGATTGGCGTCGCAGCTCTGGACTTGGCACAAAGGGATGGCCACAAGCAACACACAGACCAACGAGCCCCCATCCATGCCGTATGATCTGCAACTCTCGCTTCTTCATATAGATAGTTTCCCACGGGCCTAACGCAGATTGCTAGCTGTTGCAAAATCGCGTTTACGCTCATTGATCCGGTCGTGGGCGAAAGCCCGATGAGCAGAAACCCCCGACAAGACCAAAAAAAATCAGGCCGCCCACAGATGGGACGGCCTGGTTTGGCAAAATCCTCCGGGGAGGAGGGAAAACTTATAGAGACGGCGGAGTCGCGCTCGCCGTCGGAGTCGGGTTGTTGCCGGGCGCCTGCGCTGGGGTCGTTCCGGTCCCAGTGTTGGTCATCAGGCGGATATCCACGCGGCGGTTCTTGGCGCGACCGTCGCGAGTTTTGTTGGTCTCGACCGGCTTATCCTTGCCCAGCCCGATCAGATAAACCTTGTAGGCCGGAACGCTCTTCTCCGCAGCCAGATACTGAATCACAGCATTGGCACGGCGCTGGCTGAGATCGTAGTTGTACTCTGAGCTACCCACCGAGTCGGTCGCGCCCTCTACTGTGATGATGTATCCCTTGGTAGTGGCAACGCTGGCGGCAAGCTGGTCGATGGCTTCCTTGGCTTCCTTCGTCAGATTGTCCCGATCGAATCCGAAATGCACCGCCGTCTCCACCACTGGGCGATAGTTATCGAGGTTGATGACAGCGTTGGTCAGGGCGTCCACACGCTGGGACGCGCCGTTCGCCGACAGTTGGGCCTTATCGGCCTCGCTGCCCGCGGCCAGCGCCTTCTGGTCTACCTCAGCGGCGCGGGCTTGCACGGCCTGGATTCCGGCTTGAGCGCGCTGATCGACGTCCTTGATGTCTTTCGAATTCTTCGCGTTCAGGTCGTCGAGTTCATTGGTTTTGTTGATCAGCGGCGTGGTCTGCTGACGCACGTAATTCTTGCTTGTACATCCGATGGTTGCGACCAGTGTCGCCGCCAGCATTAGGGTCAATTTCAATGACGTGCGATTCATAAGCTTTGAGGGCTCCCTGCCCAAGTATTGCTCGGTACTGAAATCTGTTTCAGATCCTCGTAAAAGTCTGTGAACTGGACCCGCTCCCCAGTGAGTGCACGGGGGATGCCATTTCGCGTTCGCAAAAGAAACGTCTAAATCATTCTATATCAATGCCTTGGAAGCTTGCTGTGGGAAACGCACTAAGACCGGACCCAGGCAATCGCGGCATAAACCGTAGAAATTTTATACTGTTTGTTTTTTCGCTGCGAATTATAGACGCTGGCACCTGACCGCGCTAGCCGCCAGCCAAATAGCTCGGGCAATCCACTGGGAGAGGATGTGCCATCCTCATTTCGCGATCTTGTCCCAAGCTTTCTCAAATTGCGAAAACAGCGGCATCTCGCTCTTCTGCAACCCACCGCGCCCCATCACGCGCCAGAGATAGGTCTCGGAAGGCCTGCTGCTCGCATCCCCGCTGTGCGCATCATAGACAGCCAACACATCCTCTGACGGACGAGACTCTACCGCCAGGATGATGTCGGCATCCTGCGGCCGGTACACCACTGTGAGTTTGCCCCACTTCTGGATCGCATCCTGGACGCGAGCAATGGCGACGCGGTCATCGGGCAACAGTTGGGGATCGAATTGATCGCCATCGTAGGCAGTTACGTATACGAAGCGGGCGTTGGCCAGAGTGCGCGGTAACTGCGGAGCGTTCCCCGAGGCGGTGGCAGTGCCCAACGTTACTAGTGCCAGACTTAGCAGCAGCCCTGCAAAGATGTTCTTATTCGTTTTCATCGGAATTATCCCCATCGGCGTTACCCCGGCCAGATTGCCACCAGAAGCTTGCCTACTAAGAGGGATGCTGCCTGGAGCGCCGGAGTTGTCAGGCCTTGTTGTAAGACGCTTGACGCCTGGCTCACATTACCGGCGGAACACTGATCCCCATGGCCGCGAGAACGCGAATCAGCTCGCGGCGAACCACGGCTGCGGTTGCCAGCAGGAACTTTCTCCGGCCCTCATCCGCTTCGCTCAGGATTGGATAGCGGTGATAGAAGGTGTTGAAAAGCTGCGCCAGTTGGAAGGTATGCTTGGCCAGATAAGCAGGTTCGGTGGTCGCGATGCATTGGCTCACGATATAAGAGGTTTTCGCGGCTGCCAGCCAGAGCTCCCAGATGTCGTTGCCCGATTCGCCAGCGAGGAAGTTAGAAAAACCTTCGGTAGAGACGAGGCTTGCCTCGTCTCCGGTCGCATCGGCATTGCTCGGGGACAGAGAGACGCGGCAAGCCGCGTCTCTACAGAAATTCTCCGGATCGAATCCACCTTTGCGGAAAATGTTGGAAGCGCGGACCACGGCATACTGCGCGTAGGGGCCTGTGTCACCCTCGAAACTCAGGGCGTCTTTGAAGTCGAACGCGATCACCGACGGTTTCGTGAACTTCAGCATGAAGTAGCGCAGTGCGCCGATGGCGATCTGCGTAGCAATGCTGGCGCGCTCCGGTTCGCTCAACTCGGGATGACGCGCATCCACTTCTTTGCTAGCCGAGGTGATGAGAGCATCCAGGAGATCGTCCGCCTTCACGCCGAAGCCCTTGCGGCCGGAAACCTCGATCCACGACCTCCCCTTGTCTTCTTCGCTCAGTTTGTAGCCGAGTTCGGCAGCGCAGCGCGGAGTGAGTGCGACCATCTCGTAGGAGAAGTGCGTGTAGCGATCGGCGGCTTCGCCGTGGCCGAGTCCGCGCAAAGCTTCGATCACCGTGTTCTGCGCTTCGGATTGGCGCGCATCGATGACGTTGTAGATCTCGGCCACATCGCCGAAGTGGGGATGATCTTTCTCGCCGTCGGTGGTTGAGATCCAGCAGTCGTGGGCATTTGGATATCGATAGAATTTCCGATAGCCGAAATCGCGGCCGAGCAGGCCGAACTTCCACATGTGATAGGCGATGTCTTTGCCGACGTAACCGACGGTGCCGTTGGAGCGGACGATGACTTTCTGGTCTTCCTCAGTGATCTTGCCCTCTGTGTCCTCGGAGCCTGCCCTGAGCGAAGCCGAAGGGTCTCCTCTGGTTAGAGGTTTTGCCGTTCCAGCCCGTCGCATGATCCAACAGCCTTTATTCTTGCCATCAGTCTCGTAAGTGAGCACGCCCGCTTCCTTCAGCTTGGTAAACGCCGCATCCCAGAAATGCAGGTGCAGGATTTCGCTCTCGCGCGGCAGGAAGTCGTACTCAATGTCGAGCCGGTCCATGGTTTCTAGATGGCGCTTAAGAACGGCAATCGAAATCAGGTCCGCAATCGCCGCTGTCTCATTGTTCCCTTCCTCAATCGAGTGCAGCGTCGCAGCGCGCGCCTGCAGGTTCGACTTGTCCTCTTCATACCAATGGGAGACGCGGGCATAGAGATCCCAGCATTGGTAATCGAACCGGGGCGCGGCGGCGAGCGCTTCGATCTGAGCACGAGACTTCTTCTCGATATGCAGGAATCCAACCACCACATCGGCGACCTGCGCGCCGGTGTTGTCAATGTAGTTCTGGACGTCCACTTCCCTGCCCGCAAAGCGCAGCAGGCGGACGAAAGTATCGCCGAGAATGGCGTTACGCAGGTGCCCGATATGCGCCGCCTTGTTGGGATTGATGCTGGAATGCTCGACCAGCACTTTGCCGGTGGGAACATCTGCATCTGGGGATCGGTCGGCGATGAGCGCCGTGGCCAACTCGGCGCGGCTTACGCGAACGTTGATGTACCCGGCGCCAGCGACCTCGAATCGCTCAAAGCCGGGAATCGCACCGACCCCGGCGACGATCTCTTCGGCAATCTTGCGCGGCGCCTTGCGTAGTTTCCGGGCGAGTTCGAAAGCGATCGGCAGCGCGTACTCGCCAAATTCGATTTTCGGCGGCTGCTCGACGACGATGTTCGCGATTTCCAAGTCGTAAGTACGACGCAGAAACTCGCGCAAATGTTCGACCAGTCGGCGTTCCAGATGTCGATACAAGAATGTCCTCTAACCTATTGAAGGAACAGTGATTCTAACAAACTCGCGAGGAGCGGCGGGTTTGACGGAGGTGACGGGGTTCCCTATGATGAAAGTTTCACGCGGCGCCGACGAAATCCTTAACCACAGAGGACACAGAGGTACACGGGAGCGCTCTTTCTGGATTTCCTCTGTGATCCCCTGTGTCCTCTGTGGTTCAAGCTTTTGACTTTATGCGCATAGCCTACCTCGACTGTTTTTCCGGCATCAGCGGCGACATGTTCATGGGCGCGCTGGTGGATGCGGGGGTGTCTCCAAAACTTCTGGAAGACACGGTCGCGGCGCTCGATATCGGTGCGC